>FTCO01000727.1_pt1 | contig 10413 bp, 8 predicted proteins | sample 1639701 | NCBI WGS metagenome assembly FTCO01 (sample SAMEA3914869, study PRJEB12502) | metagenome | biome: forest; material: soil | place: USA | collected 2012-03-12 | depth 0.1 m | reverse complement strand
CGACCTGCCGCTCGCCGATGCCCTCCTCCAGGCTCTCTCCGACCACACCCGGCTCATCCTCGTGGGCGACGTCGACCAGCTCCCCAGCGTCGGGCCGGGGGCGGTGCTCCGCGACGTCATCACGTCGAACCAGGTCCCGACGGTGCGCCTCACCCAGATCTTCCGGCAGGCCTCGGGGAGCCTCATCGTCGAGAACGCGCATCGCATCCATGAGGGCCAGCCACCCGAGAGCGCGGCGGGCCCGGCGGGCGACTTCTACGTCATCGAGCGAACCTCCGGCGAGGCAGCGGCCGAGGCCATCCTCGAGGTGGTGGTGAAGCGCATCCCCGGCCGCTTCGGCTTCGACCCCAAGACCATGGTCCAGGTGCTCACGCCCATGCACCGCGGCGAGTCCGGCGCCATCGCGCTCAACGAGCGCCTCCAGGCGGCCTTGAACCCGAGCGGCCCGCAGGTCAGCCGCGGCGCGCGCATCCTGCGCCTCGGCGACAAGGTCATGCAGCTCAAGAACGACTACGAGAAGGAGGTCTACAACGGCGACCTCGGCTTCATCTCGGCCATCGACGAGGTCGAGCGCACCCTCTCGGTCCGCTTCGACGAGCGCGAGGTGGCCTACGACGACGGCGAGCTCGACGAGCTGACCCTCGCCTACGCGACCAGCATCCACAAGAGCCAGGGCAGCGAGTACCCGGTCGTCGTCGTGCCCATCCTCACGCAGCACTTCGTCATGCTCTCGCGCAACCTCATCTACACGGCCGTCACCCGGGGCAAGAAGCTCGTCGTGCTCATCGCCGACCCCAAGGCCATCGGCATCGCCCTCGGCGAGACGCGCAAGGAGGAGCGGCGGACCCTGCTCGCCCAGCGGCTCCGCGCGGCGAGCGAGGGCCGCTGAGGCCGCCGCGCGCTTCTCGTGGCGCGCGAAACCAGGCAGGATGAGCCGGATCCCATGAGCGCCGAGAGCCCCCGCGAGCCCTCCCTTCGCCCACCGGCCCAACCGTCGCGCGGCGCGACGCGCAGGCCTCGCCGCCTCGTGCGCTGGACCACGCCGGTCGTGGTCTCCGGGACCCTCTCGGCGATCGCGTTCGCGCTCTGGCTCGTGGCCTGGAGGCGCGACGCCACGCTCGGCCCGCTCCACGGGTTCGGCAACCAAGACCTGATCGGCTTCAGCATCTTCGAGGCGCCGTTCCTCCTCGTCACGGTGGTCGCCCAGGCGCTCCTCTGCGGCTTCTTGGCGGTGGCGCTACGCGAGCGCTGGCCCGCGGGGCTCGACCGCGCCTTTCGCGCGCTCCAAGACAAGCCCGACGTGGCGTATGCCTCCCTCGGCGGCATCGCCGGAGGGCTTGCCTTGCTCATCGGCCTCGGGTTCCTCGACGGCCACCCCATCAGCGAGGACGAGAAGACCTACCTCCTCCAGACCCATCTCCTCCTGCAGGGCCGCCTCTCAGCCCCCGTGCCCCCCGAGGCCGCCGCCTTCTGGCAGCCCTTCGTGGTCATCTCTGGCGGGCGTTGGACCGGCCAGTACTTCTGGGCGCAGGCGGTGGCCCTCATCCCCGGGGTGCTCGTCGGCCTGCCGCTGCTCACCTCGGCCATCGAGGTGGCCGTGACCGTCTACTTCACGGGCAAGCTCGCCGAAGAGTACACGGGCGATCGGCGAGCCGGCGTCCTCGCCAGCGTGCTCGGCGCGTCGAGCCCGCTGCTCGTCTTCACCGCCTCCACGCTTCACAACGCCAACCTCGCCGCGGCCTGCGCGGCCGCTGCGCTCTGGGCCCTCGCGCGCATGGCGCGGAGGAGCGATCCCCGTGCCTTCATCACGCTCGGCCTCGCCGTGGGCGTGGGACTGCACAACCGGGTCGGGGACCAGGTCGTCATCACGCTCGGCGGCGGCATCCTTCTCGCGGTCCACCTGTGGCCGGATCTGAGCACCCTCGCGCGCCGGCTCGGCCCGGCCATCCTCGTCTCGCTCCCCCTCGTCGCCCTTCACCCGGTCGTGAACAACCTTGCCTACGGCAAGTGGTCGACCACGGGCTATGCGCTCTTCAACGGCGGGCACGGCTGGAAGACCATGGGCTTCGGGATCGGCCCCTTCGGCCTCCCGCACACGCCCGAGGTCGCCGCGGTCAAGACCTTCACCGTCTTCATCCGTGTGGCCTTTCACGCCACCGGAGCTCCCATCGCGCTCAGCCTCCTCGCCGCACCCATCCTCGGCCTCCGGCGCTCGCTGCGCACGCTGGCCCCCGGCGTCCCGTTGGCCGTGCACGCGCTCTTCTACTTCTTCTACACCGGCACACCCATCGATCTCACCGGCCCGGTCTACTACGTCGCCATCGCGCCCATCCTCCTCGGCTGGCTCGCGATGGTGGCCCTCGAGCTTCACGATCGGCTCCGCGCCACGCCGGGCCTCGGGAGGCTGGTCCCGGCGTTCCTCGTCGCGCAGGCGGGGGCGGCGCTCCTCGCCTTCTGGCCCGCCCAGGTCGGCGAGCTCTACACCTCCAAGGTACAGGCCTCGAGCTGCGAGACGGCGCTCGAGGATCTCGGCATCCGCCGCGGCCTCGTCTTCATGCGCAGCGTGCATGGTGAGCACGAGCCCATCCGCACCTATCACCATCGACCTCCCATCGCCATCCCGCCCTTCGACGCACCTCTGCTCTTCGCCCGCACCCTCGGACCCTCGCAGGACGTCAAAACGGCCCTCCGCTTCGCCGGCGATCGGCCCATCTTCTTTCAGCGCTGCCTCTTCTCGCTGGAGCCGGCGGTCTTCCGCTACGACCCGTCGCGTGGAATCATCTCGGCCCTCGATGGGTCCGACGAGCGGCCGATCCCGGAGCGCGACTCTCCCAAGGGGCCGAGGGATGGCTTCGACTGGCCCTCGATGACGTGGCTCGACGGCTCGAGCCGGCCTCCTCCCGCCTGGGCAAACGAGCCGTGACGCCCGAGGTGACCCGTCTCCCCAGCCCGCGCTGGGCGAGCCCGCTCGTGGTCGTGGGTGCGCTCGCCGCCGTGGCGGTCACGCTCTGGTTCCTCGTTTGGAAGCAGCTCGCCGCCACCGGCCCTCTGCATGCCTTCCGCGGTGACCTCGCGACCTTTGCCGACCGCGAGGCGGCCTTCTTCCTCGTGACGGCCGTGACCCAGGCCCTCGTCACCGCCTTCGGGACCCTCGCCCTGCGCGCCCGCTGGCCCGGCGCCTTCGACCGCGCCTTTCGCGGGCTCCTCGCGAGGCCGGGCGCCACCTACCTCACCCTCGGCGGGCTCACGGCCGTGCTCGGCCTCGTGATCGGTGTGGGGCTCCTCGAGAGCCACGCCATCACCGAGGACGAGAAGACCTACCTGCTCCAGGCTCGGCTTCTGCTTCAGGGCCGCCTGTCGGCCCCCGTGCCGCACGAGGCCGCCGCCCTCTGGCAACCCTTCGTGGTGATGACCGAGGGGCGCTGGAGCGGGCAGTACTTCTGGGCTCAACCGCTCGCCCTCATCCCCTCGGTGCTCACCGGGCTCGCTCCGCTCACGGGCGCGCTCGAGGCCGGCATGACCGTCTACTTCACGGGCAAGCTGGCGGCCGAATACGCGGACGACACGCGCGCCGGAGTGCTGGCGGCCCTGCTCGCGGCGCTCAGCCCCATCCTCGTCCTCACGGGCGGCACCGCGCTCAATGCCAACCTGTCGGCCACCTGCGCGACGGCCTCGCTCTGGGCCCTCGCGCGGCTCGCGCGGCGCCAGAGCCGGACCGCCTTCGTCATCCTCGGCCTCTCCACGGGCATCGGCCTCCACAACCGCACGTCGGACCAGGTGGCCGTGCTCCTTTCGGGAGGCCTCCTTTTGCTCATCCACCTTCGCAAGGACCTCGGCGCCTTCCTTCGCCGCGTAGGCCCTGCCGTCCTCGTGTCGCTGCCGCTCCTCGCGCTTCACCCCATCATCAATCGCCTCGCCTATGGCGACTGGTCGACCACGGGCTACGCGCTCTTCAACGGCGGGCACGGCTGGAAGACCATGGGCTTCGGCCTCGGCCCCTTCGGCCGCCCACACACGCCTGCCGTCGCGGCGAGCAAGACCTTCGCCGTGTTCGTGCGGATGACCTTCTACACGACGGGCTCGCCGTTGGGCATCGCCCTGCTCACCCTACCCATCCTCGGGCTCCGTAGGTCGATGCGCTCGCTCGCCCCCGGCCTCGTCGTAGCCACACACGCCGTCCTCTACTTCTTCTACGCCGGCACACCCGTCGATCCCACCGGCCCTGTCTATTACGTGGCAATGGCGCCGGTGCTGCTCGGGTGGCTGGCGGTCGTCGCCGTCGAGCTCCATGACCGGCTGCGATCGCGTGAGGGTCTAGGCCGCGTGGTGCCGGCGTTCCTCGTCGCACAAGCGATCGCGGGCCTCCTCGTCTTCTGGCCGCCTCAGCTCGGCGAGCTGCTCGAGAACGTCGCGCAAGCCAAGAGCTGTGAGTCGGCGGTGGCCGCGGCGGGCATCCGGCGCGGGCTCATCTTCGCGCAGATCGCCCCCTCGCCGACGTCACCGCCGCGCACCCGCACGTGGGCGCAGCGGCCCCCGCTCCCCGTCCCTCCATTCGACGAGCCGCTGATCTACGCGCGACCCCTCGGCCCGAAGGTCGACGCGAAAACTGCCGCCCGCTTCGCGGGTGACCGGCCGGTTTACTTCCAGCGCTGCATGTTCGCCGACGATCCCGGCCTGTTTCGCTACGACCCCGAGCGCAGCCTGATTGCACACCTCGACGGCACCCACCAACAGCCCATCGCTCCTCAGGACTCGGGCGACCGCCCAGTGGACAGCTTCGACTGGAACTCGATGACGTGGCTCGACGGGTCCAATCGACCCGCGCCGTGGCCTTGAGCCCGCGCCGCCGGCGTCGACCCGAGCCTCGAGCCCTGGTGGCTCGAGCAGCTCGGCGAGCGGCGTTCAGGTCCAGGACTGGGCGCCAATGATTGTTCTCGGGAGGCGGGCGCTTCGACTACGCTCGCCCTCGATGAGGATCCTCGCTGCCCCCGCCCGGCTCGCCCTGGTGGGAGCCGTCGCGTTGACCGGGTGCTCGCGCCCCGACACGGATCAGGCGACGCAACGAGCCGCCATCGGCCGGGTGCTCGACGACTTCCACGACGCCGCCGCCAAGGCCGACGAGGCGCGCTACTTCGATCACTTCAACAAGCGCGGCGTCTTCCTCGGCACCGACGCCACCGAACGCTGGGACGTCGCCGCGTTCCGCGCCTGGGCCCACCCGCACTTCGAGAAGGGCAAGGCCTGGAGCTTCAAGTCGACGAGGCGCGCCATCCTCGTGGCCGAAGACGGCCACACCGCCTGGTTCGACGAGGACCTCGCCACCGAGAAGCTCGGCCCCGCGCGCGGCAGCGGCGTGCTCGTCCGCGACCTGTCCTCGGGCGCGTGGAGCATCGCGCAGTACAACCTGGCGCTCACCATCCCCAATGAGCGCTTCGACGCCGTTCGCCAGGCGCTCGAGGGGACGGTGCCTGCCAAGGCCGCGCCGCCGCCTGCGCAAGGAGCCACGCCGTGACCAGCCCCCTCGTCGTGAAGATGCGCGCGGCCCTCGCGGCCGTCGCCGAGCCCGAGCGCGCGCCGGCCATGCAGGCCTACATGAAGTCGGCGATGCCGTACCTCGGTGTCCCCATGCCGGTCGCGCGCAAGGTCTTCAAGCAGGTCTTCGCCGACCACCCCTTCGACGACGCCGTCGCCTGGGATCGCGAGGTGCGGGGCATGTTCCTCGGCGCCGAGCATCGCGAAGAGCGCTACGGCGCCATCGCTCTCGCCGGCCACCGCCGCGCCGACGCCTGGAAGACCATGGACGCGCTCCCCATGTACGAGGAGCTGGTCGTCACCGGGGCCTGGTGGGACTTCGTCGACGAGATCGCCGGCCACCAGCTGGGCCCGATGCTCTTGAAGAACGGCCGCGCCATGCGGAGGGCCATGCAGGCCTGGAGCCGCTCCGACAACCTGTGGAAGCGTCGCGCGGCGATCATCTGTCAGCTCGATCTGAAGGAGAAGACCAACCTCCCGCTGCTCTACTCGTGCATCGAGCCGGCGCTGAGCTCCGACGAATTCTTCCTGCGCAAGGCCATCGGCTGGGCCCTGCGCCAGTACGCGCGCATCGACATGAACGAGGTGAAGCGCTACGTCGCCGAGAACGAGGCGCGCCTCTCGCCGCTCAGCAAACGCGAGGCGCTGAAGCACGGCGATCAGACCGCCGAAGGCGAAGACCAATCGAGCGAGTCGGCATAGATCCACGCCATGGGGTCGCTGGTCTCGCGCTTCCGGAAGAACATCTTCAGCACCGCATCGCGGATGACCCGCCCCACGGCGCCCGGCGTCTTGCCCGTCCCGTTGCGCCTCCCGTGGGCGACCATTTTCTCGAAGCGCTTCCTTCGCAGCGACTCGTAAGCGGCGAAGGCCTCGGCGCTCGACGAGAAGTCGCGCAGAGACTTGCCGACCACCACCGCGTCCTCGATGGCCATCGACGCTCCCTGGCCCGACGACGGCGACGCGGCGTGGGCAGCGTCGCCGACGACGATCATCTTTCCATCGTGCCAGCGGCGGAGCGTCGGCACGTCGTAGGTCGGCCAGCCGGCGGCGATGTCGGGCGTCGCTTCGATGATGGCGGCGAGGGGCGGCGCGACGTCCTTGCAGAGGTCGAGCAGCTCCTTCCGCCAGTCGACGGCGGCGAGCTCGCGGCGATCGGGCTCGCCCTCGTGGGCCGGGTTGGCGAACCACCACACCTCGCCGTTCAAGGAGCGCGGCAAGGACGCCGTCGTCAACGTCGCCCAGCGCAACAGCGTCTACCAGGCCGTGGACCACCTCGAGCGCGAAGGCCGCCTCCACCAAGCACGAAGAGGGACGGCCCGAGCGCGTCGCTTACGTCCTCACCAGGGAGGGCGAGAAGACGATGCGCCATGGGCCTGCCGCGGCTGTTCATCCTCGACGACGAGCGGAAGCACGCAATGACCACCGCGGAGCTGTCCTTCGTGAAGGGGCTGGCCGACGAGCTGCGAGAGAAGCGGCTCACATGATCGGCGCGGTGGCTTCAGGAGATCGCGGCCCGCTTCGACAAGCCACGGGCGGAGTAGCGAGGCTCTCGGCAGGGCCGCCATCGGGTTTCGAGCCCTCGCCGGCCGTTTTCGGCGGACCGCCGACTGGTTTCGCAGACCCGCCGAGTAGTTTCGGCGAGCCGCCGACACGTTTTGGAGACCCGCCGAACGGTTTCGGCGGGCCGCCGACACGTTTTGGAGACCCACCGACACGTTTTGGAGACCCGCCGACCGGTTTCGGGAACTCGCCGACCGGTTTCGGGAACTCGCCGACTGGTTTCGCAGACCCGCCGCGCCCGCACGGGGGAGCGCGGCCACGTCGCCGGTCCGGTCGGCCGCGCCACACGAGAGCCAAAGGGAGGCCCTTCACCTGCCCGAGTGCGCTAGGGTTTTCCTTGATGCGCTGGCCGGTTCATCTGGAGACCTTCGGGTCGGTCGAGGCGGGGGCGTTGCTCTGGGCACAGAGAGGCGCGCTCAACGTCACCGTGATCTCGAAGACTGCCTTCGCCCTGGCGGCGGGCGCGCGCGTGACGCTCCCCCCCGACCCCGTCGACCCGTTCGACCGGCACCATGGCGACGACCCGACACGCGCTATCCGCACGCCGAGCGATGTGGTGATTCGCCTGCCGATGGCCGAGATCTTTCACGCGGGCGCGGTCGTCGCCCCCGCGGGCGTGACGATGGTCCACCTCTCGATCGCGCGCGAGGGCCGCAAGGTGCTCGACCACCGCGCGCTCGCCAAGAGGGCCGACGACTCGACGGGGCTCGGCCCGCAGCGAAGAACTACCCACGTCCCCCCCACCGATCGAAACGGCGTGGTGGTCCTGCCCGACGACCACGACTTTCGCACGGAGCAGCGGGCACCCGCCGAGCTACGGCTCGATCGACTGATGGGCGGCGACGTCATCACGCTGGGGAACCTCCACCCCGATGTGCCGGAGCTCGGCGTCAGCCTGCCCTCGCGCGCCCCGGCGGCCCGCGCCATCCTCGGCGGCGAAGAGGCGCCCCTCACCATGAGCTGCCAGCGCGCGCTCTTCGACACCGACCGGCGGGTCGTCACGCTCACCTGGCTCGCCGAGCTCGAGCTCCCCGGCCTCGAGGCCGTGCCTCACCTCCGCGTCGAGATCCGTGCGGCCGACGCGCCCCCGGCTCCGAGGCAGGCGCCGGTGGCCGGCGCCGCACCCTTCGACCCGCGTGACGTGCTCCGGAGGATCGCGGCCACACCCGCGCGAAACGCGCCCTCCGGTCCTCCGCCGGCGCCCTCGGCCCCCCCGCCGGCTCCCTCGGCTCCTCCGCCCCCCCACCCCGACATCGCCACCGATCCGACGGTGTTCGAGCCCGTCGAGGAGCCGCCCGCCATGGGGCCCAACGGAACCGTGAGCATGGGGGAGCAGGCGCTCCCCAAGAATCGGATCCCGTAGAGGGCTCCCCGCACCTACTGCTGGACGCAGTAGAGGTGCGCCTGTTGGTCGCAGGTCTGTCCGACGGCGAGGGTCCAGGTCGGGCCGGCGGAAGCGGAGTTGCCCGTGTCGCCCGAGACCGACGCGTCGGCGCTCGCCCAGCTGCTGCAGCTGTTGGGGCTCGCCTCACCGTTGGGTAGGGTGCCGGTCCAGACGAAGGCCTTGTTGGCCGTGCCCCCCTTTTCGGTGATGTACACGTTGCCGAGCGTGCCGCCCGCGATCAGCCCCGCAGTGCCGTGGGCCACGAGGGTCCCGTCGAGCTGGAGGTAGTCGTCGGTCGTCTGCGCGAGGCGCGCGCTCACCGGGTCGGCCGAGTCGCTGAGCCACGCGATCCAGTTGGCGTTGGGGATCTCGAGGATGTCGGCCGCGCCCTGGCACAACTTGTTGGCGCCGGCGATGCCGCCGAGATCGCCGGTGAAGAGCGCGTCGGTCACGAAGATGACCTTGCCCGTGTAGCAGCTACCGCTTCCGTTGCAGGCCGTCGAGCACTGGGACCTGGGGTTGAAGTGATCGGCGACGGCGCCACACGTGCCGTCCTTCCCCGCGCCCTGCGCCACCGAGCAGGCCCTGCAGACCTCGTCGCACATCTCGTTGCAACACATACCGTCGACGCAGTGGCCGTTCTTGCACTGCTCGTCGGCGTCGCAGAACCCGCCGTCCGGGAGCACCGGCAGGCAGCGGTAGTCGAAGTTGCAGAACCGGCCGTCGTTGCAGGGGATGCTCCCTTCGCAGGTCGCGCACATGTTCCCGAGACAGAGACCGGTCTCGCAGTCCGCATCCACGTTGCACTGCTCGTCCTCCGGGCAGAGCCCGCACTCGCCACCGCAGTCGACCCCCGTCTCGCCATCGGCGGCGTCCCGTTGGTCGTTGGTGCAGTGCTGCGGCACGCACTTGTGGGTGCCGTGGCGGTCGCAGGCGGGGTTGGCCGTCGTGCAGTCTGCATCCACGTTGCACTCCACGCACGTGCCCGCGTACGTGAAGAGGCTGTCGTCGTCGATGGCGCAGACGCCGGTGGGGCACGTCCCGCTCACGGTGCTCGACACGGTCTCGGTGCCGTCGCACATCTCCGTGGTGCAGGGGTTGTTGTGCCGCTGGGGGTCGTCGACGTTCATCATGTCGACCGTGTAGTTGCCGTCTTGATGGCAGGTGAGCTGCTGGCAGTCGCCGACCAGCTGCCGGTGGGCGGGCATGCCGTCGGCCACGAAGGTGAACCCACAGACACCGGCGGTGCACGCCGGATCGAGGCAAGGGTTCTCGAGCGCCGGGCAATCGCTGGCGGCCTTGCAGCCACCCGCTCCGCCCGTCCCCGTGCTGGTGCCGGCGCCGGTGCCCGTGGCGCTCGAGTCATCGTCGCCCCCGTGCCCTCCCGCGCCGGTCGAGCCCGTCGAGGCCGCGACGTGCGTGGAGCTGCCGCTGCTCGTGGTGGCCAAGCTCTGCGGGTCGGGCCCGGGACAGCCGGCGACGAGGGCGGCGAAGAGCACGGCGGCACCAGAGGCCAGCGCTCCGAGCGCGATGGGCGAGTCGAGGGCGGAGGGGCGTTTCATTCAGAAGTCTCCTTTGAGTTGAAGCGAAGCAGGACCGATCTGAAGGCTCATGCCCGTCTGCGCCGGGGCAGCGCTGGGTGAGGAGAGCCCGAGGCCCAGGCCTCCTGCCGTGATGGCGAGCACACCGCCGACGCCGAGGCCGACGAAGAGGCCGAAGTCGCGCAGCTCCCGCGACCGCACGGGACCGAACTCGTAGTCGAGCGGGCAGGCCTTCCTCGTGGCGCCGCAGCGCGCATCGAGCTCGTTCCCGGCCTTGTGCTGATCGACGAGGAAGCCCACGGAAGCCCCCGCCATGCCGACGCCGATACCGCCCACGATCCAGGGCCACACGACCTTCTTCGGCGGAGGAGGCGGCGGCTCGACGGGCGGGGG
>FTCO01000713.1_pt1 | contig 10419 bp, 12 predicted proteins | sample 1639701 | NCBI WGS metagenome assembly FTCO01 (sample SAMEA3914869, study PRJEB12502) | metagenome | biome: forest; material: soil | place: USA | collected 2012-03-12 | depth 0.1 m | reverse complement strand
TGTTCCCCGTCGTGCGCTACGCCGGCGAGGGCGCCCGCGCATGGATGTACGATGTGTCGATGTTCGTTCAAGTGATGGACGACTGGCTCGACTGGGAGGACGACGCGCGCGACGGCCGCCCCACCCCCGTGACCACCGGGCAGTGGTCCTTCGCCGACGTCGAGAGCACGTGGAGGAAGACGGTCACGGGCATCGAGGGGCTGGTGGCCGCGGCCGGCCTCCGCTCGCCCCGCTACGCGCGCTTCCTTCGTGAGGCCTACGTGCTCATGATGGTCGACGTCATGGAGGCGATGGCGAGCCGGCCCGGCCAGTGAAGCCCCTCGCCCCCGTGGTGCTGGTCATGGGCAAGGGCGGGGTCGGCAAGACCACGGTGGCCGCCGGGCTCGCCGTGCTGGAGGCCGAGACCCATGGCCACAGCGTGCTCGTCGAGGTGGGCGACGGCGAGTCGGGGAGGCGCGCGCTGTGGGGCGGGCACGAGGGCGTGGAGCACGTCGTCATCAAGCCCGACGAGGCCATCACCCGCGGGGCCACGCCGCTCTTCGGCTCGGCGACCCTGGCGCGGCTCTGCCTCGGCAACTTCGCCATGAGGCCGCTGCTCCGCGCCGCGCCCGCAGTCCGGGAGCTGGCCATGCTCGAGTCGGTCCGCCAAGTGAAGGAGGCGCACCCCGGCGCGCGGGTGGTGGTCGACATGCCGGCCACGGGCCACGGCGTCGCCTGGCTCAGGATCCCGAGGCAGGGCAAGACGCTGCTCGGATCGGGGCCGCTCTTCGAGATGTGCGATCGCCTGTCGCGCGAGCTGCTCGCGCCGGGCCACGCCTCCATCGCCGTCGTGACGCTCCCGGAGCGGTTGGTGCTCGAGGAGACCTTCGAGCTCTGTGCCGCCATCGAGGCGGGGGCGGGGCTCGGCGTCGATCGGTTGGTGGTCAACCGGCTCCCCGTCGCCATGCCCGAGGGCGCGCTCGAGGAGGCGGCGGCGCTCGCGGGCCAGGCGACGGCGGCCGGGCGCTCGGCCTCCGAGATCCTCCCCATCCTGCGCGCGCGGGCGGCGGCGCGGGCCGAGAGCCTGAGCGCGCTCGACCATGCCCTCCGCGCCGAGCACGCCGTCTGGCGATTGCCGCTCGCGCCCGTCGACCCCTCGGCGAAGGACGTGGCGCGCTGGCTCCTGAACGAGGGGGCGCCATGAAGGCCGAGGCGCCCGACGTCATCGTGTGCGCCGGCGGAGGCGGGGTCGGCAAGACCACCACCTCGGCGGCGCTCGGCCTGGCCCTGGCGGCCTCGGGGAGGCGCGCGCTCGTCGTCACCATCGACCCGGCGCGGCGGCTCGCCGGGGCCATGGGCGTGGCCGTCGGCGACGAGGTCACCGCCGTCCCCTTGCCGGCGGCGCGCGGGAACCTCTCGGCCCTGATGCCCGACCCCCGCCGATCGCTCTCCGTGTTCATCGGCCACCTCTTCGAGCACGAGCCCGAGGCTCGAGAGAGGGTCGAGTCGAACCGCATCTACGCGGGCCTCGCCGACGCGGCGGCCGGGGTCCACGAGCTGGTGGCCATGAACCTCGTGGCGCGCGCCGCCTCCACCGGGCGCTTCGACGTCATCGTCATCGACACGGCCCCGTCGAGGCACGCCGTCGACTTCGTCACCTACCCCGGGAGGCTCGCCGCGCTGCTCGGCGGGCGCACGGTCGGGTGGCTCGCCGGCATCGCCAAGCGCGGCAGCCAGGGCGAGGGCGCGCCGAGCGCCGGGAGCGGCGGCCTCCTCAGCTGGGGCACGGGCCGCGTGGAGGCCCTCATCGGCCGCGTGACGGGGCCCAACCTCTTCGCCGACACCGCGAGCCTCTTCGGCGACCTCGCCATCGTCCGCGAGCGCTTCGTCGATCTCACCACCCAGGCCTCGGAGCTATTGCTCGGGCCGCGCGCCGCCTACGTGCTCGTGGCCGCGCCGACCGGGGCCGCGCGGAACGACGTGCACTACCTCGCCCACCGGCTCGAGAAGCTCGGCAAGCCCTTGCAGGCGATCGTGATGAACCGAGGCGGCGCGCTGCCCGACGAGGAGCTGCCGGCGGGCCTGCCCCCCGCCCTCGCGGAGGCCGCGACCCTGCTCCGCGAGGAGCGCGAGGCCCGGGCGAAGGCGATGCGCGCGCTGGCCGAGGACTTCCGCGCCCACTTCGGCGGCCTCACGCACATGCTCGCCCTCCCCCACGTCGAGGGAGAGAGCCCCAGCGAGGTCGTCGCCACCTTGGCCGAGACGCTGGGGCCGAAGCTCGCGATGTTCCGCGCGAGCTAGGGGCGCTCGAGGGCCAGAGCCGCCCGTTCCAGGCCCAGAGGAGGCCGTTCGAAGACGAGCGACGCCCGTTCGAGGGCCGGGGGACCCCGTTCGAAGACGAGCGACACCCGTTCCAGGGCCAGAGGACCCCGTTCGAAGGCGACCGGCACCCGTTCGAAGACGAGCGGCACCCGTTCCAGGGCCAGAGGTCCCCGTTCGAGGACGAGCGGCACCCGTTCAAAGACGAGCGGCACCCGTTCGAAGACGAGCGACGGCCGTTCCAAGACGAGCGGCGCCCGTTCCAGGGCCAGAGGACCCCGTTCGAAGACCGGCGGCGCCCGTTCGAAGACGAGCGGCGGCCGTTCGAGGCTCGGCGGCGCGCGTTCGAAGACCGGCGGACGGGGGATGAGCCCGACGCGCACGGTACCGGCGTCGATTCTCGAGCGCTCCCCGCCCGGGGCCGGGAACAGGGGGGCATGCTGGGCAGGAAATCGATTCAAGAAGGCATGCAGAAGCTCGCGGACGGCCTCGCTTCGGCCCCGCCCTGCGGGGCCACCACCCTCGTGATCGACGGCGAGGCGGTCCCGATGTCGGAGGTCATCGCGGACCTGCGCGCGTGGGCGGCGATCTACGAGGCAGTGTGGGACGCCGCCCGCGCCTACCAGCGCGCGCTCGCGGACCGCACCACGACGGAGGCCACGGCGCTCCCGCGCCTCGCCATGATCGGCCGCACCGTGAAGAGCATGGTCGGGCGAACGAACCCCGACCTCGCTCGCTACGGCCTCGCCCCCGACAAGCTGCGGCGCACGCTGACCGCCGAGGAGAAGGCGTCCGCCGCGCGCCTCCGCAAGGCGACCCGCGCCGCCCGCCACACCATGGGGAGCCGCCAGAAAGAGGAGGTCCACGGCGAGGTGACGGAAGAGACGAAGGTCACCCCGGGAGGTTGATGACCACCGCCCCCGGGATGGCCTCGGCGACGGCGGGGGAGCCGGTGGCGAAGATCACCTGGTTCTGCTGGCCGAGGTCGGCGATGGCCCGCGACAGCTCGCCGACCTCCGCCGCGTTCTGGTGCAGCTCGGGGGTGTCGACGAGCACGATGGACTTGTCGAGGCCCAGCATCTCGAAGGTGCCGGCGAACAAGACGGCCTGCTGCTCGCTCGCGGGGAGCTTGCCGATGGAGAGGGCGCCGTTCAGACCCCCGTCGAAGCAGAGCTCCATGCGGTCGGCGGTGCGGACCAGGCCGAGCACCGGGCGCTTCTTGTTCACCTTGGCGAAGAGCGCGGCGAAGCGCTCGCGACCCGGGGGAGCGCCCGCACGCTCGTGGAGCCCGAGGTACAGCTCGTAGAGGTACTTGTGGAGGACGCCGAACTTGCGCAGGTCGCGGTCGAGGCGGGCGCGCTTCTGAACCGAGGGCTCGATGACCGAGAGGCCGACGGCCTCGCGCGCCAGGGAGCGCTCGGCGAAGAAGTACTCCATCTTGCCGTGCGAAAGATCGTGGTCGTAGCGCTCCAGCAAGGCGACGAGGCGGGCGTCGTGGCCCTGGCCGGGCGGGGTGGTGGGCGAGAAGATCGACTCGCTGGGGATCGAGGCCGCGTCGACGCCCATGCGCGCGCGCTCCTCGTCGGAGAGCTCCCACTCGATCTTGATCTTGGCGGCGCCGGCGCTGGGCCGCGCGACGCGGTTCCAGGCGTGGCGCGCGCCCCAGGGGGCGATGTCTTCCTTGGCGGCGGCGATGGCGTCGAGCAGGCTGGTCTTGCCCGACCCCGAGGGGCCGGTGATGACGACCACGCTCGCCGCCGTGCCCGCGGGGCCGTCGGTCAAGTCGTACAAACGGTCCGCGAGGCCGCGGACCCCATCGGTGGTGACGCGTCGAAGCTTCATGGGGCTCCCTCTCAATCCCGTGTACGAGGCCGGGGCCGGGGCCGTCGAGCAAAAAAACCTGACGCCGCGAAGGGTAGATTGAACCGAGGGGCGTAAGGAGCTTTCAGAGACCGTAAGACCCGGGAGGCGACGGGTCGGTTACCTTGACGAGAACCAGCCTGCCCAGGCCCAACCGAACGGGACCAGCGATGAGCCAGAACCTCCGCATCCATGTCGCCAGCGGCGAGCCCCTCGACGTGCGCGCCTTCAACATCGAGCAGGAGATCAACACCATCTTCAACGTCTCGGTGCTCGTCCACTCCGAGAGCGCCGACGTGAGCTTCGACGACGTGCTGGGCAAGCCCGCCAGCTTCACGATGGCGACCAAGAGCGGCGACCACTCGTGGAGCGGGATCTGCAGTCACATCGAGCAGGAGCACGCCGACGACAAGGGCCTCTCCACCTACCGGCTCACCGTCGTCCCCACGCTGTGGCTCCTCACCCAGCGCCGCAACCACCGCATCTTTCAACAGATGTCGGAGGTCGAGATCGTGCAGAAGCTCCTGGGCGAGTGGGGCATCACCCCCAAGATGCAGCTCACGGGCGAGTACAAGAAGCGCAAGTACAAGGTCCAGTACGCCGAGAGCGACTTCGACTTCATGTCGCGCATGCTCGAGGACACCGGCATCTCATATTACTTCGAGCAGCAAGGGTCCGAGACCCAGATGGTCTTGAACGACGGGCCGCACCAGAACCCGCCCAAGGGCCCGGCCATCCCCTGGAACCCCAAGGCCGGCAACACGGCGGCCGGCGATCACATCTCCTCGGCGGAGTTCAAGCAGCGCGTCCGGCCCGGCAAGTACACGGTGCAGGACCACGACTATCGCAAGCCCGCCACCTACAGCATGAAGGGCACGGCCTCCGCCGGGCTCGACACCGAGGCCAACCTCGAGCGCTACCACTACAACCCCGGCGCGCTGCTCTATCGGGCCGAGCCCGGCGGCGAGTCGCCGGTGGCCGACGACAAGGGGGCCTCACGCAGCGACGAGAAGGAGGCGGCGACCCAGGCCGCGCGGAGGCTCGCCGCCCACCGCAGCGAGGGCAAGCGCGTCCACTTCAGCTCCAACGCCTTTCAGCTCACGCCCGGCACCGTCTACTCGATGAGCGGCCACCCGCGCAGCGACCTCGGCAAGGCGCACCTGGTGGTCGCCGCCAACATCAGCGGCTCGATCCACGGCGAGTGGCACCTCCACGGCCAGAGCGCCGCCGCCGACGAGGCGTTCCACCCGCCCATCAAGACCAAGAAGCCCAAGACCCAGGGCGTCGAGAGCGCCACCGTCGTCGGCGCGCCCGGCGAGGAGATCCACACCGACGAGTTCGGGCGCATCCGCGTGCAGTTCCACTGGGACCGCGAGGGGCAGCACGACGACAACAGCTCGTGCTGGATCCACGTGAACCAGCCGTGGGGCGGCGCGGGATACGGCGCCTCCAACCTGCCGCGCGTGGGGCAGGAGGTGCTCGTCGACTTCCTCGGCGGAGACCCCGATAGGCCCGTGGTCACCGGGCGCGTCTACACGGCGCAGCAGACCACGCCCTACAAGCTGCCGCTCAACAAGACCCAGAGCGGGTGGAAGAGCAACTCGACCGGAGGCGGCGGGGGCTACAACGAGATCATGATGGAGGACTCGCAGGGCAAAGAGCTCTTCCGCACCCAGGCCGAGCGTGATTACCAGGGGCTCGTCAAGAACGACTCCACGCACACCATCGGCAACGACATGACCCAGCAGGTCGGCAACAATCGCTCGTACAGCGTGGGTCAGAGCAACAACGAGACGGTCGGCAAGGACGAGAACCTCACGGTCAAGGGCAAGCGCGCCGTGTCGGTCATGGACCAGCTCGCGCACTGGGTGCAGAACGACATCTCCACGACCTCGAGTCAGGGCAACAACTTCTTCGAGACCGCGAAGAACTTCATGTCGAAGGCCGACCAGCACCTCTTCACGTCGGACACGAAGATCGTGCTCGCCTGCGGCAGCTCCAAGATCACGCTGACGCCCGAGAAGATCATCATCGACGGGCCGCTGACCTACATCAACCCCGGCGAAGAGCAGGGCGAGTGAGAGGGGGCCCCGCGTGAGCAATTACAACATGCCCGCGTCGGTGCGGCCCCACCTCGGGAGCATCGTCGACCTCATCGCCAAGGCCGAGAACATCCCCGGCCACCGCTTGGGGCAGCTCTTCCTCGCCTACCTGCCGACGCTGGGCCGCATCTCGTCGCCCAGCGTGCTCTGCTTCCACACCTCGCGCCTCGACCTCGACACCGATGGCAGCACCGACTCGTGGGGCGGCGTGGCGACCGAGGGCAGCACCCACAAGTACAAGGGCTCCATCGGCAAGGTCGACTCGAACGCCACGCCCTACTTCGTCCTACCGCTGACCGACAAGCACACCGACAGCAACTGGGTGGGCAAGGACCACGGCATCCACGTGGGCGACGTGGGGGTCATCATCGCCAAGAACAAGCTGCTCTTCGCGCAGCTGTGCGACATCGGCCCATCGACCAAGCTGGGCGAGGCGAGCATCGCGGCGCACCGGTTCTTCGGGCACGACGTCATGCACGACAAGCACGGCAACAAGCGGGCCCGGGTGCTCGACTCCGACGTCAGCGGCGACTTCGTGACCATCGTCTTCCCCGGCTCCGGGAGGTTCCAGACCATGTCCAACGCCGAGATCGAGAGCCGGGCCAAGCCCCTCTTCACCAAGCTCGGCGGGATGCTCTGACGTGGACTACCGGCTCGACGAGCTCTCGCTCACGCTGCCCGACGGGGCTTGGGAAGACCGGTCGGCTCACGATCTGATCGTGCGCGCGCCCGACGGCTCGGCCCTGCGCCTCGTCGTCGATCGCGACGACCCGGTGGCGCCGGAGGGCCTCGCGGCGCGCATCGACGCGGATCTGGGGCGCGAGTCGCGGCGCCTCCCGGGCTTCGAGCTGCTCGGCCGGTGGCCCCTCGAGCATCGCGACGCGACGGCCATCGGCCTGCGCTTCCGGGTCACCACGCCAAAGGGCGTGGTCCACAACGAGGTCGCGTACCTGGCGCTCCCCTCGGCGCTCCTCGTCTTCACGGTGACGGCTCCCGCGGCGCACGGGGGGGCTTGCGTGGAAGTCGTTCAACAGCTCATCGCCACGATGGCTCTGCGTTAGGGTTGGAGGCGCGTCATGGGTAAAGGGAAGCATCCGCAGATCGCCGGCATCGGCAAGACCCCCGAGGCGGCCATGGATGTCGACGGCACCTCGGTGCACGACTTCCTCGAGAAGAGCATCGAGGGCTCGGGCATGAGCCGCGACGCCTGGTTCAAGCACTTCAACAAGGCGTCGGGCGCCAACGTGCACGACGACGCCAGCCTGCAGAGCTGGCTCGACAACCAGTACGCGAGCGGCGGCGACAAGGCCTACAACCGATCGATCTACCCGCAGATGAAGCAGATCTCGTCGTCGGCGGGGCTGCCCAAGGGCACGCACTTCTTCTACGACACGGCGTGGCAGTACAAGTCGAGCGCCGACTTCGCCGAGAAGCAGACGCAGTTCACGCCCGTCACCCAAAAGTACACCGAGAAGCAGAAGCAGAAGCACCTCTCCGATGGCTCGTGGGTGGATCAGGGGGGCACCTTGATGCAGAAGAGCACCAAGACCATCCACCACTACGTCGACCCGCAAAAGGTGCCCTTCATCGCGCGGCACGACGCGCCCCTCGGCACCATCTACAAGGTCTACAACCCGGCCAACCCCTCGCAGGCCTACTACGCGATGGTCATGGACCACTCGCCGGGCACCAAGGATGTGAACGACAGCACGGTGACCGAGGTCTCGCCGGCGACGCTGAACGGGCTCAACATGAAGGGCACGCCGTATGGCGTCGATGGCCACCTCAAGGCCGAGAGCCTGGGGCCGACGACGCTGCCGGTCGGCAAGAACGGGCTCCCGCTCAAGTGCCCGACCGCCGAAGAGATCCAGGAGCAGGGCCGGCTCCTCGACAAGAACCCCATCCCCGCGCCCCCGCCGCCGGCCGAGAAGAGCGGGGCCGCGCAGATCACCAAGGGCGAGCCCACGGTGGCCCTCGGGAAGAAGGCGCTCCCGGCCGCGTACGCCGACGCGAGCTGCGTGCACACGGGCGGCGGCCACGTGGTCTCGGGCAGCGAGACGGTCTTCGTCGGGAAAGAGAAGCGCCCCTTCGCGCGGGTGACCGACCCGACCAGCGACGGCTACCAGATCAAGACCGGTGAGGATACGGTCGTCGTCGGCTGATCAGAGGCGAGCGACGGTAGGAGGAACGGGCCTTGGAATACCGAATGAACGAGCTGTCGATGGTGCTGCCCGGCGAGGGCTGGGTCGATCGATCGAGCCATCACCTCAGCATCCAGGCGCCCGACGGGAGCCGCGTGAACCTCGACATCACCCGCGAGCTGCCCGCCTCGCCCGCCGAGTTTCTCGAGCGCGTGGACGACGAGCTGCGCAGCCTGAGCCGGCGCGTCCGCGGCTTCGACCTCCTCGGCCGGCAGGAGTTTCAGACCCCCGCGGTGCAGGGCATCGCCGCCAGCTATCGCTCGGTGACGCCCGACGGCGCCCTCCACCACGAGGTCGTCTACCTCCCCTTGCCGACGTCGCTCATGGTCTTCACCGTCACCGGCTTCGTGCGGCACGCGACGGCTTGCAGCGAGCTGATCGGTCAAGCCATCGGCGGCGCTCGCGTGAGGTGAGGTCGACGCGCGGGCGACTCGGAGTAAGATTCGAGCACCGAGGGCCGACCCGTGGACTACCCCAAGTTTCAGATCGCCGTCATCGAGCTGGCCGAGGAGGGCACCTCCCTCACGGCCGCCAACGTCGTCGCTCGGCTCCGCATCGCGCCCGATGAGGCCGACGCCCACCTCGCGCGCATGGCCCGCGACGGCCGCCTGGAGCGCGAGGTCGACGCCGACAGCGGCGTGCTCGAGTACCGCGTCCGCGGGCTCTCGAGGAAGAGCGGGGGCAAGCGCGCGCTCGACGATCTCGAGGCCGCCATCGGGGGCGACGTGCTCGCCAAGGCCGGCACGGCGGCGCTCGGCATCAAGAAGCAGAAGGGCGGCCAGCCGCTCCCGCTCTCCCTCCGCCGCAAGGTGAAGCTAGGGGTAGCCCTGGGCTTCTTCCTGCCCGGCTTCGGCCTCGCCTACGCCGCGCCCTGGACCATCACCGCCGTGGCCTCGGTGGTCTTCGTGGTGGGCTTCAAGATCCTGTCGCTCATCCCCTTCCTCTCGGGGATGCTCACCGTGGGCTTCGTGGCCCTCTTCGCCGTCGCCTCGGCGGTGCTCGGCGGCCTCTACACCTGGCAATACAACCAGATGGGCCGCCGCGCCGCGCTGGGCGACGAGCCCACGAGCCCGAAGCAGCTGCTCTCCCGCGCCCGCGCCAAGGGCTGAGCTACGAGTCGTAGTGGTGCGCGCCGAGCAGCTGAAAGAGCGCGTAGAGGGCCGAAGGCTCGCGGTGCTCGAAGCGCACGCCGGCGCGCGTGGGGCGGCCCTGGCCTCCCCGGCGGACCCAGGCGATCTTCCCGCTGAGCGTGAGGGGATCCCAGAGCGTGGGGGCCATCACCTCGAGCGTGACCGCGGCCTGCGGTTGAAGCGCGAGGCCCCGCGGACCTTCGCTCCCGCCGTCGCTCGAGATCTCGACGCAGGCCCCGCCGAGGCCCAGATCGCGTACGCGCGCCTCCTTGGCGGGGGCGCCTTCCTTCTCGCGCAGCGTCGCCTCGAGGTCCACGCGACGGCGGGCGTGGGCGCGGAAGTGGTCGCGAGCGGCCATGAAGGGGGTCGACGCTACCACGAGCCCCCGAAAGATGGCTCAAATCCAAGCGATCCCAGCGGGCAGGTCACGTTTTTGGTTTTCTGAAACCAATCCTGGGTAACATGGCCGCCGCAGCCGCGCCCCACGTTCGATATGCCCGACGGTCGACCCCGAATTCGACGGATGACCGCTCGGTGCTGGGGTCCCGGGCCGGAGTGGCCGCGGCGGCGCGATGGAGAGCCCTAGATGGCGCAAGACACCCGAAAAGATCCGCGAGCGAAGGTGCTGAGCATGACCGTGCGCTACAAGAGCGCGACGGTCGACGAGTTCATCGAGCACCACTCGCACGATGTGAGCCGCGGCGGCATCTTCATCAAGACCCCGTCGCCGTTCCCCCCGGGAACACTCCTGAAGTTCGAGATCAAGATCCAGGAGGAGCAGTCGGTCCTCGCCGGCGTCGGCCGCGTCGTGTGGAAGCGCGAGGCCGC
>FTCO01001683.1_pt1 | contig 10459 bp, 7 predicted proteins | sample 1639701 | NCBI WGS metagenome assembly FTCO01 (sample SAMEA3914869, study PRJEB12502) | metagenome | biome: forest; material: soil | place: USA | collected 2012-03-12 | depth 0.1 m | reverse complement strand
CGTCCGTGCCCACCCCCGCGAGCGCCGTCCCCCCGACGCGTCCGAGCCCCTCGGGCACCGCGGCACCGAAGGGCTCGGGAACGAAGAACGGCCGGAAGCCCGGCCGTTGATCTCCTCTTCTGACTAACTCACTCGGCCGCGATGGCATCGCCGCTATGAGCGACGGTGGCCACTTCGGGGTTGTTCTCGAAGTAGGCCTTGCCCGCGAGCTTGCCAATCAGGGGCCCAAAGCGGTCCTTGGCCTTGCCCTTCACGAGGTCGCTGATGAGGAGGTAATCCTCACGGAGGCGATCGTGAGTGTCTTGGCTCGTGACCACGTCATAGGCCTTCTTGGCCGCCGCGGGGGCGCCGAGCACGGCGCTCTTGAGCGAGCCAGCCACGCCGAGGGCGCGATCCTTGGCGCGCTCGGCCGCGGTCTTGTTGATGAGGGGCGCGACCTCGTAAACCAGGTTGGCCGCCGAGCCAGCCACCTTGTGCGGCGGGTGGTGGAAGGGGCTCTGGAAGCGGGGGTTCGCCTCGAGGAAGGCGCGGACCTGCTCCTTGGTGAGGCCGGTGTCGGCGAGGGCCTTCTCCAGCTCCGCCTCGGCCGCCAGGCGGGCCTTGAACATGTACATCTGAATGCGAGAGTAGAAGTTGGTGGCGCCGTCGCCGCTCGTCTCCACCGCGCAGAAGATGCTGCCCGGGTAACGCTGGGTGATGAGCGACTGGACACCATCGGAGACGCCCGAGGAGGGCATGCACCCGAAGGGCTTCACGCTCACGGTGATGTGCGCCTTCGACTTGATGGCGTTGACGATGAGCTTGCCGACCTCCATGTGGCCCTCGCCGCCGCGGAGATCGTTGGAGTAGTAGTCCTTGGCCACGTCGGCGACCAACTCCATGTCGGGGAGGTGGTAGTCGCGCAGCCCGAGCGGGAGGGCGAAGGCCTGGAAGCCCACGCGGAGCGCCGTCTCGGCGAGGCGCATGGTGGCGAGTCGCTTGGCGACCCCGAGCTCGTCGAGCCCGGCCAGACCGGCCTTGCCTTCGTCGGCGCCGCGGAGGTTCTCGCGTTCGCGGGTGTCGCGCGCGTTCTCCCAGATGTTGTAGAGGAGCCACGCCGTCGTGAGCTGGATGTCGTTCTCGGCGCCCTCGCTCTCGAGGAACCGCTGGAGGGCGTAGTTACCGTCTCCCTCGGTGGTCATGGCCCAGAACTCACCGATGATCGAGGTCTTGGCGCGCGGCCGGAGCTTGTCGACCTTCACCTTGGCGAACTCTTTACGAGCCTCGTAGAGGGCCACGAACACGTTGGTGTGCGTGTAGAGCGCCTGGTAGATGATCTTCTTGGCCGCTTCCATGGCGCGGTTGGTGGCGCCGGCCTCGACCTCGAAGGGGCGAATGCGGTAGGCGAGCGCGTTGAGCACGTCGCCACACACGATGGCCTTGATGATGCCGATGAAGAAGGCCGGGTTCATCTCCAGGCCGACGTCGTCGCCCGTCGCCTGCGAGAGGCCGCCGGTCTGCTGGAAGAGCATGACGCGGAAGCCGTCGAAGCCGGCGTCGCGCAGGGCCTTGCGATACTCGGTGACGTACATGCCGAAGCGGCAGGGGCCACAGGCGCCCGCGGTGACGAACACGTAGTTCTTGATGATCTCCTCGGCGGGGATGCCGTCCTTGTCACGGAGATCGATGAGGTGCTTCACCAAACCACCGACGGTGAAGTAGGTGGGGTTGCACTGCCCGCGGTTGCCGAACTCCTTACCGGCCTGGAGGCCGGCGTTGTCGCTCATGCCGAAGTATTTGACGTTGTAGCCGAGGCCCTTGAGCGCGCCCTCCGTGAGGAAGTCCTGCGCCGCCGTCAGACCGCTGATGAGGAGCGTGACGTTGGCGCGCTCCTTCTTGGTCATCTTGGGCTTGAGCATGTCGTCGGTCCACTGCTTGCGCTCGGCCTTCATGCCGAGACGGGCACGCTCCGACTCTTCGAAGGCACGCAGCTCGGCCTCGATGTCGATGTCGACCTCCGGCGCCTGGGCGGCGGCGGGGGCCTGGCCGAAGACAGGGAGGCTCTTCTTCGAGCTCGCGACTACGGGGTTCATGGTCATGGCTTTGGTCCTTGATCCTTTTCGATTAGCGCGAAGCCGGGACCACGGTCCCGTTGGAAGCCTTCTTCTTGAGCGTGATGAGCCCCTTGGGCGTCTCGGCAGGCGAGACGGGGGCGACGTAGCGAGCCAGCTTGTCGGCGAGGTCGGCGATCATCTTCTCGAGCGCCGGGTCGCTCTGCTTGCGAGCGGCCATCTGAGCCTGCTTGATCTGCATGAGCTCGAGCCGCTTCTTGTCCAGCGAGACGGCCAGCAGGTTCTTCTTGTTGGCCGTGTCCTCGAGCGCCTCTTCGTGGAGCTTGAGGCTGTGCGCGTAGGTCTTCACGCGGATCTTGATGGAGCCGCCGGGCTTGTTGGCGTCGATGTCGTGGAGCGCGGCATAGGGAGTCGCGCTGGCCGACACGATGCTCTCGACGATGCCGTAGGTGGGCGCGTCGTGGCCGCACTTGAAGCTCGAGAGATCGAGCAACACCACGTTGGGGTGGCGGGAGGCGAACTTGACGGCCCAGACCTTCTGCGCGCTGTTGGCCGAGTAGTTCTCCGGCCAGACGTCGTTGATGTTGAGCGGGTGCTGGCCGCGGGCCACCTCGTCCTTGAAGTAGCGGCTCAGATACTCCATGTCGCGCGGGATCGAGCGCACCGAGAGGATGGGATAGCCCAGGACCTGGAACTCCTCCGGGATACCGTGGTTCAAACCAGGGTCGGAGTGGTAGGGCCTCCCGACCATGAGGATGGCGACGCGGTTCTCGGCCTCCACCGTCTCGAGGATGGCGCGGCCCTTCTCCTGGAGGTCATTCTCGAACTGGACGAGGGCGTTCATCGCCTCGCGGTGGGCGTGGTCGCTCTCGTCCTCCGTGATGCCGAGGCGGGGGCCCCAGGTCTCGAACATGCGACGAGCGGTGAGCGTCATCTCCGAGAAGGTGAGCGCCGGGTCCAGGTATTCGATTCCACGGGTCGCGAAGAAATCGATCTCCTTCGTGAACGCTGCCTTCATGACGTCGGGCACGCCGGCCACGATGGGGCAGCTCGTCTTATCCATCACGTCTTCGCCGAAGCTCGGCACGTGCGTGAGGATGGGGAAGAAGATGTAGTTGAGCTTCTTCTCCTCCGAGTGGTGGTGGAAGAGCAGGTTGTGAACGTGGGCCTGCGCGACCTTGGAGGGGAAGCACGGGTCGATGGAGCCGTATTTGCCGCCCTCGACCCACATCTCTTCGCTGGTGGCGTCCGAGAAGACGATGTTCTGCTTCGGAATCCCCAGCGCCTCGAAGTAGTGCCGGAAGTAAGGAGCCGTCGAGTAGATGTTCAGCACCCGCGGGATGCCGATGCGCACGCGCCGGAGCTTCTCGGCGACGCTGGGCCCGCTACGCTGGAAGGGCCGAGTCGTCTCCACGCGCTTGATGCCGAGGAAGCCCTTCTTGACCAACAGGTCCTTGATGGGCGCGCCCTGCTCGGGGAGCGGGGCCGGCTCGTAGAAGTGGCGGAAGGCCAGCTTCGACTCGTAGTCGACCACGTTGGGGAACTGCTTGGCGATCTTCTTCCGGTCGGCGACCAGCGCCAACATCGCCTCTTCGCTCTCGACCGTGCCCTTCTCGCACGAGAAGCCGGAGATATAGCGGCTGGTGGTGCCGTCGGGCCGCGTCGTGTCGATGAAGGTGCGTTTGCAGTTGTTGGGGCAGAAGTGGCAGACGGTCTCGTCGTCGTTCTTGGTCGTGTAATCGAGGGCGATGGCCGCATCGATGCCGATGAACGTCGAAGAGCCGCGGCGCTTGATGACGCGCAGGGTCTCGAAGGCCGCGCCGAGGGCGCCCGCCTCGCCCGTGTGGGGGTGAACGAACACCTGCGCTCCCGGGACACGCTCCTTGATGTAATCGACCTGCGCCTTGACGGCCGCCAGGTTGTACTGCGTCCCGCCCTGGAGCACATACCGAGTCCCGAGCGCCGCCAGGCGGGGGATCTGCACCACGTATTGCCAGACGTTCTTCGGGAGGACCTGGGCCAGGCCGGCGAGCAGCTCCTCCTTCGAGAAGCCCTCCTTCTGGAAGTTCACTCGATCGGTGTCGAGGAACACGGCGCATCCGTAGCTGAACTTGGGGGCCAGCTCGGCGCCGAAGGCCGTGTCGGCGTAGTCGGTGACCTTGAGGCCGAACTGGTCGGCCATGGCCTGGAGCAACATGCCGTTGCCCGCCGAGCACGAGTTCGAGAGGCGGAAGTTGGCGATGTCGCCGTTCTTCATGAACAGGACCTTGATATCCTGTCCACCGATGTCGCAGATGACGTCGACCTCACCGCAGTAGCGGACGGCGCTCATCATGTGCGCCACCGTCTCGACGATGTTGACGTCGGCGCGCATGCACTCTTGGAGCACGTCGGCCGCGTAGCCGGTGCCGCCGAAGCCGAGCACCTCCAGGGTCGCTCCCTGGTCGAGGACGTAGTCGCGGAGCTGCGCCAAGAGCTCCTTGGCATCCTGGATGGGATTGCCCTTGGAGAGCTGATAGGCCTTGCAGACGATGTCGCCGTTCTCGTCGACGAGGACTGCCTTGCTCGAGGTCGAGCCGCCGTCGAGGCCGATGACGCCCTTGACCACCTGGCCGGCGGTGAGCTTCATCGGGTGGAACTTGGGGATGGCGTAGAGCTTCTTGAACTCGTCGACCTCACTCCGCTCCTTGACGAGCGGGGGGCCGGCGCTCTCGCCCAAACGGGCCTTGCGGCCGTTGGTCATGTACTCGACGAGGCCGCTCTTGCCGGCGTAGAGGCCGACCTCGGCCGCCTCTTTCAGGCCGTAGACGCAGGCGCCGAAGGCCGCGTAGTACTGGGCGTTCTCGGGGACGAACACCGTCTCTTCGATGGGACGGTCCTTGGGCCACTCGTAGCCACGCTCCTCCCAGGTCTGCGGGATGCGGAGGCGCCAGCACTCCTGCAGGAAGGGCAGGTAAGTGTTGGGCCCGCCGAGGAGAAGCACCTTGTGCTTGAGCGTCGAGCCGCGGGTGAGCACCGACAGATTCTGAAGGACGATGGCGTCGGCCAGCGAACACAGAACCTCGCTCGCGGGGATGCCGTTCTTCACGAGGTTGACGATGTCGGTCTCGGCGAACACACCGCACTTGGCGGCGACGTGGTGGAGCTTCGAGTCGTCGAAGTGGACCTTCACCACCTCCGAAGAGGGGAGACCCACCTTGATCATGCACTTGTCGATGGTGGCGCCAGTGCCGGAAGCGCACTTGTCGTTCATCGAGGGGGCAGCGGTCTTGTCCCCGGTCTTCTCGTCCTTTTTGAAGATGATGATCTTCGCGTCCTGACCGCCGAGCTCGATGACGCTGCCCACGTCGGGGTGGAGGTTCTCCACGGCGAGCGTGACGGCGTTGACCTCTTGCACGAACTTGGCGCCGAGGCCGGCGCACAACGGCGCAGCCCCCGAGCCCGTCATGAAGACGCGCCACTCGTCACGCGGCGAGTCGGGGAAGCTCTGCTCGATGACCTCGATGAGCTCCAGCACCTTCTCGGGCTGCTTGGTTTGGTGGCGCTGGTAGTCGCTCCACAGGATCTCGAGCGTCACGGGGTCGAGGACGACGGCCTTCACCGTCGTCGACCCGACATCGATCCCAACGACCACCGGATCCCGACTCTGCCTTCCCATGTGTGGGCTCTCCTAAGCTGCTGCGCTGCGCCACGACTGACTGGCCAGTCAGTCGGAAACGGGTACAACCAAACTGTGCGCTGGGCAAGGGCCCTGCCCTACCTTCGCAACTTTCGGGCGGTTACGTAGCGGAACCCCCGGCGCCGCCTTAGCGCTTTCCCAGGGATCACGGGGCGGGCGATGCTACAAGGCGCCCGATGGACAAGGCCGAGCGCCGCCAGGTGCTCCTGCGCGCCGCGCGCGACGTCTTCGCGACCAAGGGCTACCACGACGCCAAGGTCGACGACATCGTGGCCCTCGCCAAGGTCGCGAAGGGCACCTTCTACCTCTACTTTCGCGACAAGCGCTCGGTGCTCTCGGAGCTGGTCGATCTGTTGTTCGCGCGCATCGGCGCGGCGATCCTCACGGTCGACACGGCGGCCGACGTCGACGCGCAGATCAAGCACAACATCCGCGCCATCGTCGCCGTTTTGCTCGACGACCCGGCCCTCACCACCATCTTGATGTCGTACGCGACCGGCATGGACCCGGCCTTCGTCGACAAGATCCGGTCGTTCTACGACGGCGTGAAGGGCCTGCTCCGCGAGAGCCTGGCCGAGGGGCAGCGGCTCGGCATCGTGTCGGCGGGCGACCCGCGGCTCTTCGCGACCTTCACCATCGGCGCGATGAAGGAGCTGCTCGCCGAGCACGTCGCCGAGGAGTCGAAGCGGCCTCGCGAGGAGATCGTCGAGGCCCTGTTTCGCTTCTTGCAGACGGGGTATCTGCGCACGGAGCCGGCGCGCACGCCCGCTCCTCCCGCGGCCGCCGGCGCGACGACGAAGACGCCCGTTCCGCCGCGCGTCAGCCGCAAGCGCTGAGACGCCGCGCGGGCGAGAGCAGCGTGGTCACGGTGGGCCGCGCGCCGCGATCGACGCGGAGGAGCGTGCCCTCGGCGACCTCGGTCCACGCCTCGTCGGTGGTCTTCTCGGAGGCGATGAGGAAGGTTTTGTCGCCGCGCTCGAGCGTGTGGAGCGTGCGGCCCCACCGGTGCGCGAACATCGTCTTACCGTCGCTCAGGAGGAAGTTGGCGGCGCCCGCGTCGCGCTGCGCGGTGAGCGAGGAGCAGGCGCTCGCGAGGGCCGCGTCGAGGTTCTTCGCGTCGCCCGCGCGATCGATGGCGGTGAGCAGGAAGGCGAAGAAGCGCTCGCTGTCGGTGTCGCCTTCGACCTCGCGGCGGCGCTCGCCGGAGGTCCTGCGGTCGAGGAAGGCGAGGTCCTTGATGGTGCCGTTGTGCGCGAAGACCCAGCCGTCGCGCCGGAAGGGGTGGGTGTTGGCGAAGCTCGTCGGGCCGACGGTGCGGTTGCGCACGTGCGCCACGAGGAACCTCCCGCGCGCCGAGCCGGCCAGCGATCGGAAGCGATCGTCTTCACGCGCGCAGGTGGTGTTGCGGTAGACCTCCCAGCCCCGGCGGCCGTCGTGGAGCGCGAGGCCCCAGCCGTGCGGGTGGTCGGGCGAGAGCGCCGCGAGGCTGCGGGGAGCCAGCGCGAGCGACAGCTCGTAGTCGGTGATCTCGGTGGAAACAGCGCCGAGGAGCCTGCACATGATCGGCCAATCTACCGGCGGCGCGCGGGGAGGGCCAACAATCTCGCGCCCGCCCCGCCGCCGGTTGGGTGCTACTCGTCGAACGGCACCGGAGGCGTCGTCGTCACCGCGACGGGCAGCAGCTCGTCAGCGGTAAAGCGATACCAGATGCCACAGATTGCAAGCCGGCACCCGCCGGATCCACGCTCGGGCCACCGGCGGAACGATCGCCTCGTAATCGAGCGGCCCCGGAAGGTCGGCGACGAGCATGGCCGCGAGCGTCGAGCCGAGTGCCCGCCGGCCCGTCGATCCCGGGGCGCCGGCTCGCTCGATGGCAGAGCGGAACCGAGGGCTCAGGCGGAGGGTTCGAGCCACGGGTCCGGGCCGTCTCCCGAAATCCACGCGAGGATCGCTTCGGTGGATCGATCGGGAAGCACCTGCTCGATCTCCGCGGCCTCCTTGGGGGTCAACGGCTCGGGGTACACCAAGCGCGGCGGAGCCTCGGCGCGGCGGCTGTCGGGCGGGACCATGCTCGAAAGGTACCAGCGAGCCGACGCTCGGGCGAGCGGGCGGGCGTACATCGCGCAGAGGGCTGGAGGAAAACCAAGGGGGAATGAGAGGACGCGCAGGTTGGCGGCGCGCCCTCTCGCTTTTTGGATCATCGCGGGCTCGGCGCTCTCAGGTGCTCGACTTCGTGGTCGAAGCGGTGGCGGTCTTCGCGCTGGCGGCCGGCACGCCGGGGACCACGGTGGGGGTGGTGCTCGTCGTGGTCCCCTCGGCGCCGTCGTCCTCGGGGTCCTCGGTGGTGTTGGAGCGGCGCGTGTCGTTGCGCATGGTGGCGAGCTGATCGAAGTAGGCGAACACCTGGCCGTCGAGATCGCTGGGGAGCGTCTTGTCGACCGCCATCTCGTCGGCCAGCGCGCCGCGGAAGCGGCCCAAGATGCCGAGGGTGGCGGTGCGGAGCTTGGCGGCGTCGCTGCGCGAGGCGACGGTCTTGTCGGCGCGCTGGGCGAGCAGCGTGTCGAGCTTGTCGCCCGCGTCGAGGAAGCGCGTGGTCCAGTCGTAGAGCGTCTCGGTGGGGGAGACGGGGAAGAGCTGTAGGTCGGCCTTCCAGCTCGGGAGCTGCTTGCGACGCTCGCGCGCCAGCTCGGCCTCGGTCGCGTAGCTCTCGTTGAGCTCCTTCGGCGTCGGCACGAGCACGGCGCGCAGGCGGCGGGCTGCCTCGCGGCGATCGGCTGGTGCGTCCGGCAGCTTCAGGTTCGCCTCGAGGATGCACCAGATGGCGCGCCCGAAGGCGTCGTGTCCATCGTCCGCCTCCGCGAGCTGCACCGACAGGGGGCGCGCGAGCAGCGCGGCGGGCAGCGCCTCGAGGGCGTCGCGTTTTTGCGTGAGCATGGGCGTGTAGGCCACCCCGCTCTTCGACGCGGCGAGCGGCGTCGCGCGCTTGGAGAGGAGGTCGGTCATGCCCAGGCGGAGATCGGAGAGGGTGAGGAGGGTGTGTCGCATGTCTCCGAGGCTACGAAGGGCCCCTCCGCCTGCCTCGTCAGGAAGATCCTGAATTTGGGGTCAGGAAATTCCCTAACGGTTTGTACCGGCACCCCGGGAAGGGGCCTCGGGATCCAACCGTGCGGAATCGCGGAGGTAGATCGACCTGCCCGGGGGCATGGCGAAGGCCCTCGCGCGCGGCTCGGGCATGCCCGCGGGCATCTCGGAGGGCCTCGACGAGGGTGATCGGGCAGCCCGCGGGCAGCCTCGAGCCCCCGGCGAGGGGCTTCGGCCTACCCCCGGGCAGGGCGGAGGGCCTCGCGAGCGCCTCCGGCCTGCCCGCGGGCACCCCCAACATCCTCGACGAGGGTGATCGACCTGCCCGCGAGTCGGTCGAAGGCCCTCGCGCGGATCACGAGGCTACCCCGGGGCACCCTCTTCGCCCGGAGCGCGGATGAGATCAGCCCTCGTGCGGGAGCACGGCGTGCTTCACGAAGCTCCGCAGCGCCTCGCGACCTTGCTCCCCCGCGCCGATCTCGGCGAGCACCGCGTCGACGAGGAACCCCTCGGTCGTGAGGATCTCGCGCCTCGCCTCCACGTAGTGGCGCATCACCCCCGCGTCGATCTCCGGGTGGAACTGCACGCCCCAGCACGTCTCCGTGAAGCGAATGGCCTGGTTGTCGTCGCGGCTCGAGCGCGCCAGCGACCGCGCGCCCGGCGGCAGCTTCCCCACCGTGTCGATGTGCGTCACGTTGGCCGAGAAGCTCGCGGGGAGCGCCGCGAAGATGGGGTCGTCCTCCGTCACCTCGATCGTGGTCGTCCCGATCTCGCGCCCGCTCGGGTTCTTGATCACCTCGCCGCCGAGGGCCTGCGCCAGGATCTGGTGGCCGAAGCAGATGCCGAACGTGGGCGTGCCCGCGGAGGCCACGTCGCGCAGCCAGGCCTCGGCGCGCAGCATCCAGGCCTCGCGGTTGGGCACGTTGGCGGCCGAGCCGGTGATGATGAAGGCCGACGAGCCCTTCGGGTGGGGGTAGTCGTCGGTGCGCGCGTCGAAGACCTCGTAGGCCCCGGGCCACACGGGGCCGATGGCCTCGCGGATCAGGTCCGCGAACTGGCCGCGGGTCTCTTGTACGAAGGGGACCGGCTCGCCGGTCTTGACGATGGTGATGCGCGCCGACATTGCTCGCGCAGGCTAGCAGAACCTCGAAGCCTGCTCGCGCTCGTTGGCAGCCTCGCGCGCCTCTGCGAAGATGCCGGGCGATGAGCGAGTACGACGTCGTGCGGCCGATCTGGCGGCAGTTCAAAGAGCGCTACCTCCCCCGGGCCGCGGCCCACGTGAAGAAGGGCGGGCACGCCGTCGTGCTCCGCGACGATGGGAAGGTCGATCTCCTCCTCGGCGTCGGCAAGAACGGCAAGATCACGGAGCTGGGGCTCTGGTCGATCCTCGCCATCGAGCAGCGCGGCTACCGGCGCGTCAAAGAGGGCCCCGCCAAGGGCCTGGCCACGGCGCGCGTGCGCGTGAACTACGAGGGCTCGGTCATCGACTGGTGCGAGCGCGACAGCGTCCACGAGGGCACGACGCGCACGATGCACCTCGATTGCCTCGACTGCGCCGCCTGCTGCCACGACTCCAACGTGGTCCTCGACGACGCGGACCTCGACCGCTGGCGCAAGGCCGGTCGCAAGGATCTCTTGAGCAAGGACT
>FTCO01000092.1_pt1 | contig 10519 bp, 8 predicted proteins | sample 1639701 | NCBI WGS metagenome assembly FTCO01 (sample SAMEA3914869, study PRJEB12502) | metagenome | biome: forest; material: soil | place: USA | collected 2012-03-12 | depth 0.1 m | reverse complement strand
GTCCTGCCCCGGCGTACAGACAGGGATAGGGCCGCACTTGCCGGTCGACTTCACGGTGAAGCCGTCTCGACAAGCGCAGGTGCCATCCGCTTTGCACTTGCCCGCGAGCGACGACATCGTCGCGAGCTCGTTGCACGTGTCGTCGCGCCCCTGCACGCAGATCGGTGCCCCGCGCGCCGGCCGCGCTAGGGTTTCCCCTGAGCTCTTGCTCGAACATCCGGTCAGGCTCGCGGAGCCGAGGCTCGACAGGAGCAGACCGAACAGCCACGGCGCCGCGGATCGCACGGCGAGCCGGGCTCAGTACATCGAGCCGCCGCCCACGCCGCTGCCGCCGCCGGACCCGGAGGTGTCGGAGGTCGGGCAGACCGCGTCGGGCGAGATGTAGCAAACGCCGGTCGCGAGGTCACAGCAGTTGGAACCGAGGTCGGTCGCCGGGCAGCTGTTGCCGCAATCGGAGTCGGAGGTGCACGTCGAGACACACTGCGTACCGCCGCCGGTGCTGGCGGAGGTCGAAGTGGTCGTCGAGTTTCCACCAGTGGAGCTCGTCGTGATCGGAGGCGTGCCGGTGGACGAAGACGTGGTCGACCCGGAGGTTGCACCCCCGGACCCCGTCGTCGTACCGGCATCGAACAGGCTCTGAGTCTCGCCGCCAGAGGCGCAGGCGAGGAGGGAGCCAGAGGCGAGAACCGCGAACAAGTAGGTGGCGCTGGCGTACTTCACGGGATTGTGTGCAGGCTACGCGAAGTGGCCTCCCTCGCACAAGACTCTCTTGCCTTGGGGCGACGATGACCCCAAACCCTTCGTCTTCCGAGGAGATCGCGTCGGACGCCGGGGCCCCGGAGCCACCTTCTCCTCACGTCGAGACCGACGCCGAGCTCCCCCCTCCCCCGCCGCCCCGCAAGCCCTTCTGGCAGGGCCGCCCCTGGCTCTCGCTCGTCGTCCTGATCCTGGCGGGCGCCGTCGTCTATTCGCCGGCGCTCACGTCGCCGTTCATGATCGACGACTACCTCCAGGCCGCGATGACGGACGGCACCTACCCGACCCCGCGCGCGCCCTACGACCTCTACAACTTCGTGAGCGACGCCGACCGCGGGGTGCTCATCGAGCGCGGCGTCTTCCCCTGGTGGACGAGCCCCGCGCTCACCGTGCGCTTCTTCCGGCCCATGTCGAGCGCCCTGCGCTGGGCCGAGCACAAGCTCTTGGGCCCGGCCACCATCGCCACGCACGTGCACTCGCTCTTCTGGTGGCTCGCCGCCGTGCTGGCGGCCCGCGCGCTCTTCAAGCAGCTCCTCGCCCCGCGCACCGCCGCCATCGCCACGCTCGTCTTCGCCTTCGCGCCGGCGCACGCCATCCCGCTCACCTGGCTCGCCAACCGCGAGGCGTTGATCTCGCTCGCCTGCGGCATCGTCGGGCTGGCGGCCCAGGTGCGCTTCCGTGAGAAGGGCTCGCCCCTCGACGCCGTCATCGCCACGCTCGCCTTCGCGCTGGCCGTGGCCGGCGGTGAATACGGCCTCTGCATGGGCGGCTACGTGCTCGCCATGGAGCTGTTCCGGCGCCGCGACTCGATCGTGAGGCGCGCCGCGGCCCTCCTCACCTTCGCGGCGCCGGCGGCCGCCTACCTCGCCATCCGCACGGCCGGCCACTATGGCGCCGCGGCGTCCGGCTTCTACGCCGACCCCTTCCGTGAGACCGGCCTCTTCCTCCGCGGAGCGCCCCGTCGCTTCGCCACGCTCATCGTCGATCAGTGGCTCACGCTCGACGCCGACTCGATCAACCTCGCCACGCACTGGTGGCTGGTCGCGGGCCTCGCCGTCTTCGTCGTCGGCATGGTCGCCCTCACCCTCCGCGACGCCGTGCGAGCCATGGACGCCGAAGGGAAGAATCAGGTCGCCTGGGCCCTCACGGGCTCGCTCCTCGGGCTCGCGCCCATGCTCGCCGTCGCCCCCTCGCCCCGCGTGCTCGGCGTCAGCCTCGTGGGCACCGCGCTCCTCGTGGCGCGCATCCTCGAGCATGCTTGGTTCTCGAACGAGTGGCGGCAATCGCGCGGCCTCTCGCGGGTCCTGGCCACCTTCATCGGCTTTCTGCACCTCGTCCACGCCCCCGTCACGGCCTTCCTCGTGGCGCGCGTCTTCGCGAGCGGGGCCTCGGCCTTCAACGCCCACGTCGCGACGCTGCGCGAGCAGCTCGGCGACGTCTCCAAGTCGGAGGTCATCGTCATCCGCGGCGCGGGCGCGCACTTCTTCTTTCCCTTCGCGCTGGCCGCGCCCGGCGCCCCGCCCATCAAGGTGCGTGTCCTCTCCCAGGCGGGCCACTTGCTCGCCCTCCGCCGCGGCCCGCGCACCGTCGACCTCGTGGTCGCCAAGGACCGGAGCCTCTTCCCCTCGGGCCCCGGCAACGTCTTTCGTCGCGAGGAAGCGAAGCTCCCCGTGGGCTCGGCCTTCATCGGCAGCGACATGCGCGCCACGGTCCTCGACCTCGGCGCGCAAGACGGCCCGCGCATCGTCCGCTTCGAGTTCGACCGCGACCTCGACGACGCGAGCTTCGTCTGGCTCAACGAGCGCGCGCAGGCCTACGAGGTCGTCAAGATGCCGAACGACGGCCTCGGCGCCCCCTTCAACCCGTAGCTAAGGCTCGCTGGGTGAGGGCAGGCCGAGGGCCCGGCGGGCCAGCGTCTCGCCGAGCCGGCGAGCGGCGGCGCGGCTGGCCTCTTCGCGGACCATGATCCACGAGGCCGCGTCGAGGGGCCGCGAGACCACCTCGCTCGCCCCGACGTCGCCCGTATCGCGCCGGGCCGCGCGTGAGCCGTCGAGCACCCGCCCCCGCCCGACCACGGTCACGCGGACGGCTCCGGCGATGGGTGCGCCCGCGCCTCTGCCGATGCCCTCGGCCGACTCGTCCACGCGAAGCACCGTCACCTCGAGCGAGGACCCGGAGCCTCCCAGCGCCCCGGCCCTCGACAGCTCGGCGCGCGCCCCGGCCTCGAGCTCCGACGACGCGGCGGCCTCGGGCGCCTGCGCGGGCCCGGCGATGACGGTGAAGGGGCCCATCGGATCGGCCGCCCCGTAGGCTCCGTGGGCCAGGTGATAGCCGCACCCCGACAGGCTCAGAGCGAGCGCCGCGCACGCCGTGAGCGACGCGCCCTTCACTTCTTGCGGCTCAGCTTCTTCTCGAGCCGGCCGCGCCTCTTGGCCGCCGCCTCGGGGCTCTCGCCCGTCCCCAGATCGATGAGCGTGAGGGCCCGGTCGAAGGCGCGGACGTGGTGCTCGTAGAGCTTGCAGAGCTCGAGGCGCACCGCCGGGTCGTCGACCTCTTGGGCCAGCACCTCGTAGTCGCCCAGCGCCCGCGCCTTGTCACCGCGCGCCTTGTGGATGTCGCCGCGCGTCTTGCGGGCCTCGGCGCCCCCTCCCCTCGCCACCGCCGCGTCGGCCATCACCACCGCCTGTTCGAGCGCCCCCGCTTGCTTCAGCGTGCGCGCCACGCCCGCGAGATCCGCCGCGTCGAGGAGCGAGGTCACCGGCGCCTCGTCGGTCGCGGGCGCCGCCCAGGGCTCGCCGTAGAGGCCCACCAGCGCCACCATCGCGAGGACGTCGGCCACGTTGTGCTCGACGACGCCGAGGAGCGCCTCGTCGTCCCCCGTTCGCAGAAAATGAGCGTAGGTCGCCACGATGTCGCCGCCGGCCACGTCGCCCACGCGGCCTCGACCGAGCACCTCGTTCTCGATGGCCACGAGCGTGCGCGACTTCATCCGCGTCTTGTGGATGCGGCGGGCCACGTGGACCAGATCGAGGTGCGGCGGCTCGGCGGGCGCCTTCATCCGGTTCATGACGAAGCGCGTGCGGAGGAGCGGCAGATCGAAGGCCTTGCCGTTGAAGGTCACGATCATCGAGGCGCCGGCGATGCGGCGCGCGACCAGCTCGAGGATGGGCGCCTCCTCGCCGAGCCTGCGGAGCAGCGCCTGCTCGGTGACGAACCCGCCCAGCTCCGCGTCGAACCACGACATGCCGACCAGGAACGGCACCGTGCCCGTGCCCCCCGCGAGCCCCGTCGTCTCAGTGTCGAGGTAGAGCGCGCGCCTCGGATCGCAGCCGGCAAGCACCGGATCGAGCGCGAGCAGCGCCAGCATGGCCGGGTCCGCGTCGCGCGCGGCGATGAGCGGAGCCTTGCCGACCCGCGCCGCGCCCGCCGATCGCACCCGGCTCACGTAGAGCGGCCCGAGCTCGGTGCGCTCGACCACGAACGGCAGCTCCGCGCGCGTGGGATCGGGCCGCTGCGCCGGAGCCCCCTCTCGCCCCAGGATGCGCGCGATGCGATCGCGCAGCTCGTCGAGGCTCGGCTTGCCCCCCGGCGCCGGCTGGCTCACGGGCTGAACACCCGACGTCGGCGGCGGGGTGGGCGTGGGCTCCTCGGGGGCCGTCTCGTCGACGACCGCAGGCGCGCGCCCGCTCAATCCCGCGAGCCGGCCGAGCTTGGTCTGAAAGGACGCCATCGGATGCTTGACGATGAAAGACGACCGAGTCGGGGCTGGGGCGCCCACCGGAGGGTGCGGCAGCGTGAGACTGAGCGTGCGTAACGTGTCACGCCGAGGGGGCGCCGAGCAAGGTGTCGAAATTTACTTCGTCAGCTGGTCGAGCAGCCGGTTCGAGGCGCTCATGTCATCGAACACCTGAACGAGGAGCACGGTGCTCCCATCGCGCGCCGAGGGGTAGCGCTGGGTCAACCGCAGCGACTCGTCCGCCTGCGCCGCCAGGGCCTCTTCATGAAACCGATATAGATGTAGGGCTCCTTGCCGGGAGCCTTTCCGGAACTGGAGCATGAGCACCGGACCTTGCGGCTGCGGCGAGGTGGTCTCCTGCGTGATGCTCCAGCGGAGGCCCGTCAGGCGGTCCTTGAGCGCTTGGTCCGAGATGTCCTTCCAGCTCTTCGGGCCGGCGGGCGCGGGAGCCGGGGCCGGAGCCGGCGGCGCCACCGGCGGGGGATTCTTGGGACGCGCGGGCTCCTTCCGGGCGACGGGCGCCGAGGACGAGTGCTCCTGGTAGAGGAGCACGCCGAGCACCGCGCCCCCGATCACGGTCACGACGGCGACCGGCAGGATCCACCTCCAGAGCGACGGGGCTCGCCGCCGGACGGTGGGCGGAGGAGGCACCCTTGCCGAGGGTGGGGCCTCCACGTAGGGCGAGACCTCGATGTAGGGAACCGAAGGGCGCGCCATCGCCTCCGGGACCGGAGCGCCGAGCTGCGTGACCGGCTCGGAGGCAACCTGAGGAGCTGGCTGCGGCGGAGGAGGCGTGAGGGCCTCGGGGACGGGGGCGCCCATCTCGGTGACGCCGGGCTTCGGCACGCGCGATGAGAGGTTGTTGATCACGGCCTCGATCGCCTCTCGCATGGCCGTCGCGCTGGGGAACCGTTCGGCCGGGCGCTTTCGCGTGGCCCGCTCGATCACGGCGCCCAGCGGGGACTCGGCGACGCCGGGCGGGAGCCGCACGGGCTCCGGGGAAGCCTGGCGCCGCAAGGTCTGCGTGCTCGTCGGGTCGTCGAACACGCGGGTCGAGGTGAGCGCCTCGGCGAGGGTGAGCCCGAGCGCGTAGAGATCGGCGGCGGGCGTCACCTGCCCGCCGAAGGCCTGCTCGGGCGCCATGTAGCTCGGCGTCCCGGGGGCCTCGCCCTGCATGGTGAGCTGGGCCTTGGGGGCCTCGCGGCCCGGCGGCTCGAGCGCCTTGGCGAGCCCGAAGTCGAGCAGCTTCACGCCCTCGCGCCCCGGGCCGTCGTCGAAGAGGAAGACGTTCTCGGGCTTGATGTCGCGGTGGACGATGCCCTCGCGGTGGGCCTCCTCGAGCGCGCCGAGGGCCATGATGCCGATGCGGGCCACGCGCTCGGTGGCGAGCGGCCCCTTGCGGAGCACGTGCCCGAGCGAGCGGCCCTTCAGGTACTCGCAGGCGATGTAGGCAATGCCCTCGGGCGTGACGCCGAAGTCGAGGACGCGCACGGTGTTGGGGTGCTCGAGGCGCCGGAGAAGCTCGGCCTCTTGCTGGAAGCGGGCGAGCCCAGTGGGGTGCCCGAACATGCTGCGCAGCAAGATCTTGATGGCGACCTTGCCGCCGTCGGGCTCCACCTTGGCGCGGAAGACGTGCCCGAATCCCCCCCGCCCCAGGAGGACCTCGATGCGGTAGCGACCTGCGACCACATCGCCGGGCACGACTTCAGGCTGATCGGGAAGGGCGGGTCCCATGACGTGGGGCGCCAGATGCTAGCAGCTCTCGTCAGTGACTGGTGCCCGACGGGGCCGCGGCGCTGGAGCTGCTGCCGGTGCCCGTGCTGGCGCTGCCGTTGGAGGCCGCCGGCGTGGCAGGATGCGTGGCCGTAGCGGAGGCGGAGCTGCCGTTGGCCGGCGTGCTGGTGCTCGTGCCGGTGTTCTCGGCTCCATCCGTCCCATCGTCGGTCTGATCGGTGGCGGCCTTCTTGGGGGCCGGGTGATAAAAAGTGTCGGCCCAGGCCTTGGGGTAGCCCTTGGCGGCGGCGATCTTCAGCAGCTCGGCGAACGCGGTGGTGCGGCTGGCGTTGACCTTGGCCTTCCAATCCTCGACGTCGCGAGCGTTGGAGGAGCGAGCGCCCTTGGCCGCCGAGCGCTTGTCGAGCGACGCGAGGCCGGCGGTGTTGGCGCTCTGGATCTTCGCCTGGTAGGCGAGCAGCGGGCTCACGCTGGGGAGCTTGGCCACCTCGACGAGCACCACGTCGCGCGTGGCCTCGCACTGCTTGCGGAAGGGCGCGCGCACGAACTTGCCGGGCGTGACCGAGAAGAAGCGGCGGTAGAGGTTGCTGTCGCGGCTGCCGCCCGCCTCGACGAGCACGGCCTCCGAGAAGCGCAGCGTGATGCGGTCCAGCAGCACGTCGCTCACGGCGACCAACGCGTCCGAGCGGGTCACGTCCCGCCGCGCGCCCCGCTCGGCGTTGAAGATCGTCGGCCACTCGGCGATCAGCGCGGTGAACGTCGGGGCGAGCGACGCCGCATCGGGATCGGCGGCCAGGGCCGCCTCGGTGTATTCGAGCTCGTCGAGGTACACGAGCATCGAGTAGGAAACGGGAAGAGTGCGCATGGGTTATCTCCGTGTCTCGGGATGGTGGGAGACGAACAGAGAGCACCGCGGACCTTCCGCGTTTGCCTTGCCGCCCCCCGACGACCTTCAAACTCTATGTACGCTGACTCGCCGCTTCTCTTCCCCCGGTTGCGAAGAAATTTTCGAGGGCTTCTCGTCGTGGAAGTCTGGAAAATAAGCCTCCTGAGCCCCGCTCACGTCACGCGGGGACCTTGATCGGATCTCGACAACCCCCGCTCACGTCATGCGGGGACTCTGATCGGATCTCGACAACCCCCGCTCGCGCCGTGACGGGACCTTGATCGGATCTCGACAACCCCCGCTCGCGCCGTGTCCGGGCCTTGGTGAGCCCTCGACTACCCCCGCTCACGGCGCGATCGGACCTTGGTGAGCCCTCGACTACCCCCGCTCGCGCCGCGCGTGGGCCTCAGGAGCTTTTCGGGTCCCTTACTTGGCGAGCAGCTCGTTCATGAGCGCCTTCGAGGCGGCCACGTCGTTGTGGATCGTCACCTCGAGGAGGCGCGTTCCCTCGCGGTAGACGGGGTACTGGCTGGTCCGTGCCTTTACCTTTTCCATGGCGATGGCGGCGGTCTCGCGGTCGAAGCGCTGGATGATCACCAGCCCCTGTCGATTGTCCTTCTTCACGTGGACGCCGATGACGTGGGCCTCGCCGTTGGTGGGCGTGTAGTCGGTCGTCGGGTCCCAGGCCGTGTCTTCGAGCCGGTCGCGCAGGCTGGCGAGGGTCGCCGTGCGCAGGATGATCCGCGTCCTCGCGCGCGGCTTCGACGGCGCGACGGAGGCGGTGGTGCTCCCGGGCACGCTCGGCGCGACCGATCCGCTCGGGCTCGGCGCCGTTCCACCCATGTGCCGGAACGCCTCCAGCCCCCCGGCCGCGAAGAAGAGGACCACCAGCGCGACCAGGGTGATTCCCCCGAGGCCCAGCGCGAGCCACGGGGTCGGCGACGGCGCCCGCTTCAGCTTCGGCGCGCGCTCGGCCAGGGGAGCCTGCTCGCGGATCACCTCTCCCACCGGGATGGAAGCCTCGGTCGGCGGGAGCGGCTTGGGGGAGGGCTCGGCCGGCCCAGCCGGCGCGAGCTGCAAATCGCTGCGCACGTCCTGCGCCGGGATGGTGACGGGCAGCTCGTAGGCGCTGTCGCTTCCATCGAGCCGCGTCATCGCCTCTTCGAGGTGCGAGAGCATGTCGGCCGCCGTCGCGTAGCGCTCCGCGGGCTGTTTCTTGGTGGCCCGCACGATCACCGAGCCGAGCCGAGAGGCGAGCACCTCGGTCGGCAGCGGCACGGGGTCGGGGGAGATCTGGCGCTCGGCGATCTCGATGGGGCTCTCGCCCTCGTAGATGCGCTTGCCCGTGAGCATCTCGGCCATGGTGAGGCCGAGCGCGTAGAGGTCGGTGGCCGGCGTCAGGGTGCCGCCGAGGACCTGCTCGGGCGCCATGTAGTTGGGCGTGCCCATGGCCTCGCCCTTGCGCGTGAGGCCCGCGGGCGCCTCGCCGCCCGGCGCCGGCATGAGCTTGGCGATGCCGAAGTCGAGCACCTTGACGTAGTCGGGCTCGCCGGGCTTATCGAGGAGGAAGATGTTCGCCGGCTTGATGTCGCGATGAACGATGCCCTTGTCGTGGGCCTCCTCGAGCGACCTGAGGACCTGGGCGACGATGTGGCCGACGCGCGCGGCCGGCATGGGCCCCTCGGCGATGGCGACGTCGAGGGGGCGGCCCTCGAGCAGCTCCCAGGCGATGTAGGGCAGGCCGTCTTCGGCCACGCCGCAGCCGAACATCTGCACGGTGTTGGGGTGCTCGAGGATCTTCGCCGTCTCGGCCTCGCGCTGGAACCGCGTCCGGCCCGCCGGGTCGGGCGCGATGTTGGGGAGCAGCACCTTGAGGGCGACCGCTCGGCCCGACTCCACCTCGGAGGCCCGGAAGACGGCGCCGAAGCCACCCTGCCCCAGGAGCCCATCGATGCGGTAGCGCCCGGCGACGAGGTCTCCGGGGGTCAGGGATCGGCCAATGGACGCGAGGGGCATCGAGCTGGGAGGCGTGGGTTTGCGGACCACCGTATCACCCGGCGCCCGCGGCCGTGAAAGACGCCGGCCGAGTTTTCGTGCTACCTCGATCCCAGTCGACGATGCCCAGCCTCTGTCACGCTGCCTTCTTGCTCCTGGCCTCGCTCCTCCCCCTGGCGACCGCGGGCTGCGCCGCCCAGGAGGACGCGCAGTTCACCGCCCGCTTCGCCCCGGGGTTCAGCCCCAGCAAGCTGCCGGTCTCGGTGTTCGCGGTCTACCGCGACGGGCGCCTCAGCCCCGAGACCTGGGCGCAGATCGAGCCCGCCTTCGCCGCCGCCCTCGGCCAGCAGGGCTGCGAGTCGGCCTTCGGCGGGCACGCCCGGGCGAGCTCCCCCGCCTTCGCCAGCGCCGACGAGTACGCCAAGGCCAACGGCGTGACTGAGGATCTCCTCGACCAGTTCGCCGACAAGGCCAAGGGCGACTACATCCTCTCCCTCTCGATGTCCGGCAAGCCCGAGCCCCCCGGCGGGGAAGAAGGGCTCGAGATCCCCCAGAACCCGGGGATGACCAACTCGCGGGGGCAGGCGCCTCGGCCCCCTCCCATCAAGGGCGGCGGCAAGGGCAAGGTGCGCAAGCGGAGCATCCTCGAGATCGCCGCCACCATCTACTCGGTGAAGCAGCACAAGAGCATGGGGCGCATGGTCCTCAAGTACGAGGGCGCGACGGTCGAGGGCGGCCTCAAGCAGTTCCTCGCCCAGTTCCGCGACGCCCTGCCCCCCGTCACCTGCCAGGGGTGGAACCTACCCGACGAGGGGTGATCGCGATCTGACGATCGACGGGTGCGCGGCCCGTCAGGATGGTGACGACCCTGGAGAGCCGCCTCCTCGAGCGTCGTAAAATACCGGCGGAGCCCTCGGGCACGCAGGTTGCCAATCGCTGCGGCCCATGAACGTGATCGGGGCGCTCAAAGGGTTGGGAGTCGTCGGGCTGGCCGTCATGGCCTTCGCTAGCGCGGCGTGCGGGGGGAGCTCGAGCTCGACGAGCGGCGAGACCAGCGAAGGGAGCGGCGGCAGCAAGGCTTCGGGCGGCCATCAAGGCGGCGGCGGGTCGGGCGGCGGAGGCGGCTCGGCGTCGTGCCCGGTCGGCTCACACGTCGACGGCAGCGGCTGCGCGGTGACGCTCGACGGCTGGACCCAGGGGCCCAGCCTCGCCCACGCTCGCGACCACCACGTCACGTTCATCGCCGAGACCCCGGCCGGCAACTTCCTCTACGTGGCCGCGGGCATCAACGCGACGTCGATCTTCAACGGGATCGAGCGCGCGCCCATCGCGGCCGACGGGACGCTGGGCGCCTTCACGGCGGCGGGCACCATCCCCAAGGGCGTCGCGGGGGCCGGGCTCGCGCAGGTCGG
>FTCO01000055.1_pt1 | contig 10571 bp, 7 predicted proteins | sample 1639701 | NCBI WGS metagenome assembly FTCO01 (sample SAMEA3914869, study PRJEB12502) | metagenome | biome: forest; material: soil | place: USA | collected 2012-03-12 | depth 0.1 m | reverse complement strand
TTGCTGGCGGGCAGCGGGTAGGGCGTAGGGTTCAGCGCGTTGTACACGGCGCCGAGGACCATGGGCCGGTCGATGTCGCCGCCCACGAAGGTGACCACCACCTCCATCCCGATCCGCGGGATGAACTGCGAGCCCCAGGCGGCGCCGGCCCAGGGCTGCATCGCGCGGAGCCAGCACGAGCTCTTCTCGTCGTGCTTGCCCTCGAGGTCCCAGTGGAACTGGACCTTGATGCGGCCGTGCTCGTCGGTGTGGATCTCCTCGCCCTGCGGGCCCACGACGACGGCGCTCTGCACGCCGGCGATCTTGGGGCGCGGCGTGGCGCGCGCGGGCCGGTGCGTGGCCGAGGTGGGCGCGGCCTTGCCGGTGATGGTCCACTGCTGGCCCGGCGTGCCCTGCAGGTTGAGCTCGGTGGCGAGCAGGCTCCCCGACGTGCTGGAGCGCGAGTGGCCGCTCATCGAGAAGACGGAGCCCGGCGCGAGGTCGGTGAGGTTGGTCTCGAACGACATCGACTCGCGGTTGGCGCGCGCCGCCTCGAGGCCGCGCGAGGCGAGGGCCTGCCCCTCCTTCTCGCTGGCGCTCGCCTCTTGCCCGCCCTGCCCATCGACGATGAACGAGCCGGGCCGATACTGATACTGCTCGAGCTTGGCCTCGACGCCGCTCGCCTCGGGGGCCTTGCCGAGGAGCGCGTAGCCGGCGCGGCGGCGGAAGTCGTGGTCGCGAATGGTGAACGCGCCCGGCTTCATCTCGCGCGAGACCGAGACCTTGGTGAGGAACGCCTTGCCCCCTTCGGGGTTGGGGTTGTCGGCGTAGGGGATGGCGCCGCCCGCGCGGGCCTCGGCGCTCTGGGGCTTGTCGGTCAGCGTGAGCTGAGGGCCCTTGTCGCCCTGCGAGAGCAGGAAGCTGATGCCGGCGTCCTCGAGCAGGCGCGTGAGGAAGGCGTAGTCGGTCTCCCCGTACTGGACTCGATACTCTTGAGGCTGGTGCGCCGTCGCGTCGACGTTCACGACCGGCTGGATGCCCCAGGGCTCGAGGATCTTCTTGGCGATGTCGGGGATCGAGAGGTGCTGAAACACGCGGTAGTCTTGCTTCTGCGTGAGCAGCCACAGCTCCGGCACGATGCGCAGGAAGTAGGTCGAGAGGCCGTTGGGCTCCGACTGCACCTGCTCGAAGTGATTGCAGATGCCTTGCCACGTCCGCGCCGCCGAGACGCCGGAGGCGGCGATCTTGAACGAGGCCTTGCGGCCGATGATCGACTCGAAGTCGATGTCGTCGACGCGGGACGCGGCCATCACCCCGACCTCGAAGGGCCGAGAGAGCGCCTCGTTCACCGAGAAGTGACGGACCGACAGCGAGTCCTGCCCCGATTCGAACCACAGGTCGAGCAGCGCCATGAACCGAACGGTACAACCACCCTCGGCGCTCAGGAAGCGTTTCGGCGCCTGATCTGCGGGCCCCGCGCCTCGATTAGATCGCGCGCGCGCCTGTGATTTTTCTCTCGTGACGCGCTGCGCGGCGCTACGCTCGACCGGCCATGCGCGAGGTCTCGCTCTCCTCTACCAAGCTCGGCGCCCTGCTCCTCTTGGCCCCGCTCCTCGCCCTGAGCGGGTGTGGCGCCGAGGCGACGCCCACCTACGTCGCGGCCCCGAGCGGCGGATATGGCGCCCGCCCCTCGACCTGGCAGCAGTTCTGCGAACAGGCCCCCACCGTCGCTCACGCGAGCGCCCTCGCCGTGGCCCGCGGCGCCGATGGCTGGGAGCTGGTTGGAATGAGTAACGGAGTTCTCTGCTTCAAACGTCCGATGGGCGGGGCGCTCGAGGCCCGGCCCGAGCTGGCGCCGAGGCCTCCTGCCCCCATCGCGGGGCCCGCGGGTCGAGATATCGGTTTTTAGGACACCTGTACCGTAGGCGTCCACAGGACCACGGCGTCAGAATCGGCGAACCCCCGCTGTCGTGCCTTTCGGCGCGGCGAAGGAGGATGACGTTGCGAATCGGCTGGCTCCTGCTCCCCCTCGTCTCGTGTGCGGCTCTGGCCGGCGCGTGTGGCACCCACTCTCCCTCGGCCGGCGAGCGCTTCGTGGCTCCCGTCGAGGCGCCCTCGAGGCCCGAGGGCCTCACGGCCAAGGAGGTCGACGAGGTCATTCGCGACGCCTGGCAGAAGGAGGGCATCACCCCGGCGCGGCCGGTCGACGACGCGCGCTTCTTCCGCCGGGCCTCGCTCGACATCACCGGCGTCATCCCGACCGAGGAGGCCACCCAGGCCTTCCTCGTCGACAAGGCGCCCGACAAACGACGCCGCGCCATCGAGGCGCTCCTCGCGAGCCCGGGGTGGGCGAGCCAGTGGACCAACTACTTCGATCGGCTCCTGCTCGGCCGCGAGGTCCGAGGGCAGCTGATCGATCGTGATGGCTTCCGCGAGTGGCTCCACGGCCGCTTCGCCAAGAACACGCCGTACGACCGCCTCGTCTTCGATCTGATCACGGCCGAGGGGGTCACCCGGCCGGCCGGTGAAGGCCCGATGGGAGGTGGCGCCGGCATGCAGCCCGCGGGGATGGGCGGCATGGCCAACGGCGGCAGCGCTGGCGACCTGCCCGTCAACGGCGCCGTGAGCTTCCTCGTGAAGTTCGACAAGACGCCGCAAGACCTGGCCGGCACCGCGTCGCGCGTCTTCCTCGGCGTGCAGATCCAGTGCGCTCAGTGCCACGATCACAAGACCGAGAAGTGGAAGCAGTCCGACTTCCGCAGCTTCGCCTCGTGCTTCGCCGAGACGCGCATCCGGCCCGTGGGCCCGCCGGCCATGGGCGGCAAGCTCCGCCAGGTCGAGGTCAGCGACGAGGGCCACGTCGCCTTCCGTAAGAAGGTGCGGCAGGACCCCGAGATCAAATCGATCGCCGACGCCAGGCCCGCGGCGCTCGACGGGACCGACTTCTCCCGCGCCGACAACCCTCGCAAGGCCCTGGCCGAGTGGATGATCGCGCCCGAGAACCCCTGGTTCGCCAAGGCGGCCGTGAACCGCGTGTGGGCCCACTTCCTCGGCCGCGGCTTCGTCGATCCCATCACCGACTTCCGGCCCGGGAACCCCGTCACGCTCCCCAACCTCTTGGACCGCCTGGCCGCCGACTTCGTGGCCGGCGGGTACGACATGAAGCGCCTCGTCCGACTCATCACCTCCACCGAGGCCTATCAACGGGCCGCGGCTTCCAAGGGCGAGGCGGGTGACGACAAGCTCTGGAGCCGCTTCCGCCTCGAGGCGCTGGGGCCCGACGAGCTGCTCGACTCGCTCGTGGTCGCCACCAAGGCCGACGTGGTCCTCGACAAGAAGGCCGCCAAGAACCGCATCGACGAGGTGCGCCGCCAGCTCAGTAAGCGCCTCACGTTCCTCTTCGACGTCGACGAGGAGCAGGACAGCGCCGACTTCGATGGCTCGGTGTCGCAAGCGCTCTTCCTCCTCAACGGCGGCTTCGTGAACGAGAACACGCGCGCCGTCCCCGGCTCGGCCGTCTCCGAGGTGCTCGACCTGCCCGGTGGAGACGCCGAGAAGATCCGCTCCCTCTACCGCCGTGCCCTCTCCCGCGAGCCCACGGCCGCCGAGACCAAGGTCTGGGTCAAGGCGCTGAGCGAGCCGGTCGCAGGCAAGAACAAGCGCGAGGCGAAGAAGGCCGCGCTCGAGGATCTCTTCTGGGCCCTGCTCAACTCGAGCGAGTTCACCTTCAACCACTGAGGCGATGCCATGAGCGAACACGATCACCCCTCGGGCATGGGCCGCCGCGGCTTCCTCACCACCTTCGCGGGCGGCATCTTCGGCGCCCTCGCGACCAATGCGCTCTCGCCGAGCGAAGCGCTGGCCGCCGGGCCTCCCGCCAAGGCGAAGGCCTGCATCGTCCTCTGGATGAACGGCGGCCCCAGCCACATCGACACCTTCGATCCCAAGCCGGGCACGGCCGTCGGCGGGAGCTTCAAGGCCATCAAGACGCGAACCAAGGGCTTGCAGATCTGCGAGCACCTCCCGCACCTCGCCGAGCAATCGCACCGCTTCGCCGTGATTCGCGGCATGTCGAGCCGCGAGGGCAACCACGACCGCGCCAAGTACCTCCTCCACACCGGCTACGCGCCCAACCCCACCGTGCAACACCCCTCGCTCGGCGCCTGGGCCAGCGAGGAGCTCGGGCAGGCCAGCGACCTCCCGAGCTTCGTGAGCCTCGGCGGGCCCAGCATGGGCGCGGGCTTCCTCGGCGCCCAACATGGCCCCTTCGTCATGCGCAACGTCGACAAGCCGCCGGAGAACGTGGCCCTCGCCAACCGCGTCGACCAGGACCGCTTCGAGCGCCGCCGCGCCATGCTCGAGCAGATCGAGAGCGGCTTCGCCCACGAGACCGGCGACAACAAGGTGGCGGGCCGCCGCGCCGTCTACGCGCAGGCCATGCGGATGATGAGCGCCAAGGGGCTCGAGGCGTTCGACGTCTCCAGCGAGACGGCCGCCATTCGCAAGGCCTACGGCGAGACCGAGTTCGGCCGCGGCTGCCTCACGGCGCGCCGGCTCGTCGAACAGGGCGTGAAGGTCGTCGAGGTCACGCTCGACGGCTGGGACACCCACAAGGACAACTTCGGGCGCACCAAGGCGCTGATGCAGACCCTCGACCCGGCCATGTCGGCGCTCATCAAGGACCTCGCCGATCGCAAGATGCTCGACTCGACGCTGGTGGTCTGGATGGGCGACTTCGGCCGCACCCCCAAGATCTCGGCGGACGAGGGGCGCGACCACCACCCGGGCGCGTGGAACGCCGTGCTCGCCGGCGGAGGCATCAAGGGCGGCGTGGTCCGCGGCGGCACCGACGCGACCGGCGACAAGCCCGTGAGCGCCTCGGGCTCCATCGCCAACCTGATGACGACCGTGGTCCGCCAGCTCGGCATGGACGCCACCAAGTCGTTCAACACCCCCTCGGGCCGGCCCATCACGATCACCGATCAAGGGATCGCGATGGCCGACCTGGTGAAGTAGAGGCTCAGCCCATACCGGCGAGCTTCACGAACGCCGAGGCGAGGGCGTCGAGCTTCTGGCTCGCGCGCGCCTCGGCGTCCTTCGGCTTCTCGCCGGCGGCGATGGGCTCGCGCAGATCGAAGTAGAACTTGATCTTGGGCTCGGTGCCGCTCGGCCTCGCGATGATCCGGCTCCCGCCCTCGAGCTCGAAGGCGAGCACGTTGCTCTTGGGCAAGGTGATGGCGCTCTTCTCGCCCTTGCTGGTCGTGCGGACCTGGGCGTCGTAGTCGCGCACGGCGGTCACGGCGACGCCGCCGATCTCGCTCGGGTGCTGGGCCCGGAGCTTCTTCATGGCCTCGGCGATGCGCGCGGCCCCGTCGGCGCCGGGGAGGGTGATGGCCCGCTGCCCGCTCACGAAGAGCCCGAACTTGCGCGCGAGGTCGTCGAGCTCATCGAGGAGGTTCTTGCCCTCGGCCCTTCGCGCGGCGGCCAGCTCGGCGATGAGCATTGCGGCGCTGATGCCGTCCTTGTCCCTGACGACGGTGCCGGCCGTGTAGCCGAGCGCCTCCTCGAACCCGAAGACGAAGCGGGCGCCCGTCTCCTTTTCGATCTCCATCGCGCGGTTGGCGATCCACTTGAAGCCGGTGAGGGTCTCCTCGTACCGGACGCCGAGGGCCGCGGCCATGGCGCCGAGCATGGGGGAAGAGACGAGCGACGCGAGCACCACGCGGTCTCCCGAGGCCCCGCTGCCCTCCGTGAGGAGGAAGTGGCCGAGCAGCGCGCCCACCTGGTTGCCGGAGAGCTGGTGGTAGCCCCCGCCCTCGAGCTGCACGGCGACGGCGAGCCGGTCGACGTCGGGATCGTTGGCGATGATGAGGGGCGCGTTCAGCTTCTTGCCGAGCGCGAAGGCGAGGTCGAGGGCGCCCTTCTCCTCGGGGTTGGGGAAGGCGACGGTGGGGAAGCGCCCGTCGGGCTCGGCTTGCTCGGGGACCGTGGTCACGTTGGTGAACCCGGCCTCGGCGAGCGCGGTGCGAGCCGGCCGGTTCCCCGTCCCGTGCATGGGCGTGTAGACGATGGTCATGGCCCGGTCGCCGTCCGAGCGCACCGAGAGCTTGCGGACCGCGTCGAGGTAGCGCCGCTCCACGGCGTCTCCGAAGCGCCCGACGAGCCCCTTGGCTTCGGCCGCCGCGAGGTCCATGCGAGGCACCCGGTCGGCCTCGGGGCTCTTCTCGATGGAGGCGGCGATCCCCTTGTCGTGGGGAGGGATGATCTGCGCCCCGTTGCTCCAGTAGACCTTGTACCCGTTGTACTCGGGCGGGTTGTGGCTGGCCGTGACCATCACGCCGGCGGCCGCGTTCTGGTCCTTCACGGCGAAGGCGAGCTCGGGCGTCGACCAGGGCCGCGCCGAGATCTGCGCCTTGATGCCGAGCTCGGCGAGCACCGCCGCGGTGTCCTCGGCCAGCTCCTTGCCGAGCCGGCGCCCGTCGTAGCCGACGACGACCCCGTTCTTCTTCGTGAGCTCGGGCTCGACCTCGAGCAGGTAGCGCCCGAGGCCGAGCGAGGTCCGGAGAACCACCGCGCGGTTCATGCGGCTCTCGCCCGCGCCGATGAGCCCGCGGAGCCCGGCGGTGCCGAACTCGAGGGGCCCGGCGAACCGCTCTTCGAGATCCTTCTTCGCCTTCTCGTCGCCGCCCTTCACGCGGTCGACGAGGGCGCGGAGCTCTTCCTTCGTGTTGGGGTCGGGGTCGTGGGAGATCCAGCGCTCGGCGCGCTCGAGGAGGCTTTCGTTGCTCACGGGCCCACGGTTACCACCGCTGGCCGCGGGCTCGAAGGCCCCCGAGGTAGGTCAGCCGCCCTTGGCGAGGGCCTCGGCGAAGCTCGTGTCGTACTGCCCCTCGGCGAAGGCGGGTGCGGCCAGCACCTTGCGGAGGAACGAGAGGTTGGTCTGCGAGGGCCCGGCCGGCCCGACCAGCTCGATGGTGGTCTCGGCGAGCGCCTTGTCGAGCCGCGCGATGGCCGCAGCCCGGTCGGCCCCGTAGGCCACGACCTTGGCGAGGAGCGGGTCGTAGTAGGGCGTCACGTCGAGCCCCTCGGTGACCCCGGTCTCGATGCGGAGGTCGTCGGCCCCCGCCGGCCAGCGCAGCGTCTTCAGATGCCCGGGCTGGGGCGCGAACTTCTTGGCAGGGTCCTCGGCGTAGACGCGCGCCTCGATCGAGTGCCCCTTCTTCGTGGGGATGAGCACCTCGGGGGCGAGCCGGTCCCCGTTGGCGACCCGGATCTGTTGCTCGACCAAGTCGAGCCCGGTGACCATCTCGGTGACGCAGTGCTCGACCTGGAGGCGGGCGTTGACCTCGAGGAAGAACAGCTCGCCCTCGGGGCTGGCGACGAACTCGACCGTGCCCGCGCCGAGGTAGCCGACGCTCTTCACGATGCGCACGGCCGAATCGAGCAGGTCCTGGCGGCGCTTCTCGCCCTCGGGCCCGGCGAAGAAGCCGGCGGGCGAAGGGCTCTCTTCGACGATCTTCTGGTGGCGCCGTTGGACGCTGCACTCGCGCTCCCCGAGGGCGACCGCGTTCCCGTGCGCGTCGCAGAGGACCTGGACCTCGATGTGGCGGGGCGAGCGAATGTAGCGCTCGAGGTACACGCGCGCGTCGGCGAAGGCCGAGCGCCCGCGGTCGGAGCAAGCCGTCACCGCGCGCGCGAGCTTGCTGGGGTCCTCCACGATCTGCATCCCGATGCCGCCGCCGCCGCCCGCCGCCTTGACGAGCACCGGGTAACCGACGCGCTCGGCCTCGGCCGCCGCGTGCTCGGCGTCGATGGGCCCGTCGCTGCCAGGGGGAGGGGACACGCCGGCTTCCCGCGCGACCTGCCGCGCCTTGATCTTGTCCCCGAAGGCGTCGAGCACCGCCGGCGTGGGGCCGATGAACCTCACCCCGGCCTCGGCCGCGCGGATGGCGAAGGCCGCCTTCTCGCTGAGCAGCCCGTAGCCCGGGTGGATCCCATCGGCGCCCGTCTCCTTCGCCGCGGCGAGGATGGCGTCGATGTCGAGGTAGCTGTCCTTGACCGGCGGGGGCCCGATGCGCACGGCCTCGTCGGCCATGGCGACGTGGGGCGCGCTCGCGTCGGCGTCCGAGTAGACGGCCACGGACTTCAGGCCGAGCCGTTTGATGGTGCGGAGGATGCGGCAGGCGATCTCGCCGCGGTTGGCGACCAGGATCTTGGTGAGCACGGCCGAGAGCTATGGGCCCCCGGCGGGGCCGTCAAGCCCTCCGCGCGCTCAGCCGCCGTTGCCGCCGAACGGGGCGCAGTAATGGGTGACCTCTGCGCCCTGGCACTCCTGTTGGCACGGGCCGCAGGCGAAGCACGTCAGCAGGTTCACGAACAGGTTTTGGCTGGTGCTGTCGATGTCGTCGATGTCGCATGTCTCCTGGCACAGGGGGCCCCAGCCGCACTGCGTGTGGCAGTCGAACACGAGCATGCACGCCGGATCGCCGAAGCAGTCGTGGAGGAGCTCGTCACAAGGCGGAGCGTTGAGCGTGTCGTTCGCGCACTGGTTGCACTCTTCCGAGCCGAACCCCTGGTCGCCGCTCCCGTAGCAGGCTTGCACCGCGTCGCAGTCGGACCCGGCATTGCAAATGCAGTCCCGCGTGGCGAGCGCCACACCCGTGCACTCGCAGACCTCGTTCGAGCCCCCGAAGCAGCTCGTGGTCACGGAGCAGACGGTGCCGCAGTCGCAGGCCGGGCCGCTCCCCGTCGTCGCATCGGGGAAGGCGCCGGTCGACGGCCCATCGGGGCTCACGCCGGTGCTCGGGAAGCTCGAGCTGGAGTCGAGGCCCGTCGACGTCGATGCCGACCCGCCCGCGCCCCCGGGCGGCCCCTCGAAGACCACCTTGCCGCCACAGGCCGCGAAGCCGGCCGCCAAACCCACGAAGAGGAGCGCCAACGCCGCGCCGCCGCGACCGAGGATGCTCGAGCTCACATCGCCCTCCGAACCTTGGGCTTGGCGCCGACGAGCACGAGCTGGCCGCAGGCCGCCGACACGTCGTCGCCTCGCCGCCTCCTCACGAAGCACGAGTACCCCGCGTTGGTCAGCACGAACTGGAACGCCGTCGTGCGGCTCCCATCCGGCGGCCCGAGCGTCGAGGCCTCGATGGGGTTCATGGGGATGAGGTTGATCTTCACCGGCAGCCCGCGGAGCAGCCGCGCGAGCTTCTTGGCCTCGGCCTCGGTGTCGTTCTTCCCCGCGACCAGCGTGTACTCGACCGTGATGCGCCGGCGCTTGGGCAGCGGGTAGGCCCTCAGCGCCTCCATCAGCTCGGCGAGCGGGTACTTCCGGTTGATGGGCATGAGCGCCGAGCGCGTCTCGTCGTCGGCCGCGTGGAGCGAGATGGCGAGGGCCACCTGCCCCCCGAAGTCGGCCCCGAGCCGGCCGATCTCCGGCACGAGCCCCGAGGTCGACACCGTCACCCGCCGCGACGAGAGCGCGATGCCCTCGGGGTGGAGCAGGAGCTTCAGCGACCTCGCCGTGGCCTCGTAGTTGTGGAGCGGCTCGCCCATCCCCATGTAGACGACGTTGCGGAGCGCCTCGCCCTCGTCGAGGAGCGACCGGCCCAAGAGAACCTGGGCCACGATCTCCTCGGGCCCCAGGTGGCGCTTGAGCCCGGCGACGCCGCTCGCGCAGAACACGCAGCCCATCGCGCAGCCCACCTGGGTCGAGATGCACTGAGTCACGCGGGTCTTCGGCTTCTGGCCCTCCCAGCCCCCGGCGGCCTCGCCCTCCTCTTCATCGGTGTCGGCGGCGCTCGCGTCGGCATCCAGCTCGGCGGGCGACCCGGGCCCCGAGACCGAGGGGAGGAGCACCGTCTCGATGAGCGCCCCGTCCTTCAAGCGCGCCGCGATCTTCCGCGTGCCGTCGGCCGAGCGGTGCACGCGCTCCACCGTGCAGAGATCTCCCGCCAGCCCCTCGGCGACCAGCGCCTCGCGGAGCTTGGGGGTGACGTTGGTCATCCCCGCCGCGTCGACCACGTTCTTCTTGTGGATCCAATCGAAGACCTGCTTGGCGGCGAAGGCGCGCTCGCCGAGCGAGGCCAGGTGGGCTCGCCACTCCTCCGGCAGACGGGCGACGGGGTGGAGCGGGGCCGAAGGCTTCATCCCCGTGGGATAGTTCGGCCCTCTCTCCCCGGCAAGTCGTGGCCCCTTCGCTGCCTCGCCGGTGCTAAGCCGAGCTCCTCATGCCTCGCCCCTTTGCCCCCGTGGTCGCGCCGCCCCTCGCCGAGCAGATCGGCGCCTCGTTCCCCCGCCTCGTCGAGCTCATGCAGCGCCTCCTCGCCGACGACGGCTGCCCCTGGGATCGCGAGCAGACCTTCAAGAGCCTCCGCCGCTACGTGGTGGAGGAGGCCTGCGAAGTGGTCGATGCCATCGACTCCGGCGATCGCGGCGAGCTGCGCGCCGAGCTCGGCGACCTGCTCCTCCAGGTCGTCTTCCAGGCCGAGCTGGGCCGCCTCGAGGGCTCCTTCGGCCCCGACGACGTGGTGGCCGCCATCTGCGACAAGCTCGTGCGCCGCCACCCCCACGTCTTCGCCGACGAGTCGGCCAAG
>FTCO01000584.1_pt1 | contig 10585 bp, 7 predicted proteins | sample 1639701 | NCBI WGS metagenome assembly FTCO01 (sample SAMEA3914869, study PRJEB12502) | metagenome | biome: forest; material: soil | place: USA | collected 2012-03-12 | depth 0.1 m | reverse complement strand
GTCGATCAGCGACCGCAGAGCAACCATCGTGCCTATTGTCGGCGACGGGGCGCGCGATGTCGAGCGCGGTTCATCACACCCTCTCTCCCCTCACGCTCCCCTTCGCAATGGGCCGAATCGGCAAGGCTCTGGGGTTTCCCCCTCCCCGTCGAGGGAGGAGGGCTCGAGGCCCTCGGGCGCGAAGCCCCCAGCCGCGAAAAAAGTAGCCCCACCCGCAACGCTTTCATAGCGTCCCCTGCCACGCGGGGAGCGAAACGGTGAGCCATCATCCGCCCGCGGAACCGTCGCCCCACTCGGCCGCCCCGGCGTCCACCTCGATCTTGCCCAGCCCCCGCTCGCGAGCGCGGACCGCCGCGCGACCCGATCGCTCCAGCACCTCGTCCGGCCCATCGCTCGACGGAGGGATCCACACCGAGACGCCCGCGCCGACGATCGCCCCTTCCCCGGCGCGCGAGCGCGCCTCGTCGAGGGCGCGGCGGACCACCAGCAGCGCCCCCGCGGGCTCCACGCGAGGCAGGAGCAGGACGAGCTCGGCGCCCTGGAAGCGCGCGACGACGTCGTACTCGCGGCGCGACACGCGGAGACCTTCGCCGACCAGGCGGAGCGCGCCCTCGTCCCCCGGCGGCACGGCGATGCGGGCCAGGGCGTAGGGCACCCACTCGCGCTGGGCCCGCCGGTGCTCGCGGCGGTGCTCCTCGTCGAAGCGGCGGCGGCTCGTGAGCCCCGTCTCCTCGTCGATGCCCGACTCGACCTCCAGCCGCCTTTCGAGCTCGCTCTGCGCCTCCTCGGCGTGGCGCTCGCGCGTCACGTCGCGGAGGATCTCGAGCCTGCCCCCCGCGGCCCCCAGCGGCGTCGAGGTCCAGGCCAGGGTGCGCGGGAGCGGGCTCGCGAAGGGCAACGGATCGATCAGCGTCGGCGGCGCGCTCGCGTCCCCGAGAGCGCCGAGCGCCGCCGCCCCTTCGGGAGAGCCCGCGCGCGCCGCGATCCCGGCGAGGATGGCCGGCCGCGCCGCGCCCGTGAGCTCGGCCACGCTCGCGCCCAACAGCTCGGCGGCGCGGCGGCTCGCCAGGCGGCAAACGCCGCCGTCGTCGAAGACGAGGACCCCCTCGTCGAGGGCGTCGAGCAACGCGTTCAGGATCGACTCGGCGGCGGGTGGGGGCGCGGCGACCATGCCCCAAAGGTACTACGCCGCCGGGCCCTCGGCCCTATTTGACGCGGACCTCGGCGATGGGGAAGCGCGCCGAAAGCGGGCCCAGGGCCTCCTCCACCAGCGCGCGGACCCGGCGGTACCTCGCGTGGTTCGAGGCCGCCGGGTTGCGCTTCGACTCCACGACGCCGATGCGGACCTCGACCAGCGCGGGGGGCGCCCCCTTCGCCTTCTCGCCCGCGGCGTCGGGCGCGCTGACCACGAAGGCCTCGGGGCTCACGCGCTCCAGCGCTTCGTTGAGCTCGGGCGTGCTCGGGCAGGCGCCCGCGAAGGTCACTTCGAGCGACTCGCCGAGGCCGTTGAGGAGCGCGTTGGCGTTCTCGATGGGGAAGGGCGCGCCCGAAAGCCACTCGACCACGCCGCGCCGCGCGCCCAGGAGCGCCAGCGTGATCACGACCGCGATGGTGATGGGCAGCGCCGTCACCACCTCGAGGGCCAGGATGACGGTGGGCGAGGCCTCGAGGCGCATGGCGGCGAGCAGCGCCACCAGCGCGGGCGCGGTGGTCACCGCCACGACCGGCGGGTCGGAGAGCACGCCCCAGCGCGAGGTGGTGGCGTTCATCACCCGGTTGAAGCGGACCGCGATGCTCTGCTCGGCGCGCTGGCGGGCGAGCGCCGCCGGCGCGTCACTCATCGCGCTCGCCCATCAGGCGCCAGAGCGTGAACGCCACGCCGGCGAGGGCGAGCGGCGCGGCCACCCAGAAGGGCTTCACGGGCCCGAGCATGAGGTGCTCGCCGGTCACCCGGTTGTGGATGACGTCGGAGAGCGCGACGATCAGCGCCGTGAGCAGGAGACCCACCGGCGCCTTCAAGCGATCGCGGAGCTCGTGTCCCTCGTGCCGGTCCGCCTTGTCGCGGGGGGCCATGGTGCCCTCCCGCGGGGCCATGGTGGAGCTGGGCGCGCGCACCGAGCTCGAGGATCCCGTCTCGACGTCGAAGTTGCGGAGCGCGAGCTGGCTCGGCGAGGGAGGCCGGCCCGACGGCGGGGGTGGCCCGTCGCGGGTCGGGAGCGCCAGCTCGAGCAGCGGATCCTCGTCGGGCTTCGCCTCGCGCGCTTCCTTGGGCTCGCGCGTGTCGAGGGCCGCTTCCCCGGGGAGCGAGGCGCGACCGAGGTCGGCGACCGAGTCGCGCGGCGAGCTCGCCATCGATTCGCGCCTCGCGGCGGCGCGCGGCGAGGGCGGGTGCTCCGAGACGGGCGCGGGAGCAGGAGGAGGGGGCGGCTCGCTGGGCGCCGTGACGAGATCTTCCTCGTCCCCCGCGCCCTCCGAGAGGCCGAGGGGCAGGTCGAGCTCGAGGTCGCCCCCCGTGCGGATGGCTTCCATCGTGCCCGTCGAGGGTCGCGCGCGGGTGGGCGAGCGGCGGCGGGCGGGGGGGCTCTGAGCGACGGCGGGGGCAGCGTTCATGGGGACCTGGGGGCGCCGCTCCTCCTCGCGGTCGCGCGCCGGGCCTCTCCCCGGTGAACGCGGGGAAGCCGGGGGCGCCGCGGGGGCGGCCTCCAGATCGAACTCCAGATCGTGAGAAGGTTCCCCGCGCTGCGAGATCGGCTCGGCGCGCCGGTCCAAAGGGCGGGGCGCGCCGCCGACGATGGCCGCCCCGAGGAGGGCCATGTCGTCGTCGTCGAGGGGCCCCGCCGGGCGCTTGTTTCGCCCGGCGGCGGGGGCCTCCTTGTCGCGCACCACCTCCTTGACGGGCAGCGGGACGGGCGAGGCCTCGTCGATGATGCTGCCGCCGATGCGCGGGAGATCGGTCCGGCTCGGGATGCGCTTGGGCCCCGGGGGAGGCTCGACGTGCTCGGGCTCGGCGCGGCTGTCGTGGCGGCCCATCGAGGGCTTGAGCCCCATGGCCCGCTCGAGGTCGCTCCAGAAGGTCTCGATCTCCTTGGTGCGCTTCTTCGGATCGACGGCGAGCGCGGCCTCGAAGACCTCCTCGACCTCCTTCGACACCTGCGCGCCGAGGGTGCGGGGCGTGGGCCGGCGCTTGGGATCGAGCGTGACCCTCCGCATGACCCACGTGTCGCCGTCGATCGGCGGGCTCCCCACGATCGCCTCGCACATGCAGAGCCCGAGGCCCCACACGTCGGTCCACGGCCCGGTCTCGCCGTAGGCCTTGGGGGACCACTGCTCCGGGGCGCCGTAGGCGGGCGTGAACGAGGCGAGGTCGTCCTCGGGCACGATGCGGCCGGTGATGCGCCCGGCGGCGGCCGAGGCGGCGCGCTTGGCCTTGGCGATGCCGAAGTCGAGGATCTTCATCGTCTCGACCCCGCCCACGTTCTTCACGAAGATGTTCTCGGGCTTGAGGTCGCGGTGGATGATCGACACCGCCCCGTTGGGCCCCGGGAAGTGGTGGGCCTTCGCCAGCGTCTGGGCGATGGGCCGGAACATCTTCAGCACCTTGTGGAGCCCGAGGGGCGCCTGGCTGGCCTCGCGGCGCTTCGTGATGATGCCGTCGAGCGACTCGCCCTCGAGCCACTCCATCGCCAGAAACGGCACGAAGCGCCCGTCCTTGAGGTGGAGCACGTCGACGTGGAGGGGCCGCACGACCTCCGGCATCGCCGCCGAGAGGCGGAAGAGCAGCTCGGCCTCCTCGCGGAACTTCTCGAGGAAGGCGTCGCGCTGGAGGTCGCTCATCTCCTCGGGGATCTTGAGGCACTTGAGCGCCACGGGCGCGCGAAAGCCCCCGTGCTGGGCGCGGTACACCACCCCGAAGCCGCCCTCGGCCACGACGCGCTCGACATGGAAATTGCCGGCTTGAGTCGTGCCGACGATGCCGAAGACGTCCTGCGCCGCCATTGACGAGCCTTGGTCATACCGCATCGGCGGCGCGCCGCGAAGAGTTATGGGGCCGGAGGGTCCACGGCGGGCTCCCCCGCGGGAGCGGCGGGGCCAGGAGCCCCTGCCCCGGGCCCCGGGCCGAGGGTGTGCTTCGAGAAGAAGGACAGGAAGACGTCCTCCTTTCCCTTGGGCCAGCGGTGGTGGTTGCCCTCGGCCCGCTTGGGGGTGCACTTGTTTCGGGTGGCGCAGGCGGGCTCGTCGTCGTTGGCGCTCCCGAGGCGCATCCAGGCCGTCTCCGCGGAGACCTGGTCGCGGGCGCGCAGCCACCGCTCCACCGACTCGCACGAGATGACCCCGTCACAGGCCCGGTAGGCCACGAGCCCGGGCGGCGGAGGCCCCGGGCACGACCAGGTGGCGGGCGGGGCGTCGGTCCCGTAGGTCGCGAAGGCGGCCACCTTGTCGGGCCGGGTCATGGCGTAGGTCGCCGCCATGTGCCCGCCGGCCGAGGCCCCGAGCGTGTAGATCCTCCGCCGGTCGACCAGGCCCTTTTGATCGAGCTCGGCCACGAAGTGGTCGGTGGTGGCCACGTCGACGTTGTCGGGACCGGTGTAGTCGACGTCGTAGCGGTTGCCCCGCGACCCGCCCGAGAGCGCGCGCCCCTGGACCGCCAGGATCACGAACCCCGTGTGCGCCGGGTCCTTGTTGACCGAGTACGAGCCCAGCGCCTTGCGGAAGGCCGTCTTCTTGTCGACGGCCGTCGGGTCGTCCTGCGGGTCGTGGAAGAAGACCACGAGGGGCAGCGGCGCGCGCGTCTCGACCCCCGGGGGCGCGAAGACGCAGGCGTAGCGCGGCGAGCCCTCGGAGTCCTTCCACTCGAGCACCTGGGCGCCGCGGCAGGCCGGCCTCCCCAGCGTCCTCCGGGTGTCTCGGTTGGGGGTGCCCTGCTCGGCGACGCAGACCCCCTCGACGGCGGGGCGGAGCGAGGCGTCGGCCAGGCCCGAAGGGTCTTCGGCGGAGGCGGCGGGCGAGGCCCCGGCGTCCTTCTTCCCCCGCCGCTTCCCCCCGTCGGGCGCCTTGCCGTCGGCGGAGGCGTCGCGATGGTCGAAGACCCCCATCAGGTCGCCGCCGTCGACCTCGGTCGAGGGCGCGGAGCAAGCCTGTGAGCCGAGCACGGCGGGCGCCGCGCCCAGCGCGACCATGGGCAACGCGAGCCACTTGGCGGGGCGGCGGGCGGGTCGGCGAGCGGGCTTGCGAAGCACGGCGGGCCTCTATAAAGCGGCGGCCCCTCGCTTGCCATCGCCCTTCGACCGCAGCCTTGACAACGATCGGCCCTCCGCGCGCATGATGCGCCGGCGGCCGTTAGCCTCCCCTCCCTCTCCGAGATCAGCGCATGAGCGAAGCCAAGGAGGGTCGGGCGGAAGCGAGCCAGGCGCTTGCCCTCTGGGTCCTCGGGCTCGCGGCGGCCCTCGCCGTCGCGGGTCTCGTGGTCGTCTGGAGCCCGCCTGTGCTCCCGGGGCTCGACACCCCCCTGAACCTCACGGCGAGCTGGATCGCGGCGCACGCCCAGAGCTACCGGCCCTGGTTCGAGCCCAACCTCCCCTTCACGGTGCTGGTCCACCGCGGGGTGCTCACCGCCGCCTTCGCGGTGGCCTCGCCCTTCCGGGCGCTCGGGCTCGCGCGCTCCGCCGAGCTCGCCGTCATGCTCGCCGGAGCCCTCGTGCTCGTGCGGCGCGCGGAGCCCGGGAGGTCCCCGGCGCTCGTCGTGCTGCCGTTGAGCGCCGCCGCCTGCTTCGGGTGGTTTCACCTCATGGGCTACCTGAACTTCACCTTCGCGGTGGCCCTGCTCCCGCTCGCGCTCGCCTTCGTCCGAGAGAAGCCCGGGCCCCGTGATGGGCTGTGGCTCGGCCTCGTCGGCTTCATCATCACCGAGACCCACGCCTTCGTGGGCGGCGGCCTCGCCGCCATCCTGGCCGTGGCCGCCCTCTGCCATCGCTTCGTCGACCGCTCCTCGCGCGCGCCCGCGCGGAGCTCGGAGAAGGGGCCCGACCAGGTCTTCGCGAGCTGGCCCGCCTCGGCGCGCAACGCCCTGATGGCCACGGCGCCGAGCTTCGCGGTCCTCGCCCTCACCGTGCTCACCGCCGTCGGCAACCAGCCTGAGTTCGAGACCCGCGGGGCCCGGCCCACCACCCTGCTTCAGGACCTGACGGCGCTCCCCCACACCGTGTTCGGTGGCTACTCGCCCCTCGGCTGGCCGCTGGCTGCCATCGCCGTCACCGCGGCCGGGGCGGGGCTGTGGAGCGAGCGTCGCGCGCGCAGCCTGAGGTGGTGGGTCGCCCTCTGGTCGCTCGCTTCCTTGGTCCTCTACTTCGTGGCGCCGCTCGACGGCTTCGGCTGGCTCTTCCTCAAGCCGCGGTTCACGCCCTTCCCCTTCCTGGTCGCCGCGTTGCTCGCCCATCCGCCGCGCAAGGTGGCCCGTCCCCTCGGGGCCCTCGCCGTCGCCGTCACGGCGGCGCACCTCGCCTTCTACGGCGTCCGGTCCACCGCCGCCGGGCGCAAGACGGCGGAGACCGTGGCCGCCTTCGGGCACGATCCCCCCGGCGTCTTGCTCCCGCTCGTCTTCGAGGGCCACGACGGCCAGGAGCCCCCCCAGAACCTCGGCACCCTGACCTACGCCTACGCCTACACGCTCCTCGACGGGCCGGGCGCCGCGCCCATGCTCTTCGCCCACAACCCGTCGCTCCACCACTCGATCCTGGCGGAGGGCGCGCGGGAGCGCCTGCCTGATCGGCCGAGCCCCTGGGCCTACCGCTGGCTCTCGCGCGCCGAGCTCGCCGACGTGGGCGCGCTCTCGGCCTGCCGGGCCGACAGCGTCGCCCTCATCGGCGCGCTCCCTGAAGATCGGGCGCGCCTCGAGGCCCGTGGCATCCATTTCACGAGCCCGGCGCTCGGCCACCCTCGCTGCGCCCGTGGCAAGCTCGGCGTCCAGCGCGCGGCGAGCGCCGAGGTCCCCCCGCGGGCGCCGGCCCCCATCCGGGTTCGCGTGGGCATCGCCCAGACCGACGCCTGGATCGTGGACGCGCTCCTCGACGGCCCCGGCGCCACCCTCGAGATCCAGCTGCCCGCCGGCGAGGTCGACCTCGTGGCCTGCCCGGCCGATCCCGGCCCCTGCGCGCCCGGCCGCCGCGCCCTCGCCGAGCGGAAGCTCGTCCTCGCCGAGGCCGGCTCGTTCGACGAGGTCCTCCACGTCCCCTGAGCCGCCCCCGGCCTCGCCTCACTCGGCGGCGGGCGCCACCCGGAGCAGCGTCATCGCGCTCCACGCCTTCTCTTCGACCAGCGCCCCCGACTTCAACACGGCGTCGAAGCGCGCGCGCAGCCGGGCCGTGCGGCCGGGCTCGGTGTCGGCGCTGGTCCCCTCGAGGAAGAGCCGCTGGTTCAAGAGGACGTGGGTGAACCCCTCGGACCGCAGCGCGGCGGCGAACGAGGCCGGGTCCTCCGCGCGCTCGAGGAGGCCCTCGAACCGCCAGCCCTCGAACACGCTGTCGAGGCGATAGGCCCGATCGAGGTAGTAGGTGTACCCCCGCGTCCACACGAGCCAGACCTTGCCCGAAGGGGGAACGTGCTCGTCCAGCTCGCGAAGGACCGGGTACGACTCCGGGAGCAGGCGCGTGAGGAGGCCGTCGCGATCGAGCGTCCCCGCGAGCTGCTCCGAGGTGTGCTGGCGCCTCCACAACGTCGCGTAGAGGCCCGCACCCCAGCAGAGGCTCAGGGCCATCGAGGCGGCCGCCCATCCCTTCACGGCCCGCGCCGGCGCGAGCGAGATGGCCGCCGCCGCGAGCGCGAGCAGCGAAGGCACCGCGGGTAGGAAGAAGCGCACCTGCCTCACCGAGAGGGCCCAGAACAGGCAGTAGGCCAGCGCGAACGAGGCCGTGGCCATCGACGCTCGCCGCCTCGCGAGCGAGAGCGCCGAGCGCCTCCAGAGGAGGAGCAGCGCCGCCGCGACGCCGAGGCCGACCAGCGGGCCGAGCGACCCCTCGAAGCCGTGCTCGAGGTCGCGCGTGAGCACGAGCCGGAGCGGGAGCGCCAGATCCTCCGCCGGCGATCCTCCCCTCCCGTAGACCCGCAGCGTCTCCCAGTAAGCCTGGGCGCGCACCGCGTCCCAGCCGCGCCCGCCGAAGAGATCGAAGGCCAGCGGGAAGAAGGGGTTCCCGCGCTGGAGGGCGTTGCGCAGGTAGAACGGGCTGGCGACGACCGCCGCCGTGGCGAGGAACCGGCCCCCCCGGCGCACGGTCTCCGGGGCCTTGAAGAAGCCTCCGGAGCGCTGCCGGACGCCCGGCCGATCGGCCATGATCGCGAGGCCCATGAAGGTCATGGCCGCGAGCCCCGGGTACTTCACGCTGGCCCCCATCCCCGCGAGCACGGCGCCGAGCGAGAGCCACCCGCGCGTCTCCGGATCGCCCGCCGCGCCGCCGGCTCGAAGGTCCCGCGCGACGGCCCCCGCCACCGCCACGAGCCCGAGCGTGACCAGGAGGAGCAGGTACGGCTCGACGTAGCTCGACGTCCCCACCTCGACGAAGGTGGGGATGGCCAGCAGCCCGAGCCCCGCGCTCCCCACGACCCAGGAGGGCCGCGCGCCCAGCGCCCGCGCGAGCCCCATGGTGGCGAAGGCCGCCGCGACCGAGGTCCACGCCGTCAACAGGTGCGGGTTGAAGAGCGGCTCCCCGCCGCGCCCCGTCGCATAGAGCAGCGACACCGCCGACTCCCACCCGAGGGGCAGCGACGCGAAGATGTTGTCGTCGGGTCGCGTGTAGCCGCCGGCCCGCGCGAGCTCGCGGGGCAGCGCCAGGTGGTAGACCAGCTCGTCGCGCTGCCAGGGCGGCACGCTCGCCAGGATCAGGTAGCCCGCGAGCGGGAGCAGGAAGCAGGCGTGCCACGGCCGGAGCGCCGGCAGCTCGAGCCTCCGCGTGGCGCCGAGCGCGCCGATCACGCCCAGCGCCACCCAGCCGGCCGCGGTCGAGGCGCGCAGCGTCCCCGTGAACCCGAGCGCCATCCCCCCGAGCTGGAGCCATCCGAGGACCAGCGCGAAGGCGAGGGCTGCGTGCGTCTCGGCCTCCAGCGCGATTCGCGCGCGCCGCGCCCAGGCCGCGACCACCGACGACGCCGGGACGACCAGGAGCGGCGCGATCAGGGAGAGCAGCAGGTCACGAACGAGCATGCGGGGAGGCGCCGGGCGACCATATCCCGGGCCCCGACCGTGAAGCAAAGCAGGGCGAAATGGCGCGCAGTTCCTTGCCAATTCGACGATCGTGGCTAGGCTGGCCCGCAAGATGCACGGCTTCGAGATTGTCGTCGGCTTGGTGGTGGCTTCGGTGGTCGGCTTTCAGGTGTGGCTCACGACGCGGGTCTTCAAGAGCCGCTTGTTCGAGCCCAAGCAGAAGGTGTGGCAGGCCCAGCTGATCTGGCTGCTCCCCGTCATCGGCGCCGGGCTGGTGTTCACGATCCTGCAAGAGAACGCCAAGGCTGAACGGGAGGCCCGCGCCCTCGAGGCCGCGCACCCGGCCGGTGACCAGCCTCCCGCTGACACCTGATAGCCGTTCCCTGATAAGGTGCGGGGCTGATGTCCCAGGCCATGCTCACCCCGCTCCCGGTGGCCACCTCGATCGTGCCCGGATCCCTCCGCGCCGAGATGGAGGCGCGCCGCGCCTCCGGTGGCAGGTTCTCCCTCAAAGAGGCGATCGCGATCGTGGTGCCGCTGTGCACCGAGCTGGCCGGGCTGCACGCGGCGGGCAAGACGCTCTTCGTTCACCCGTCCTCGATTCGCTGGTCGAAGGACGGCGGCGTGAAGGTCCTCGAGGACCGGGCGCACCAGGCCCCCACGTCGCCGCGCGACCGCGCGTGCCTGGCCCCCGAGGAGCGCAAGGGCGCCGAGGGTGACGCGCGCGCCAGCGTCTTCACGGTGGGCGCCATCCTCTACGAGCTGATCACCGGCGGCAGCGTCGGCCCCGGGATGAAGCGGCCCTCCGAGGCCGCGCCCGACCTGCCCGCGCAGGCCGAGGTCATCCTCGGCAAGGCCCTGGTCGCCGACCCCAAGCACCGGCCCGCCGACCTCGCCGCGCTCGCCCAGGCCCTCCATCACCTGGCCCCGACCGGCTCGCTCGCGCCCCCGCCCGCCGACGAGTCGCACCTCGATCACGACGTCGACTTCGAGGTCGACGTGCGCCTCTCGATGATCCCGCCGGGCGAGACCCCCATCGGCGGCGCCGTCATCCCCAAGGCCGCGCCGCTGCCCCGCATCTCCGGCGACGGCCCCTACAACGTCATCCAGGCGCCCGTGTCGCGCCCGTCGCGCGCCGATCCGACGCAGCGCCTCGCCGACATGAAGGCGGGCCTCGAGAGCGACCCGCGCCCCCGCTACGTCGTCGTGAAGGACGGCATGGACCACGGCCCCTTCTCGGCCGTCGAGGCGCTGCAGCAGATCGCGTCGGGCTCCTTCACGGAGGAGAACGTCCTTCGCGACACCTTCTCGGGGGAAGAGCGCTTCATCAAGGACTGGGAAGAGTTCGCGCCCTTCGCCGAGCAGGCCAAGCTCAACCGCGCCATCGTCAAGGAG
>FTCO01001162.1_pt1 | contig 10590 bp, 5 predicted proteins | sample 1639701 | NCBI WGS metagenome assembly FTCO01 (sample SAMEA3914869, study PRJEB12502) | metagenome | biome: forest; material: soil | place: USA | collected 2012-03-12 | depth 0.1 m | reverse complement strand
GTTTGCTTCAGGATGTGATCGAGTCGGCCCACGTGGTCGGCGCCTCGGCCGAGGTCGTCGCCGTTTGGCTCAGGCCGTGATCGAGTCGGCCCACGTGGTCGGCGCGGCACCAGGCAAGCTGCCGGCGCTCCCAGGGCGAAGAGCTCGAGCCCTCCCGAAACCTCGGCGGCGACCTCGATGAGTCCCCCTCCAGCGCGGCTGTCATCGCCCGTCCGAACTCATCTGGGTCGAACCCTGCTCGACGAAGAACGAGGCCGATTTGCTCGGTCGCGAGGGCGTCGACGAAGGGTGAAGTCTCCACGCGACCGAGCTGCCGAGCATCGGGGAGGACCGCCGCGTTGCCTGTGGGCCCGAGGAGAGGCTGAGCGACGATCGAGAGTGCATCATCGCGGCTGGAAAGGGCGCCCTGCAAGTTGTCGGCAACGGCATGGTCACGGATTGCGAACGCGTGTTCAAATGGCGCACGCACTCCCGCGAGGTCGCTCGCCGCGTAGGGGCGTACTCGGGGGCTATCGCTGGTCGCCGTGTCACTGCGACCGATGACCTCGTCCAGCGAGAGAAGAACCGCGTCCACGGTGACTCGGGTCTCCGGGCATCGGCCCACGACGTCCGCGCGCCGGCCACGACCCCGGCGTCCCGACGTCGGGACGACCTGGGAGCCCGTCCCGACGTCGGGACGGCGCACCTCGTCGCCTCACGGCTTCGGCGCCTGCTCCCGGAAGCGCGCGAGCCAGAACTGGTACTGGCGCACCCAGGCCTCCTTCTCGGCCGGGCTCTGGCGCAGTCGGGCCTGCCAGGTCCCATCGACCATCGCCCGGAGGCGGCGCTCTCCCAGACCGTAGCGCTGGAAGATCTCCTCGGTGCGGGCCGGGAACACCGCGAGCTCCGCGCAGAGCGCGGCGTATTGCTGGAGGGTCAGGCTGGGAGCGGCCGGCGCAGGCGGGGCGGCGGGCGGCGGGGGAGCACCGGCGTCCTGAGGCGGCTTCGGGGGCGCCTCGCCGGGTCGGCCCTTGCTGGCCGGGAAGGGCAAGCCCGAGCCGGCGAGACGCGCGACGAGATCCGGGGGAAGCTCGCCGGTGACGCCCGCGAACGAGGCGCGCACCGGGGGCGGCGCGGGGGCAGGCGTCGGCGCGGCGGTGCGGGCGAACGGCAGCGCGGAGGTCTTCGGGATGACGAGCGACATCGATGTTCCCGACAGCGCCGCGGGGGCGCGCGGCCGCGGGGCTCCAAAGCTCGGCGGCGCCGGCGCGGCGCTCGGGGGCGCAGCCTGGGCCGGAGCGGGCATGGGTCGAGGTCCGAGGCCGCCCGGCGGCTCACGCTTCGACGCATCCGAAGCGAACGGTAGCCCGGCCGTCACGACGGCGAGATCGAGCGTTCCCGTCATCGCGCCCACGGGCGCCGCCGGGGGTGCCGCGCGAGCCGTCGGGAGCGTGGGGGCAGCCTGGGCTCCTTCCACGAAGGGAAGCGCGACACGGGAGAAGAGCCCGGAAGGAAGGCTGACGGTCCCGCGAAGATCGGCGGGGGGGTGGCGCGCGACGGGGGGCAACAGGCCCGGATCGAGGTCCAGCGTGGCTATCGCGATCGGGGACACGACCGGTCGTGCTTCTTCCGAGGGCGGCCCGGCGGGGGGTGTGGGGGCGTCGCCGCGGCGCTCCGACGTCGTCCCCGGCATCGCGGCGAAGATCGGCACCTCCGCGGCCTTCTCTTCCTCGTCGTCCTCGCCCGTCGCGTCGTCCTTGGCGGGCTGCGCGGGGGGCGCCGGCATCGCGATCGGAGCTCTTCGCGTCGGGCGGACCTCGGGCATCGGGCCCGGGGCGTCGCCGAGGACGCGGGCGGCGCGCTTCGCCAGCTCGGGATCCTCTCCCAGCCGGCGCATCCAGGCGCGGTGCAGGCGCGCCAAGTCGGCGGGCCGCAAGCCGAGCGCGGCGAGCGTCGCGTGCGGCTCCGGATCGGCGCCCCAGCGACGGGTGAAGTCGAGCCACGCGCCGAGATCCTCGTCGAGCGGCGGGATGGGGCGTGCGTAGCGATCCTGCGCGGTAGCCTGGTGCCGGTCGAAGGCATCCTGGAGATCGCCGCCCTCGTCGTCGAGCAGCGCGTCGGACCAGGCGTCCTCGGCGCGATCCCAGGCGTCGGGATCCACCCGTTCGCTCGCGAGCAGCGCGTCCAGGGCGAGGCCCTCGCCGAGGCCCGCCAAGATCGACACGTACGTCGTTAACGAGACCCCGTGGTGGGCGGCCGGATAAGGCGGATCCTGGGGGAGCGTCTCGCCGTTCATCTCCTCCTTTCTAGCGCCGCGCGGGCCGGAGGTGAACGAGCTGGATGCGTGCGTCTCGTCGTGACGCGGTCTCCCCCTCGTCGACGCGGTGCCTCGGTCTTGACGGACCCGGCCCGACCCGTACTCTCCACTCCCGTGGAGACGAGATGACGACGACCACCATCGAGCTGGGCGGCGGCGCGCTGCCGGAGGGGCTCCACGTCGTCCGCGCGCGCGGCGCGGAGGGCATCAACGTCCTCCCACGGTGGGAGGTGGCCGTCCTGCTTGCGGACGGCCGCCTCCACGCCGAAGACGTCGTGGGGAGCTCGGTGGCCCTCCGCATCGTCGACGGCGCCGAGGAGACCAGCCGCAACGTCGACCTCCTCGTGACCGACCTCCACCACGACGGCGAGGGCCGCGACGGCGGCCGGTACACGCTGGAGCTGTCGGCCCCGATAGCCTTACTCGGCCAACGATTTGGATATCGAGTCTTTCAGAACCAGACCGCGAAGGAGATCGTCGCCGAGGTCCTGAAGGACGCCGGGATCGCGCCGACCTCCTTCGTCTGGAGGCTCTCGGCGACGTACGAGAAGCGGCTCTACTGCGTGCAGTACGGCGAGACCGAGCAGGCCTTCCTCGAGCGGCTGCTCGCCGACGAGGGCATCTCGTTCTGGTTCGACTTCCAGGGTGAGGACAAGCCCGTCGTGGTCTTCGCCGACGACAAGAGCGCCCACGAGGGGATCACCGGCTCGATCCTCCTCCCTTACGAGGATCCGCACGGCAACGTCCCGTACCGCCATCTGTTCGCGCTCGCCGTCACCGAGGCGGTGGTCCCGACGGCGTTCGCGGTGCGCGACTTCGACATCCGCGCGCCCGACGTCCCCATCGAGGGCGCGGCGGGCGACGGGGCGCTCGAGATCTACGAGTACCCGGCCAACGTGCTGACCGGCGCGGCGGCCCAGGCCCGCGCCAGGGTGCGCCTCGAGCAGGTCCGGCAGCAGAAGGCCCGCGCCGAGGGCAGCAGCAACTGCATCCGGCTCCAGCCCGGGCGCGTCGTGCAGGTCGAGGGCTGCGCCGACGACTGGATGAACCGGCGCTACGTCGTCACCCGCGTCGAGCACGAGTGGACGGGGCGCACGACCAACGACGCGATCCCCAGTGCGTACCGAAACCACGTCTCCCTCGCGCCCCACGGCGAGCTCGCCTACCGGCCCGAGCCGCCGCGCGCGGCGCCCTCGGTGACCGGCCTCGAGCCCGCGTTCACGTCGGGGCCGGGCGGCGAGGAGATCCATGTCGACGACCTCGGCCGGGTGAAGGTGCGCTTCCCCTGGGATCGCTCCGGCGTCACCGACGACACCTCCTCGTACTGGGTGCGCTGCCTCCAGATGGGGATGAAGGGCTCGATGCTCCTGCCCCGTGTCGGCTGGGAGGTCCCCGTCGTCTACATGGATGGGAACCCCGATCGGCCCTTCGTGCTCGGCCGAACGTACAACGGCACGATGGTGGTGCCGTACGGGCTCCCAGGCGCGTCGGCGACGAGCACCCTGCAGTCGGCAACCTCGCCCGGCGGCGGCTCGACCAACGAGATCCGCATGGGCGACGGAGCGGGCAAACAGGAGATGTTCGTCCACGCCTCCAAGGATCAGACGGTCACCGTCGGGGGGAGCGCCAAGACCACCGTCGGCGCCAACGAGACGCACGACGTCGGGCTGACACTGATGCTCGACGTGAAGGCGTCGCAGACCATCACCGTCGGCGCCTCGCAGTCGGTCAACGTCGGCAGCGACTACTCGATCTCCGTGCAGGGCGCGCGCTCGGAGACGATCGGCGGCCTCGAGCACATCAAGGTGACGGCCAACCGCATCGTCAACGTGGGCGGCGCCTACTCGGAGCTGATCGGCGCCCTCTACGGCATCCAGTGCAACCAGTCGAACACCGGCGTGGCGGGCGCGTTCACCCAGCTCATCGGCGGCTCGCTCAACGTCGCCGGAGGGCTCGGCGTCTCGGAGACGGTGCTCGCCGCGCGCTCGGAGATGGTCTCCGGCTCGAAGAGCCTGGTCTCGGCCGGCGGCGCCTCGGACGACGTCACGGGGGCGAAGAACATCACGGCCGGCCCGACCAGCGAGACCGCGGGCGGCAACATCGCCACCGGCACCAAGGCGGCAGGGTCGATCAAGGTCGGGGCGACGGCGAAGATCAAGGCGGGCGGGGCGGTGTCGATCGAGGCGCCCTCCATCACCATCCAGGCGGCGTCGCTCCAGACCGGCGAGTTTTCCCTCTCGGGAGGGGCGCTCTCGATCAAGAAGGGCACCACCAAAATCAAGGGCACCATCGAGCGGAAGGGCAGCGCGAAGCTCCAGGGCTGAGCGTCGCGGGGAGGTCCTATGAGCCTGGAGCAGACGTTCACGCTCGAAGTCGACGGCGCCAAGCTCGACGGCCGGGTCGTGGGCATGAAGGGCCGCGAGCGGCTCCACGCCCCCTTCGTCTTCGAGGCGACCTGCTCGTTCGCGGATGGTCCGCCGGACTTCGACCCGCGCGCCTTGATCACGAAGAAGGCCAAGCTCTCCTTCCCGCTGATGGACGGCGCCGAACGCACCATCGAGGGCTTCGTCGACGCCGTGGTGGGCGCCGACACGGGGCTCCAGATCACGCTGGTGCCCAAGATCGCCTTCCTCGCCGACGCCGTCGACCACCAGGTCTTCGTCGACGAGGACGCCGTCGAGATCGTGAAGAAGGTGCTCTCCGAGCACGGGATCACGGTCGACGCCCGGGTCTCGCGCACCCCCCAGAAGCGCGCCCAGTGCGTCCAGCACTTCGAGAGCGACCTGGCGTTCGTCTCGCGGCTGTGCGCCGAGGAGGGGATCAACTGGTACGTGGCCGCGGGCAAGGCGGACGAGATCGTCCTCAGCGACCATTCGGCGGGCTACGAGGACGTCGCCGGCGCGCCCCAGCTGCGCGTGCGGGAGGGCGAGGGGCTGGTCGGGCAGGAGTCGGTCTTCGGGGTCCGGGTGCGCCGCGCGGTGGTGCCCGACAAGGTCACCTTCCGCGACTACGACTTCGAGAAGCCGCTCGTCGACCAGACGGTGAGCGCCGACGCCGGGTCGAGCGCCCGCGAGCGCTTCGAGTACCCGGGCGGCTACCGCGATCCCGCGATCGGGCGCACGCTGGCGCAGCTCCGGCTCGACCAGCTCCGCGGCCGCCGCCTCGTCCTCACCGGGAGCACCTCTTCGCGACGGCTGACGCCGGGCTACGTGCTCACCCTCACGGACGACGGGCGGGACGTCGCCGCCGGCCGCTGGCTGATCCTCGACGTGGAGCACGAGGGGGTCGATCACCCGAGCGCCGCCGGGCTCGAGCGGCAGTACACGGCGCGCTTCACGGCGGTGCCGGCCGACGCCGACTACCGAGAGGAGCCCGGGCCGCGGCCGGGGATGGGCGGGGTGCAGACCGCGATCACGACGGGCCCGGGCGGCGCCGAGATCCACACCGAGAAGCACGGGCGGGTGAAGGTGCAGCTCCGCTGGGATCGACGGCGACCGCGCGACGACTCCTCCTCCGCCTACGTGCGCGTGGTCCAGCCGCCGACGTCGGGGGGCTTCTTCCTGCCGCGCACCGGCTGGGAGACGCTGGTGATGTTCCGCGACGACTCCGCCGACGACCCGGTGGTGGTGGGCCGCCTCTACAACGGGCAGGCGACGCCGCCGAGCGGGCTGCCGGGGAACAAGGTGGTGAGCGCATTCGGCACCCAGACGACGCCCGGCGGCGGCAGCGCCAACCTGGTCGAGACCAACGACACGGCCGGCAACGAGGGGATGAACCTCAACGCCTCGAAGGACTTCAACGAGCGCACCGAGAACGACAAGACCACGGCCATCACGGCGAGCGACACGTGGAGCATCGGCGCCGCGCGCAAGCTCATCGTGGGCCAGGTCCTGAGCGTCAAGGTCGGCGGCGCGCAGTCCTACTCGGTCGGCGGGAGCCGGACGGTCAACACGACGTCCAACAAGCTGATCAACGCCGCCAGCGAGTCGGTGATGGTGGGCGGGCTGCGGGCCTTCGACGTCGGCGGCGACTACAAGACCGCCTGCGCCTCGATGACGCGCCTCGTCGGCGGGGCGAAGGCCGAGACCGCCATCGAGCACGTCGTCCGCTCGGTGAAGGGCGTGTCGACGGTGCTGGTCGGCGGGTCGTGGAACACGGTCGCCGGCGCCAGCCACAACGTCTCGGTCTCGGGCGCGGCCACCGAGCTCGTCGCCGGCGCCAAGAGCATCAAGGCGTCGAAGTACTACCTGAAGGTGAAGGGCGCCTACAACGAGACCCTGGCCTCGCGCACGGTGAAGGCCGGCGGCGATCGCCAGGAGGGGTTCGGGGCCGCGGCGTCGTACACGGTCGGAGCGTCCGCCTCGATCGAGGGCTCCGAGATCACCATCAAGGCCGACTCGAAGATCACCATCAAGGCCGGCGGCGCCACCATCACCATCACGCCCGGCGCGATCAAGATCGACGGCGACTACAAGTCCAAGGTGGAGAGCGCCGAAGAGGGCGACGAGCTCTACGCCGGTTGAGGGAGCGCACCATGCCGAAGAAGGTCGTCACGAACAAGAAGGCACGTGAGGCGATCGAGGCCGCCCCGCTCGGTCCGGGGCTCCACGCGGGCACCATCGAGCTGCGGTCGGGCGAGTCGTTCCGCGTGCGCGTCCTCGGGGGCCCGGTGGTGGCGGCGACGCTCGACGACCACGTCGACCCGGAGCTCGCCCGCGAGTGCCTGCGCACGGGGGGCCGCGTGATCGTCACCCAGGGCGCCCACGGGCCGGTGATCCTGGGGGCGCTGCAAACGAGCGTGCCGGTGGCCCGCGACGTGGATGGGAGCCTCTCGGTGACAGCCAAGAAGATCCGGCTCCGCGCCGAGCAGGCGTTGGTCCTCGAGTCGGGCGAGTCCTCGCTCCGGCTGCACCCCGATGGCACGCTGCGGGTCGAGGGCGACAAGATGGTGATCGACGTCGGCGCCCTGGTCCGCTTCCTGGCGGCGCGCGTGGAGTTCCCCTGACATGGGCGAGATCATCATCGACGGGATGAACGTGGCGCACCAGAAGAGCGGCCACGCGGCGCCCGGACCGCCGGCCGTGAGCGGGATCATGCCCCCGACCGCGGCGGGCGCGCCCCCCTACACGCCGGCGCCGTTCATGTACATCGCCAAGGCGTCGGCCCTCCACAAGGGCAGCTGCAAGCGCAAGACGGTGCAGGGGGCGAGGAGCTTCTTCGTCATCAAAGAGACGGTGATGGACGTCGAGCACCCGGGGAACATGCCCTCGAAGCCGCTCGAGAACACGCCGCCCAACGGGTCGGACCTCGTCACCAAGGTGGCGTGCGGGCAGGCCAAGGTGATGTCGACCGGCCAGTCGCACGTGAAGATCGGCAACGTGCCCATCGCCATCGTCGGCGCCGACGTGGTCCTCAACATCCCCACGGACCAGAACACCGTCCACCAGTCGCAGAGCAAGCTCCTCGACGCGGGCGGGCTCCTCCTGGCGTCGCTCAACGAGGCCCACAACCCCTGTCGGGTGGTCATCACGGGCGACCCGGTCGCCATCGCCAGCGGCGACGTCTACGAGACCGTGACCGACTTCGAGCTGCCCGGGATGGTCGACCTCCTGTGGACCCGCCACTACGCCTCCGGGCGCCGCGAGGAGAGGGGGCCCCTCGGCCGCGGCGGCTGGCGGCACGGCTTCGAGGCCAGGCTCGAGGTCCGCCCCGACAAGGTCGTGCTGCACGAGCCGGACGGCGCTCGCGTCGAGTTTCCGCCCCTCGAGGCGCGAGGCCAGGCCCACCACCGCGGCCGCGGGCTGCGCCTGACGCGCGCCCTCGACACCTGGGAGGTGTGGTGCATCCACGATCGCCGTACCCGGCGCTTCACCCCCGCGGTGCGGGGCGGGGCCCCGGTGCTGGAGGCCGTCCTCGACCGGTTCGGCAACGCGATCCGCCTCGAGTACGAGGAGGGTCGGCTCGCGCGCCTCCTCGACACCGCCAAGCGCGAGGTCCGCCTCGACCACGACGAGCGCGGTCGCATCACGCGCGTCGCGGTGTGGAGCCAGGGCGCCGAATGGCAGTCCGTCACCTATGAGTACAGCGACGAGGGCGACCTCGCGGGCGTGACCAACGCGCTCGGCCACCGGGACGGCTTCGAGTACGACGGCCTGCACCGGCTGGTCCGCAAGAAGCTCCGGAGCGGCGCCGTCTTCCAGTACGACTACCACCCGGAGCACGGGCGCTGCATCCGGAGCTCGGCCCAGCGCCGGCTTCACAACATCGAGCTCGCCTACGGCGACACGGAGTGGAAGGTCACCGTCTCCGGCAACCCGCAGCCGGTCGAGTACACCTTCGGGCCCAAGGGCGACCTCGTACGCGAGGCCGCCGTCGGCGGCGCGTACGCCTACGACTACGCCTACGACGACGACCAGCTGCTGACGGAGGTAGAGAACGCCGCCGGCGAGAAGTGGGAGCTGACCCACGACGAGCTCGGCCTCTGCACGAAGCGCGTCGACCCGGGGGGCCACGTCCTCACATACGCCTTCCACGACGGCCTGCCGGTCGAGGTCGGCGACGGCGACGCGGTGACGCGCTGCACCTGGGACGCGCGCGGCGCCCCGATCAGCACCACGCTGCCGTCGGGCGTCACCCTTCAATGCGAGTTCGACCGCTTCGGGCGGGCCACCCGCCGGATCAGCCCCGAAGGCACCATCGCCGCCTACCAGTACGACGAGCAGCACAACCTGGTCGCGTTCACCGACGCCCGCGGCGCCACCACGCGCCTCGAGTACGACGCCATGGGCCGGGTGGTCGCCGAGACCGATCCCCTCGGGCGCACCAGCCGCACCGAGTACGACGCCCTCGGCCGCCCCGTCCGCCACGTCATGCGTGACGGCACCGTCATCGAGCAGGAGTACGACGCGGGCGACAACCTGATCCGCAGCGGCGACGGCCACGGGGTCGACATCAAGAGCGAGCTCTTCGGGACCGGGAAAGTCGCCCGCCGGACCTTCCCCGACGGGCAGAGCTGGGAGATGGCGTACGACGTCCTCGAGCGCCTGCGGGAGATCAAGAACCCGAAGCAGGAGACGTACGAGTTTCACTACGACCGCGCCGGCCGGCTCGCGGAGGAGAAGACGTTCGATGGGCAGACCATTCGCTACGCCTACTCGCGGCGGGATCTGATCTCCCGGATCGACTACGACGACGAGACCTGGCTCGAGCTCGAACACGACGAGCGCGGCGACGTCGTCAAGCGCGCCACGCCCCACGGCACGGCGACGTTCGAGCGCGACGCGCAGAGCCTCATCACCAAGGCCGTCCTCGAGGAGCACGACGGCTCGATCGTGGTCGAGATCGAGCGCGACGCCCGCGGGCTGCCCGTGGCCGTCACCCAGAACGGGCGGCGCATCGAGTACGAGCACGACGCCATGGGGCGGGTGCTCCGGCGCGTGCTGCCGAACGGCGAGACCACCCGCTATCACTGGGACGCCTGCTACGCGCTCCTCGGGGTCGAGCACGAGGGCGAGAAGATCCTCCTGCAACGCGACGCGCTCGGGCGCGAGGTGCGACGCCACGTCTACTCGGGGAGCATCGACGTCCACCTCGGCTACAACGACGACGACCGCCTCAGTGACCAGTACGTCACGGCGCCCGGGCGTGCCGGGGCCCCGACCCCCGCGGTGCTCGTCCGGCGCAAGTGGACCTACGGCGCGCACGCCCGCGTGGCGTCGATCCTCGACTCGCGCCGGGGCATGACCACCTACCGTCACGACGCGCTCGGCCGGCTCCTCGAAGCCCGCCGAAACGACGCCGCCGAGTCGTTCCTCTACGACCCGGCGGGCTCGCTGGTCGCGGCCCGCCGTGGCGAAGGGCCCGACGAGCCCTGGGCCGTGCGGGCGGGCAACCTGCTCGTCCGGACCGACGACGCGCGCTACGAGTACGACGCTCGCCGGCGCAGACGCCGCAAGATCCACCTGCGGGACGGCAAGCCCACGGGCGAGGTGACCGAGTACCTCTGGGACTGCCAGAACCAGCTCCGGGAGGTCATCCTCCCCGAGCGAACCCGGGTGCTCTTCAAGTACGACGCCTTCGGCCGGCGCGTGCGGAAGGTCGTGATCCCCGCGCCCCCCGAGGGGGGCACGACCGAGCCGCCGATCCCGCGCGTGGTCGACTACCTGTGGGACGTGGACGAGTTGGCGATGGAGATCGACTCCGGGCGCGGTGAGCATGGAGGCGGCGGCGAGCGCGTGTTCGTCCACCAGCGCAACTCGTTCTTCCCCCTCCTCCAGCGCGAGGGAGGACAGACC
>FTCO01001379.1_pt1 | contig 10628 bp, 6 predicted proteins | sample 1639701 | NCBI WGS metagenome assembly FTCO01 (sample SAMEA3914869, study PRJEB12502) | metagenome | biome: forest; material: soil | place: USA | collected 2012-03-12 | depth 0.1 m | reverse complement strand
TCACGGCCGAGGTCGCGCCCGTCTCCATCCCTCAGAAGAAGGGCGAGGCGGTGACGGTGAGCCGCGACGAGGGCGTGCGGCCCGACTCGACGATCGAGGCCCTCGCCAAGCTCAAGCCGGTGTTCCGCGCCGGGGGCACGGTGACGGCGGGCAACTCGTCGCCCGTCAACGACGGGGCATCGGGGCTCTTCCTGGCGTCGGCCGAGGTGGTCGAGGCGTTGAAGCTCGAGCCGCTGGCTCGCGTGGTCGCCACGCAAACGGCCGGCGTCGAGCCCAACCTCATGGGCGAGGGGCCCATCCCGGCCGTGAAGAAGCTGCTCGCGCGGGCGGGCAAGGGCGTGGCCGACGTCGACCTCTTCGAGCTCAACGAGGCCTTCGCGGCCCAGGCCCTGGCCTGCGTGCGCACCCTCGGGATCGACCCTGGCAAGGTCAACGTCAACGGGGGAGCGATCGCGCTCGGCCACCCGATCGGCAGCTCCGGGGCGCGCATCGCCGGCACCCTGGTGCACGCCATGAAGGCCCGCGGCGCCCGGACCGGGGTCGCGGCCCTGTGCATTGGCGTGGGTCAGGGGATTGCGACTCTGTTCGAACGAGCTTAAGAGCGGGGACACTCGATTCCTCGAGCCACGACGTCAAACGACCAGGGAGACCGCTCATGAACTTCCCCGACATCAACGTTCCCGGCCAGGGCCAGCTCTACGCTCGCCTCCACACCTCGCTCGGGCAGATCGTCGTCCAGCTCGAGGAGCAGCGCGCTCCCAACACGGTGAAGAACTTCGTCGCGCTCGCCACGGGCAACCTCGACTGGAAGGACCCCAAGACCCGCGAGTCGATGAAGGGCACGCCCGCGTACGACGGCGTCCGCTTCCACCGCGTCATCCCCGGCTTCATGATCCAGTGCGGCGACCCGCTCTCCCGCCACGCCGACACCGGCAACCGCTGGGGCACGGGCGACGCCGGCTACAAGTTCAACGACGAGTTCCACCCCGAGCTCCGCCACCAGGGCCCCGGCATCCTCTCGATGGCCAACTCGGGCCGCAACACCAACGGCGCGCAGTGGTTCATCACCGAGGACTCGACCCCCCACCTCGACAACCGCCACTCGGTCTTCGGCAAGGTCGTCCAGGGCCAGGACGTGGTCAGCAAGATCGCCAACGTGCGCACGACCCGCGACCGCCCCGACACCGACGTCGTCCTGACGAAGGTCGAGGTCTTCCGCCAGTAAATCTCGAGCCGGGCTCGAGCAAGACGCCGCGAGGAGCTTCCTCGCGGCGTTTGCGTTTCAGCCCATCAGTTGGGGCAGCTCTCGAGGCACTGGAGGACGACGGAGCAATTGAAGTCGCCCTGGCACTTGGTGAGGCCTTGGTTGAAGCAGCTGTCCTGCTGCGCGGTCGTGTTGAGGCAGTCGATGCAGTCGGGCCCGGGGTTCTGCTGGCCGCCGGAGCAGGTCGCGTCCATCACCCCGTTGCAGGCCTTGAAGCACACCGCGTTGGGCTGACAGCCGCAGAGGTCGACGAGCAGCTCGAGGAGCGTCCCCAGGCCCGTGGGGTTCTCCTGCTGGCAGCAGTTGCCGCAGTCGGGGGACGAGGTGCACTGATCCGGCGGCGGCGCGGTGCCCGTCGAGACCGCCGTGAAGGGGCTGACGGAGCTGGCCGCGTCGAAGGTGCCCGTCGAGCTGGCGGTGAAGCCGCCGAAGCCCGTCGAGGAGACGACGCCCACCGGGCTCACGTCGCTCGTGGAGCCGCCGAAGCCGGTGTTGGTCGAGCCGCCGACGTTCGAGGGGTTCGACGTCGAGGCCGAGCCGCCACCCCCGTCCGCGGAGGTGGTCGAGCCAGGGGGACCTTCGAAGACGACCTTGCCGCCGCAGGCCGCCAGCGTCGTCAGGGCCAGGAGAGAGAAGAGCTTCGATTTCATCACATACATTTGCCGGACCCGTTGCACGTGTGCCCAGCGAGGCAATCGCTAGAGGCGGTGCACTTCTTTCCAACGCCGCACCTGGCGGTGCAGGTCGGGCCGCCGCAGTCGGTGTCGGTCTCGTCGCCGTCGGCCTTCTCATCGAAGCACACGCTCTTGCAGACCATGGTGGTCGCCGAGCAGTGACCGGTGGCCGCGTCGCAGTCGGCGTCGGCCGTGCACTTCTTGCCATCGCCGCATTTACCCGCGCAGTTGGGGCCGCCGCAGTCGAGGTCGGTCTCACCCTCGTTCTGCACGCCGTCGGTGCAGGAGGCGGCGATGCACTTGTTGCCGGTGCACGTCCCGCTGGAGCAATCGGAGTTGGCCCCGCACTTCTTCCCGTCGCCGCACTTGGTGGCGCAGTTGGGGCCGCCGCAGTCGAGGTCGGTCTCACCCTCGTTCTGCACGCCGTCAGGGCAGGAGGCGGTGATGCACTTGTTGCCGGTGCACACCCCGCTGGAGCAGTCGGAGTTGGCCCCGCACTTCTTCCCGTCGGCGCACTTGGTCATGCAGTTCGTGCCGCCGCAGTCGAGGTCGGTTTCACCCTCGTTCTGGAAGCCGTCCGGGCACGTCGGGGCGGCGCACTTGTTGGTCGTCGTGTTGCAGAACCCGCTCGTGCAATCGGTGTCCTTGGCGCAGCCCTTGGTGTTGGCGCACTTGTTGGGGCACGTCGCGCCGCCGCAGTCCTGATCGGTCTCGTCGTTGTCCTTCTTACCGTCGGTGCACTGCGTATGGCACTTGTTGTCGGTCCCGCAGTGGCCGCTGGCCGCGTCGCAGTCCGAGTCGGCGAGGCAGCCCTGGCCGGCGGTGCATCGCTTCGAGCAGATGTTGCCGCCGCAGTCCTTATCGGTCTCGACGCCGTCCTTCGTGTTGTCGGTGCACGGGTCGTAGCACTTGTTGTTGCTGCACTTGTGGTTGGTGAGGCAGTCGGTGTCGGCGAGGCACTTCCTGGTGTCGGCGCACCGCGCGCAGGTCGTCGCGCCGCCGCAGTCGACGTCGGTCTCGTTGCCGTTCTGCTGCGTGTCGTTGCAGGCGGGTTGCTGGCAGACCGTGTTCTTGCAGACGTGGCTCTTGCAATCGGTGCCGTCGCCGCAGTGCTTGTTGTCGTCGCACGCGTTGCAGTGGCCGCCGCAATCCTGGTCGGTCTCGTCGCCGTCCTTCGTGCCGGTGCCGCAGCTGTCGACGCAGGCCTCGTTCACGCAAGCCTGCGTGCTCGAGCAGTCGGCGCCGTCGTTGCACTCGACGCAGTCGAGGGCGTCGTCGCACACGCCGGGCTTGTTGTTGTTGCAGGCATCGCCCTTCATGTGGGCGGTCAGGCCGCAGACCTTGGTGCTGGGGTCGCAGGTCGGATCCTGGCAGTCGTTGCCGGTCGGGCAGTCCGAGTCCTGGTGGCAGCCGACGCAGTTGCCGTTGCCGTCGCAGGCCTGCGGCGGGGTGCCGCAGGGGGCGTTGTTGTCGGCGTCGGTGACCGTGAGCACCCCGCCCGAGCACGACTTCAAGGTGCAGGGGTTGCCGTCCACGAGGACGTCGGTGTCGTCGTTGTTGGTCGTGACCACGCCGGCCACGCAGACGATGACCTTGCAGTCGCCGGGGGTGTTCACGAGGCCGGGCTGATCGCCGTCGAGCTTGTCGTGCGCGCACTTGCCGTCGGTCCCGCAGGTGTCGGCGGTACAGACGTTGGAGTCGTCGCAGTCCGTGTCGACGGTGCACTCGGGCTTGTGGCCGCCCTCGCCCCCTCCGCCGCCCGTGCCGGTGCCGGTGGTCGCGTGGGTGCCGGAGGTGGAGGTCGAGGTCGACGACCCGCCGGTGCCCCCTGAGGGGCCGAAGAGGTCGAAGTTCTGCGTACACGCGGCGGGCACGAGCGCCCCGAGGGCAAGCAGGGACGCGACCAACAAGGAGCTTCGCACGACGATACCTCCGGCGCGGCCGCCCCACGGAGGCGGCCAAGCTTTGGAGGAGAGGCTATCACGGCCGCCCCGAGGGCCCAAAGGTCTAGGGTGAAAGGCGCGGGCGCTCGTCGTCGAGGCCGGCCTTGGCCTTGTGCGCGCAGGCCTTGCGGGCGTGGTGGAGGGCCTTCTTGATCTCGCCGGCGCCGCGCTTCGAGAGCCCGCGGGCGCGGCCGATGCGCAAGAGCGCCTCGTCGACGTCGTGGAGCTTGCCGAGGAGCTTCTGGAGGCGGGTCGACGACTTCTCGAGCTCGGGGCCCTTCTCGCCGAGGAAGGGCGCGAAGAGCTCGGCGGTGTAGCGCACGCGCTTACAGGCGATGCGCAGCTCGTGCATGGCCGCGACCTCGTCGGTGTGGGCGCCGTGCAGCTCCTCGACCTTCCGGCGGGCGGCGAGCATGGCCTTCTCGGCGAAGACCTCGGTGGGGTGATCCTTGCGACGCCGGCCCACCCTTCGCTCGAGGCTCGCGAGGGCGAGGGCGAGGGGGGCATCTTGCTTGGCCGGGGCGAGGAGGGCGGTGACGGCGCGGCGGCGGGCGCGCTCCTGCCGGGCACGCTGGGCGAGCCAGCGCTCCAGCTCGGCGCGCGGGCGCTCGGCCAGCTCGAGGCCGCCCAGGATCTCGCGGAGCACCTCCTCGTCGCGGACCGCGCCGGCCACGCGGGCGAGGCTCCGGAGGGTCTCCTCGATGGGGCGGAGCCGCTTCTTGCCGTAGAGTGCGCGAGCGGGCCGGAGGGTGGTGCGGAGCCGGCGAAGGGCGACCCGCATGTCGTGGATGGCCTCGGGGTCGAGGGTGACGGGCGCGCCCTTCGACGGCCTCCGGGCCGACTCGACCACGCGGCCGGCGCCCTCGCGTACCTGGCTCACCATGGCGAAGAGGATGGGCGCCAGGTAGTCGTGCGCCGACTCGCGCGACGCATGAGGCTTGGGAGGAGGGGCGTCGTCGTGGCTCATGGCCGGGTCACGGTGACGACGACGACCGGGCGGCCACCGGTGTGCGACTCGAGGGCCCGGCGCGCGGCCTGGCGCACGGCCTCCCCCACCGCCTCGTCGGAGCCGCGGGTGCGCGCGTCGCAGAGGTCGAGGGCCTGGGCGACGGCCAGCTCGACCTTGCGGGCGACCCCCTGGCTCTGCGGGTCGATGGCCCCCCGCGCGACCACGTGAGGGCGGGCGGCCGAGGCGCCCTGCCGATCGAGCACGACGCTCACGAAGGCGACCCCGGACCGGCCGAGCTGGGCGCGCTCGCGGATCACCTCCTCGGCCAGCTCGTCGCCGTTGGCGGTCGCGACCTTGCCGGTGACGACCTTGCCCTTCTTGGCCGGCGCCGCGTCGGCCGTGAGCTCGACGACCTCGCCGTTCTCGACCACGAGCAGCTCGCCCACGCCCGCGTCCCTGGCGAGGGCCGCGTGCCTCACGAGGTGGTGGAGGGTGCCGTGCACGGGGAGGAAGGCGCGCGGGCGGGTGAGCTCGATCATGCGGAGCTGCTCGGCCTGGTGGGCGTGGCCGCTCGCGTGGATGCGCCGGTCGGTGATGCGGGTGACGAGGTGGGCGCCGAGCCGGAGGAAGTCGGCCATCATGTCGAAGACCGGCCGGTCGTTGCCGGGGATGATGCGGCTCGACAGGATCACCGTGTCGCCCTCGGTGAGGCGCAAGGTCTGGTGGGTGCCGTTGGCGAGCCTCGGGAGGGCGGCCTGGCGCTCGGCCTGGGTGCCGCCGGCGACGATGAGCACGCGCTCGCGGGGCATGGACGCGGCGACCTCGGGGGGCACGACGAGGTCGCTGGGCCAGCGGAGGCGCCCGACCGCGTGCGCGACCTTCACGTGGTTGTTGACGCTGCGGCCGAGGAGGCAGAGCCGGCGGCCGGTGGCCATGGCGATGTCGCCGAGCGCGCGGAGGCGCTGCACGTTGGACGCGAAGACGCCGATGACGACGCGGCCCTTGGCGGCCGTCACGATCTCGTGGAGCGCCGCGCCCACCTCCGACTCGCTCGCCGAGGTGCCGGGCGAGTCGACGTTGGTGGAGTCGGAGAGGAGAAGGCGCACCCCCGCGTCGCCGAGCGCTCCGAGGCGCGCCTCGTCGGTGAGCTCGCCGTCGATGGGTGAGGCGTCGAGCTTGAAGTCGCCCGTGTGCACCACGGTGCCGGCGTCGGTCTCGATGGCCAGCGCCGTCGCGTCGGCGATGGAGTGCGTGACGCGGATGGGCTCGAAGTCGAAGCGCTCGCCGACCTTGAACGATCGGCCCGGCGACACGGGGAGCAGCTCCACCTCGCCCGCGTCGAAGCCGTGCTCGGCGAGGCGGTGGCGGATGAGCTCGAGGGCGTGCGGGGGCGCGTAGACCGGCACGTCGTGATCGGCGAGCAGGTAGGGCAGGGCGCCGATGTGGTCCTCGTGGCCATGCGTGATGACGACGCCGAGCAGGCGGTCCTCGCGGCCCTCGAGGTGGTCGAAGCGCGGGTGGTAGACGTCGATGCCGAGGTCGGTGGTGGGGAAGGTGACGCCGCAGTCGATGACGACGAGGCCGTCCTCTTGTTCGAGCGCCAGGCAGTTCATGCCGATCTCGCCGAGCCCTCCGAGGGCCACGAGGCGCAGGACGCCGGGCGCAGGCGGACCGATGCGGGTGGGACGAGGAAGAGGATCGCGATCGCTTGGCATCGGTTGGGCTCAGTCTGCCGGACGGGGAGCGGGGAGGATACCGCGCCCTGCGCGATCCCACTCCCCAGGCCTGTGGACAAAGGTCGGGGCGAGCCCGGCCGCTAGGGGTGGGTCGGCTTACCCCATACGGCAATCCCCGCTTGGAACAAGGCCTCCCGGGCTGGGGCAACGTTGTGGATATCCTGGGGGTAATCTGAGCGGTTGTTCTGCGGTTCCTGTGACTTGCCAACCGTTCAGCCGGTCTTACCCCGACCTGGCAAGCGGTCCCGGCGACGGCGACGACGACTACCCCCTGTTGTGGTCCCCGAAGTGTGGGACACTAGATGTAGAGAACGCCGTTGACATGAGGCCGCGAACCCAACTAAAACCCGCCTCCCTGACGAGCTCGCTGGGGGCGCAGCCGTTCCCCACTGAATGCGGGAGCCGTGGTGGTGGCGCGAGCCTCGTCGAGGGCAGCAGGCAGTTTGCCGGGTCCAGTCGCGCCCATGGTTTTCCATGGGCTTGCCTGAGGAGCGGACCGGTCCGCTCTTCCGCCGAAGGAGAAGCACGATGGCGCAATCGAACGTGGCCGCCGATGGGGTCAAGGCCGTGAATGGGGTCTCCGCCAAGGCGGGGGCTCGCAAAGACGCGGCCTCCAAGAAGGGCGCGGGCCGCACGGCCGCCGCCAAGCCCAAGAAGAGCGCCGCCCGCGGGCTCGCCTTCGACCGCCGCTACACCGAGCGCGGCGCCGATCCCCTCGACCAGGTGACCTGGGAGCGCCGCTCGAGCGTCATCACGAACCCCGACGGGTCCGTCGTCTTCAAGATGGAGGGGGCCGAGATCCCCGCCGGCTGGTCGCAGCTCGCCACCGACATCGTCGTGTCGAAGTACTTCCGCAAGGCGGGGCTCCACGGCAAGAAGGAGCTGGGCGAGACCAGCGTGCGCGAGGTCGTGCACCGGCTCGCCAAGACCATCCGCGAGGCGGGCGAGCGCTTCGGCGGCTACTTCGCCACCGCCAAGGAGGCCGACACCTTCGAGGCCGAGCTGGCCTACATGCTCGTGAACCAGTACGGCGCCTTCAACTCGCCGGTGTGGTTCAACTGCGGCCTCTTTCACCGCTACGAGATCGAGGGCACCGGCGGCAATTACGCCTGGCGCGAGGACGCGGCGCCCGGCGCGCCCGACGAGATCTTCGAGACCGACAGCGCCTACGAGCGGCCCCAGTGCTCGGCGTGCTTCATCCAGGCGATCAACGACGACCTGATGAGCATCTACGATCTCGTCAAGAGCGAGGCGCGCCTCTTCAAGTACGGCTCCGGCACCGGCACCAACTTCAGCACCATCCGCGGCAAGCAGGAGAAGCTCTCGGGCGGCGGCACCAGCTCGGGCCTCATGAGCTTCCTCGAGGTCTTCGACCGCGCGGCGGGCGCGACCAAGAGCGGCGGCACCACGCGGCGCGCCGCCAAGATGGTCTGCCTCGACATGGAGCACCCCGAGATCGTCGACTTCATCAACTGGAAGGTCCGCGAAGAGAAGAAGGCCCACGCCCTCATCGCCGGCGGCTTCTCGTCGGACTTCAACGGCGACGCCTACCACACGGTCAGCGGCCAGAACTCGAACAACTCGGTGCGCGTCAGCGACGCCTTCATGCGCGCCGCCATGGTCACGGGCGACTCGCCCGCCGGCCAGTGGGACACCATCGCTCGGACCACCAACGAGATCGTCGCCACCTACTCGGCGCGCGACCTGTGGCGCCAAGTCGCCGAGGCCGCCTGGGCCTGCGCCGACCCCGGCGTGCAGTACGACTCGACCATCAACCGCTGGCACACGTGCCCGAACACGGACCGCATCAACGCCTCCAATCCGTGCTCCGAGTACATGTTCCTCGACGACTCGGCCTGCAACCTCTCGAGCTTGAACCTCACCAAGTTCCTCGGGAAGGACGGCTCGTTCGACGTCGAGGGCTACCGCCACGCCGTGCGCGTCTTCTTCGTCGCGCAGGAGATCCTCGTCGACTTCTCGTCGTACCCCACGGCGCGCATCGCCAAGAACTCGCACGACTACCGCCCCCTCGGGCTCGGCTACGCGAACCTCGGCACGCTCCTCATGCTGCTCGGCATCCCCTACGACTCCGACCAGGGTCGCGCGGTCGCCGGGGCGCTCACCTCCATCCTCTGCGGCCACGCCTACAAGGTCTCGGCCGAGATGGCGGCCAGCAAGGGCGCGTTCAACGGCTTCGCCAAGAACCGCGAGCCCATGCTCCGCGTGATGGGCATGCACCGCGACGCGGCCTACGCCATCAACCGCGAGCACTGCCCTGAGGTCCTCTGGCGCGCCGGCTGCCAGGACTGGGACGACGCCATCAAGATCGGCCAGGAGCACGGCTACCGCAACGCGCAGGCGACGGTGCTCGCACCCACCGGCACCATCGGCCTCTTGATGGATTGCGACACGACGGGCATCGAGCCCGACTTCTCGCTGGTGAAGTTCAAGAAGCTGGCCGGCGGCGGCTACTTCAAGATCGTGAACCAGTCGGTGCCCGAGGCCCTGCGAAGGCTCGGCTACGCCGAGGCCGAGGTCACCGAGATCGTGGCCTACGTCTCGGGGACCAACACGCTCCTCGCCGCGCCACACGTCAACCGCGCGAGCCTCAAGCAGCGCGGCCTCACCAGCGAAGACCTCGCCAAGGTCGAGGCCGCCATCCCCGGCGTCTTCGACCTCGACCTCGCCTTCGGCCCGTGGATCCTCGGCGACGAGGCCTTCACCCGCCTCGGCGTCCCCGCCGAGTCGCGCGCTCGCTTCGGCTTCTCGCTCCTCAAGCACCTCGGCTTCTCGGCCGCCGAAATCGAAGAGGCCAACGAGACCATCATCGGCCGCATGACGGTCGAGGGCGCGCCCTACCTCAAGACCGAGCACTACGCGGTGTTCGACTGCGCCAACCGCTGCGGCAAGAAGGGCAAGCGCTTCCTCGCCCCCATGGCCCACGTGAAGATGATGGCCGCCGCGCAGCCCTTCCTCTCGGGCGCCATCTCGAAGACGGTGAACCTCCCCAACGAGGCCACCATCGAAGAGGTGCAGAAGATCTACGAGGAGGGCTGGCGCCTCGGCCTCAAGGCCGTCGCCCTCTACCGCGACGGGTGCAAGGCCTCGCAGCCCCTCTCGTCGTCGAGCGACTCGCACAAGAAGGACAAGGCCGACGCCCGCGAGGACGCCAAGGTCGCGGCCAGCGCAGCGTCGGCCTCGCTCATCACCCGCCCCGAGCCGCGCTCGCCCAGCGAGGCCAAGCGCCAGGGTCGCGCCGACGGCCGCATCCGCCTCACCAAGCGCCGGAACGGCTTCACGCAGGAGGCGCGCGTCGGCGGCCACAAGCTCTACCTGCGCACGGGCGAGTACGGCGACGGCACCCTCGGCGAGATCTTCATCGACATGCACAAGGAGGGCGCCGCCTTCCGGTCGATGATGAACTGCTTCGCCATGGCGGTCTCCATCGGCCTGCAATACGGCGTCCCGCTCTCGACCTTCGTCGAGCAGTACACCTTCACGCGCTTCGAGCCCCAGGGCGTCGTCGAGGGCGACGACCACGTGAAGCTCGCCACCTCGATCGTCGACTACCTCTTCCGCGTGCTCGGCATCCAGTACTTGAGCCGCTACGACCTGGCGCACGTCGCGCCGGAGATGTCGCCGACCCAGGGCCCGGTCGAGTCGAAGGCGCACGAGAAGGAGACGGCCGTCTCGGGCCCCGTGCCCCTGCTCTCCTCGACCGTCCTCCCCGAGGGCCGGAGCGCCAGCGCGCTGGATGCTCAGCTCGAAGACATGATGGGCGACGCCCCCATCTGCGACGGCTGCGGCCACATCACGGTGCGCAACGGCGCCTGCTACAAGTGCCTGAACTGCGGCAACAGCATGGGCTGCAGCTAGACCAAGCCCCCCGAAGCTCCCAGGTCGCGCCGTATCGGGGGGCATCGGGGCGCTACCGAGAGCCCCCCGGTCACGAAGTCTCGGGGGGGTATCGGGGGTGCTACCGAGGGCCCCCCGGTCACGATATCTCGGGGGGTATCGGGGGGCGCGGACGCGCCCCCCGATCGTGAGAGAACGGGTTGAGCG
>FTCO01000617.1_pt1 | contig 10679 bp, 7 predicted proteins | sample 1639701 | NCBI WGS metagenome assembly FTCO01 (sample SAMEA3914869, study PRJEB12502) | metagenome | biome: forest; material: soil | place: USA | collected 2012-03-12 | depth 0.1 m | reverse complement strand
TTTCTCGATGGGTGATGAGGTGATGAGGTGATGAGGCCGGCGCGGCGTGCCCCCCGGGAGGTCGCCGCTCCTCGTGGTGCCGCCGGGCGATCTCGGGATCAGAACGCGAGGCCGCCGTTCACGAAGAAGTTCTGGCCGGTGATCCAGCTCGCGCGTGGCGACAACAAGAAGGCTGCCATCTCGGAGATGTCCTCGACCTTGCCGAGCCGACCGAGAGGGACCATGGCGGCAGCGGCCTCGGGCGGGGCGCCCATCGCGGCCATCAGCTCATGGCGAATGACGTCGGCGCCTGGAGTCTCGACGCCGCCGGGAGTGACGGTGTTGACCCTGATCTTGTGGGCGGCGCCCAGCTCCTTCGCCAGCGCCTTGCTGTAGTAATTGAGGGCCGCCTTGCTCGCCCCGTAGTGCACGAGAATGCCGGCGCCCGGCAGATCGCTGCCCGACGAGATGTTCACGATGGCGCCGGCCGAGGACTTCTTCAGCTCGGGGAGCACGGCGTTGGTGACGTACACTGCCGAGAGGAAGTTGGAGGCGATGGTCTCCTGCCAATCGGCGACGGTGATGGCCTCCGAGCCCGGCATGATGACGCGCGCGGCAGCGGCGTTGTTGACCAGGATGTCGAGCCCACCGAGGATGGCGACGGCCTCGTCTCCAATCTTCTTGCAGCCTTCGGGAGTCAGGATGTCTCCCTGGATGAACGTCGCGCGGGCCGGCGTCTGCTCGTGGCGCGAGCGCGCCGTGACGACGACGCTGGCCCCCGCGTCGAGGAGGCGCCGAGCGATGGCGGCGCCGATACCGCGCGAGCCGCCCGTCACGAGGGCGCGGCGTCCTGCGAATTCCTTCGAGAGGTCGAGACGAGACTCAGCCATGATCGTCATTCCTTCCGGGCGGCGCTCTCATCGCCACCGCCGTTCTGCCAATCGGCAGCGAAGCCAACGTAGGCGTCGTGGCGGAGACGAGCCATGCGGCCGCGTCCAAATGACTTTCGAATTCGTCCACGAAAGGTCGCAACCGTCGCCGGCCACGCGCTCGGGCCCTCGAGCTCTCGTGCCCGTGGACTTCCATCGATGTCGTCGCCAGACTTCCTCCGACATCACCGGCGAAGGCGGCAGCGATTCATGGACGCGCTCAGCGAAGTATTGGGTCACGTGAGGTTGAAGGACACGAGCTGGGCGTGCCTCATCGCGGGCTCTCCTTGGGGCGTTTCCTTTGCGGAGATGAAGGGGTGCGTGCGGTTTCACTACGTCTCACGCGGGAGCTGCTGGCTCTCGATCGAGAAGACCTCGCTGCCTCGCATCGCCCTCTCGGGCGGAGACCTCGCCGTCTTGCCTCAGGGCCACGGTCACGCGATTCGCGAGCAGCCGAGGAGCGGCACCGCGCCGTTCGCGGAGGTCGTCCGGCGCGCGAAGGACGCCTCGCCGGAAGGCGTGCACCACCTCCGGATTGGCGGGGCGGGCGCGCAGACGAGCCTGATCCATGGCGCGTTCATGGTCGACGACCCGTTCGAAACCCCGATGCTAGCCACCCTTCCACCCGTGATTCGAATCACGCCGGACGCGGGCGAGGCGGTGCCGTCGTTCCTTCAAAACCTACAGTTCATCTCGCGCGAGATCGATTCGAACCGGCCGGGCTCACAGATGGTCTTGACCAGAATGGCCGACGTCATCTTCGTTCAAGTATTGCGCGCCTACATCGAGAGCCTGCCCGAAGGGTCGGAGGGGTTTCTGGGCGCGCTCCGTGACAAGCACATGGCGGCGGCGCTCGGCCTCATGCACCAGCGACCGGAAGAGCCGTGGACGGTGGCGCTGCTCGCCGATCAGGTCGGCCTCTCCCGATCGGGCTTCGCGGCGCGCTTCGCCAAGCTGGTCGGGGAGCCGCCGCTCGGTTACCTCGGTCGTCTTCGCATGCAGCGAGCCTCGATGCTCTTGAGTGAAGGCGCGACGCTGGCCAAGGCGTCGCAGATGACCGGCTACTCGTCGGAGGCGTCGTTCAGCCATGCCTTCCGGCAGTGGGCGGGCGTCGCGCCGGGTGCCTATCGGCGCAAGCTGCGTGAAAAACGGCAACCCGACTGAGGCGCTACCACGCGGGCGCAGAACGCAACCCGAGGGCGGCCGGAGCTCACGCCCGCGCGACGAGGTCAGGGGAGATGGGCAATGAGGTCCCGGAAGCAAGGGTTGGCCTTCAAGGCCGCCTCGCTGGCGCCCGCGACCTCGTCGGCGACCTCTTTCCCGATCGAGAAGCTGGTACTGACCGCGAGCAGCTTCTCGCGGAGCGTACGGTCGGGGACGTCGAGGAAGCTCAGGCTCACGAGGTAGACGGTCACGATCTTGGTCTTGGCGCCGCCCGCGCCCGAGAGCGTGACGGGGAAGCGCAGCCGGCAATCAGCGACCGCAGCGTCCTTGGCGCCGGGGTCCTCGTAGGCATCGCCGGTCTGCTCGCGGTAGATGGCCATCATCTCTCGCTGGAAGGATCGCAACGTCGTCTCGACGCGCATGGCGCTCTCGGCGGTGTAGTTGTCCATCGCGATCGAGCCGGTGGCCATGAGCACGTCGACGAGCCCGGGGGCCCGGACCTTCAGGTCGTTCGTCATCGAGTAGGCGTTGTTGGCGTTGGCGAGCACCAGCACGAGCGTGTCGACCTCGCCCTTCTGGAGCAGCGTGAGGAGCCCCGACGACCCGCGGCCCCGCTGGATCGAGTCGATGAAGTGTCGCGCGCCCAGGTTGTCGGCGAGCCCCCCATCCATGAGATGGATGTAGGGGTGCTGGTCGCGTGCGCGATACGTGAGCTCGTCGGCCGCGCGGCGGTAGCGCTCGAGGTTTCGGTCGCGGTCGTCGGCGACCGCCTTCTCGTCCTCCTTCCAGTAGGGGAAGGCCGCGGGGGCGCCGAAGTTCTGGAGCGTCATCGGCGTGAGCAGGCCCGGAAAGGCCGACGAGGCGGCGACTCCGCGCGCGATGGGGAACGAGTCGAGGTCCGAGCCGATGACGTCGAACTGCTCCTGCGTGAAGGTGAACCGCGCGCCCAACGTCATGTTGGTCGCGTTGAGCACGATGAAGGGGCGGCGGCGCGGCAAGGCGGCGAAGGTCTTGTTCTCGAAGAGCGGGCCGTAGAGGTCGGCGGCGATGTCGGTGCGACCGTAGGCGAGCTTGGGCCAGTTGGCCGGGTTGACGGCCGAGCACACGAGCTGCCCTTCGATGTCGGCGTAGAGGAACTTCGACGGGAAGTCGTCGAAGAGGCGCTCGCGAAAGAGCCCATAGTAGGCCGCCGGGAACGAGCCCCCCGAGACCGACGAGATGACGTCGAGCTCGTCGAGGAGCGTCGTCGGGTGGCCGGCGTGCATCACCTTGGTGCCCCGTAGCCCGCGGAGCACCCCGTACGTGAAGGCCGCCGCGCGCGTCCCACCGCCCGACGCCGCGAGGCCGACGAAGAGCGAGTTTGGGTTCTCACCCGGTCGCGGGCCAGCGGCAGTATCCATCCGGTAGCCGTGCCGCGGGTCGTAGACGAAGGCTCCTTTGCCGTCGTCGAGCGGGCGGTTCATCGGTGGCGAGGCGGCGCAGCCGAGGCCGGCCACGGCGAGCGTGACGGCGAGCGTGAGCTCAAGTCCTCGTGAAGCTGACGGTTCGAGAGGCATGGGGGGTCACCACCGCGTCTTGTTGAGGGGGGTCGTAGCTGCCCGCCGGGAGGTCGAGAGACACGGAGTAGGTCCCGGTCTCGCGGACGATGTCGTTGCCGGTGAGGAAATCGGAGTCGACGCCGTCGAGGAGCACGCGGGCCGGCTCGCCATCGATCTCCACGCGCAGCCTGCCGAATTCGGGGGCGATTGGGGCGGCCGGCGGGGAGGCGGGCGAGGCGGCGACGCGGGGTGCCGGCGCGCGACCGCGGTCCGGCGGAGGGTCTGGTGCCCGGTCGAAGACGTAGTCGATCCACAGCTGTCCCTTGCTGAAGCCGCTGGGGAGCTTGGCGACCGGAGGGCCCGCGGGCGCCCCGTCGAGCGAGAGCGAATCGCTGCGTACGAGCCTCTGCGCCGAGCGGTCTTCCAGCGCGCTCATGAGCGGGCCGCGCGGGATCGAGGCCCAGGGGACGCTCTGGGTGGAGCACATGGCCGCGAAGCTCCCCTGGGTGAGCCCCTGGACCACGTCGACCGGGGTCGCGTTCACGCTGCCGTGGTGCGACACCTTGTAGAAGTGGACGCTCGCGAGCAGCCGCTTGCTCTCCTCCGCCAGCGCCGAGTCCTCGTTGCCGCCGGGGCCCCTCTGGTAGAGCCACGACTCCCAGCTCCCCCACTGCGCGTCGCCGGGGAAGAGCAGGTTCACCCCGCCGAAGGAGAAGAGCAGCACCAAGCTCTGGTTGTTGATGGCGTTGTCCATCGAGGCGACCAGCGCGTCGAGCGAGGGGAAGATCGCGGCGCCGATCTTGTCGAGGTCCTCTGGCGTGGCCTTCACGTCGTGCCGATATTCCTCGTCGGAGGCGACGAAGACGTCGTCGAAGGGGCGGGCGGCGGCGTCTTCCGGCGGGTCGTCCGAGGGCGACGAGGCGGCCAGGTAATGCTCGTGCGCCGGCGGGTTCATCTTGGCGAGGAGCGCGGGGTCGCGGGGCGGGCCGAGCACGCGCACGGCCAGTCCCGCGAGCGCCGCCGGCGCGGGGGCGCGATCGCCCGCGCCCAGGTAGCGCACCGGGTAGGGCTTCGACCCGGCCGACTTGAAGCCCCCGCGGAGCACCTCCAGCGCCCTGTCGTTGCCGGCGAGCGCGGCCTCTCCCGAGGACGCCGCGGGGGTGATGTTCTCGAGGCGGTCCCGCGTCTCCGGGTCGGCCTCGGGATCCTCGTCCAAGCGCTCGCCGAGGCGCCGCACCAGGGCCGCGAAGGAGGCCTGGAAGCCCTCGTCCGCGCGCGCCTCGGCGGGGTCCTCGACCCAGGGCATCCACACCTCGCCGACCTCGAGCTTCGCGAACTGCTCCGCGTAACGTCCGAACCCCGAGATGTGATCCTGGTGGCGGTGGGTCATCACCACGAGGGCGAGCTTCCCCTCGGTCTCGACCGCGATGTTCTCGACCACCGCGGCCAGGGTCTTCACGTCGCCGCGCGTGTGGACGCCGCAGTCGACGAGGATGTGCCGGGGCCCGCCCGCCGTCTTCAGCGAGAGGAGGAAGCAGTCGCCGAAGCCGACCCGGTACATGCGGACCCGCACGAGGTAGCTGGCGTCACTCATCGCGAGACTCCCGGTGCAGGGCGGCGAAGTCGATGTCGAGCCGCGACGAGGAGGCCGCGCCGGGACCGCGCTGGGTGGCCAGCGATAGCCCCTGCACCCGCATGAAGTGAGCGCGCTGCCGTGCCAAGCGGTCCTTGTCGGGTTTGGTGATGAGGTAGCGAACCTCCCCGCGGCAATCGAAGATGACGGTGGCCCCGTCGCGGAAGGGCATGGTCCCCAGCGAGGGATCGGCGAGGCTCACGGGCACCTCCTTGCTGTGGATCATCTCGACGACCATCTCGATCGAGAGGCCCCCCTGAGGGCGCACGCGGTAGACGGGGTGGAACGACGGCACCTCCGGCTTGGAGCCCGGCTCGAAGCCGAGCAGCACCGCGTTCTGCTCGGCGTAGGCGCGGAGGACCGCGCCGTTCCGATCCTTCTCCGCCGGCGAGAGCCCCTGGAGCTCGGGGGCGCGCAGGCTCTCGAGGCCGAAGGCGAGGCGCGCGCAGCGCGGCAGGGGGCGGGTGTTTCGCGACCAGCGGAGCGCGTCCTCGGAGAAGAACTTGGCGTCGGCGGGCCGGATGCCGCGCAACCGGAAGGCTTGCATGAAGGCGTCTCGATAGTCGAGGTCGTCGTCGGGGAAGCGCTCGTAGTCGGCGGTCATGAGCGCGCGCAGGTAGTCGCCGAACGTGACGTCGACCGGCGGGCAGTAGTCGAGCGCGCGCACGCACATGCCGAAGCAGTGCTCCGCCGCGCGGCTCGCCTCGTCGGCGAGGGCGCGCGCCAGCACGTCGGGCAGGTCTCCGGAGTCCTCTCGCCACCCGCCGGCCCGGCAGATGCGAAAGAGGTGCTTGGTGCGCCGCACGTAGATGCTGAAGAAGGCGTCGAAGATCGCGGCCATGAGGATGGCGCCGCGGGCGTGGGGCTCGACGATGGTCCCGATGTCGTTCGAGTTGGGCAGCGAGCCGATCATCGAGCGCAGGCCGCGCCCCCGCCCGATGGCGTCACCGAACTGCTGGGCCAGCTCGACGAGCGCGTTGTTGGGCGCGATCTCGGCCTGGATCGCCGCCGGGTTGGCGCCGGCCATCGCGTCGGCGGTGCGCGGTCGCGGGGCGTCGGGCGAAGCGCCGCCGGGCACCACCTCGGGCCGGAGCTGGTAGCGGTAGAGCATCCCGCCGGTGCGCTGGATGGTGTCGAGGAGCACCTCGCGGTGGGACAGGTGGCGGAAGAGGGCGGCGACGTCGGCGAAGCCCTCATGGAAGGCAGCCACGTCGACGTTGGTGCCCTCGGCGAAGTAGGCGCGCACCCCATCGACGATGGCGTGGGTGGTCTCGTGGACGACGATGTCGTGCGAGAGGCACGTGAACACCGTCTGGCCGGGGAGGTTTTTGCCCGGCGCGTCGGCGCTCGCCGGGAAGTAGCCGAAGAGCAGCCCGCGCGCGTCGCGCGAATAGAAGGCGTTCGCCTCGCGCATGGCGTGGGGATAGACGTAGAGCTTCTCGATCGAGTCGGCCCCCGCCCGCCGGAAGTGAACGGCCCGGCCGAGCGCAGCCTCGAACTCGCGAAGGGTCTCGCTGACGACGGCATACGCCATCTGCTGGTGAAACCGCGGGTCCGACTCGGAGGGGTCGAGCCCCCCCGAGACGAGCAGCGGCTTCGAGTCGAGCTCCACCGGCGCGTAGAAGCATCGATTGGAGAAGTCGTAGTCGATCACGGCGACGCGCGCGCCCACGGGCCCCGGCCCGAGCGGCTCGTAGGGAACCTCGACATGCATGACGTTGCCGAGCATGCGCCCCCGGCTCGGGTCGAACGCGTAGACGGCGAGCCGGCGGCTCGTCGGGATCTCGGTCGGCGCGACCAGCTTCTTCTTCTCGACCCGCTTGGGCGCGTGCGGCGCCGCGGCGGGCGGGCTGGCGACGAAGAACGCCGCCGCCCAGCGGTTGGTGTCGGGGAAGTGAAAGAGCAGCCCGCCGTCCGCCGGTGCGCCGTCCGCTCGTAGCTCGAACGGCCCGTCGGTCGGCTGGTCGTCGAAGCGCCGCCCGAGCGCGAACATGGTGGCCTTCGCCTCGATGGCCTTCGCCACGAGCGCGGCGATCTGCCGCTCGAGGTCGTCGAACCCGCTCGCGGGGGAGACGGCCAGGGGCCTCAGCTTGGCGGCGTTGAAGAACGGCGGCGGCTCGCGCCCGCCCGCCGACCTGCCCTCGGAGGCGGTGTAGCCCTCGGGGAGCTTCAGGATCTCGTCGAGGAGGGGGTGCTGGTAGTCGTCCATCACCAGGTAGAGCAAGGGAGACTCGGGGTCGCGTGAGCGCGCCCCGACGGCGAGGTGGAGATCGCGCCCGCCCCCCTTCACCAGAATCGAATCGTGCTCCCAGGCCTCGGCGCTCTCTGGTTGTTCGACCGGCAAGCACCGGAGCACGGCGTATCCGGGTATCGACATGAGACCTCGCTGGACAAGGGGAGTGGTGCCCCGCCGGCCACGCCTGGCTCGATGCTGGAGAGCACCTCGACCCGTCGCGGCGACCGTATCAGGGCTACGGGGTCGGCCTCGACGTGTCAATCCTCGCAGCAAAGCAGCGGGCCCGCCCCCCTTGGACGTGCCATGGTCGGCCGCATGAGCGAGCCGGAGGCTCGTCGGGCGTTCGGCCCCTCACCCGGGGGCTCCAGGCGTCGCCATCGAGCTGCATACGCGCGCCGCGGCCGGGCGCGATACCCGTCAGTCGGTCTCGATGTCGCCGCCTTCGGCGCCGCAGACCCGACCATCGGAGCCCTGCTCGCCAGGCATCCTCACGCGGCTCGACGTCGGCGAGCGCACACGCCGCCCGAGCCGCTCAGCTCGAGCTCAAGCGCGGTCCAGTAAGGACCAACCTCCCGTATGCCATCCGCACGCGTGGATCACGAGCGGCGGCGTGAGCAGGGGCTTCATGCCGACTTGACGCTCGCCATTGATGGAGGTGCTCTCTCTTCATGCTGCCCGCCATGCTCAGGCCCTTCGGCTCTCCGGTGGCACGGCTCTCGTGCGCCGTCGCGGTCTTCACGCTCGGCGCCAGCTCGGCCGGGTGCCACGGCAACGTGGTACTCGATCATGAGCCCGGGGGAACGCTCGATGGCGGCGGTGGCAACGATAGCGACGCCGGATGTACACCGGAGCCCACCGGCCCGGCGTATCCACATGGCAGTGTCGCCGTCAACCTCGGCGTCTCGATCGCCCTTTATCCTACCGGCGCCACGAGCGGTACGGTCCCATTCGGAACCATCGCGGGGTGCGCGACGCGACTGGACACGCCCTTCTCGAGCGTGATCGGGTTCGACGCCCAAGGCCGACTCGCCGCCGCAAGAGATGCGTTGGGCAAAGGTGGCACGACGCATATCCTCGTCTACGAAACAGGAGCGATCGGCAACGCGCTTCCCGTCGCCGATCTGAATGGACCGGCAACCGGGCTCGACGATGGCACTCTCGGCGCCCTCGCCTTCGATGCCGCCGGATCGCTTTACGTATCTCAAGTCACGACGCCGCAAAATCCTGGGGGCCGGGTGCTGGTCTTCCCGCCCGGTGCCGACGGCAACATCCCCCCGACGCGGACCATCGCAGGTGACGCCACCTCGCTCCGGAGCCCGGTGGCGCTCGCCTTCGACGTGCAAGGTAGCCTGTACGTGGTCGACGTGGAGCTGGCGAGCGTGGCGGTCTTCAGCGTGGATGCCTCTGGTGACCAGCCTCCGCTGCGCATCATCGGTGCCCCTGGAGCGACGCAGACTGGGCTGACGTCCCCCGAGGGGGTCGTCGTCGACACCGATGGAACGACCTACGTGAGCGACACGGGTGCGAACGGGGCCGGAGCCATTCGCGTGTTCGCCGCAGGAGCCAACGGGGATGTCTCCCCTCAGCGCGTGATCGTGGGCGACGAGACCGGCCTCGGCACCCCATCGAACATCGGCCTCGACCCGCTCGGCAGGCTCTTCGTGCTGAACGCCAGCGGCTCCGTGGTCCTGTTCCCGACGAGCGCCGAGGGGAACGTGCCGGGGGTGGAGCTGGCCGCGAGCGGCGCCGAGAACCTTGCCATCTTTCGCTGAAGACCAAGCCGGTGATTAGGGGCGGGCGCTGGTGTCGCTCCGGGACCCCAGCTCGAGCTCGTCACGAGGCCGGACGCGATGTGGAGAGGACCGCCCATGCATGCCCTGCCGACACCGAGCCCGGCGGTCAGCGTGCCCTCGATGCATCGGAGCCGTCCCTGCTCCGATCTCGGCGTAGCGACCAGCCGAACCGCGGCGCTTTCTATGAGAGATCCTACGAACGCCCACCCGCTCCGTAGGAAGCGGCGTGCCTGACCTGGCGGAGGAGAAGGGATTCGAACCCCTGGTACCCTTACGAGTACGGCGGTTTTCAAAACCGCTGCCTTAGACCACTCGGCCACTCCTCCAGATCGTTTCCCGACCGTCGACTCGCTCGTCCTCCGTCCTGTTGGATCCCGACGCGCGCGATGCTGCCCCAAGCCCACCGCCGCCACAACCCGGCACGCGCTTCCTTGCAGCGATCGCCCTCTCGCTCAGCCCTTCCCCGACACTTCACGCGCGATCTCGACGATCTTCGCCCTCGCGAACCGACACGCCTCCTCGTCCTCGGTCGCCACCGGCCAGAGCAGCTCGGCGAACCCACTCTTGACGGCGAACGGGAGCTTCCTGGTCGCCAGGTGCGGCCTCGTGGCCCGGATGTGGCTCGCCACCAGCGCCGGGATGGTCGCCAGCATCGCCGTGCCATCGATGAGCGCTCCCAGATGGGAGAAGCTCGAGACCGAGCAGCGGATGTTCCGCGTTTTGCCCAGCATGTCCTCCACGACGCCCCGCAAATCGCCGTTGTAGGAGACGATGACGTGCTCGCGGGCGAAGTACTCCGCTTCGGTCAGCGTGCGCTTCAACCGAGCGTGGCGAGGGTCGTAGAGGCACGTGAAGCCCCCCTTCACCAAAGGCATGCGGCGGATGTTGGCCGGCAGCTCGTCGGCGACCGTGATGGCGGCGTCGAGCCCGCTGGCCAGCACCGCGGCGACGGTGCGGAACTGAACTGGGATCGAGACGACCCGCATCCGCGGAGCCTCGCGCTCGAGCACGCGAAGGAGCGGGGGGAGCAGCCAGAGCTCGGCGGAGTCCGAGAGGCCGAGACGAAGGGCGCGGTCGCTGGTCTTGGGGTCGAACACCGGCGGTGCCAGCGCGGCCTCGATGAGGGCGTCGAGGTGCGGCTCCATCGCTCCCCGCAGGCGCTCGCCGCGGCTCGTGAGCACGAGGCCCCGGCCGCTGCGCACGAAGAGCGGGGCTCCCACCGTCGTCGCGAGCCTTCGCAGCGCGGCGCTCACCGCTGGCTGCGTGAGGTAGAGGCGCCTCGACGCCTCGGTGACGCTCCCGGTCTCGGCGACCACCGCAAAGACGCGCAGGAGGTTGAGGTCGAGGTCGCGGCCATAAACCTTGGGCATGCTTCACATACATCCTATTCACTGGAGTGATGGAACC
>FTCO01001450.1_pt1 | contig 10694 bp, 6 predicted proteins | sample 1639701 | NCBI WGS metagenome assembly FTCO01 (sample SAMEA3914869, study PRJEB12502) | metagenome | biome: forest; material: soil | place: USA | collected 2012-03-12 | depth 0.1 m | reverse complement strand
GGACAGACCTTCTTCTACCTCACCGACCACCTCGGCCTGCCCAAGGAGCTGTTCGACACGCAGGGCCGGGTCGCGTGGGCGGGCACGCACTCGGCGTGGGGCAAGGTTCTCGACGTGGCCCACGACGACGGCGCGGATCGCCCGCCGAGGACGACGACGCCCTTCCGCCTGCTCGGCCACTACGCCGACGAGGAGACCGGGCTCGCCTACGCCTACCACCGCTACTTCGATCCCGACACGGCTCGCTGGCTCAGCTCCGACCCGCTGGGCTTCCGGGGAGGGAACAACCTCTTCGCCTTCGACGGCAGCCCCACCGAGCACGTCGACCCGCTCGGGCTCTACACCCGCTCGGCGTTCCAGAGCTTCCTCGAGAAGTACGCCGACAAGCGCAAGCAGGCCCAGCAGCTCTCCGAGCAACGCCAGGCGGAGCTCAACGATGGGAAGAAGGAGATCGATCGAAACAAGATCGCGGCCAGCGCCAGCAGTGACGGCAAGGTCCGACAGAGCGGTGGCAAGCGGGAGGAGAAGCCCGCCGGGCCCTGGCACGACCGGTGCGATGACAAGTCGATTCACGCCGAAGAGAAGGTGATCAAGGGCAGGGATGGTCTCCCCGTCGTGAGCGGCGAGGCCGTCGGCGCAGGCATCCCGCATTGCGCGAACTGCACGAACGACATCATCAACTCGGGCAACGTCCCGGCGACGAGCATCCGGCCGAACTGGAGCCCTAGCGACGCTCAGCTCGGCCTCCGACCGGGCAACTCCGATTTGCCGCCGAGCATGCGCGAATCGGTACCCGGCCGGAACGAGGTCCCGTGGTAGGAGGCCGGCCATGATCCCCGAGCTGGCAACGATGCTCGAGCAGGCCTGCGCGCGCCTCGCCGCCCTTCCCCACGACGTCGTGTGGGCCGCGGCGTCGCGCTGCCCCGTGACGGTTCGCCGTGGCGAGGGCGACGCCACGGCGTTCGTTCCCTTCCAGAAAGTCTACGCGGACGCGGAGGCGTTGGCCGGGGCCATCGAGCGGCGCGAGGAGGCGGTGCAGAGCGCGGCGCTGGCGCTGCTGGGCGACGTCGATCCCGAGGGGGCCGCGAGCCTGCTCGTCGATCTCTTGCGCGCGGTGGACCTGTCGGGATCCCACACCTGGTCGCTGGAGGGCGGCGTGGCCCGCGCCGTGGGCTACGTCTTCAACGTGCTCTCGGCGCGCATGCCGCCGCGCGTGCTCACCGAGCTCTGGCTCCTCGGGCGGGTGCGGATGAGCGCGGTCCCGACCGAGTCCCTATCCGCGATGCCGCTCGCCGAGATCGCGCGCGCCCTCGCGGCGAGCCCAGGCCTCGACCTGAAAGAGGACCGCCTGGCCGACGAGCACGCGGGCTTCGCCGACGCCGCCGAGGTCCTGGCGGCGCTCTCGGCGCTCGCCGGCTCGCCGCGATACCACCTGATCCGGCGGCTGATGGAGCAGCTCGGCGCGCTGCGCCACGCGCCGGCCATCCCGCTGCTCCTGCGCTTCGCCACGGCGGGGGACACGCGCTACCACGCGGAGGCGACGAAGGCGCTGGTCGCCGTCGGCACTCCGGAGGCGCTGGCGTCCGCCGCCGGGCTCCTCGATCAGGCGGGGGCGGGGGACGGCCGGATCTTCGCCGCGGCGGAGGCCGCCCTGCGGCTCGATCCGAGGACGAGCTTCGCGCGCCTCGCGGGCCGCTTCTCCGAGGCTTCGCTGGCGACGCCCGTGGGGCTCCGCGTGGCGCAGGCGCTGCTCGGGGCATCCCCGGCCCTGCTCCAACAGGACCCGCGCTGGCTCGACTTCGCCGTCGAGAAGCTCGGCGACGAGCGCCTCCACACGCGGGCGCTCCTGCTGGAGCTCCCGTGGCCCGAGGTCGAGGCGGCCCTCGGCCGCGCCGGGGCGTCGACCCCCACGCGCGCGCGACGGCTGCACCCGTTGCCCGCGAGCCCTCGCTGGCTCGAGCGCTACCGGGCGGGTGAGCACGCGGCGGTCTGGGGCGAGATCTGCGCGCTCGAGGACGCGATCCGCGACCCGGCGGTGCTCGGCGAGGCGCAGGCCGTGAGCGTCGAGATCATGACGCGCGTCCGGAAGAACCTGGCGCGCATCGTCGCGACCCTGAAGAAGGGCGGCTACCCGTTTCGCGCCGGCGCCGCCAAGGCCCTCGCGGCGCCCGCGAAGAAGACCACGGAGCAGCTCGACCGGGCCGAGCGCCTGCTGGAGCGCCCGCTCCCGCTCTCGATCCGCGCCTTCCACGAGGTGGTGGGCAAGGTCGACCTGCGCGAAGCCGTCGAGCCCGAGGACGACGATGAGGCCGTCTTCGTCGACCTCGCCGAGCACGAGCCGCTCGCCGTGGCGCCCATCAAGGAGATGCTCGCGGCCATCGAGGACGAGGTGAAGGTGGAGCGACGCCACCCGCCGCCCCTCCGCCGCGCGCCCGCGGAGCTCTACCTGGCCGACGATCCCGGTTTCAAGCAGTGGCCCGACGAGCACGGCAACGATCGGCCCGTCCACCTGGCGCTGATGGGCGAGGGCGCGGACGGCCTCGTCGCCCTTCCGCAGAAGGAGGGCGCGCCGGCGCCGGCGCGCGTCGGCTTCGTCGACTACCTGCGCCGCTACCTCCGCGGCGGCGGCTTCCTCTGGCTCCCCGACGCCGAGGACGAGGACGCGCGCGCCCTGCTCACCGCGCTCGACGAGGGAAGCCTCCCCTTCTGACGGGAAAGGTCGCGCCATGGCCAACGTGCTCCTCACCTTTGACGACGCCTCGATCGAGCTCGACTGCCGCGAGGTGACCTGCGAGGAGCGGCTCGGCGTCGCGACCTCCATCACCCTCGAGGCCTTCTCGAAGGAGCCGGTCGACCGCGCCAAGGTGGTGGGCATGCCCTGCCGGCTCCGGATCGCGAACCGCTTCGGCGCGCGCACCATCCCCGGCGTGGCGATGGAGATGACCGCCTTCGCCACCTCGAACCCGGAGGCCGGCCGCCTCTACCGGCTCCACATCCGCTCGGCGCTGGCCGTGCTCGGGCTCACCCGCCGGTCACGCATCTTTCAGCACCTGAGCGTGCCCGACATCATCAAGAGCGTGCTCGAGAAGGGCGGCTTCGCGTCGGGCGACGTCGTGGTGAGCACGGCCGAGCAGCACGAGCCGCGCGAGTACGTGGTGCAGTACGGCGAGCCCGACGCGACCTTCATCCGCCGGCTCTGCGAGGAGGAGGGGCTCTACTTCCGCTTCGACGCCGAGGGCGAGACCGAGCGCTTCCACCTCGAGGACACGTCGAGCTCGGCCCCGGAGGCGCTCGACGGCGCGCTCCCGCTCGCCGATCGCTCCGATCTGAACGCCACGCGGGCCTCCGCGTTCAACCCGCGCGTCGAGCTGCGTCGCCGCCCGGGCAAGGTCACGCTCCGCGACTACAACCAGGAGAAGCCCGCGGTGAGCCTGGAGGCGGTCGAGAAGGCCGGCACCGCCCTCGAGCAGGACGTCGAGGTGTACGAGGCGCCCGGCCGCTTCCTCGACCCAGCCGCTGGCGGCACGCGCGCGAAGAGGCGCCTCCAGAGCCTCCGCGCCGACGGCGAGACCGTGTCCTTCGAGAGCAGCGCCCTCGCCCTTTCGCCGGGGCTCGCCGTGAAGCTCGAGGGCGCCCCCGATCTGCGCGCCCCGCTCGGCGCCGAGGGGGAGCACTTCGTGGTCGCCGTCCAGCACCGCTGGTCGTGGAGCGAGCGCGAGTACCAGCTCCGCGTCGAGGCCATCCCGAGCGGCATCCCGTTTCGCCTGCCGCGCGTCACGCCGCGCCCGCGGGTGCCGGGCATTCAGCCCGTCTCGGTGACGGGCGCGCCGGGCGAGGAGATCCACGTCGACGCGCAGGGCCGCGTCCGCGTGCGCTTCTTCTGGGACCGCGAGTCGAAGAGCGACGACAAGAGCAGCCTCCCCATCCGGGTGATGCAGCCGAACACGCCCGGCTCGATGCTCCTGCCCCGCGTGGGCTGGGAGGTGTTGGCCGCCTTCGAGGACGGCGATCCCGACCGGCCCTACATCCTCGGTCGCACCTACAACGGCAAGGAGATCCCGCCGTTCAGCCTGCCCACCAACAAGACGGTGACGGCGCTCGGCACCTTCAGCTCCCCGGGCGGCGGCAAGCAGAACCAGATCCGCTTCGACGACGCCGCCGGGCGCCAGAACATCTCGTTCGCGGCCGGCTTCGGCAAGACCCTCACCGTCGCCAGCGACATGCTCACCCAGACGGTGAAGAACGAGGGGGTCTCGGTCAAGGCCTCGCAGAGCTACGCCATCGGGGCCACCGAGGATGTCTCCGTCAAGGAGGCCTACCTCAGCTCCCTCGGGTCGCAGTCGGGGACCGTCGGCGGCATGCAGTCGATCTTCGTGAAGGGGAACATGGCCGTCGGGGTGGGGAGCGAGTCCGTGCTCGTCGGCGCCGCTTGCCTCGAGAAGGTCGGCAACCCCGTCGCCGGCGCCAAGGCCCTCGCCAAGGCGGCGGCGCTCCAGGGCGCGGGCGCGCTCGGCAAGGTCGGCGGCGTGATCGCGGCCGCGGCCCCCATCGTGGAGGCGGGCTACGACGGCTACCAGAAGGGGGGCCTCTCGGGCATGGCGAAGGCCGCCGGGGGGGCCGGGATCGAGCTGGCGACGAACAAGGCCCTCGGCGGCGTGCCGGGGGCGAGCGAGCTGCTGGGCGCCATCCGCGAGGCCGCCCCCGCGCCCTGGGCCGAGAAGAAGGGCGCGGCCGGCGCCCAGGCGGCGGGTGGCGGCGCGGCCGGCGCCAGCGACACCGAGGGTCCCGCGGGCCCCGGGCCGGGCTACCGCAACACCAGCGCGAACGGCGCGTACACGGAGCTGGTCGGCGCCGCCGTGGGCATGGTCTCGCCGGGAACGGTGGGGTGGACGACGCTGGGCGTGTCGACCTTCCTCGTCGGCGGCAGCCACGCCATCAAGGCCGGGATGGCGGGCTCGCGGACCCTCGGCGTCGCCTCCGACACGGTGGGCAGCTTCAAGATCACCACCGCCGCCGGCATCACCCGCGACGTGAAGGGCCCGATCAACACCACCATCGCCGGGAGCCTGAACAGCAAGGCGGGCGGCGAGCACTCGATCAAGGCGGGCGCCGCGCTCTCCATCAAGGTCGGTGGAGCGATGAAGCTGAAGGCCTCGACGGTGACGTTCGTGGTCGGCGGGAGCAAGGTGTCGACCTCGTCGGCCGGCGTGCTGCTCGAGGCCGGCACCATCACCATCACCGGCGCGTCCACGCAGTCGAAGGCGACCGGCCACTCGTGACGCTCTCGATCGTCGGTACCGGGCTGGTGTCGCCGTTCGGCCGCTCGCCGCGGGAGCACGTCTTCTTCCTTCGCGCCCACGTGCCGAGCCCGTTCACGCCGCCGTTCACGCGCCGTGACCAGAAGCCGGTCCGCGTCCACTTCTGCCCCTGGCTGGACGCGGGGCTCCCGCCGGCCGCGCGGCTCACGGCGCTGGCCACGACGGCGCTCGACGGCGCGCTGTCCTCCCTCCGCGAGGCCCGCCTCCCCGCCCCCATCCTCGCGCTCTGCCTCGCCCGCCCCCGGCCCGGGCTCGACGCCGAGGTGCACGCGGCGGTGGCCGAGGCGCTGCGCCTCCGGCTCTCGCCGGCGTCGATCGAGACCTGCTGGGGCGAGGCCGGCTGCTTCGCCGCGCTCCAGATGGCGGAGCGCGAGGTGCGGCGCAACCCAGGCGCGCTCGTGGCCATCGTCGCGGCCGACAGCCACGTCTCGGCGGAGTGGCTCGCCGATCGCGTGGAGCGCCCGCCGACGCGCTGGGAGACGCGCAAGCCCACGCCGTCGGAGGCCGCCGCGGCCCTCGTCGTGGCGAGCTCGCAGCTCGTGGCGCAGCACCGCCTGCCCACCTTCGGCGCCATCCAGCGGAGCGCGATCGCGACGGGAGCGGCCAACGACGACAACGACGAGGTCGCCGACGCGCTCGGCATGGGCGCCGTGCTGCGCGAGCTGGGGACCGGGCACGTCCCCCACGCGTTCGGGCAGGGCGAGGTCGACGCCCTCCGGCGCGAGGAGTGGTACCGGGCCGTCGCCCGGCAGAGCGCGCGCTTCTGGGAGTGCAGCCACGTCTGCCTGGAGGCGGACATCGGCGCCGTCGGGGCGGCGGCGGGGCTCGCCAACCTCGTCTTCGGCGGCGCGACGTTCCGCCACGGCGTGGGCGCACCCCCCGCGAGCGGGCCCGTGCTGGCCTGGGCCCTGTCGCGCGACGGCACGCGCGGCGCGGCCTCCTTCACTGTCGAGGGACCGTGAGAGCGAGCCTCGACGACGTGCTGGCGGCGGTCGCGCGGGTCTCGCATCGCCCCGGGAGCGCCGCGCTCCTCCAGGCGCTGCGCGCCGCCACCGACGCGCAGGGGGGCGCGCTGGTCGCGTCGCTCCGGGCCGCCATGGCGCCCGCCGCCGTGCTGGCGACGCAGGACGAGGACGCCATCGGCGTGCTCGACGCGCTCGGCGAGGCCTACAACGACGCCCTCGCCGCCATCGAGGAGCCCCGGCTCGCGCTCGCCCCCCCGCCGCGCCTCGTCGACGCGCTCACGACCGTCGCGCGCGGCGAGCCTCGCACCGTGGGCCTCGCGCGCAAGCCCTTCACGCCGCCCCCCCCGGAGGCCCCCGCGCCGGAGGCCGTCGTCGCGCCGGCCACCGAAGGCGACGAAGCGCCGGACGACGCCGGGCTCGAGAAGACCACGCGCCGCGCGCGGGAGGACTGGCGCGTCACCGAGGGCGTGCGCCCCGACCCTCCGGCCGTCACCCTGCTCGAGCCGCGGCCGAGCCACGACGTCGCCGCCTGGTACGCGACGATCTCCGCACAGGCCCTCGACCGGATCGCCGCCCGCGCGCGCGACCGCACCCACGACCTCTTCTCGGCGCGCATCGAGGCCGAGGAAGGGATCCTCACCGCCACCGACGCCGTCCTCGCCGCGGGCGACGATCCGGTCGCCTCCATCGTCCGCTGGTGGAGGCGCGCGGCGGACTCCTCGCTGCCCTGGAGCACGTGGGCGGCCGTCTTCGCGCTGGGGAGCATCGAGGGCGCCGACGCCCTGCTGGCGTTGCGGCACGGCCTGCTGAGCCTCCCGCCCAACGCCGTCGCGCACGGGGAGCAAGCCGCCGAGGCCCTCGCGGTGTCACGGCACCCCGACCGCGCGACGCTGGCCGCGGAGCTCGTCGCGTCCCCCCACCCCATCGCGCGCAGCGTGGGGGTCGACCTGCTGGCGCGGGCCGGCGCGCTGAACGCCGACGGCCTCCGCCCGCACATCCTCGATCCCAACGTCCCGGTGGCGGTCGCCGCGTTGCGGGCTCTTGCGCGCCTCCGAGCGGAGGAGGGCGCGAAGGTGGCGAGGCTGCTGGAGCGCTGGATCCACTTCCCGGATCGAACCGTGGCCTGGCACGCCGCGCGGACGCTGCTGCGCTGGGGAAACCTCACCCCCTGCGCCGACGTGCGCGGCGGCGGCCGGCTGGCCTCCATCCTGGGCCCGCGGGCGCTGGAGGTGCTGATCCTCGCCGGCACGAGGGAAGATCAGGCCCTCGTCTCGACGATGGCCGCGCGCGCGCCGCGGACCCCTGCCCTGCTCTCGGCGCTCGCGCGCTTCGGCCACCCCGGCGTCTGGGCGTTCCTCATCCACCAGCTCGACAACGAGGATCTCGCCGAGCCGGCCGCCGGGGCGCTGGCGACGCTCTTCGGCGCCTGCGTCGACGACGAGGCCCGGCGGCACGGCCCCGCCTGGAAGGAGGCGGTCCGCCGCCTGGCCCCCAGCCCCGAGGTCCGCTACCGGCGCGGCGAGCCCTGGCGGCCCGGGGTCGTCGCCACGGAGTGCTCTGCGGGCGACCTGTCGCGCGCCGAGATCGAGCCGCGCCTCGACGAGCTGGGCACCCGCGCGCACGTCGAGAAGGCCGTCGACCTCGCCCACTGGACCTTCGAAGCGCGGCCGGGGCTCGGCGTCTTCTGCGCCGCCGCCACCAACCAGGACGCCGCCTGGCCGCGCGACGGCTGGTGAACGTCAGCTCGGCCCGTCGACGCGCACCTCGCGCAGCACATCCTTCCCTCGACCTTGCCGGAACGCCTTGCGGAGCACCAGCTCGAGCCGCCGCTCCTCCGGCAGGATCACCACCGTGTCGATCGCCGGCCGCGCCTCGACCTTGCCCGACTGATCCAGGTGCGCCTGGATCGACACCGCGAGGTCGGGCACGCGGAACGTCAGCAGGCCCTTCGTCGACATACCCATCACCGCGATGTCGTCGCCCGCCGCCAGAGGCTTCTCGAAGATGAGCGAGGGGTGCGCCTGGTTGTTGGCGCGCAGATTGAAGTCGAGCGGCATGAGGGGCATGCGGGTCGCCCGCCAGGCCTCGTCGAACGTGCCGGCGTGATCGATGCGCGGGCTCCAGTGGCTGCGGATAGCGCCGAACCCGACGGGCGGGTGGTCGTCGGACGCCTGCGTGTGCGGCCGCGCCGGGTGCTCGATCTGCGGCGCCGGCTTGCCCACCAGATCGCCCGCCGCCTTGGCCAGGCCCACCCCCGCCCGGTTGCGGCTCTCGACGATGAGGCCATCCGCCGTGACGCCGCCGTACGCCCGCTCGTAGACGATGGGCTTGCGCTCGAACGGCGCCGCCGGCCCGATCGCGACCTGCACGAGCCCACGGTAGAACTGCCGCTCGCCGTGCACGCGCAAGGGGACGCTGACGTTGCGGACCTTGGTGACGACGTCCATCGCCGTGACCGGCTTTGGTGAGACCGCCTCCCCGACGACGATGACGTCGGTGCCGACCTTCTCGACGCACACGTCGGTCGGCAGCCGGATGCTGGCCTCGGGCTCGTCGCCGTCCCACAGCTCGTCGTTCACCCGCACGGGGGCGGGAGCTTCGGCGGGCACCAGCTTGCCGTCGGCCAGGATGGTGAACGTCGCCTTGACGATGGCGATGACCACGTCGTGCCCGAGGTGATCGACGAACGGTACGTCGAGGGCCGCAAACCGGGTCGCGTTGCTGAAGCTCATCCCCCCCGATTATCGGACCGTCCGGCGGTGTTGTCAGCCCGGTAGCCGCCGGGCGCGGGCTCCATCCGCGCGACGACCTCGGCCCAGCGTGGGTGCGCCGCCGCGATCTCGGCCACCATCACCGCCTCGGCGGCCGCGCGGTCGGAGCGCAGCCCGAGCTCGATCATCCGCTCGGTGACCGCGGTGGCCACGACCGCCAGCGCGCCGATGGATGCGCGCGCGAGGTCGACCGGCCCGTTCTCCATCCAGCTGAGGTCCCACACGAGGTCGGCCAGCCAGTCGCCGAGGACGCGGGCCGGCTCGGCGGGCGCCGCCGAGCGGGCCTCGGCGTGATCGAACCCCGCCGCCCAGCCGCGCGGGCGAGCGGCCGTCCGCTCCCCGCCGGCCAGGAGGATGCCGTCGCCGAACCACGCCAGGGCCTGGTAGCCGCGAAAGGCGTGCTCGCCGTAAGCGCAAAACGAGCCCGCCACGTCGCGCCAAGAAGCCCCTCGAAGCGCCGGGAGGCGCGGCGCGACCCCGAGCGCATCGGAGGCGGGCGCCCCCGCGGACAGCCTCGCGATCAGCGGTCCCTCGAGGACGGCCCAGCTCGCGAACGAGACGGTGGTGCGGGCCGTGAGCGGCACGCGCGCCGGGGCCTCGCGCGACGGCGGGAGCCGCCCGGCCGCGTCGCCGAGCGCGCGCGCCGCGTCCTCGGCCGTCAACGGCGCACGCTCGCCCATGGACCGACACGGACACCGGTGCGCCGTCACGACGCGGTCGCCCAGCGGCGTCGCGATCAGGTCGAAGGGGTAGCGGCGGCAGAGGCTGGGCTTGGCGTCGGCGCCCCCGGCGGCGTGGAGCGCGCAGCGCCGCTCCGCGAGGAAGACGCACTCTCCCGCCGCCGTGCAGCGCAGCTCGGGCTCGCCGGCGAGCCGCTCCCACACCGCAACCTCGCCCCCTTGCCGGCGCAGGACGACGAGATCATCCCCCGTCAGCGGCCCGAGACGGTGCATGTCCGAGCAGCAGACCCCGTCGGCAAAGCAGGTGAAGCGGGCGCCGGGTCGGACCAGCAGCGGGCGGAGCCGGGGGCGCGCGTCTCGATCCATCGACGACAGGCTGCCAGCCTATCGGCCCATCGCCATCCGCGGAAGGCGCCACCACCCTCTTGGTCTCCCGGCACCCCGTGCGAACGCCGCCGATTCGCTCGTTTTCGCTCGCGCTCCTCGGCGCCTGCTCCGGAGCGAGCCCCCCCACGGGCCCCGCGGTGGCGGACGCGGTCGGCGCCGCGCCGTCGGCGTCCGCGGCCTCGGGCGCGCTGCCCGACGCGGGGGTGGCGCGCGGCGCCGTCGAGGAGACCTTCGCGGGCCAGACGGCGCGCCCACTCGACGCCTCGAGGCTCGCCGCCCTCGAGGCGTTCGTCGACGAGGGCCGACGCGCGGCCGTGACCCCCGGCGTCGCCGTCGCCATCGTCGAAGCCCGTGGCGCGCGCGACCTCGCTTACGCTCTGCCCGGCGGCACGGCGACGAAGCATCTCTCGAATGTCGATCATGGTGAGCTCTCGGTAGGACATGAGCCTCCTTCGACGGCGTCCCGCGCCGTCGTCGAAGAGGCAGTCTCAGAACCCGATCGCCCCGCTCCGAGCTGGCCCCATGGCCCTGCAAGAACACTCGAAAGCTGGCCCCATGACCCTGCAAAAAACG
>FTCO01000923.1_pt1 | contig 10765 bp, 9 predicted proteins | sample 1639701 | NCBI WGS metagenome assembly FTCO01 (sample SAMEA3914869, study PRJEB12502) | metagenome | biome: forest; material: soil | place: USA | collected 2012-03-12 | depth 0.1 m | reverse complement strand
TCGTCGGCGAGAGCGGCACCGGCAAGGAGCTGGTGGATGGCGCGGGCCACCAGCTCCTTGCCGGTGCCGCTCTCGCCGACGATGAGCGTGGAAGCGTCGCTGTCGGCGACCCGGGTCACGAGGTCGAAGACCCGCTTCATCGCCCGGCTCTGGCCGAGGATGGAGCCGAAGCCCTGCTCGTCGGTGGCCGTCTTGCGGAGGCGCTTGACCTCTTCCCGCAGGCGGCGGTGCTGGATCGCGCGGCTGACGGTGAGCCCGAGCAGCTTGGTGTCGACGGGCTTGGTGATGAAGTCGTAGGCGCCGGCGCGGATGGCGCCCACCGCGGCCTCGACCGTGGCCTCCCCCGTGATGACCACCACTGGCACGTCGGAGCGAATGGCGAGGATGCGCTCGCACAGCTCGATGCCGGTGATGCCCGTCATGTTGAGGTCGGTGAGGATGGCGTCGAAGTCCTCGTCGGCGACGAGCTCCAAAGCGTCTTCCCCAGACGACCGATAGGAGACCTCGTGTCCCAGCTTCCCGAGGGTCAGCTCGAGCAGCTCGCACGCGGCCTGATCGTCGTCGACGACCAGGACCCGACCTTTGGCGATGGGTTCTACAGATGCCATTTAGTTTGTCGTCACGGGCTTCGGCCAGGTGAACCGGAAGGTGGCGCCTCGACCGAGCTCGGACTCGACCCAAACGCGTCCTCCCTCGGCCTCGATGACCTTCTTCACGATCGAGAGGCCGATGCCTGTGCCCTCGACCTTGTCGCGCGAGGCGAGCGTCTGAAAGATTTTGAAGATGCGTTCGTGGTGCCGGGGCTCGATGCCGGGGCCGTTGTCGCGGACCCAGCACTCCCAGGCGTCGCCGGTGTCCTTGGCACCGAGCTCGATCTTCGGGTCCTTGGCGTGGGCGTGCTTGAGGGCGTTGCCGATGAGGTTCATCCAGACCTGCTGGAAGGGGACCTTGGCCGCGGTCACGCGCGGCTGGCCCTCGAGGACGATGGAGACGACGCCGGGTTGAGGGGCGAGGAGCTCGACGACCTCTTGCAGACAGGCGTCGAGGTCCATCTCGGTGGTGGCCTCGCGCGACCTTCCGGCGCGCGAGTAGGTGAGGATGCCGTCGATGAGCGCCTCCATCCGGTGGACCCGGCCGCGGAGAAGGACGAGGTGCTCGCGGGACGTGGCGGTCACGGCGGGCCCCAGGTCCTCTTCGATCCACTCCGAGAGGCTGGCGATGGCGCGGAGGGGAGCCTTGAGGTCGTGGGACGTGACGTAAGCGAACTGATCGAGGGCCTGGTTGGAGCGCTCCAGGGCCGCGGCGGCGAGGCTCTTCTGGAGCAGGGCGCGCTGGGCGCTGGCGTTGGCGGCGGCCAGCTCGGTCACCCGGTTGGCGAGCTCGCGCTCCTGGACGACCAGCTCCCGCGTCTGCTTGGCGAGGAGGGCTCGGTTCTCGCCCACGGCCCGCCAGCTCGCCTCGCGGTCCGAGAACGACTGGTGGAGCCAGCGCTGGATGGCCACGGCGAGGAGGAAGGCGACGAAGCTGCCCCCGAAGGCGATGCCGGCGGTAACCCCGAGCGCGCGGTCGTAGGTGGCGTCGCGGGCCGCGAGCAGGCCGCGTTCACGCGAGGTCATGCTGACCATGAGGTTGTCGAGCTTCTCGATCTGGGCCGGGGAGCGCACGGCCTGCTCGAGCGCGCCCGCCGCTCGCTGGCCGGCCTGGGCCTGGCTCACCTCGCTCTCCAGCTCGGTGAGCTGGGCGTCGATCCCCTTTTGCAGGTCGATGGCGGGCAGATACTGGTCGGGGTTGTCGGCGGTGATGCCGACGAGGGTATTGGCGGCGTGGCGTGAGGCTTCGATGGCCTTCGCGAAGCGGCCCGCGTCGATGGGCACGGCGGCGACCGCGAAGACGCGGCCGTGGCGCTCGGCCTCCTCGAGGTTCTCCCGGGTCTCGTGGAGGAGCTCGAGCACGTCGATGGTGTGGGTGACCCAGGCACGCGACTCGCGGACGCGCGAGATCTGGATGAGCGACGTGACGGCGACGAGGAGCACGATGATCGCCGGGCCGAAGCCGAGGAGCATGCGCTTTTGAAACCCATCGGGCGCAGGAGCAGGGAGCTCGATCGCGCTCAGTCGGGCGTCAGGGCGCTCGGAGCTGGGGGGCGGCGGCCCGCCGATCACCGGTTCTGATGCTTCGCTCACGTCTGCTCAACCCACCTGCCGGTCGGGCCGGTCGCCATGCCTGGTGCCGCCGTCCTGTGCCACCGAAAGCGAGCCGGAGCAGGACCCATGCCAGGCTCGTTCGTGAGGTTGCGCGCTTGAGATCGGATGTCTCGAGTGTGGCATGCCTGCGCGAGTGTGGCGTCTTTGTGGCGAGCGATTGCCCCGGGGCACAGGGTCATCGAGGTTTTCCCATGATGAGCGCGGCGCTCCAGACCATGGTCCTCCGCGGCAGAAACCGGAGGAGGAACATCGAGAGCTTGTTCATGAGGCCCGAGACGACGTTCCGGCGGCCCCCGAACAGGGCGCCGAGGCCGATGCGCGCGCAGCGCTCGGCGCTCATGAACGTGGCGCGCATGGCGCCTGGCAAGGTCTGGCCGGCCGCGTCGTGGAACTCGGTGATGGTGCCCCCCGGGCAGAGGCAACAGACGCGGACGGGGGAGCGGCGCAGCTCGTAGGCCAGCGCCTCGGTGAAGTCGCGAACGTAGGCCTTGCCGGCCGAGTAGGTCGCGTAGGTGGGCGACGGCGTGTAGGCGCCGATCGACGAGATGTTGAGGATGTGGCCCCTTCCACGCTTCAGCATGACCTTCACGAAGCGGTGGGTGAGCTCGGTCAAGGTGACGACGTTGAGCTGGATCTGGGCGGCGAGGCGGTCCCACGAGGCGTCCGCGAAGTCCTGGTGCAGGCCGCCGCCGGCGTTGTTGACGAGCACGTCGATGGGCTTGCCGGCACCCTCGGTGGCCTCGAAGAGGAGCTCGGCGGCGTCTTGCTTGCTGAGGTCGAGGACGACGACCTCGACCTTCACGCCGTGCGCCGCGGTGATCTCCTCGGCGAGGGCTTCCAAGCGATCGCCTCGGCGGGCGGCGATGACGAGGTCGGCCCCTCGAGAGGCGAGGAGGCGTGCGAAGGAGACGCCGAGCCCGCTGCTCGCCCCGGTGACGAGCGCGCGCCGGCCCTTGAGGTCAGGGATGCCCATGGTCGCGCGATGGTAACACCCGCGCTTGCGCCCGGCCCCGCGCGCGCATCATGCTCCCCGCGCCGTGAAGGAAGACACGCTCGTCGTCCACGAGATTTACAAGAGCATCCAGGGTGAGTCGACGTTCGCCGGGCTGCCCTGCACCTTCGTCCGCCTGACAGGCTGTAACCTCCGTTGCACCTGGTGCGACACACCGCAAGCGTTCTACGGGGGCAAGCGCCGCCGGCGCGAGGAGGTGCTCGCCGAGGCCCTCGAGCAGGGGACGCCGCTCGTCGAGCTCACGGGGGGCGAGCCGCTCCTCCAGCCGGGGGCCTTGCCGCTCATGCGGGAGCTCTGCGACGCGGGGCGCACCGTGCTCATCGAGACCAGCGGCGAGGCCGACGTCTCGCGGGTCGACCCGCGCGTGCACAAGATCATGGACCTCAAGGCGCCCGGCTCGGGCGAGAGCCACCGAAACCGCTGGAGCAACCTCGAGCATCTCACCGCGCGCGACGAGATCAAGTTCGTGCTCGCCGGGCGTGGGGACTACGAGTGGATGCGCGCGGTCATCGCCGAGCGCCTGTCGGGCGGGGCAGGCAAGGCGGGTGAGGAAGGGGGCCGGCCGTCGCTCCTCGCTTCGGCCGTGTGGGGCTCGCTCGCGCCGCGTGACCTGGTGGCCTGGGTGCTCGAAGACAGGCTCCCCGTCCGCGTCCAGCTCCAGATGCACAAGGTCATCTGGGGCTCCGAGACCCAGGGCGTATAGGCGACCCCGCGGACGCTCGCCGGTGGGAACCGTGCCGAGATGATTGCGCCCGCCGCCGAGGTGCGCTCCTCTCCAGCACGCCGATGAACGTCCTTCGCTCTCGCCCTCGTGGTCCTCTCGTCTTCGTGGCGCTCGCGCTCGGCCTCTCGCTCTTCGCGGGGGGATGCAAGGGCTGTAGCAAGAGCACCGGCAACAAGGGCAAGCAGCAGCCGGTCGCTACCGCGGAGCCGACCGCCGCCCCCGAGCCCACCGAGCCGGCGCCCGCGCCCGCCGACCCGACGGCGGCCCCCAGCGACGTGCCCCCGGTCGCGGTGCAGCGGTCGGCCAAGCGGCCCCACTTCAAGAAGGGCCACCTCGCCGCCCAGTTTCAGAAGCACGGGGCCGAGTTCGGCTACAAGACCAAGGACGAGTACCAGCACGGCGCGGTGACACTCGTCTCCGGGGGGCCGGGCATCGAGACGCTCGCGCATGGGACCGACACCTACTTCTATCGGGCCCAGGGGAACGAGATGGCCATCATCACCGCCGAGGGGGTCATCAAGAACTACTTCAAGCCGAAGAAGGGCGCGGTGTACTGGTCGCGCCTCAAGAAGAAGAACGCGCCCGGCGGGGCCGCGCCGGCGCCCGCTCCGACCGGCCCCGCGGCGCCGGAGCCGGAAGAGAACCAGTAGGCCGCGTTCGCGCTACCACATGCTCGGTCTGGGGCTCGAGCCCCAGACCGGTCGCGAGCGATCGTCGGCTCAATAACCGAGCGCGAGCGCTCCCGTGCGGCGGGGCTCGGCCGCGCCCACCCAGGCGCCGTTGGCCCAGCCGATGGCGGGCGCGTCGGCGATGTGGGGGCGGTCCTTGAACGAGTAGCCCATCGCCTCGAGGGCGCTCTTGTCGGCGTCCGCGAGGCCGCCCTTCTCGATGGTCACGACGTCGGGCTGGCCCTGCTCGTGGAAGCGCGGCGCGTTCATGGCCGTGAGCAGGGGCAGGTGGTGGTCGACCACGCTCGACATCTGCTCGAAGACCGCGTTGATGATGGTGGGCCCGCCGGCGGCGCCGAGGACGAGCGAGACGTGGCCGTCGTCGCCGAGCACGATGGTGGGCGACATGCTCGAGAGCATGCGCTTGTTGGGGCCGACCGAGTTGGGCTCGCCCTGCACGAGGCCGTAGCCGTTGGCGGTGCCGGGAACGGTGGCGAAGTCATCCATCTCGTTGTTGAGCACGAAGCCCGCCCCGGCGACGGTGACGCCGGAGCCGAAGAACCAGTTGATGGTGGTGGTGAGCGCGACGGCGTTGCCCTTGTCGTCGGTGACCGAGAAGTTGGTGGTGTGCGGGCCCGAGCCGCCGTCGGGCTTGGGAGCGGGGAACAGCTCGCTCGTGGGGGTGGCCTTGTCGGGCTTGATGGTGGCGCGCTGGGCGGTGGCCCACTGGGGCGAGAGCAGCTCCTCGGTGGGGTTTTTGACGAAGTCCGGATCGCCGAGCTTCGCGTTGCGGGCGAGGAAGGCGCGCCGCATGGCCTCGAAGAAGTAGTGAAGCTCGCTCGGCGAGTGCCATTGCATCGAAGGCAGGTCGTAGCCCTCGAGGATGTGCGCGATCATCGCGAGCGTGACGCCGCCGGACGAGGGCGGGGGCATCGAGACGACCTTCTTGCCGCGGTAGGTGAACTCGACCGGGGGCCGCCACTTGGCCTTGTAGGCGGCGAGGTCGCCGAGGGTGATGAGGCCGCCTCCGGACTTCATCTCGGCCACGATGAGGTCCGCGGTGGGGCCCTGGTAGAAACCGGCGGGGCCCTTGTCGGCGATGCGCTCGAGCACGGTGGCGAGCTCGGGGTTCTTCCAGGTCGAGCCGGTGGCCAGCGGGGAGCCTCCGGGGAAGTAGAGCTTGTTGGAGGCGGGGTACTTGTTGAGGCGTTTCTGGTTCTCGCCGAGGCTGCGGGTGAGCTCCTGGTCGACGACGAAGCCCTGCTTCGCGAGCGCGATGGCCGGCGCGAGCAGCTCGGCCCAGGTCTTCTTCTTGGAGCCGAGCTTTTGATGGGCCTCCCAGAGGCCGGCCACGCTCCCGGGGATGCCGGCGGCCAGGTGGCCGACCTTCGAGTCGCCGCCCTTCTCGGCGGCCTTGGCGAAGGTGTCGTGGGTGGCGGCCGAGGGGGCCGTCTCGCGGAAGTCGAGGGCATGGGCCACGCCGTCGACCCGCGCGACCATGAAGCCGCCCCCGCCGAGATTGCCCGCGCCGGGGTAGACGACGGCCAGCGCGAAGGCCGTGGCGACGGCGGCGTCGACTGCGTTGCCGCCCGTCTTCAGGACCTCGAGGCCGACCTTTGTGGCGAGGGTCGCGTCGGTGACCACCACGCCGTGCGCTCCGGTCACGGCCTCCCCGCCGGGCGGGTACGGCCAGCCCATGGGAAACGTCGGCGCCGGGGCCGCGAGAGGCGGGGCCACCGCGGCGCTGGGGCTCGGAGGCGGCTCGGGCGGCGGCGGGGTCGCGCAGCCGGCGAGGAGGGCGAGGGCGGCGAGGGGGGCGACGCGGGAGGGCTTCATACCCGGCGCACTGTAACGCCGGTCGCTGGCCATTTCTCGGGTCGTGGCGCCACTTTCGACGAGGTGGGTCGCGCCGTCCCGACGTCGGGACGGCGTCTGACTCTCAGGCCCCGAGGATGGCGTCGAGCTTCTCGGTGATCCGGCGCTCGACCATGCCCCGGGCCGGGTAGAGGGCGAGTGGGAGGTGGATCTCCACGGCGACGTCGCCCGCGCCGATGGTCACCCGCCCGCGGGCCCCGCTGGCGAGGCCCGCCGGCGCCGTGAGCTCGATCGAGTCGCCCTGCCACGTCCAGCGCACCGCGTGGCGCTGCTCGATGCGGCGGGCGATCGACTCGGCCTTGCCCCGCACCTCGCCGAGCGAGAGCCGGTGGGGCCGCTGGATGCGAATGGTCGGCATGACTACCTGGTTAGCGCGCGGCGCGCCTCCCAGCCAATTTCAAGGAAGGCAGGTGTTCTTCTTGCCCGGGGTGGGGGTCGCCTGCACCTTGAAGGACTTGCTGAAGTCCTCGCTGGTCTCGTCGTGGCCGGTGATGCCGTTACCGCCGGTCTGCTTCTCGCTGGTCTCGCCGATCGAGCAGCGCTCGATGCTCGCGAAGAGACCGGGGGCCGGGGCGCCCTTCTGCGAGGCGGCGGCGGTGTCGGCTGCGTAGCCGCTCACTGCGGTCTTGTCGGCGCGCGAGGCCCCGACGTCGAAGGTGTCGCCCCAGGTGACATAGTCGACGTCCTTCACCTTGGAGCCGACCGTGCCATCCCACGTGAAGAGCATGACCATCTCGCGGTCGTTGGAGAGGCCCGAGGTGCCCGCCGTGAGGCCGCCATTGGTCGGCACCACCACGGCCTTGGCCTTGGTGGTCGCGGTGCAGGTCACGTCGGCCGTGCCGAGCGTGAAATCGGGGCACACGGCAAAGTGGGCGAAGAACTTCGCGGCGTCGCTGGCGATGGTGATCACGCCGCCCGCCGCGATCATGGTGCCGGAGGGGAAGCCGACGAGGAAGTCGGTGCCGGGGTTCGACGTCACCGGAGCCCACGCCGTGCCGGCCGCGATGGTGTAGTAGGTCGCGTTGTCGGACACGTAGTACTTCGAGAGGTCGACCGCCGCGCTCGTGGGGTTGTAGATCTCGATGAACTCGCCATCGGTGGGCTGCACGCCGAGCTCGGAGATGATCAGGTGGTTGGCGTCGGGCGCCGGGGCCGCGCCGCCCGTGCCCGCGCCGCCGGTCCCACCGGTGCCTGCGCCGCCGGAGCCCGTCGTCGAGCTGGTGGCGCCGCCGCTCCCGGTCGCGCTCGTCGAGGTGCTGGAGCCGCCCCCCGTGCCTGTCGCGCTCGTCGAAGAGCTGCTGCTCGACGAGCTGGTCGCGAGGTCGCCGGTCGACGAGCTGGCGACTGAGCCGCCGCCCCCTTCGCCGGAGGAGCTGCTGCCGCCGCAGGCAGCGAGGGAGAGGGAAGCACACGAGGCCAGGGCAAGGAGGTAGCGAGTCGACATTGCCCTTCCCTAGCACGGCTCGGGGCGGGATGGAGCGTGGTCACCAGGTCGACACGGTTCGCAAAGGGGCAATGAAGAAGTGTGAAGCGCGCCGGATGGCCCTGGGCAAGGGGCGCGGTCAGGCTAGCTTGGGCGAGCGAGGTGCTTTGACATGAAGAGCCGACTCGTTCCTCTCCTCTCCCGTGTATCGATGATGACCCTGCTCGTGGCCGGCGCCGCGGGCATGACGGCCTGTAAGACGGCCCAGCCCAGCGACGCGCAACCGGCCGCCGAGGCCCAGGCGACGCAGGTCTCGACCTCCGAGCACCAGCCGGGGGCGCGCGTGTTCAAGCGCGTCCTCTCGCTGGATACGCTGCGGCCCGAGCAGCGCGCGGCGGTGGCCGAGGTCGAGCAGACCTTCCGCGCCGATCTCGCCCCCCACCGCGAGACGATGCGCCAGGTGGTCGACACCCTCGCCTCCGCCGTCGCGGCCGGCGAGCTGTCCGAGGACCAGCTGGCCTCGCAACAGGAGGCGCTGGTCGATGGCCTCGCCGACGCGCGGAGCGCCATCGCCCGGGCCCTCAACGACGTGCACGACACGCTCGATCAGGAGCAGCGCGCGGCCTTGGTCGCCGACCTCCGCGCCAACCCGTGGCACGAGCACACGGACGCCGAGCGGGCCGAGCGCGCCAAGAAGGACCCGAGCCTCGCCAAGTGGGTCCTCCGGCTCGCGCTCAACGAGGAGCAACAAAAGGCCTTGAAGGAGGCCCTCGACGAGGAGCTCGACCAGGCCTTCCCCGACCGCAAGGCGCGGCGCGAGGCGATGGAGGCCCGCATGAAGGCGATGGCCACGGCCTTCGTGAGCGAGGACTTCGACGCCGGCGAGTTCGACATGATGGAGGGCGCCGAGGAGGGGGTGCGATCGCTGACCACCATCGCCTCCCGTGTCGTCGGCGCGACCGGCAGCATCCTGAGCGCCGAGCAGCGAATGATGGCCGCAGAGCTCCTCCGCGAGCGCGCCGCCAAGCTCTGATCACCCCGCCTGGTCAGGGCTCCGTCACCCACACGGCGAGCGCCTCGCGGATCATCCCGCGAGGCGCCAGCTCGATGACGTCGCCCCCCTCGGGCCAGTAGGCGACGCCGGTGGACGGGCCGCCGTCGAGGTTGAGCGCGCCGTCGCAGCCGCGGCTCACGAGCATGTCGGCGAGCAGCGAGAGCGTGGGCCCCTTGCCCGGCTGCTCGCCGCGCGCGACCACGACCTCGAGCGTGCGCCCCTCGTTGCGAAGGCAGAGCGCGGTGCGCTCGGCGATCTTCCCATCGTCACGCTCGATGTTGCTCGCCCCATCCACGACGAGCCTCGGCTTGGACTGAATGGCAAAGTCGAGCCCCGCTCGGGGCGCGAAGCCCTCGGCGGGGAAGAGCGCGCCTCGCCCCTCGGCCACCGCGAGGACCCCGCCGCCGAGGCTCCGAGATCCCGCGCGCAGCTCCACGCCCCTGGAGACGCCGAGGCCCTCCGGCGCACCCTTCGTGTCGAAGAAGCCCGCGTTGATCACGAACGACGCCCGCGTCTCCTCGCGCACCGCGGCGAGGCCGGCGGGCTTGTCCTTCGGGAGGCCGACGAGCGCGAGCCTCCCGCGATCGAGGGGCACGGTGAACACCAGGACCTTGAACGAGTCGTCGCCGAGCACGCTCGTGGACTCGGGCGTCAGTGGATCGCCGGCGGGCGAGGGTACCCTCGGCGCATCGGTAGATCCGACTGGCGGCGGGGAGCCGCTCGGTGCCGCGCTCGCGGCGTCGCCGGGCGCCGCGTCCCTCACCTTCTTCGTATCGAACGCGACGAGGAGCCAAGCGAACACGGCGAGCCCCGCGACGCTCGCCACCAGCACCTTGGCTCCTCTGCGGAGGGCCCGATGGCTCAGGGGACCCAGCCCATCGGATCGTTGGGATCGCTCTTCTTGCCCTTGCCCCCGGGCGGCACCTTCTGGCCCGGCAGCGGCCCGGCCGGCGCCTTGAGCCGATCGCAAGCCCACTGCACCTTGTCGCCGCAGGCTTGCGTCAGGTACTTCGTGCCCTTGTCGCGGTCGATCGGCGTGCCGCGGCCGGTCTGGTACATCACCCCGACGTTGCCGCAGGCCCCGGGGTCGCCCTCGCCGCACGCCTGGTCGAAGAACTTGAACGCCTTGTTGTCGTCACGCGGCGTGCCCCAGCCCTGCGCGTAGGCGAGGCCCAGCTCGCTGCAGGCCCAGGTCAGACCCTCGGTGCACGCCTTGCTGATCACGTCGAGGGCCTTGACCTTGTCGGCGGGGATGCCGCGCCCTTCGCGGAGCGCGATTCCGAACGCGGTGCAGGCCTCCAAGGAGCCGCCGTCGCACGCCTGGCGATAGAGCGTCACCGCCTGCGCCGGGTCCTTGGGGACGCCGTCGCCGCGCTCGTAGAGCCGGCCGAGCTCCACGCACGACTGGCCATAGACGCGGTCCTTCTTGCCGGAGCAGTTGTCGCCGTAGAGCGCCGCGGCCTTGCGCGTGTCCTTGGGGAGGGCGGTGCCGGAGGCGTTGTAGCCGGCGAGCGCGTTGCAGCCCATGGCCACGCCCAGCTCGCACTGCTTGGCCACCATGCCCACGCCCCCCGCGGGGTCGGCCGCGAGCCCGAGGCCCGCCACCATGATCTCGCCGACGTCGGTGCAGGCGTCGAGCTCGCCCCACTCGCAGGCTTGCTTGTAGAGCTCCGCGCCGCGGCTCAGGTCCTTGGGGACGCCGCCCTTGCCCGAGTGCAGGACGCTGGCGTACTCGCCGCACCCCCCGGCGTTGCCGCCGTCGCAGGCCGTCTTGAAGTACGCCACGCCCTTGGCCGCGTCCTTGG
>FTCO01001257.1_pt1 | contig 10778 bp, 7 predicted proteins | sample 1639701 | NCBI WGS metagenome assembly FTCO01 (sample SAMEA3914869, study PRJEB12502) | metagenome | biome: forest; material: soil | place: USA | collected 2012-03-12 | depth 0.1 m | reverse complement strand
GGGTCACGTGCGGTGAGGGCGACGCCGTCGCCGCGCCGTTGAAGGGCCTTGGCGATGGCGACGCCGAGGCGGCCGGTGGCGCCGACCACCAGGACTTGGCGAGGGCCAGGACGCCTGCCCGTCGGAGGGCTCGAGGCAAAGCGCGCTCGGGTCAAGGTCGCTCCTTCTTCGGTGCGGGCGCGAGCGGGGCCGCCAGGGTGAGCTCGCACGAGAGCACTCCCTTGGTCCCGGCGATGCGCCCGGAGAGGGCCGTCAGGTGCTTTTCGTCGCCGCGCACGGCCATGACCTCCATGCAGCGGCCGGGGGCGAGGGGCACTCGCAGGCTCCCGGCGAGGGCGCCGGGGAACTCACCCTCGATGCCCGAGAGGCGCGAGAGGAGGTCGCGAACCTCGGTGTCGTAGACCACGGTGATGGTCGCCGCCACCTTGCCCCCCTTCTCCCACGCCGCGCGCGTGAGGTCCGCGCGGATGAGGTCGCGCAGGGCCTCCGAGCGATTCTCATAGCCTCGATTGGCGATGCGATCGTCGAACTCGGAGAGCAGCGCGCGATCCATGGCGACGCCGAAGCGGACCAGATCGCTCATTCAGCCCTTCCGCTTCTCGAGGTGACGGCGGGCGGCGTCGCGGATGGGGCCCGTGATGTTCTTGCTCTTGGCGATGCCGCGGAGATCGGACTCGCGAAGGTGGGACACGAGCCGGCTGGCCACGGTGACGGGCGTCTTCGGGTTCTCGACCAGGTTGCGCTTGATTGAATAGCTCTTGAGCCAGCTCGGGTTCATCCCGATGATTCGCAGCACCTCCTCGGCGATGTTGCGGTTCTTGGTGATGAGCACGACCTCGCTCTCCTGCATGAGCGGGCTGCGGATGGCGGCCCCGGCGACGACCTTGTTCTGGTCGCGGACCAGGATCATGCGCTCCTCCTTCGAGCCGAGGACGGCGCGCCGGACCTTCTGCGACATCGTCATCATGCTGATGCGCTTGTAGAGCGGCTCGAGCTTGTCCTTGACCTTCTCGTTGCCGACCTCGTCTTGCTCGAAGCCGTCGTCGTCCTCGGGGATCTCACCGGCCATGGCGGCGGCGATGGCCTCGGTCTCGATGAACAGCAGGTCGTCGGGCGTGGGCTCCTCGGTGGCCTCGGCGATGAGCTCGTCCTGGATCGCGATGGCGGCCTCTTTGAAGGCCGGAATGCCCGTGAGCACCACGCCGTTGCGCACCGCCAGATCGATCAGACGATCGGTGGTCGACATGCGGGTGTGCTTGTTGAGATAGAGCAGCTCGATGATGCGGGGGTGCTTGAGGAGCCGGTCTTCGTTGGTGGCGACCAGCTCGGTGACCGCCTCGTTGCCGCTCCGCGCGACCTCCTCGACCGTCTCCATCTCGATGCGCGGCATGGCGAGGAGCTTGTCGAGCACCTCGCGCTTGTCGAACGCGCCGCGGGCCAGCGCGTCGATGGCCATGGGGTGGAGGTCGGTGGCGAGGGCGGCGTTGAGAAGCTGCTCGGGAGGAGCCGAGAGCGTCTTCTGCGCGTTGGTGCGCACCCCCTCGCGCTCGCTCGACGAGAGCAGGACGAGGATGGTGATCATCTCGGCGGGCCGGATGCCGGGCGCGATGCCCTTGGCCGCCATTTCCTGCAGCTTCTCGGGCGCCGTCGGCCCAGCGATCTTCTGTGCCGGGGGCGAGAGGGTCGTGAGGTCGATCGGGGGAATCATTGGCTGCGAGAGTATGGCAGAGGGGCGGCGCCGGGGAACGGAGAAGCGTGGCCATTGCTGGGGCCCCGGGACCGCATTATCTTTCCGCAGCCGTCGGCCACGGGCCGCACCCATCTCATTCAAAGGCCCGCCGGGAGCGGGCCGCATCGAGGAGCTCGACCAAATGGGGATCATGGACTTCGTCAAGGGTGGCGTCCGCGAGATGATGATCGCGCGCCCCGACAACCTGAAGCACCTCCTCGTCTACAAGCACCCCGACAACAACATCCCCATGCTGTCGCAGCTCACCGTCGACAGCGACGAGTGCGCGCTGTTCTTCAAAGACGGCAAGTACGTCGGGTATCTGCCGGCCGGCCGCCACACGCTGCAGAGCCAGAACATCCCCTTCCTCAACAACCTGATCACGCAGTTCACCGGCGGGAACGTGTTCATCGCCGAGGTCTTCTTCGTGAAGATGCAGCCGGTGCGCGGCGTGCCCTTCGGCGGCCCCCTCGAGTCGATGGAGGACCCGACCCTCTTCGAGTTCGTGACCCCGCGCATCTTCGGCGAGTTCGCCATGGTGATCACGGACCCGGTGCGGTTCGTCATCGGCTACTACGGCCAGGCCGCCGGCAGCATGGATAACGATCAGACGCTCGGCTGGGTGAAGAGCAAGTTCTTCATGAGCGTGAAGACCGTCATCGGCCAGGTCTGCACGACGCAGCAGAAGAGCTTGTTGAACCTCGGCGGCATGACGCTCGACCTCTCCAACGCCATCATCCAGCGCGCGCCGAACCTCGAGGAGATCGGCGTCAAGATCCTGGAGCTGGGCAACTTCAACATCAACTTCAGCCAGGAGGACCAGACCCTCCTCCGCGAGGCCAACAAGGCCCGTGGCGAGGCTCGCCGCGGCGTCGGCATCGCGTCCGACGTGGCGCGCGCCAAGCAGTTCGAGCTCGACCAGAAGTTCGGGCAGGACGCGCGCTACGTTCAGCAGCTGGCCGGCAACTGGAACAACTACGCGGCGGGCTCGGCCATGATCGGCGCGGGACAGGGCATGGCGCACGGCGGCGCGGACGCGGGTGTGGCGGGGCTCGGGGCGCAGGCGGCCATCGGCATGGGCATGGCCAACATGATGAACCAGCAGAACCAGCCGCAGGGGCCGCAGTTCACCCCCACCCACCAGCAGCCGCAAGCGCCGACGGCGCAGCCTTCGGCCCCGACCTCGGCGGGCGGCAAGGTGCCTTGCCCGAAGTGCAATGCCTCGGTGCCGATGGGGAAGTTCTGCTCCGAGTGCGGCGCCACGCTGGCCGCGCCCGGGAAGAAGTTCTGCACCGGCTGTGGGAGTGAGATCGGGAGCGCGAAGTTCTGCGCCAACTGCGGTACGCCGGCCAACGCGCCCGTCGGCGGCTGAGCCTCCAGCCAGCCTCTCGTCACGACTCGCGGCTGATCACCCCTTCGTCGGGGAGATCAGCCGCGATGTTCATTTCAGCCGCCCGGGCAGAGGACTTCGAAGCCGCCGTCGGACGTCGCCTTGCACGACTGACCGCAGGGCTGATTGGCGAGGCAGGAGCAGCTCGCCGGAGCCTCGCACGCGGGAGGGAGCGGGCGGCAGGCGAAGTCGTCGGGCTGCCCGCCGACGTCCGACGTCGTGTGCTGGCAGTAGTCGGACCCGCTCTGGCAGAGCTTCGGGCCACAGGCGAAGAAGCCTTGCGGAGGTTTGCAGGTGCCGAGCTGGCTCACGTCGAGGCCGGCGGCGTTGGCGTCGCATTCGCTCGGATGAACGCTGCCATCACAGGCGCACACGGGGGAGTAGACGTCGTCGCAGGCCTGCGGGCGCTTCTTGCAGGTCCCCGTGCCGTCCTCGGCCCCACAGAGGTTGCTGGTGAAGTCGCAGTACTCGTCGCTCTGGCAGGGCTTGCCGATCTTGCCGCCGCACACGGTGGCTGAGCCTCCGCCGGTGCCGCCGCCCGTGGTCACGCCCGCCGCGCCGCAGAAGAGGCAGCAATTGGCGTGAGGATCGGTGGGATCGCAACAGGGCAGGTCCCCGCCCGGGCAGTTGCCGCCCGTCGCAATCGACGAGCTGGGATAGCCGCCGATACCTCCGCCGCCGCCCGTCCCGTCGTTGCCGCCGGATCCCTCGGTCGAGCTCGAGTCACCGCCCGTCACCGAGCTACCGCACGCCGCCGCAAGGAGCGCTGCCACCGCGGTCATGATCGAAAGCTTGATACGCATGTCGTCTCTCCTTGAAACGGCCTCGGCTTGGAGACCGAGCGGATGAGCCCCCGTTAGCAATACGCGCGCCCGAGCGGGAGCACCCCGCCTGTCGTCAGAAAAAAGGCCGGCGACTCGCTGGGAGCCGCCGGCCTTCCTGCCCTCGGGTGAAGGTCGCTCAGCGCGCGGGGAGGTGAACGTCGAGCACGAGGCCGGTGCGCTCCACGCCGTTCGCGTCGCGGAAGCGGAACGAGGCGCGCTCCACCTCGCAGTTGTTGCGAGCGTCGCAGCGGAGCCCCGTCGAGTACTCGAGGTCGATGGAGACGAGGCCCGCGTCCGCGGCCTTCATCAGCTCGCCGGCGCTGGAGCGGCGGTCGCCGTCGCGATCGCTCCACAGGACGAGCTTCGAGAAGCCCGCGTCGGCGGCGGTGATCTGGCCGTCGCCGTTGGTGTCGAGCTCCTTCAAGGCCTGAAAGCCGTTGCTGGCGCGCTGGCCACTCGAGAGGACCGTCATCGAGCCGAAGAGCTCGGAGCCGTCGTCGATGCGGCCGTTGCCGTCGCGATCGAGGGCGAGCCAGGGGGTGCGGGCCGTGGGCCAGTCGGTGGCCTGGCTCCGCGTGCCATCGAGATCGAAGGAGCGCTGCGCGTCGGCCGTGAACTCGACCTGAGCGCCGTCGAACGAGAGGACGAGGGGAGTCGAGCCGGTGCCGGGCGGGTTCTCGTCGGTGCCCCCACCCTCGCCGCCGCCACCCTGGTCGCTGCCGCCCGCGCCCCCGGCGCCGCCCGCGCCGCCGCCACCGCCGGAGCCTCCAGAGCTGGACTTGCATCCGGTGCTCACGACGAGGAGCGAGCCGAGGCAGAGGGAGAGAGCAGCGAGGTGCTTCAAGTTCATGGTTCGTTCTCCAGGGAGGGCGCGGTGGGAGAGAAGGGGTTCGGTAGCCGAGTAGAGCAACCGATGTGCCGCCTTGGGAAGGGCCTTGGCGCGGGCCAACATCTCGGTGAGATCGCCGTCATGAAAGGCGCCGACGGGTGACGCCGCGCGCATCGCTGGGCACAGGTTGGCGCAGCTGACGGAAGGGGTCAAAGCTCGCCGGAACCGATACGCTGCCCCTGGTCGATGAGCGTGCTCCAGGGCTCCAGGCGCCTCCCTCCGTGGCTCGAGCGCGCGGGATCGGTGGCGGTGATCGGCGCGGTGCTGGCCTGGGGGCTCGTCTCCGACCTGCCACCCGCCGTCGTCTCGAGCTCGGCGCCCGCCTCCGAGTTTTCGGCCGCTCGCGCCCGGGCTCACCTCGAAGCGATCGCCCGCGCTCCGCGTCCTCGCGGCTCGGCCGCCCACGAGGCGGCGCGAAGCTACCTGACGGGGCAGCTCCGAGGCCTGGGCTTCGAGGTGGAGGAGCAGGCGACGCTGAGCCCGAGCCGCTGGCGACCAGGCGCTCCACCGAGCCCGCTGGTCAATCTGCTCGCGAGGAAGCGCGGGAGCGCCGGCGGGCTCCCGCTGCTCCTCATGGCACACTATGACTCGGTCCCCGCGGCGCCCGGAGCCTCCGACGACGGCTTCGGGGTGGCGGCCCTCCTCGAGACGGCGCGCGCCCTTTCGGTGGGTCCCGCGCTCGGCACCGACCTCTTGATCCTCCTCACCGATGGGGAAGAAGAGGGCCTCTTGGGCGCCCGCGCCTTCGTCGCGTCGCACCCGGTCTTCGCCGGCGGGAATGGGCTTGGCCTCGTCATGAACTTCGAGGCTCGCGGCGACTCGGGGCCGGTGTTCATGTTCCAGAGCAGCCCCGGCAACGGCGCGCTCGTCGCCGAGCTCGCAGGGGCCGCGCCCTGGCCTCGGGCGAGCTCGCTCACCCAGGCCGTCTACCAGCGCTTGCCCAACGATACGGACCTCACCGTGTTCCTCGAGGCCGAGGGACGGCCACCTTGCCTGAACTTCGCCAACATCGGCGGGGTGCGGCGCTACCACCAGCCCACCGACACGATCGAGAACGCCGACCTTCGCACCCTCCAGCACCACGGCTCGTATGCGCTCTCGCTGGCCCGCGCGTTCGGGGGACGAAGGCTGCCGCTACCGGCAGCGCCCGACGCCACCTACTTCGACGTCGGGTCCTGGCTCGTTCATTACGCGGCAGGATGGGATCTGCCCCTCGGTGCGGCGGGGGGCCTCGCGCTCATCGCCTCGGCGGTGGTGGCGCGGCGGCGGGGCGCTTGGACCAGCAAGCGTCTCCTCACGTCCCTCGGCCGCGCGCTCGGCTCGCTGGCAGGCAGCTTCGGGCTGGGTGCGGCGGGGGCATGGCTGTGCTCGAGGGCGAGCGAAGGTGTGCAATCGACGCTGATGATCGGGTGCGCCCTCGCCGGGCTGGCCCTGGGAGCCCTGGCTCAGCGCCGAGCGCACGCGGGCTCGGTGTGGGCGGGCGCGCTCACGACGGCGCTCTTCGCCGCCCTCATGCTCGCCTTCGTACCGGGAGGAGCCTTCCTCTTTCTATGGCCGCTCGCGGGCATCGCGGCGGCCTCCTGGTCGCCGAGGCTCCTGCCGCTCTGCCTCGCCGCGAGCCTCCCGGCGGCGATGCTCGTGGGCTCGTTGCTCCCCCAGCTGGCCGACGCCTTCGGTGTCTTCGCGGCGCCTCTGGTCGGCCTGCTCGCGGCCCAGGCGGCCTGGATGATGGCCCCCCTCGTGGGCAGGCTCCGTAGCCCGCCCACCTGACCTCGGGCCTCCCGAGCTGGCTACGGAGCGTCTCGGCAGCACCGGAAGCCCAGCTCCGGCAGGATGGCGTTGGAAGCGTAGCGGCTCAGGCTGAACTGGCAGCTGAGGCCGATGGCAGGGGTCTTGTAGCTCCCGCCCATCGCCTCGTAGATGGAGAGGTTCTTGGGAGCGCCGGTGTTGCCCGTGACCGTGCTGGTCCACTCGGCCACGTTGCCCGAGAGGTCGTGGATGCCAGTCGACGTCACGCAGCCTGTGATGAGCGGGCTGCCCGTGGGGAGGATGACGTCGTCGTCAGCGCCGCCGGGCTTGCCGTCGAAGTCGAGGCCGTTGCAGGTGAGCGGCTGGTAGCTCATCCCGTAGGGATAGGCGTTGCCCGCCGTGCCCGCGCACGCCGTCGTGATCTCGGCGGCGGTGCAGAGCCGATCGCCCGTCGAGGCGCAGGCGGCGGCCGCCTCCGCTTGCGTGGCGAAGGTCCAGGGGATGACGTCGGCGTTGACGCAGCGCCTCGCCTCGTTGAGCCCCGGAGACATCGAGCTCGCGTCGGGCCGCGAGGCCTCGTAGCGGTCGATGTAGAACTTCGTGGTCCCGACCGTGACGAGGACCATGTCGTCGGTGATGCCGTTGTCGACCACGCCGTCGCAGTCGTCGTCGACCCCGTTGCAGGTCTCCGCCGACGGCGCGCCCGGCACCGCGTCGGGCGGGAACGAGAGGTCACACTTGGTCTTGGTGTTGTCCGCGGGATCGCAGACGCGCTGCCCCATGTCGCGGCAGGCGCCGAGCTTGCCGTTGTCGCAAGACGAGCCGAGGTCGCTGAAGGCCTCGTCGATCTGCCCGTTGCAATTGCCATCCTTGCCGTCGCACTTGGTCTCCACCACCGCGAGCTTGCCGCTGGCGTCAACCTCGACGTCAGGACCGTAGTTGCAGCGCCACCCCTTGTCGCCTTGGCACGTGAAGTCGGCCCCGGCGCAGGGCGTGCCCGGCTTGGGGTTGCAGCCGGCAGCCGCGGGCTTCTGCGCCGCGACCTTGGTGGGGTTGTCGACCACGCCGTCGCAGTCGTCGTCCTTCCCGTTGCACGTCTCCACCGTGGGAGGGTTCACGGGGCAGGCGTACTCACAACCATTGTCGTCGTTGCCGTCAATCGAGTTGAAGCCCGGCTGGCAAGCGCGGATGACGCACTTGCCGTCGGTGCAGCCCCCGATGGCGTTCTTCAGATCGCAGACGTGGCCGCAGGTCCCGCAGTTGAGCGGGTCGTTCTTCAGGTCGAAGCCGTTGTCGACGACCCCGTCGCAGTCGTCGTCGAGGCCATTGCAGACCTCGATCGAGGGGCCCTTGCCCGGCACGCAGGTGAGAACGGAGCCGGCGCACAGCGTGGTCCCCGCCGTGCACTCGCCCTTGCAGACGCCGCCGGGACACGACTCCTGGCACGGCTGGCCGCCCTCCGGGTTGCCCTCGTTGATGTTGCCGTCGCAGTTGTCGTCCTTGTCGTTGCACAGCTCGGCGACCGGCGGCCACACCGGGCAGGTGTACTCGCACCCATCGGCGTCGAGGCTGTCGAGGTTCTTGAAGCCGTCGGCGCAGGTGTCGATCACGCACGTGGGCACGCCGGCCACCGGCGTGCACTTGGCGGTGGCGTTGGCGAGGTTGCAGGCGTTGCCGCAAGCGCCGCAGTTCTGCGTGTCCGACGTGAGGTCGAACCCGTCGTCGATGACGCCGTTGCAGTCGTTGTCGATGCCGTCGCAGATCTCCACGCCGCCGTTGGTCGGGCTGCAGGTGTACTCGCACCCATCGGAGGCGATCCCGTTGAGGTCGAGGTGCCCCGGCGCGCAGTGATCGATCTTGCACTCGCCGCCCTCGCACTTGGGGAAGGCCTGGGTCAGGTTGCAGACGTTGCCGCAAGACCCGCAGTTGAACGGGTCGTCGTCGGTGCTCGCGCAGGCGTCGGCGGAGGCGTCGGGCGCGCCGCTGCCGCCGCTGCCGGTGGGGCCGCTCGTCACGAAGAGGTTTCCCCCCGTGCCGTCGCCCCCCGAGCCGGTGGCGCCGCCGCCGGACCCGGAGGTGGTGGAGCTGGTCTTCCCCTCGTTCCCGCAGCTGAAGCAGAAGGCGTCGGTGGTGCAGCCCGACACGGAGGAGGCGAGCGCGCCGAGCACCGCGGCGAGCGCGAGCGATCCGAGGGCCCTCACTTGGCACCCCCCTTCACCGCGCTGGCGGAGCGCGAGCGACGGCGCGACGCCACGGCGACGCCGAGGACCAAGAGGGCCCCGACCGCGCGTGGATCGAGCTTCCGCGACGAGCCGGGCACGTCGCAGGTGCAGCCGCCGCCGCCGGTCGCCAGGCCGAAGACGTCCTTCGAGGTGTCCCCGCCCGCGCCGCCGCTGGCCGAGGATCCACCCGATCCGGTCGCCCCGTGGCCGGTGCTCGTGGCCGCGCTGCTCGACGCGGTGGCGCTGCCGGAGGCCTCGGCCCCGCCCGCACCGCCGGCGCCCGTACCCGTGCCGGTGCCGGTCCCGCTACCGGTGGACATGCCGGCGTCCATCACGACGGGGTGGCAGAGCCCGCCGAGGCAGACGAAGTCGCCGGGGCAGGGGAACTCGCCACCCTGACAGGGGTTCAAGCATTGCCCGTCGGAGCAGGTGAGGCCCTCGGGGCAGGGGTTGCCCTGGTCCACCACGCCATCGCAGTCGTTGTCGATGCCGTCGCACTTCTCGGGGCTCGGGACGACCGATCCCTGGCAGACGATCTTGCCGCCCTTGCACACGGTCTTGCCCTTCTTGCAGGGACCTTGATCCATCGGGGCCACGGGCACGTCGCAGTCGACGCCCACGCGGCCGTCGTTCATGCTCACCGCCGGCTCCTCATCGACGCTGCCGTTGCAGTCGTTGTCGAGGCCGTCGCAGATCTCGGCGCTGGTCCCGGCCGACACGCACGTCAGGCCGGCGGTGCCCACCACGCAGTCGAGCACGCCCGCGCACCCGCCCGGGAGCATGCAGGGCAGCCCCTTGCCGGGCACGTTGTCGACCTCGCCGTCGCAATCGTTGTCGATGCCGTCGCAGACCTCGAGGCTCGGGTCGACGCCGCCGTTGCACACCACGGCCGACCCGGCGCAGGCATAGGCGCCGAAGGTGCACTGGCCCTTGCCGCACTTGGCGCCGTTGCGGCAGCAAGCATCGCCGGTCACGTGGCCGAGCCCGTCGGGCACCTTGTCGTCGACGACGCCGTTGCAGTCGTTGTCGAGCCCGTCGCACACCTCGACGGTGGGGCGCACCTCGCCGATGCACATTCCCCACATCGCCGTGCCGCTCCCCACCACCGCGGTGCAGGACTGCGAGCCCGCGTGGCACAGCCCCACGCCGACGGTGCCCGCGGGGCCGCCGTAGCAGCTCTGCGTCATGCCATCGATCACGCCGTCGCAGTCGTCGTCGAGCCCGTTGCAGACCTCGGTCTTCGGGTCCACGGCGCCCACGCACGAGAGCTTGCCGTTCGCGCAGCTCGTGAGCCCGGGCTTGCACTGGCCGAGGGCGAGCCCGCAAGGCTGGTTGGCGTCGACGGGGCTATCGTCCTTCACGCCGTTGCAGTCGTCGTCGATGCCGTTGCAGACCTCGACCTGGGGCACGCACACGGAGCACACGGCGCCCTCGTCGACGAGCCCGTTGCAGTTGTCGTCGAGGCCGTTGCAGACCTCGGTCATCGCCGTCTTGCCGGGGTTCGTGATCTGGCAGACGGTGCCGTCGCCGGCCGCGTTGCAGACGCGAACGCCGGTGCCCTTGCAGATGCCCTCTTTCCCGTCGTCGCAGGGCTGCCCCTTGTCGGGGAAGTCCTCGTCGATCAGCCCGTTGCAGTTGTCGTCGAGCCCGTTGCACTTCTCGAAGTTGGTCGAGGCGGCGACGATGCTGGCGATGGCGTTGGCGATCCCGTTGGCGTCCGACGCGAAGAATGCGGTGCCCGTGCCGCCGGCCGCCGCGATGGCGTTGAGCTCGGCGGTCTCGGTCGGGAGCGTGCTGAAGCCGATGACGTAGGTATTGATGTCGGTCCCCGCGACGGTGCTGCGGAGCGCCGTCGCCGAGGCGGCCGGGTTCCCGAGGCAGCTCTCCGCGCCGTCGGTCAGGAGGATGACGCCGTACTTGCGGCAGGGGACGCCGCCGTCGCACTGGATGATGGGCTTCAGGAAGTCGGCCGCGG
>FTCO01000490.1_pt1 | contig 10807 bp, 8 predicted proteins | sample 1639701 | NCBI WGS metagenome assembly FTCO01 (sample SAMEA3914869, study PRJEB12502) | metagenome | biome: forest; material: soil | place: USA | collected 2012-03-12 | depth 0.1 m | reverse complement strand
CCTCCACGACAACACGGCCGCCGGCGATGGCGGCGGTCTCTGGTGCGCCGGCGGTTGCGTCGTGACGCGGACCACGCTCCGGAACAACACCGCCGGGGGCAGCGGCGGCGGCCTCGCCCTCATCAACGCGCAGGGAGCCGTGAGCGACTCGACCTTCGCGGGCAACCAGGCCCGCCTCGACGGCGGGGGGGCGCACGTCGAGTCGCAAGGCAACCACGCCGACGCGACCTTCACCAACGTGCTCTTCGATGGCTGCGCGACGCTGAACGGCGACGGCGGCGGCCTCGCGCTGGCGAGCGACACGCAGGGCGCCGCGCTCACGAGCGTGATCTTCTCCGGCAACTATGCGAACGACGACGGCGGCGGCCTCTCCGACGGCTCGACCCACGGCGCGTCCCTCGAGAGCTGCGTCCTCCACGGCAACGACGGCGACGGCGACGGCCCGGCGCTCGCCTGGTCCGGCGGCGCCCCCCGCCTCTCCGACACCATCGTGTGGGGCAACCGGCCGGGCGGCTCGGCGGAGCCCTCGATCTACCCGAACGACTGGACGACGATCGTCACCTCGCACTCGGACCTCGCCGGCTTCACGGGCACCGACGCGACCTCGTTCGACCTCGACCCGAAGCTCGCCAGCGTCCCCGTCTTCTTCGATTGGAGCGCGGGCGACGGCGGGCTGGTCACCATCGACGTCCAGCGACCCGCCGGGTTCCACGTGGGCGACGTGATCGAGATCCGCGGCGACGGCGTGAGCCGAACGATCTCCGCCATCAGCGGCGACGAGCTCACCTTCGCCCCCGCGCTCGCCGCGCAGGTCCCCGCGTCCTCGCTGGTCCGCAACTGGGGGACGGCGCTGCGCGCCCTGAGCTACGAGCTGGCCGCCGGCTCGCCGTGCATCGACAAAGGCGACGCGGCCGCCGCGCCCGCCGAGGACTTCTCGGGCCAACCCCGCCTGGGCGCGCCCGACATCGGCGCCCTCGAATACCACTGAGCCTCAACCGGCCGAGTGGACGCGGACCCGGCGGACGCCGTCGAGCTTCTCGATCTCGCCGACGATCTCGAGCGGGCCCGCCGTCTTCGGGAGGCGCACGTCGAGCGTGGCGGCGAGCCTTCGCTTGTCGTCCATGCGCCGCTCGTACTCGACGTCGGTCACGGTGGCGCCGAGGCCCTGGAGCGCCGCGACCACGGCGGCGATGCCGGCGGCGTCCTCCGAGAGGACCAGCGAGATGCGGCGCTTGATCTGCTTGTCGTCCTTGTCCTCGAAGCGGCGCAGGGCGGTGAGGGTGATGAAGCCCATCCCCGTGACGACGCCCGCCTCGATGTACATGCCGGCGCCCGCGCAGAGGCCGATGGCGGTCACGAGCCAGAGGCCCGCGGCCGTGGTGAGGCCTTGCACGCCGGCGCCCGTGCGCATGATCGAGCCGCCGGCGAGGAAGCCGACGGCCGTGACCACCGAGGCCGCGATGCGCGAGCCGTCGACGTTCACGAGGTCGTCTTTGCCGTACTTCTGAAAGTGAACGAACTGGGCCGAGACGACCATGAAGGTGGCCGCCGCGAGCGCCACGATGAGGTGCGTGCGGAAGCCCGCGGGCCGGCCGTGCCGGTCGCGCTCGTAGCCGATGATGCCCCCGAGAGCTGCGCCGAGCGCGATGCGCCCGACCATCTCCAGGTGGCTCACCATGCCGCGCCCGGAGCCTTGACCGCGTCGAGCCGAGGATCGAGGTGCGCCTTCTGCGCGGCGAAGGCCGCCTTGTCGGCGTCGCCCACCGCGTGCGACGGGGGCTTCAGGAGCGTCTCGGCGTCGAACCAGACGCCGGCCTTCTTGGCGCTGAAATGCAGGTGCGGGCCCGTCGAGCGGCCCGTCGAGCCGACGTAGCCGACGAGCTGGTGCGGGGAGACGACGTCGCCCTTCTTGATGCCGTCGGCGAACTTCGAGAGGTGCGCGTAGCCGGTCTCGGTCCCGTCGGGGTGCATGACGGCGACCCAGTTGCCGTGGCCGCCGTGGGGGCCGACCCACGAGACGATGCCGCGGTAGGCGGCGTACACCGGCGTCTTCATGGGCGCGCCGAAGTCGGTGCCCTCGTGGGGCGTGATCTTGTGCAGGATGGGGTGCATCCGCTTCGGATCGAACTTCGAGGTGCGGCGCAGGCTGGGGAGCGGCGAGACCCAGCCGGTGGAGCAGGAGCGGGCGCCGGTCTCGTCGAAGACGCCGGGCGCGCCGCCTCCGGAGGCGAAGCCGTAGAGCTTCGTATGCACGCCGGTCGCGGCGCGGTAGTCGAGGGCGAGGAGGCGGAGCTTCTTGCCGTCGCCCTGGCCCTCCTCGGCGAAGACGGCCTTCACGCCGCCGCCGGCCTTGTCGTCGGGCAGGCAGCTGCCGGCGGCGTCGTCGACCGCCTGCGCGCCCTCGGCGGCGGCGCCCTCGGGCCACTCGCCCTTGGGCCCGAAGGCGAAGGCGACCTCGACCTGGTGCTTGCCGTCGAGCGTGACGTGGTGGCCGGCGCTCTCCTTGTCCTCGGGCTCCTTGGCGTCGGGCGCGCCCGACGGCGACGAGAGCGCCGTCTTGACCTCGATGGAGCGCTGGCCCGACAAGGTCCACACGAAGAAGCCGACCGCGGCCGAGGCCATGAGCCCGAGCCCCACGGCGGCGATGGTGATGGCGCGGGCCGACGGGAGATCGTCGGGGGGAGGCTGCCAGGCGGGCGCCTCGTAGCCGCGCGGGCCGGGCGCGCCCCAGGGTCCGAGCTCGCGCCGGAAGGCCGAGGGACGCGGGCCCATCGGCGGGCGCGGGGCGGTGCGGGGGGGCTCAGGCTTCATCGGCGTCATCGAGCGAGCCAGGGGCGCCGAGGCGCGCGCGGCGGCAGAAGACCTCCACCCCGATGGCGGTGGCGGCGAGCTGGACCAAGACGGCCATCTGCACCGGGAGGCGGCTGCCCGTGCCCCAGTTGTCGAGGTGCCAGCGGGACCCGGTCCACGCATACGCGACCGCGATCCCGAACGCCACCAGGTTGGCGGCCAGGCCGAGGCCGCGCCGCGTCCCGCCCCACACGAGGGCGAGCGCGCCGAACACGGCCGCGAAGTCGTTGACGAGCTGCGCGGGCCGTTCGCAGAGCCAGACGCAGCCCTGGAAGGGGCCGGCGCGGAGCAGCGTGTGGACGACGAGCACGCCGAGGCCGGCGCCCAGCGCCTGCGAGGCCAGCGTGGCGAAGGCGGGCAGCTCGGGATCCCCGCCCCACTCCTTGCGCCAGAAGGGCCGGAGGGCGATGGCGAGCACCACCACGGCCGCCGAGGAGGCGATGGCCGTGGCCGCCGCGGTGACCTCGGCGCTGCCGCGCGAGAGCCGCTCGGCCGCGATGCCGGCGCTGCTGATCACCGCGAACGCCAGGCCGGCGAGGACGCCGACGACGAGCGTGCGGGGGCGGAGGGGGTGGTGCTGCGTGGCCATGCTGGCTCCTTCCGGCGAAACGACGAGACCGATTACTTAATCCTTGGGGCCCCTCGAATCGAGGCTTGATTTGCAGATGCCGCGAGGATTCGTCTCGCCGCCGCTCCATCGCTTCGCGTCCCCGGCCCCAAAGCGGTCGTGGAGGCGCGAAGCCGCCCCGTGGTACGGTGGAGGCCGAAAGCCCGATGGACGTCCTCTCCGTTTCATCGCTGCCGGCCACCTCCCTGGTCTGGCAGCCGAGGCCGTCGAGCTGGGTGCTCACGGTCATCTCCAAGGCCACCTTCACCCTCAAGCCCGGCGAGGCCACCTTCGCCCCCGAGCAAGAGGCCCCCAACGAGCACGACAACCACTGGGACGACGACTCCGATCGCAGCCTGATCGCCGCGTCGGACCTCGTGCCCATCAAGCCGCGGGCCGAGGTGATGCTCGTCGGCCAGGCCTTCGCGCCCAACCGGCAGCCCTCCCGATCGGTCGTGGTCCGCCTCTCGGTCGGTGAGGTCGACAAGGCCATCGAGGTCTCCTGCGACCGCACCGTGGGGCCCGACAACATCATCCAGCCGGGCTCGCCGTTCCTCCGCATGTCGCTGCGCTACGAGCGCGCCGTCGGCGGCCCCGGCACCTGGAACCCGGTCGGCGTCCGGCCCGACGCGCGCGACTCCTACGGCCGCCGCGTGCTCCCCAACCTGCGGCCCTTCCGCAAGGGCGACGACGAGCCGGCCGGCTTCGGGCCCATCGCCTCCACCTGGCCCTCGCGCGTCGAGCGCCTCGGCCGCGCCGGCGAGCTGCCCCTCGACGCCATCCGCGAGCGCCCGCTGCCCGAGGGCATGGACTACGAGTTCTTCAACCAGGCCCCCCGCGACCAGCAGCTCGCCCAGCTCCGCGAGAACGAGCGCATCACGCTCGAGAACCTCCACCCCGAGCACGCGCGCCTCGTCACGAGCCTCCCCGGCTTCCGGCCCGCCGCCTTCATCGACCGCGGCAAGGGCCCGGGCCAGCGCCTCTCGCTGCGCGCCGACACGCTCTGGATCGACACCGACCGCGGGATCGCCACGCTGGTGTGGCGCGGCCAGGTCTCGCTCGAGCACAAGGACGAGAAGGGCCGCGTGATCGTCGGCCTCGACGCGCCCGGAGGGGAGGCCACCTGGGCCCAGGTCGAGCGCCTCGCCGGGCCCGCCTCGGGCCGCGCCGGCAACCGGCGGCAGATGACCAGCATGACCATGGTGCAGCCGGAGGACCGGCCCACGAACCTCCACACGGCGCTGCCGAGCGCCATCGAGGCGGCCATGGCGGCGCTCCCCTTCACGGGCGCGCGGCCGGGGAACAACCCCGATCCGGCCACCGAGAGGCCGCCGCCGAACCCGGGCGCGGGCCTGCCCTTCGCGCCCGGCGGCTCGACGGGGCCGCTGCCCTCGGCGCCCCCGGCCGCGGCGGCCAGCGTGTTCCCGCGCGGCCCCGGCATCGGCGCGCCCTGGTCTCCGCCGAGCCCGACCCAAGCGCTCGGCCCGGGCTCGTTGCCTCCCATGCCCCCGCCGCCGCCCATCGCCGCGGCGCCCAAGCCGCCGCCGCTCCCTCCCGCAGCGCTCGCGCCCAAGCCGCCTCCCATCGCCCCGCCGGCGATGGCGGTGTCCGGGATCATGGCGCCGCCCATGCCCCCGCCGCCCATCTCGCCGGCGGCGCTCGAGACCTCGTCGGCCGCCATCGCTTCGCCCTGGGTCTCGGGCGGCAAGCCGCCCATCGACTCGGCCTCCAAGTGGGGGATCGCGGCGCCCCCGGCCGTCATCGATCCCGCCACGGCCGCGCGCTCGGCCGACGCCGGGGGCACGGCGATGGCCGCCTCCAACGCCGCCGCCGCCGCGGCCGCCGCCTACTCGGTCCCGCGCCGCGACGTGCGCGCGCCGCTCAAGGTCCTGCCCGACCTCGAGCCCGAGCCCGCGCAGGCCACCAAGCGCGCCATGCGCCTCGTGTGGATGGACCCCGAGGTCATGCCCCGCGTCCGTCGCATCCCTCGCTACAAGCCCATCCTCGCCGCCCTCGAGGACCAGCCCCTCGAGCGCGACCGCGACGACCCCTCGGCCGAGCAGGACCCGATGGCCGCCGAGGACCGCCGCGAGATGTTCGAGATCATCGCGCGCGGCGAGACCACCGACGGCGACGGCGTCGACGAGGCCCTCGACGCCGCCGTGCGCGAGGACGGCAAGTTCGTGCCGCCGCTGGTGCTCCTCGCCGGCGAGCTCGACTTCCCCTTCGACGAGCTGGAGGCCTTGAAGGCCACCATCACCGCCGCCACCCCCGAGGCCACGCAGGCCGACGAGGACCTCCGCGCCACCCTCGAGATCGGCCGCCGCTTCCTGCGCACCCCCGGCCTCTCGGCCTCACCGCAGGTCTCGGTCAACCTCACGAACCGCATCCGCGACGCCTTCGCCAAGGAGAAGCCCACCACGGGCGCGGAGTTCCTCGACCTGCAAACGGAGCGCGTCCTGCTCAAGGAGCGCCACTACCAGAAGCGCGAGCTGCTCGGCGACGACCACCTCCGCTTCCTCTTCCACGTCTCGGGCTCGAAGGACCCGCTCATCGGCTACCTGCCCATGAAGGTCGCGAGCAAGCTCCCCATGTTCAAGCGCTTCAAGGGCCGGCTGCTCGCCGAGGCCCACCTCGTCGAGGACCAGTACGACACCCAGCCCTCGTGTCTGCGCGTGGTCGGCCTGGTCCGCGTGGCCGAGATGACGCGCCGGGCCTGAGGGGCCCGGCGCTCGCGCCCCTCAGTTCATCACGCAGCTCATCCGCTTGCCCCGCACCGTGACGTGGCCGGCGCTGTCCTGCTCCGACCACGCGACGAGCTTCAGGTTCTCGAGGGGCGCCGCCGCCGCGGCGACGACGGTGGTGGTCGACGCGGTGTAGACCGTCTTCTCGAGCACGATGGGCGTCGTGTTGCGGAGGGTCCAGGTGAGCTGCACGGCGATCCCGTCGCCCGTCGCGCCGGCGGAGATGATGGTCGTGTCGTCCGCCTGGCTGTTGGAGATGATGGAGACCGACGTGGTGTCGGTGGGCGTGTAGAAGGTCGGCAGCAGGCTGGGAGCGTTGGTGACCAGCGTCGGGTACTGCGACGTCGTGACAGCCCCGGCGACCAGGTTCGCGTGCATGAACGTCGCGTCGACGTCGATGGCGAAGAGCGCGACGCCGCTCTGTCCGGCGGGCAGCGGCTGTAGATCCGTGAAGAAGGTGCGCCCCCCCGGGGTGAGCGCGACGTCGTGCGGCTGAGCCAGATCGCTGAGGTTCGTGCCATAGGCGAAGATGGTGCCGTTTTTGTCGTCTTGCCCCGTCATGAAGTGCATTCCCCCCGAGTACGCGTAGAGGCGTGGGTTCATGAGGGGGTCTGCCTCGTTGCCGGAGGCGATCTTGGTCGCCGGCCCGTCGTTCGTGTGCCAGCCCCAGAGCGACGACAGCGTGCCCTGCGTGTTGTTCGGGTCGGGGAAGCGACAGGAGGCGACGAAGCGGACCCCGCCCGCGGCCGGGATGGCCACGATCGAGCCCGCATAGGCGTTCGTCAGAAGACAATCACTGGGGGTCGAGTATTCGTGGAAGGAGGGCGAGTTGGCTCCTTGAGCAGGGGTGACCGCGAAGGTCTGCTCGCCGATCGCGAGCGCCCCCCCGGCCGGGCGGTTGGCCCCCGCCACGTGGAGCGCGCCCGGCGAAGCCTCGGCCCACGCCGAGGAGGAGTCGAAGTTGGCGAGGCGAGAGACGGACCCGACCAAGGGCTGCGTGGCGTTGTTGGCCACCGAGCGCACCAGCGTCTCGCCCGTGCTGTCGTCTCGGATGATGACGTGAACCAGGCCACCGGTGCTGGCGTGGTCGGGGACGAGGAGGGGCTGGTCGTCGATCTGATCGGCCGGATCGCTGAAGTCGGTGTTCTCGAAGATGGTGAAGATGGCCCCCACGTCGGTGCACGACCCCGTCACCGGCGGGCTGCCGCCGCTGCCGGTCGAGCCCGTGGAGCCGGTCGCGCCCGTGGAGCTGGTCGACCCGCTGGTCGACGAGTCGCCGCCGCCCGTACCGCCGGACCCCACGGAGGTCGCGTTGCCGCTGCTGGTCGAGCCCTTCCCACCCGCGCCGCTGCTCGACGCGGTGTTGCCCTCGAAGTCGAAGCCACCGAGAACACTGGTGCAGGACGCCGCCCCGACGCCCAGGACCCCGAGGAGCCCCGCCAAAGCCAATCTCTTCATCGCGCGCATGATCGCGCGGCGCGGCGCGGCCGGCAAGCGTGCGAGCTACCGAACGATGCGCAGCCGCCCGCCCAGCCGCGCCAGGAACAGCGGATACGGCGAGATCCCCCCGTCGTCGGGGCTCACCATGCGCACGCAGCCCTCCCAGTCCTTGCACAGGCATTGAAGGAGCCGCCCGCCGGCCGCCAATCGAAAGCTGTACTTCTCGGGCTCGCGCGGGAGCACCGGCAGCTTGGCGCGCGAGAACCAAGACACGTAGTCGACGACGTCGGCGCGAATCCGGTCCAGCGTGAAGGCCGGATAGGCCCGGAGCACGTCGGCGTGCTGGTCCGACAAGAGGGCCATGAAGGTCACCGCGTCTCCCCTCGCGATGGCGGCGGCCACCTCCTCGAGAACGGCGCTCGCCTCGGCGACCAGCTCGTCGTTCAAGGTGAGCACCGGAGCGTCTTGAAAGGCCCACCGGCCCGCGACCTTGCCGAGGTCCTTGTCGGTCGACACCGAGCGCGGGAACCACGCCGGGCCCACCGGGTCACCCGGCTTGGGCGCCAGCTCCTCGGCGAGGAAATTCACCTCGGCGAGCACCTCGCCGTTCTCGGGGCCCAGGTCGGCCCCATCGGGGTACTTGACGATGCGCCCCGACACCCGCGCCTTGGGCCGCAAAAGCTCGCGGCGCTCGGTGCGCGACACGGCCGGCGTCGTCCCCGGCTCGATCAACAGCTCGAGGCGATTGGGGCCGTCGAAGAGGTATTGCTGCACCGCCGTCGACTCCACCCGGCGAAACTCGGCGACCAGGCGGCTGATGGGGATGTCGTTGAGCCAGAGCTCGGCCGTGCAGCCCTCGAGGTCGAGGTGGGTGTAGATGACGTGGGTGGTGGAGGGCGCGTTGCTCATGGCTCGCCTCCCCCGTGTACCTCAACCGAAGGTGTAGATGGGGAACTCGTCGAGGAGCATGCGCGGCGTCAGGCGCTTGATGGGCATGTGGGGGAATTTGGCGTACCCGTTGAGGTTGACCTTCTCGCTCTTCAGGTGACCCTTGAGCTCGATGCAGTGCTCTTTGCTGAACTCGAGCTTGCCGTCTTGCATGTCGAAGCAGGCCGTCACGTCGACGTGCACGTCGGCGAGGCTCCAGCCGAAGACGCTGGCCTTGCCGTCGCCGTAGATGGCCACCTTGGCCTCGGGGCGCAGGCTCACCTCCACGGCGGGCTTGCCGTCGTCGATGGTGAGCTCGGCCTGCACCGGGATGTCGAGCGACACGTAGCCGCCGACCTTCACCGACACGCCGGTGCCCGCCGCCATGGCCTCGACCCCGAACGACAGGTCGATCTTCATGTAGATGAGGTGCATGGCGATGGTGACCGCCATCTTGTGCTCGACGGCGTAATACCGTTCGTCGAACTTGGGCTCCTTGACGTGCTTCGACTCCCACTCGAGGGCCAGCTCGCCTTGCAGGAGCGACATCTCGAAGGAGAACTTCCACCCGACCTGGGGGAGCTTCTTGAACATGTGGTGGAGCTTCGACAGGGCGTCGATGGCCTTGTCGATGCCGTCCAGCACCATGTCGACCTTGCTCTTCTTCTCGCCCGGCTCGATCTCCTTGCCGAATTCACGCCCGTTGCGCGAGATGAAGAGCTCGAAGCCGCGGCCCGAGCGCTCGAGCTTCTTCATGGTCCCGACGGTGGTGACGTCGTCCTTCGTGTCGTACTTGGTCCCCTCCCCGCTCGTGCTCTGCTGGGAGAAGTGGCGCTCGTCCTTGTTGCCGGACGTCGAGTAGGCCGACCCCGTGCCGCCGCGCTGCGAGGACTGGGTGTATTTGTACTCGTCCCCCTCGACCTTGGCGGTGCTGGAGGTCTGGTTGCGACCGAAGGTGTTGCTGGTCTTGCGGTCCGAGTCGAAGCTCTTCTCGCCGGTCAGCGTGCCGCTCTGCGACTCCTCCACCTTGAAGAGCGCCGGCATCTTGAGGCCGATCGCGTACTTGTCGTGGCGGAAGATGCGCACGAGCGCGATGAGGTCGGTGGCGGGCTCTTCCTTGGCGCCCTTGGGGAGGATGCCACACGACACCTCCTTCACCTCGATCTGCTTGGGATTGTAGAGGGGCCACAGCGACTTGATGATGTCGATGATGACCATGATCCCGCTGGGATCAGTGATATCTTGGTCGACCTCCCGGGCCGTGAACTCCTTGGGACCGATGTCGTCGCCCTTCTTCCACTCCTCGCCCTTGGGAAGCTCGGGGACGGGGCCGAGGCCCTTCATGCACATGGCGGGGTGCACGTGGAACCCGCAGTTGCCCACGTGCTCGCCCTTGCCCGTGACCTTGACCTTGTCGGGGTTCTGGTCCTGCTTGGTGTAATAGCCACCGACCATGTCGATGACGAAGTCGTATTTACCGAGCAGGTCGATGGTGCGCTTGCTGGCGCCCTTGGGGAGGGGCTCACCGCGCTTCTTCTTCTTGGTCTCGAGCTTGCGAGTCGCGTCCTTGCCGTAGTCGTTGACCACGCAGGTGACGGTCAGCGACTTGCAGTTGCAGGGGATGTGGTCGTGGACCGGGCAGCCCTGCGCGCCCTGCGCCGCCGGCTTGTTGGCCGAGGTGGGGGTCGCGGGCGCGGGGTGCGGGTTCTGTTGCGGTCTCGCCGGCACTACCACGGGATGGCCTCCAGTCCAAACGGGCGCGCGAAGCGCTCCGTCACCACTTGTTCGATCGACTCCACGCGTCGCTCGCGCGCCTGTTCGATCAGCTTGTTGAGCTTGCCGGCGGGATAGAGCCCCTCGTCCTCGAGGGTCTCCTTCACCCAGGGGGTGGTCTCGTCGGCGCTCTGGCCGAGCACGAGGTGGAGCAGGATGAGCTGGGCGACCTCCGGCTCGTCGACGATGTGAAAGCGCAAGGCGCGCTCCACGCCCCCGTCCACCCAGGCGCGCAGCTCGTCCTTGGAGAGCCCCGACACCGAATCACGGAAGTTCTGCTCGAGGTAACCGCTGATCCGCTCGACGAAGTCTTTACGGGCCTTGTCGTCGAACCACTCGAGCTGGGCTTTCGTGAGGCGGAACATCAGCCGGCCCCCTTCTTCGTGGCGGCGTCGAAGCTCAGCAGCTCGAAGCCCGGCCCCTCGCAGAAGAAGCGATCGATCTCCTCGAAGACCTCGCTCTTTTG
>FTCO01000204.1_pt1 | contig 10840 bp, 6 predicted proteins | sample 1639701 | NCBI WGS metagenome assembly FTCO01 (sample SAMEA3914869, study PRJEB12502) | metagenome | biome: forest; material: soil | place: USA | collected 2012-03-12 | depth 0.1 m | reverse complement strand
TCGGTGGGCTCGACGTCGCCATAAGGAGTGTCGCGGGTGGCGCAGCACGGAAAGCCCCAATCATCGCCCTGGCGGATGGGGAGGATCTTCTCGCGGCCCCCGACGTCGCCCGAATAGTCCTTGGCCAGCTCGGCGGCGTAGCAGCGGTTCTTGCCCGGCTGACAGCGGATGGCGATGGGGTTGCGACAGCCCTTGGCGACCGGCTTGCCGTTGGGCGAGCCGTCGATGGCGAGGATGCCTCCGTGGAAGGGGTGGCTGGGGTCGCAATCCTCCCCTTGGTCGCCGCCATTGCCCACGTAGATGGTCCCGTCGTCGGCCATGTCGAGGGCCTTGGGCCAATGAAGGTCGGAGACGTAGGTGGTAATCTGTGCGACCAGCTCGGCCGCGCTCGCGTCGGCGGAGCGCTGGCCGGTCACGTAGGGCAACCGGCGGATGGCGGTGGCGTCTTGAAAGTAGAGAGAGCCCTTGGCAAAGAGCAGCCCTTGGGTCGAGGCCAGGTTGCCCAGGAAGGTTTTGGGGGCCTCGGCGAAGCCGTCGTGATCGTCGTCGGCCAGGACCAGGATGGCGGACTTGCCGTAGGGGCCGCCACCGGTCGTATTGGTGGTGGGTGAGGCGACGAAGATCTCTCCGCCGGGTGCGACCTTGATCTGGCGCGCGTTGGGCACCGCGGCGAAGGCGTGGGCGCAGAATCCATCGGGCAGGGTGAGCCACGAGAGGTCGGTCGCGTCCTGGGAGCCGGTGACGAGGTATTCACCGTCGGCCGTGAAGACCAGTGAGCCAGGGAGCTCGCAATAAGCCCCGTCGAGCTTGCCAGCGTGGGTGGGGATGCTCTTGTCGTCTCCCCCGCAGCTACAGGCGGGGAAGGTCGCCGAGGCCCCGAGCGCCACGATCAGCCAGGCTAGATGGGCCAAGGGGAGGCGCCGCGAGCGACGGAGCATGCGCGACTCGTGCATCGAATGCCGGCCCCCGTCAACGACGGCGACTCGGCCCCGTGGGGGCCCAGGCGGTCTCTCGAGGGCGCTCTCGCGCGGGGAACGTGGCGCTCACCATTGATTGTTCGCGATTTTGGGGCCCATGGCGTGCTAGGACGCTAGCCCGGATGGCTCCCGTCAAAGCGAACTCGGTCGGTGATCGAATCGAGCAGTTCATCTCCGATGTCCTCGACCTGATTCAGCAGGTCCGGCAGGACAGCCGCTCTGCCGCGCTGGGGATCGGGGGCGCGCCCGCCGCGGCGCCGCGGAAGCGCGGGCGTCCGCGCAAGGTCGAGGTCGCGCGTCCCAACGTGACGACCGCGCCGGTCCAGGCGGAGGCGCCGCCCCCCGCCGCGCCCCGGCGCGTGGGTCGGCCCCGCAAGGTGCAGCCCATCCCCGTGGCCCCGGCGCCGGAGCCCGAGGCCGCGGCCACCGAGGAGCCGCAGGCCCCCGGCGAGCGCGAGACGGCCGTCCTCGAGACGGTGAAGCTCCTGGTGCGAGCCACGGCCGGCGAGATCGCGCGCCAGTCGGGGCTGCCCAACGGCAGCGTGTATGCGCTGCTTCGCTCGCTGGCCATCCGCGGCCAGGTCGCCAAGATGGAGACCTCGCGAGGCATCGAATACGGGCTCGTGTCGGCCGGCGGCATCCGCCCGTTCAAGCGCCCGCGCTCGTCGGAGCCGGGTCCGGGCTCGAGCCCGGGGGCTGCGGGGGAGCCGCCGCCCGCTTCCGAGCCGCCCGCCGAGGGCTGAGCCCGCCCCGCGCGCGGCAGCGGGCGCTTCGACGACCGAGCTCCTACCGTGCAGCCGCTCCCCATCGACCCCGTCTTGCCCGAGATCGTCGGCGCGCTGCGCGGCGAGCGGAGGCTCGTGCTCGAGGCTCCCCCGGGGGCCGGAAAGACCACGCGCGTTCCCCGCGCGCTCCTCGACGCCGGGATGGCGGCGGCCGGCGAGATCCTGGTCCTCGAGCCCCGTCGCCTCGCCGCGCGCCTCTCGGCTCGCCGCGTCGCCGAGGAGCTCGGCGAGGAGGTCGGGGGCACCGTCGGCTACTCGATGCGCTTCGAGGACGCGAGCAGCCCCAAGACGCGCGTCCGCTTCGTCACCGAAGGGACGCTGACGCGGAGGCTGCTCCGCGACCCGAAGCTCGCCGGCGTGGGCACGGTGCTCCTCGACGAGTTCCACGAACGGCACCTCGACGGTGACGTCGCGCTGGCCCTCCTCCGGCGCCTCCAGCTCGGGGCGAGGCCGGACCTCGCCATCGCGGTCATGTCGGCCACGCTCGACCCGGGCCCCATCGCCGAGTTCTTGGGGGGTGCGCCGCGCGTCCGCGCCGAGGGGCGGCGCTTCCCGGTCGAGATCGAGCACCTCGACAAGAGCGACGACCGGCCCCTCGAGTCACAGGTGGCCTCGGCGGTGCGGAGGTTGTGCGCCGAGGGCCTCGACGGCGACGTGCTCGTCTTCCTCCCCGGCATGCTCGAGATCCGGAGGGCGGCCGAGGCGTGCGGCGCGATCTGCAAGCAGGAAGGCCTGCTCGCGCTCCCGCTCCACGGCTCGCTCTCACCGGCCGAGCAAGACCGCGCGATCAGGCCTCAGAGCCAGCGCAAGGTGATCCTCGCGACCAACGTGGCCGAGACCAGCGTGACCATCGACGGCGTGGTGGCGGTGGTCGACTCGGGGCTCGCGCGTGTGGCCTCGCACTCGCCGTGGTCGGGTCTGCCGACGCTGAAGGTCGCCAAGGTCTCGCGCGCGTCGGCGGAGCAGCGGGCGGGGAGGGCCGGTCGCACGAGGCCGGGGCGTTGCCTGCGCCTCTACACGAAGGGAGATCACGCGGCGCGGCCGGAGCACGAGGCGGCCGAGGTGGCGCGGGCCGACCTCACCGGGGCTTCGCTCGACCTCCTGGGGGCCGGGGTGACGAGCCTCGGCGGCTTCCCGTGGTTCGAGGCCCCGCCGCGCGTCGGGCTGCAAGCGGCCGAGGGGCTCCTTGCGCGGCTGGGCGCCACGGAGAGCGGGAGCGCGCCGGGTGAGACGAAGCTCACGGCCACCGGGAGGCGCATGCTGGCGTTCCCCACCCACCCGCGGCTCTCGCGCCTGCTCGTCGAGGCCGAGCGACGGGGGATCGCGGCGGATGGGGCGGCCATCGCGGCCCTGCTCGGCGAGCGCGAGATCACGACCCAGCGGGCCAGCGACGCGGCCCACCGATCCGATGTGCTCGCGGCCCTGGAGCGCCTCGACGAGGCCGAGGGGGCCGGCTTCTCGTTCGAGCGGCTGCGCTGGCTGGGCATCGACGCGACTCGCGCCGCAGCGGCCGACAAGGTGCGCAAGCAGCTCGTGAGGCTCTGCGATCGAAGGCTCGCCCCCGCGCCCGGCTCGCCGAAGGCGTGGGAAGATGCTGCGCTCATGAGCATCCTCACCGCCTATCCGGACCGCGTGGGGAGGCTCCGAAGGCCCGCCAACGCCACGGGGAGGAGCGCGCGCGAGGTCGTGTTCGCCGGCGGGGGGACCGCCACCCTTTCGGAGTCCAGCGGCGTCGCCGGAGTCGACCTCCTGGTGGCCATCGACGCCGAGGAGCGCGCCGAGCCGGCCGGACCCGGGAGGCCCGCAGGCAGGCCGCGCGCCGTGGTGCGCATGGCCAGCGCCGTGGAGGCCGACTGGCTCCTCGAGCTCTTCACCGACGCCGTCGCCGATACCACCGTCGCTTCGTGGAACGCGGGCGCCGAGCGCGTCGAGGTGGTCCGGCGCCTCTCCTACGATGGCCTCGTGCTCGAGGAGAGCAAGGCCGCGGCCGGGGATCCTCGCGAGATTGCCCGCGTGCTCGGGGAGGCAGTGCGCCAGGCCGGCTGGCGGAGGTTCGTGAACGACGACGAGATCGATCGCTTCGCGGCGCGCGTGGGCTTCGTGGCCGAGCACTTCCCCGAGCTCGAGCTCCCGTCGTTCGAGGAGGAGGGCATCGCGCTCTCGCTCGCCGAGCTCTGTGAGGGCGCGACGAGCTTCGCCGACCTGCGGGCCCACGATCTCGGTCAGACGTTGAAGAGCCGCCTCTCGCCCGACCAGGCTCGGAAGCTCGCCGAGCTGGCGCCCGACGCCATCACGCTGCCCGGCGGCCGGCGGGTGAAGATCGAGTACGTGAAGGGCACGGCCCCGAGCGCAGGCTCGCGCCTCCAGGACTTCTTCGGGATGGCGGAGGGGCCCAAGGTGGCGAAGGGCCGAGTCCCTGTGGTCTTGCACCTCCTCGCGCCCAACCAGCGCGCGGTCCAGATCACGACCGATCTGGCCGGCTTCTGGGAGCGACACTACCCGGCCATCGCCAAGGAGCTGCGGCGCCGGTACCCGCGACACGCGTGGCCGGACGACCCGCGCACCGCGCGGCCGCCACCGCCACCTGTGCGAAGAGGCTGATCAGGTCGAGGAGTCGTCGTCGGGGTCGCCGACGTCCGCCACCCGCGAGGCGTCGGCGGTGAGCGGCGGGTAGAGGCTCTCGACCAGCGCCGTCGAGGTGGCGGCGGCGAGGCGCGCGTCCATGGCCGCGAGGGCCTCGTGGAGCGTCGCCACGGCGGCGCGCACCGCGGCCTTGCGGGGCGCCGTCTCCCGGCGCTCGACGACGGCGAAGACGTCCTCCAGGCCACGGGCTACGGTCTCGGCCTCGAGGCGGTGCTCGGACCCGCGCGCCTCGGCGACGAGGAACCGGCCGACCCTGACCATGCCGCGGTAGCGGGTGCGCTCGCGCTCGAGGAAGTCGCGATAAGGCTTCACCGCGCCGCTGAGCGCCACCACCACCTCGCGGAGCGCCACCGCCTCGGAGAGGACGGCGTCTCGTTGAGCGGCCGAGAGCTCGGCGTCGTGCTCGAAGTGGGCGTCGAGCGTGCCCAGGATCTCTCGAGCCCAGCGCAGGTGCCGGAGGCCGGAGGCGTCTGCCGAGAGCCGCTGCATCGAAGGCCTACCTCTTCACCCCTCGCGAAGGCCTCAGGCGACGGCGGGCGCGGCGCTCGCGGGGGCGGCCCGCTGCGCGCTCTCGTTCACCTTCACGCTCACGAGCTTGGAGCACCCGGGCTCCTGCATGGTGACGCCGTAGAGCACGTCGACCGATTGCATGGTTCGCTTGATGTGCGTGATGAGGATGAACTGCGAGTGGCTGGTCATGCTGCGGATCGCCTCGTTGTAACGGGCGACGTTGGCCTCGTCGAGCGGCGCGTCGACCTCGTCGAGGATGCAGAAGGGCGAGGGCTTGAACTGAAAGATGGCGAAGATGAGGCTGACCGCGGTGAGGGCCTTCTCGCCGCCGCTCATGAGCTCGATGTTGCCGAGCTTCTTGCCGGGTGGCTGGGCGAGGATCTCGATGCCCGTGTCGAGCATGTCGTCGGGGTTCGTGAGCCGGAGCTCGGCGGCGCCGCCGCGGAACATCTTGGGGAAGAGCATCTTGAAGCGCGCGTTGATGCCCTCGAAGGTCATCTTGAAGAGCTTCTTCGACTCGCGGTTCATCTGCGCGATGGCCTTCTCGAGGTCGCTGAGCGCCTGCTCGAGGTCGGCCTTCTGCGCGGCGTAGTACTTGTAGCGCTGCTCCGCCTCGGCGTGCTCGCGCACGGCGTCGACGTTGACCGGGCCCATGCGATCGAGCAGCTCCGTCAGCTCCGTGATGCGAGCGCGGTGGCCGGCGTCGACGAGGGGTCGCTTGTGATAATCGCCCACCACGCGCCGGAGCTCGAGCCCGCGGAAGCGCTCGCGGATGCCCTCGACCAGGTGCGTGTGCTCGATGGCGAGCTTCTGCAGGGTCATGACGTGCTTCTGGAGGGCCTCGCTGGCCTCGGCGACCTCCTGCCGCAAGCCCTTGAGGTCGGCCTCGCGCTCGGCGAGGGCTTGCCGGGCCGTGTCGAGGGCCTGCCGGGAGGCGAGCAGCTCGTCGTGAGCCGTGCGCGCCTCGCCGACCGAGGTGGTGACCTTCTCGCGCGAGAGCAGGATGGCCGCCGCCGCCGTGCCCGCGCCGCGCGCCGCCTCGGTGCGGTCGTCGTCGAGCTTGCGGATGCGACCCTGCAGCTCGTCGATCGATCGAGTGAGGCGCTCGACGGTGGCGCGCATGGCGTTGGCGCGCTCCCGCACGCGCGCCAAGCGCACCTTGCGCTCGGTGACGACCGACTGCTGGCCGAGGACGCGCTCGCGCCATTCGGCCGCCTGCATCTCGGCGTGGTCGAGGGCCGAGGCGACCTCTTCCTTGGCGGTCCGGCCCGCGTCGAGCTTGGCGCGGGCGGCGTCCATCTCCCCGCTGGCCCGGTCGAGGGCGTCGGCGAGCTCTTCGAGGTCCCCCTCGACCACGGCGCGCCGCTTGTCGGCATGAGCGATCTGGTCCTCGGCGCGGCGCAGGTCCTTCTCGGCGGTGACGAGGGCCAGCTCGCCCTGGTGAGCCTCGCTGCGCGCCCGGTCGAGGGCCGTGCCCACCTCGGTCACCCGGAGCCGCAGGGCCTGCTGCGCCTCGAGCAACGCCGTGACCTCGTCGCCCTTCTTGGCGACCCACTCGTGCAGCTCGCGCATCTCGCGCTTCTGCTCGATCATGCCCGCCGCCACCGCGTCGCCGGATCCACCGCGGATGCGGCCGTCGGCGCCCACCACCGTCCCGTCGAGGGCCACCAGCGTGGCGCGCACGCCGGCCCGATGGAGCCGCAGCGCCACCGCAGGGGACTCGACGACGATGGCGTCGCCGACCAGCGCCCGAGCCAGGCTCTCGTCCTCGGCCGCGAACGAGAGCTGATCGACCAGCGGGCCGACGACGCCCTCGCCTCTCGGTAGCCTCGGTGACGTGCCGGCGACGAAGGCAGGCCGCGCCGCGATCATGGTCGCCCGTCCCCCCTTGGTGCGCGCCAGCTCCGCGAGCAGGGCCACGCCTCGCTCGAGGTCGTTCACCACCACGCTCTGGAGCTCGGCGCCCACGAGCCCCGCGAAGGCTGCGGTGAGGTGGGCCGGCGCCTCCACACGATCGGCGACCAGCCCGACCAGCGCCGCGTCCTTCGTCTTGAGGAGCGTCTTGACCCCCTGGCCGACGCCCTCGAGGCGGGCGTGGATCTCCTCCAGCGCGCGCAGGCGGCTTCGCTTCTGATTGAGCTCGTTGCGGGCTTGATCGACGGCCTTGTCGGTCCCGACCGCCGTCTCGCGCAGCTGCTTCGACTCGGCTTCCAGGCGGGCACGGTCGTCGGCGCTGATGCGCTTGCCTTCGGCCAGCTCGCGGACATGGGACGCCAGCTGGTTCTTGCGATGGACCATGTCCTCGCCCTCGAAGCGGAGGCGCCCCAGCTCGTCCTCGAGCTTGGCCCTTCGCTGCGACATCTCCCCGAGCCTTCGGTCGAACCCGCTCAGCGTCGCCTCGGCGCCCGCGACCGCCGCCTGGGCGCCCGCCGCGCGCTTGCGGAGCTCGCCGGCCTCTTGATCGACGGCACGCTCGCCATGCCGGAGCTCGTCGAGCCGCTCATGTTCCTCGATGGCACGGGCTGCCTCTGCCGCCTCTTCCTGCTCGACGTTCTCGAGCTGCTGCTGGAGCGTGGCCTTCTCGCTCACGAGCCCGCCGATGGACCGCTCGAGATCCGCCTGCTCGAGGGTGGCGGCCGCCCGGCGCTCTTCGAGGTGCTTCAGCCGATCGCGCGCCCGGGTGATCTCGGCCTCGTGGGTGCGGACCTCGTTGTCGGCGTAGAACGCGGCGCGCTGCGCCTTCTCGGCGCGATCTTCCGCAGCCAGGGCCTCGAGGCGGGTGACGCTCAGCTCGGCCTCGCGGGCCCCCAGCGCCGTCTTGGCGACCTGCTCGCGCTCCCCCTGCTCCGCCCGTCCGGCTTCCGCGACCTTGGTGAGGGCCAAGATCGAAAGGAGCTGATGAGATGCCTCGTGGAGCACCAGATCTTCGAGCTCGGCCCGATAGGCCACGTATCGCTCCGCCTTGGCCGCCTGCCGCTTGAGGGACGCCAGGCTCCGCTGGATCTCCGATACGATGTCTCCCACGCGGAGCAGGTTTTGCCGCGTCTGATCCATCTTGAGCTCGGCTTGCTTCTTACGAGCCTTGTACTTGGTGATGCCGGCCGCCTCCTCGATGAGCATCCGGCGGTCTTCCGCGCGCGCCGAGACGATGAGGCCGATCTTCCCCTGCTCGATGATCGAATAGGCCTTCGTGCCGACGCCCGTGCCGAGGAAGAGGTCGGTGACGTCCTTCAGCCGGACCTGCGTCTTGTTGATGAGGTATTCGCTGGTGGTGTCGCGATAGAGGCGCCGCGTGACCGCGATCTCGGCGTAGTCACGGTACTCGAGCGGGAGCTGTGCGGCGCCCTCCGGATCGGTGTTGTCGAAGACGAGGGTGACCTCGGCGAGGCCGTGCGGACCGCGGTGCTCGGAGCCGTTGAAGATGACGTCGGCCATGGCCCGGCCGCGGAGGTGCTTGGCGCTCTGCTCGCCCATGGCCCAGCGGATGGAGTCGACGATGTTCGACTTGCCACAGCCATTGGGCCCGACGATGCCGACCACATCGGTGTCGAAGTGCACGACCGTTCGGTCGACGAACGACTTGAAACCGCTGATCTCGAGCCTTCGGATGCGCATGGCCTGAGGCCGAGGTTAGCGCAATCGCCCGCCGGTGGCACGGCCCTCATCACGGTGGGCTGCCGGCGCCGAAGCCGTGATCAGAAGACCTTCTGGGGCACGTCGATGCGGTCGCCGGACTGCAAGAGAGGATCGGGGATACGGTTGGCGAACACGTCGTCCACGTTCACCGTGCCCGCCACGGTCCCACCCTTTACCTTGCGCGTGATGGTGACCCGGCTCTTGTTCGCGAGCGCGTTGAAGCCGCCAGAGATGGAGATGGCGCGCAGCAGCGTCATGCCGGAGTCGAGGGGGATGGAGCCGGACTTGGTCACCTCGCCGATCACCTCGACGCGCTTCGAGCGAGACTCCTTGATGCTCACCGACACATAGGGATTTCGCAGGATCTTGTTCGCGATCAACTGCTCTCGAATGAGCTGCGAGACGGCCTGCGGCTCTTTCCCCTCGACGTTGAGGCGCGGCACATAGGGGATGTCGACGGTCCCATCCGGCGCCACCGTGTATTGGCTGGGGAGCTTGTCTTCGCCCACGATCCGAAGCTCGAAGACGTCGCCCACGCCCAGCGCCGCGACCTCCACCGGGGGAGGCAGGTTGACGGCGTGGGGAGGAGGGCCGCACCCGTTGCCGGCCAACAGCAAGGCGGCTCCGAAGACGACCGCCGCGCCTCTCACAGGAACCACCGGAAGCCGATGTAGGCTTCCAAGTCCTTGTAAGCGAGCTCGTCGGGCAAACCGTCGGTTGCGATCGTCGTGTTGCTGATGTTCTGCGTATAGTGGAGGGTGAGGTTGACGCCCAATGAATCCTTGAAGCGATACTCGCCGAACAGGGACGTATCGACGTGCACGTCGGTGAACGCGGCCTGCTTGAGCGACGCGATCGAAGGATATCGATAGGGCCCGACACCACCACTGACCAGCAGCAGGAAGGTGCCGGAGAACATGTTGGAGAGCGTCAGGTAGCCCCAATCACGCTCGTAATAGGTGCCGATGTAGCTGTCGAAGAAGTCGCGCTGGAACCCGACGGCGATGGACGACAGGTAGGACCTCGAGGCGACGTCCGTGCCCTCGGTGCTCGGCTTGGAGGTGAGGTACCACTTCAGCTCGACTTGCCCGATGACGCTGTCGAAGTCCTGCACCGGTTGAGCGCCCGAGTTGGAGTAGAAGCTCGCTCCCCAGCCCACCATCGCCGAAGCCGCGAACGAGGGCGTCACGAGCCCGGTAACGCCCAAGCGTGCGCGCAGTGGGTGAGCAGAGGTCTTGTCCAGCGCCGAGGACCCGGTGGTGACGGTGGTGCTCGTCGTTTGGCTCGGATAGTTCGTGAAGCCGAAACGAGCATCGTAGACGAGCGCCGTGCGAGGGAGGAAGCGCCAGCGCCCCTGCGTGCTCACTTCGTTCGTGATGTTGTTGAGGTTGCTGAACTCCGATGACTCGAAGAACACGCCGCTGAAGGTGTATCGGACGTGCCAATCGAACAGGCCCGCACCGGGCGCCCAACCGATCTCGGCGCCGGCGATGGGCGTGTCACGATTGAACGATCCGTCGATCCCCTCTTCGGAGGCGGTCAACTGGCGCGCGACGGAGCCGAACACCTGCCCGGACCACTGTCTGCCTCGCAGAATCCCGAGGTTGAAGTCGAGCGAGCCTCCCAGGTTCCGCTGTCCGCGAATGGCGTCGGCTTCGCGGGATTGGAGCGGGATGAACTCGTTGTAAGTCAACGCGATGCCGCCGCGGAAGTCGATGGTGGGCGCGGACGCGCCCTGACTCCGGGGTCCGGTGAGGGTCGAGACCGACAGCGAAGGAACCAACTGCAGGCGCAGGGCTCCCAGGGGGCCGCCGAAATCGGTGCTTCCCCGCCGCAGATAGTTCGAATCGTACCCGAACATCAACCCGGCGCCGGGGTGCAGCTCGAAGTCGCCTGCGCGAATGCCGGCCCCTTCGCCAGCAGCGCGGTCTTTCAGCCACGCCTGATCCTGCGCCAGCGCCGTCGCCGGAACAGCCGTGATCAAGCCGAGGACGGCAGTAACGAGTACGCTAGGTTTCATCACCCGCTCGAGCAGTGGGAGCATCGTCGGAAGATTGAGTGTGCGTCGAGGTTACTTGACGCAGCTCGAGCACGTGGGAGGCTCGACGACGACGTTCGTCGGAACCTGATCCCAGGAAGAAGGATCGCTGGGGAGCCCCGTATCGATGGTCGCGTTGACCGCGCTCTCACCCACGAAGCCCGCCTCTTGCCCGATGCATTGGTTCGCCTCGGCCGAGAGCTGCTCCGAGCGCTGCCGGAGGACGCTGAGGATCGTGAACTCGTGGTTCG
>FTCO01001664.1_pt1 | contig 10844 bp, 7 predicted proteins | sample 1639701 | NCBI WGS metagenome assembly FTCO01 (sample SAMEA3914869, study PRJEB12502) | metagenome | biome: forest; material: soil | place: USA | collected 2012-03-12 | depth 0.1 m | reverse complement strand
AGTCACGCTCCCCGTCGTGTTCGTGAAGAGCAAGCACGCGGTCCGCTACACGCGCGGCGCGGCCGGCGGCGCGACGCCCGGGGCCGCGCTCGGCTTCCGTGAGGCCGTGCCCATCACCGGCCCCGAGAAGCACATCGGCGGACAGGCCTTCTACGAGGCTCGTGACGGCTCGCTCATCCGCGTCGATCAATCGGTGAAGGTCGATCGCGCGGCCCACCCGCCGGCCTGGGCTCAGTCGGGCCGCAAGTGGGTCGACGTCTCCATCCTCCATCAGAGCCTGGTCGCCTACGAGGGGATGAAGCCCATCTATGCGACCCTCGTCTCCACGGGCGCCGATGGGCTCGGCGACCCCAAGAAGACGCACTCGACCATTCAAGGCGCCTTCCTCATCCACACGAAGCACATCAGCACCACGATGGATGACGACAAGAAGGGTGACGAGTTCGACTTCCGCGACGTGCCCTACGTTCAATACTTCACCGAGGGCTTCGCGCTCCACGGGGCCTACTGGCACGACGAGTTCGGCACCCCGCGGAGCCACGGTTGCGTGAACCTGGCGCCCATCGACGCGGCCTGGCTCTTCAACTGGACCGATCCCGACGTGCCCAAGGGATGGCACGGCGCGCTATCGCTCCGCAAAGGCACGCTGGTCTATACGCACCCCTGACGGCGCGGTAGATCGCGGGACCATGTCTGCGCACGAGCCCCTCTCCCTCGACGATCTCCTCGGCATCGACCCCCTCCTCACCGACGAGGAGAAGATGATCCGCGCCACCGTGCGTCGGTTCGTTCGCGAGCGCTACCTCCCCAAGGCCGCCGAGCTCTTCGAGGAGGAGAAGTTCGCCACCGAGCTCATCCCCGAGCTGGCCGCCATGGGCCTGTTGGGCGGCTCGCTCACGGGCTATGGCTGTGCGGGCATGAATTCGGTCGCCTATGGATTGGCGATCGCCGAGCTCGAGTATGGAGACAGCGGGCTCCGCAGCTTCGTCAGCGTCCAAGGCTCGCTCGCCATGTGGCCGATCTGGAAGTACGGCTCGGAGGAGCAGAAGCAACGCTGGCTCCCCCGCATGGCCGCGGGTGAGCTCATCGGGTGCTTCGGATTGACCGAGCCCGACAGCGGCTCCGACCCCAGCTCGATGAAGACCAGGGCGCGCTCCGACGGCGACTCCTACGTCATCTCCGGGACCAAGATGTGGATCACCAGCGCTCCCGTCGCCGACTTGGCGGTCGTGTGGGCCAAGGTGGACGACGGGGCGGCCGAGTCGATTCGAGGCTTCGTGGTCGAGCGGGGGATGGCGGGCTTCGAGACCCCCACCATCCACGGCAAGATGAGCCTGCGCGCCAGCCCCACCGGCGAGATCGTCTTGAATGAGGTGAGGGTCCCCAAGGCGAACATGCTCCCCAACGTGATGGGGTTGAAAGGTCCGCTCGGGTGTCTCACCCAGGCTCGGTTCGGGATCTCGTGGGGCGCCCTCGGGGCCGCGCGGGCCTGCTACGACGCGGCGCTCTCCTATTCACGGGAGCGGGTCCAGTTCAACAAGCCCATCGCCAGCCGCCAGCTCATTCAAGAGCAGCTCGTCGAGATGGCCAGCGAGATCGCCAAGGGCCAGATCATGGTCCTCCACTATGGCCGCATGAAGGACGCGGGCGGCATCTCGCCCATCCAGGTCTCCCTCTGCAAGAAGAACAACGTGGGCTGGGCGCTCAAGATCGCCAGGACCGCGCGGGGGATCCTCGGGGGGAACGGCATCCTGCTCGATTACCCCGTCATCCGGCACATGCTGAACCTCGAGAGCGTCTACACCTACGAGGGGACGAACGAGGTCCACACGCTGATCCTGGGCAACGCGCTCACCGGCTACAACGCCTTCTGAGCTGCTGAGCCGGCCCGCGAAGAAAAAATCTCGCCCCCCGTCAGAAGCCGCCGCGGCCCCCCGTCCTTCAGGACACGGCGGGCTCGCAAGGCGGCTCGGCGGAAGTCGGAGATGGTCATGAACACGCAGATCCACGGCAACCAAGCTCACTTGAATGGCGACGCCCCGGCGTTTGGTCGTTCGCTGGTGAGCGGTTGCTTCGCGGCCCAGAAGGCCGCGAGCAAGCCGGAGGATCGCAAGTAGGGCGGCTCAGCAACTCGTCATTCGTGACGTTTGCGGAGGCCGCCCGGGGAGACCCGAGGCGGCCTTCGCCGCTTCTGGGGCCCAGGGCCGAAGTTTACGTGGGTGTTGGGCAACTGGTGGCCCAAGCGGCTGTAACCCGCCCGCCCTCGAGGCATGGAGGTTCGAGTCCTCCCACCCACACTCGCGAGCTCGATGCTCAACGGTAGAGCAGCCGTCTCTTAAGCGGCGATTAGAGGGTTCGACTCCCTCCGGGCTCACAAAATCTGGCTGGACTCGTAGCTCAATGGCAGAGCGGCCGCCTTTTAAGCGGCTCTGTTGGAGGTTCGACTCCTCTCGGGTCCACGAAGCACATCACTCCGGAGTGGTCCAACGGCAAGGGCGGCGGGCTCTGACCCCGCAAACGTAGGTTCAATTCCTACCTCCGGAACCAGTGGCGGCGATGAGCCGGCACCACGATCTGTGACAATCGATCTCACGAAAACGAAGAGGGCGCCCTCCTTCCCAAGGGAGCCGCCCTCGTCATTCCGGTGTAGCTAAGTGGTAAAGCACGCGCCTGTTAAGCGCGGTATCGGAGGTTCGAATCCTCCCGCCGGAGCCCCTCGCCTCCATGGCTCAGTTGGAAGAGTACCTGTTTCGTAATCAGGTGATTCCGGTTCGATTCCGGATGGAGGCTCCGCGGTTTGGTCGTCTGCGCATGGCCCGTTCGTCTAGCGGTAAGGATTCCTGGCCTTTCAATCCGGGGACGGGGGTTCGATTCCCCCACGGGTCACGATGTCACGGCCAGCGGCAAAACAAAGACCGGTTTGGGGCTGGGGCCCCAAACCGAAGGTGCGGCAGCGTAAGACGGGTAGCGAGCAAGTCTGGTGATTGCACTGGCCTGAAAACCCAGCCAACTCGGTTCGATTCCGAGGTTACCCACCGGGATGTAGCCCAGCGGCAAGGCGCCTCATTTGGGATGAGGAGACCGCCGGTTCGAGTCCGGCCATCCCGACCGCAGTTTCGACAATCACGTGGGCGTTTCTCATCTGGTGAAGAGAGCGGATTGTGACCCCGCACAGGCGAGTTCGATTCTCGTACGCTCACCCAGGATGGGTCGGAGGGCCTCGGTTATCTTTTGCAAGAAGCCAAACCCGAGGTTCATTCACTTACCCGTCCCTGCACTCTACATTGCCCGCCCGGCGCGGGCCGAAAGGAGGCCATCGTGGCCCACTATGCGAAGCACGTCTCCTCGATAGCCACCCCGCAGGCCCTGCCGGCCCGCGCCGATCAGCGTCCGAACGACGCCGGCGGATATGCCTTCGTCCTCGATCGGTGGGCCCGGCTCGACCGTTGGCTCGTCCTCGGCGCCGACGGCGGCTCTTACTACGCCTCCGAGCAGGCCATGACCCGCGAAAACGCGGCCGTGGTCGCCGAGTGCCTCTCGGCCGACGGTCCGCGGGCGGTCGCTCGCATCGTGGCCATCAACACCTCCGGCCGGGCGCCCAAGAACGCGCCCGCCATCTTCGCGCTCGCCATGGCGACTGGCCATGACGACCTCGCGACCCGCAGGGCGGCCCTCGAGGCCGTTCCCAAGATCTGCCGCACGGGCACCGATCTCTTCCACTTCGCTCGCGACGTGGAGAGCTTTCGCCGGTGGGGCCGCGGCCTTCGGAACGCCATCGCGGGCTGGTACAACGACAAGCCCGTCGAGAAGGTCGCCTATCAGGCCATGAAGTACCGCCAGCGCGACGGCTGGGGGCACCGCGATTTGCTGCGGCTCTCCCATCCCAAGGCGCCGACCCCGGCCCACGACGCTCTGTATCGCTGGATCGTCGCGGGAATGGATGGGCTCGGGCGCGACTCGCAGAAGGGCCAGCCGCTCTCGGCCGATCAATTGCCCGCCGGCATCGTGGCCTTCGAGGCCTTGCAGGTGGCCAGCGATCGGCGTGAGGTGGTCAGTCTCATCCGCCAGCACGGCTTCACCCACGAGATGCTCCCCACGGCCTGGAAGAACCACGCCGAGGTCTGGGAGGCGCTCCTCGAGAACATGCCCCAGACTGCGTTGATTCGCAATCTGGGCAAGATGACGGCCGTCGGGCTGCTTGCGCCTGGCAGCGCGGCGGCCAAGAAGGCGGCCTCGGCCCTCCGGGATCCCGAGCGCCTCGCGCGCGCCAAGGTTCACCCCATCGCCTTGCTCTCGGCCCTTCGGGTCTATGCGCAGGGCCATGGCGAGCTCGCCGCCCGGCGGGCCAACGCCCTTGGCTGGACGCCCGTCCGCGAGATCGTCGATGCGCTCGACGAGGCCTTCTATCTCTCGTTCGACGCCATCGAGCCCGCCGGCAAGGTTCACTTGCTCGCCCTCGATGTCTCGGGCTCGATGACCTGCGGGGCGATCGCCGGCGTGCCGGGGCTCACTCCCAGGGTCGCGAGCGCGGCCATGGCGATGGCGACCGCCAGGGCCGAGCCGGGGTTCCTCTGCATGGGATTCACGTCCTCGCAGGGAGGCCGCGGTGGTCACAACGGGCTCTCGCCCCTCGCCATCTCGCCTCGTCAGAGGCTGGATGACGTGGTCCGCGCCGTCGACGGCTTGCCGTTCGGGGGCACGGACTGCGCTCTTCCGATGCTGTGGGCCACCGAGAACAAGGTGAAGGTCGATACCTTCGTCGTCTATACCGACAACGAGACCTGGGCGGGGGCCATCCACCCCTTCCAGGCGCTGCGTGACTATCGAAACAAGATGGGTCGCGACGCGAAGCTCATCGTGGTCGGCATGACGGCGACCAAGCTCACCATCGCCGACCCCGACGACGCCGGGATGATGGACGTCGTCGGCTTCGACACGGCCGCACCCCAGGTGATGGCGGACTTCGCCCGGGGCTCCGCCTGACCGCTGCCCGCGTCCTCGCGACGCGGGGGCGACTGCCTCCGATCCCGACTGGAGAGGGACCGGTTTCCTAAACCGTGTGAAGCGGGTTCGATTCCCGCCGGAGGCTCCGCGAGCGCACGGGCGCTCGAGAAAAATGCCGTCGTAGCTCAGCTGGGTAGAGCATCTGCTCCGTCCGTCGCTAACCTTGCCCCATGGGGCCGGCAGATGGATGGTTATCGTCAATCAGAGAGTCGCGAGTTCGAATCTTGCCGGCGGCACCGAGGAGAAAAAAAGAACGAAGCGCGGTCAGGAACGAGACAGCCACCGCGTCAATCAGAACAACGAAGACGACGCCGCCGAGCGAAGGCGGCCGACACGGGACGTAGAGTCATGGTGACCGCGGAGCCTCCAAAACTCCGGCGAGAAGGTTCGATTCCTTCGCGTCCCGCTCACACGGGGTGATAGTTCAATGGGAGAACACTGCCTTTGCACCGCAGTAATCGGGGTTCGATTCCCCGGCACTCCACCCGGACACGTTAGTTGACACGCGCCATGCCCTCGTACGCTTCTGGTGAGGCGACCTGACTGTCGATCAGGCGAGGGGAGTTCGATCCTCCTCGGGGGCGCCATCTCTCACGCATCACGCGACCATCGTCCAACGGTAAGACGGCAGGCTTCCACCCTGTCGATGTGGGTTCGATTCCCTCTGGTCGCTCTCGGGCAGTCTTGCGGTGGTATCTCAATGGTAGAGTGCGAGCTTGCCAGGCTCGAGATAGGGGTTCGATTCCCCTTCACCGCTCCGTTGGTTTTCAAAATGAGCCGGCCCTCTGGCGAGGAACGTGGATTGCAACCCCACGGTCCCGGGTCCGATTCCCGGCCGGCTCTCCCATCACGCAGCACCCTCACGACACGTATCTCGTCCTTATCTGCTAGAAGGCCTAGGCTACTGGACTCTCAATCCGGAGACGCGGGTTCGAATCCCGCTAAGGACGCCGGGTTGCCTCATCGACCGAGCACGACAAGAGCTCGGCTCGCTGACCGACCCACCTTTGACAATGCCGGGCCGACCCCTCTCGTCGGCCCCCTCTCCCCGTCCTGGCGGCCCAGGCCCGTTGCTACGAACGACGCTGTCGAGGTTCGACTCCTCGCGGGGAGGCCACTCTCTTTCACATTCGCTATTCATGCCTCTGATCTGACGGCTTCAGACGCGAGCCTCCGAAGCTCGCCGATCGGGTTCGACTCCCGGCAGAGGCTCCGCAGGGAGGGACGGTCCCAAACGAGGCTCATAACCTCGTCGCTGCCGGTTCAATTCCGGCCCCTGCCTCCGCGGTGCCTCGTGGCTCGAGGGACGGCTCTCATAAGGCTGATCCAGAGGGTTCGATTCCCTCCATCGCGACCGCGGTAAACATACACATCTGGGTGTGGCTCAACTTGGTAGAGCATCGGCTTCGGGAGCCGAGGATTGGGGGTTCGAATCCCTCCACTCAGACCGCCGAAAGGTAGCAGGTAGTGAGCAGTTTCATCTGGGTGTGGCTCAACTTGGTAGAGCATCGGCTCGGGGAGCCGAGGACTGGGGGTTCGAATCCCTCCATCCAGACCATGTGCGGGAAGAGCGAGCTGGCGAACGCACCGGTCCCACAAACCGGCCCCTGCAGGGTTCGATCCCCTGTTCCCGTACCGAGCACGTCGAGTGGCGCGCTCCTTGCCGATGTAGCCCAACGGTAGGAGGCTACCGCCTTAGAAGCGGTTCAGTGTGGGTTCGAATCCCTCCATCGGCACCGGCGCGTGATCCTGGTTGGGTCGGGGCGTCTTATAAGCGCCCGCCTCCGGGTTCGATCCCCGGCGTGCCGACCAGGGTTTTGCTCGGTTTTCAGCGGTCTCGAGGTAGGACGGTACGGTGACCTGGACTCTCTGATAAGGAGCCCGTTCCGTGTTCGACTCACGGCTACCTCACCATGCTTCACGAGATTAGCGGGGCTCGCTCTCTGGGAGAGCACCGGTGTGACACGCCGGACCAGGTGGGTTCGATTCTCACGCCCCGCACCGGAACGTAACGTCATCGTGATGGAACTGGTATACATGGCAGGCTGAGAACCTGTCCCCCGGTACACGGGGATGTGGGTTCGAATCCCATCGATGGCACCGCTTTGGTTGGGTTGAATGCTCGAATGGCGCAACTGGTAGACGCGGCTGATTCAAAACCAGCTACTTGAGGGTTCGAGTCCCTCTTCGAGCACCGGGCTCCCGCCGCGATGGTCGTGGTGGGGCCCCCCTCATCCCATTCGTGAGACCCGTGATGAAGAAGAAGAGGCGTTAGAGCGCCTGGCAGGGACCGAGAGGTCTCCCGCGAGTCGCTCTTCGACAAGGTGCCCCGTGAACGCGCAGACGTTGCTTTTGACGCCGTGGATGATGCCCCACAAGATAATCTCCTGGCAGACCGCCGTGACGATGAGCTTCCTCGACAAGGTCGAGGTCATCGAGGAGTACGACGAGGAGCTGCGGTCGCCGAGCCTGGCGATGAGGATGCCGGCCGTCGTGCGGCTCAAGCATCCACTCGGCGGGATGAAGCGAGGAGTGAAGTTCTCGCGGGTCAACGTCTTCGCGCGTGACGACTTTCGGTGCCAGTATTGCGGCGCCAAGAAGTCGGTGGGCGAGCTGAACTACGACCACGTGGTCCCCCGGGTCCAGGGCGGCAAGACGGTGTGGGAGAACATCGTCTCTTCTTGCTACGACTGCAACTCTCGTAAGAGGGGCCGCACGCCGGAGCAAGCTGGGATGAAGCTCCTCCGCGCGCCGGTGAAGCCCCGGTCTCTGCCGATGGCGCCGGTGGTCACGCGCGACTTCAGGAACATCCCCGAGGCCTGGACGCACTACTGTGCTCAGTCGGCCTGAGGGGCGGGTGGGGGCGCTGGAGCGCCAGCGCCCCCATCACCACGGAAGAAGAGCCGGTCGGGTGACCGGGCCCGTTTGGAAGACGGCGCGCACGCCTCGAGTGTGTGGGGGTCGGGACCTCCTTCTTCCGCGAAGCAAGTCATGGAGAGCAAACCGGATGCGGGTCCGGCGCCGCTTTGAACGCGGATCGGGCGCCTTTTTGGCGTGGGGTTCGACTCCTCTGCTCTCCGCCTCGCTCACGTGAGATCGATTTTGGAAGGTGAATCGGCCAGGGGCCGGGCCTGTTTCGAAAACAGAGCGCACGTCACCGTGTGGGGATCGAGACCTCCACCTTCCGCTGCATGATGGAAGCCGACTCGGCGGTGGTGCCGAGCCCGGTTGCTACCCGGAGCGTGCCTTCACGGGCATGGTGTTCGACTCACCCGGCTTCCGCCATTCGGGGATCGTCTAATGGAAGGATGCTGGTCTTTGACTCCAGCGGTCGTGGTTCGAGCCCACGTCCCCGAACCTAGAATGCGATGGCGGTGACGAGCCGGCTCGGCCTCGCGAAGAGATAGCCTTGCATCAGATCGCAGCCGATCGACTCGAGGGTGTCTCGCTCCTCGGTGGTCTCGATGCCCTCCGCCACCACCAGGATGCTCATCTCGTGGGAGAGGGAGGTCATGGCGGCGATGAGCTTGCGCTTCATCGGATCCGATTGGACGCCGCGAATGAGGGACATGTCGAGCTTGACGATCTCCGGCTTGAGCTGGGCGAAGGCCGTGAGGCCCGCGTAGCCGGCGCCGAGATCGTCGATGGCGATGGCGAAGCCCATCCTTCGCAAGAGATCGATGCGCGTGGCCACGTCGGAGACCTCGTCGAGGGAGGAGCGCTCGGTCACCTCCAGCACGACTCGGCTCGAATGACGCGAGAGCGGGGCGTCAGGCGATAAGAGGAGGGGGTCGGCGAGATCGCGCGTGTGGAGGTTGACGAACACCCGCGCTTCGCCCGGGAGGCTCGACAAGGAGGCTGCCACGCGATCGCGCACGGTGCGGCCGACGTCGGTGAGGCGGCCCAGGCGCTCGGCGCAGGCGAGGAGGGCCGGGGGGCTCGCGAGCGTCGGCTCGTCGTTGCGCATCAAGGCCTCGAAGCCAAAGACCTCTCGACGCTTCCAGTGGACGATGGGCTGATAGGCGATCCACAGCGTCCGGAGGGCGTTGGCGAAGCAGACCTCGAGGCCCGCGCGGTCACCGGCGGCCAGGCCCCCGCCACCGAATCGCTCGAAGGCGGCCCGCTTGAGCTTCGCCATTCGATAGAGGCGCACCGCCTGCTCGATCAAATGAACGAGCACGCGGCCATCGGCGGGCTTCACCAGATAGAAGAGCGCGCCCTCCTCGAGCGCTCGATTGGCGGCGTCGTCGCCCGCCGAGCCGCTCACCATGATGACGGGGAGATCGAGGTTCTGGCGGCGCACGGCGCGGAGCAATTCGTAGCCGTTCAGGCCCGGCATGTGGACGTCGGACAAGATGACGTCGACCTCCGAGGTCTCGAGTAGCTCCTTGGCGCGGGCGCCGTCGGTGGCGCTCTCCACCTCGTAGCCGGCTTGAGCCAGGATGCGCGTGTGGGCGCGGACCATGGCGGGCTCGTCGTCGACCACGAGGACGCGCGCGGTCTTGCGGGCGGCGCCGGGCAGAGGGGTCGGCGCCGGCGCTCCATTCGAAGGCGAATCCTGGTGAGGCATGGGCCGCAGTCTATCCCTGGATCCGAGGTCCAAGGGGCTGGCGAATGCTCTTCCGCTTCGTTTGTGACCCAAGCGACGAAGACCGAGGGAGCGCGAGGGTGTAGCGTCTCCTTCATGCAAGATCCCCGTTGTGAGAACTGTGGGCTACCTGTCTTTCAAGCAGGGGTGGCGACGGCGACTGGCGTTCGTCACCCAGTCTGCCCGGCGCCCCCGGGGAAGGCGGGCGTGCTGGGGGCGAACGGCGGCGGTTGTCTGGTGCTGGGGGGCCTGGGCCTCTTGGTCGTGGGCTTCTTCGCGGCGACCTGGGTGCTCTTCAGCCCTGGAGGCCTGCTCCACGACGACCCCAATGCCGCAGCGAAGGACGCCGCCGCGCCGAAGGGATCCGATGCTACCTTTGATGGGGAGACGAAGAGCAAGTCAGCCGAGCCGAGCGCGGAGCTGACGCAGAAATTCGCGTCGCGCAGCGGGCTCGTGGTCGCCCACTACCCGGAGAGCTTCGCCGCCTCGACTCCCGAGGAGCACGGCGTCCTGCTCCAGAGGAACCTGGACAAGCACGAGGGGCTCGTCGTCATCGACGCCGTGCCCGACCCGGTGTCGGACCAGCTCGAGGAGACCGATCGCGTCGTCCGGCTGGCCAGCGCCGCTGCACACGACGGTTATCGGCCCATCGCTGAGACCCCCGGTCTCTGCCATGGGGAGCCCGGTATCTGGTCCGGCGGCACGTACAAGGTGGAGGGGCAGTTGATTGGATATCAGACCCGCTCCTGCGCCTTCATGAAGGACGGGGTGTATCATCGCTGCTCCTACACGGCGCCGCTCCACCGCTTCCTGGCCCAGGAGGCCGTGTTCAAGGACATCTGCGAGCACGTCGAGATCAAGGCCCGCCGCGACCAATAGGGGTCTCGTTGATGCAGATGCAGTCGGCGTCCTTCACCGTGCCTCCCGTGTCGGTGCGGGTCCAGAGGCCATAACCCTGGCCGCGGCTCCAGGTCTCTCCACCGTACAGCTCGATGCAGGCGGGCGTCGGGCTCCGCAGCAGGTTCTGGCAGGTGGCGTCGTCGTTCGAGCGCAGCTTGACGGCCGAGGCCTTGGCGTCCTTGCAGTGGCGATTCTGAGAGAGGGCGGGGCCGTCGAGGAGGCGATTGTCGCTCCCCTTGGTGACGCTGATTCGGCCGCACTCCTCGGCGCTCACCGCGTTGGGGGAGGGGGGAGCTGAGCCGGCGGGGCTCTGCGAGGGAGCGGCGCCCGCGGAGGCCTTGGCGGCCGGGCT
>FTCO01000308.1_pt1 | contig 10878 bp, 8 predicted proteins | sample 1639701 | NCBI WGS metagenome assembly FTCO01 (sample SAMEA3914869, study PRJEB12502) | metagenome | biome: forest; material: soil | place: USA | collected 2012-03-12 | depth 0.1 m | reverse complement strand
GCCGGATCCGGGCCGAGAAGCGCGGGTCCTGAGGGCGAAACCGAGGGATCTACGCCGTAGTCCGAAGGCTCCAAGGCGTGGGCCCAGGGGTCTGCCTCCCACTCAGCAGGCTCCAGGCCCCAGTCAGCAGCTTTCAGGTCCTGGTCCGACGGCTCCAGGCCTCGGTCGAGGGCCCCCACACCTCGCCGCGAAGGCCGCGAGCCCCAACCCGAACGCTTCAAGCCGTGGCCCGCGCGCTCCACGCCTCGGCCCGAAGGGCCAAGGCCTTGATCCGAACGCTTCAAGCCGTGGCCCGTGCGCTCCACGCCTCGATCCGAAAGGCCAAGGCCTTGATCCGAACGGCGCAGGCCGTGTTCGGCAGCTCCCACACCCCGATCCGAACGCCGCCGGCCGTGGTCGGCAGCCTCCACGCCCCGATCGGAGGGCTCCCGGCCTCAATTCGAAGGCTTCAAGCCCTGCGCGGCGGGTCCACGTCACTCCGCGACGAGGGACCCGCGTGCTCGGACGCTCCCTTCGAGGCCGCCGGAGCCTTCTGCACCTCCGCGGAGGATCCGACCTTGGGCGCCTCCGGGGCGGACCCGTCCGGCGCCGCCCCTGCCGCCCCGCCGGAGGCCTTCGAGGCCACCGTTCCGACGTCGGAACGGCCAGCCTTCCGAGCCTTGCGCGGCGCCTTGGGCCGCGCGCTCGGCGCCGCCGGGGCCTTGATGGAAGCGGGCGCGGCCATCACCGGCGGCGGAGGAGGCGCAGCGGGCTGGGCCGCCTCCTTGGCCATCGACGCTTCGGCGGTCGCGCGCGCCGGCAGCCCGGCCTCCTCGTTCTCGTCCGGCTCTTCCTCCGCCGTGATTCCGTCGGCCAAGAGCGCCCTCAGCTCGACGGCGTTGGCGATCAGCGCGTCCATCTCGGCCATCGCCTCGCGGCGCGACTTGTTCGTGAACCGGATGAAGTCTGCCTGCACCAGGCGAAGCTCGCCCGTCTTGGGGTCCCGCACCTTGGAGGCGAAGGTCCTGGCGGCGCGCAGGGCGCCCGGTCCCATCGGGGGCTCCAGGGCGCCGAGACGGGCGCTGACCGCCTTGCGTACCCTTCGCACCGAATACCGCCCCTCGAACGCGGCCTTGGCGAGCTCGTGGACGTCGCGCTCCTTCTTCAGACGCAGCAGCTCGACGCGGTGGCTGGGGCGCAGATCCCGCAGGTTGCCGTCGTCGGGGTAGCGGTGGCGCAGGGCCGCGAGGCGGAGAGCGTTGAAGAGGAAGGTGCGGCCCACGTGCAGGCCGGCGGTGCCACAGCGGGCCAGGAGGCCGTTCAGCGACAGGTGCGTGTGCAGGCGGAGCTCGAAGCGCTTCAGATCTCCGCCGAAGAACCGTTGAAAGTGCAGCTCACCCACGACGTCGATGCCGCGATCGACGGTGCTTTCGAGCAGCACCCGCGTCTCCGCCTCGAGATCGCCGATGAGATCCATGTCGAGCTCATCGGCGCAGTCCACAGCCACCATGCCCGCATCAGCCGAAGGCGCTTCCACCATGCTCATATGCCTGTCTCCCCTCCGCCCGTTCCCCCGGACGGCACGCCGCGTGAAAGTCATGGGTCGAAGTAACCGGTGCGACGGCGCTCCCCGGCGCTCGTCCCCCACGCCGAGACACCGTAGCTGGGCCTGCACGGTTGTCGATGCCCGCGCGTCGATTTTTTGCTCCGGCCGGGGGACGGGGGGACGCGGGCCGTTCCGACGTCGGAACGGCGGCGGACGCGGGAGGCTTATGCAGAGGCCCGAGGCGATGCTAGAGTCCCGCCGCCATGTCGGATGACGGGGAGCAGACCCGGACCGCCGCCGCGCGTGTCGGGTCGGTGCTCAAGGACAAGTGGACCATCGACCGCGTCCTCGGCGTCGGCGGGATGGCCAGCGTCTACGCGGCGACGCATCGAAACCAGAAGCGCGTCGCCATCAAGATGCTCCACCCGGAGCTGAGCGCGAGCGCCGACGTGCGCGCCCGCTTCCTCCGCGAGGGCTACGTGGCCAACACCGTCGGCCACCGCGGGGCCGTGGCGGTCGACGACGAGGACGTCAGCGAGGACGGCGCCGCCTTCCTCGTCATGGAGCTGCTCGAGGGCGAGACCCTCGAGGCCCGCCGGACGCGCAAGGGCGGCCAGCTCCCGGCCGAGGACGTGCTCTCGCTCATGGACCAGCTGCTCGACGTCCTCGCCGCCGCGCACGAGAAGGGCATCGTCCACCGCGACCTCAAGCCCGAAAACCTCTTCTTCACCCACGAGGGCGTGCTCAAGGTCCTCGACTTCGGCATCGCGCGCCTGCGCGACGGGTCGATGGGCGGCGGCTCGGAGGGGGCCAGCGGCGGGGCCAAGGCCACCCGCGCGGGCTCGGTCATGGGCACCCCGGCCTTCATGGCCCCCGAGCAGGCGCGTGCCCGCTGGGAGCTGGTGGACGGACAAACCGACCTCTGGGCGGTGGGCGCCACCATGTTCACGCTCCTCGCCGGCCGCTTCGTCCGCGAGGCCGACACGGTGAACGAGGAGCTGGCCCTCGCCATCACGGCCCACGCGCCGCCCTTGGCCACGGTGCTCCCGGAGGCGCTCGAGCCCATCGCGGCGGTCGTCGACAAGGCGCTCGCCTACGACAAGGCCTTGCGCTTTCCGGACGCGCGCTCGATGCAGGTGGCCGTCCGCGAGGCGTACCACGCGCTCGCCGGGGCAGCCCCGGTGGGCAAGTCGGGTCAGGCGCCCCCTCCGCGGCCGGTGCTGCCCTCGATGCTCGACCTCTCGGGCGCCGCGGCGCTCTCCGCGATCGCAGGGCGCTCGCAGCCTCCACCGGGCACGCCGACCGGCGCGGTGACCGCCGCGACGGCGGCCCCCTCGACGCTTCACAACGGCACGACCAGCGTCCCCGAGGCTCCCGCGCCGGGCGCCGCCAAGAGCAAGCTGCCCATCTTCATCGGGGCAGGGGTCGCCGTCGCGGCCCTCGTAGCCTTCCTGGCGACGCGGGGATCGGGCAGCGCCGCGGGCACCGTCGCCTCGGCGGAGCCCTCCAGCGCTCCCGTCGCGACCGCCACGGCCAGCGCCGTGCCCCCCGTCGTGACGGCCGCCACCACGACCGTGACCGCCGCGCCCACCGTCTCCGCCGCCCCGGTGGCCTCCGCTGCGCCCGCGGAGAGCGCGGCCCCCGCCGACACCGACGTGGTCATGGCCGAGCCGGTCCCCGACAGGCCGGTCGTGAAGAGCGCCGGCAAGCCCCTCAAACCGGCGGCCAAGCCCGGCAAGTCCAAGGTCGAGGCCGGCAAGAAGCCCGCGAACAGCGACCCCTTCTCCCGCCGAAACTAGCTCCGACGCCGCGCCGTCGATGCGGCCCCCGGGCGGGCTCGCGAGCAAGCCCGCGAGCCCGAACCGGTCGCGGTGCTCGGGGAGCTATTTCGTGAGCTTGATCGAGTCGAACTTCGGGTCGGAGGCGTCCGCCCGCAGCTCGTGGGCGTCGAGCGTGAGGCTGGTGGCGTCGGCCGTGATCACGCCGTAGAGGCCGATGGCCCCGCCGCTCTTGTAGTCGTGGCTCGCGGCCGTGAAGGTGCTGTTGCCGGCGCCGTAGCCGTCGGCGCCCGAGCCGGCGCAGACCACGTACGTGGTGCCGGTCGTCGAGCTCTGCTGGATGACGGGGCTGTCGGCCGGGCCGGTGACGGGCTTCGATCGCTCGTAGTCGTGGTCGTGGCCCGTGACGACGAGGTCGACGTGGTGCTTGTCCCAAATGGGCATCAAGAACTGGCGGACCAGGAGCACGTCGGGGTCCTGGCCGTGGTTCGAGGAAGAGAGCTCGGGCCGGTGGTGCATGGCCATGATCCACGGGACCTTGGAGCGGTTCTTTTCGGCGGCGGTGAGGTCGGCCTCGAGCCAGGTGGCGAGCGCGGGCTGGTAGTCCATGTCGCCCGTGGGGTCGGCGATCCAGGTGTCGTCGAGCACGATGATGTGGACCGGGCCCACGTCGACCGAGAAGAACAGCTCGCCCCACGTGGGGAAGGTCTTGTTGTCCTGCGGGAGGGTCAGGTTGCCGAAGAAGAGGGCGGTGTGATTGTCGTGGTTGCCGTGGGCCGCGAGCGTGAGGATCTGGCCCAGGGTGAGCAGGTTGCCGTTCGAGTCCTTGGCCGCCGAGTCGAGCCACTGCTCCCACTCGCCCTGGTCGGGGGCCAGGTTGATCATGTCGCCCGAGAAGAGCTGGAGCGTGGGGGCGACGGTGAGCATGCGCTGCTGGAGGATTTGCCAGGCGTTGTTCTGCTCGCCCCGCGAGTCGCCGGTGATGCCGATCTTCACCGTCGAAGAGCCGGCCTTGGGGGTGGTCGTGAACGAGTGGACCTGGCTCCAGACCTCCTTGCCGGCCGGGCCGCCGCCGACCCGGTAGTAGTAGGTGGTCTCGGCCTCGAGGCCGCAGACGTAGGCCTCGTGCATGCGCTCGTCGCCCATGCCGTTGAGATCGCCTTGGGGGGTGAGCCAGGTGACGCCGCTGGCGCGCTGGGCCGAGTCCCACTTGGAGGGGTCGGGGTCGGTGCCCCAGGCGACGTCGCTCGCGAAGGTGCCGTCGTCGGTCTGCCAGGCGACGCCGACGCTGGTCGCGGGGTCGGCGCGGCCCGCGGCGCCTACCGCGACGTTGCCCCCGAGCCCGAGGCGCACGCGGCGGATGTCGGGGGTCGCCAGCGTGACCGCCGTGGCCTCGGTGAAGCTCTTGTACTCCGGGCGCGGGTTGATGGAGAAGCCGCAGCCCGTGGGGGTGAAGCCCGGCCCCTTCTGGCCGCTGCCGGTCGAGGGCTTGCCACCCCCGCCGCCGCCTTCACCGCCCGTCGCCGAGGTGTTCTGGCAGCCCGCGACGAGCCCCGCGCTCGACAACGCCGCCGCCATGGCCAAGCAGATCCCGAACGTCACCTTTGAGTTTGCTCGCATCGCGCTGCTCCTTGTCGCTCGTCAGAACCCGGCGGTCGCCTGGACCACGAAGAGATTGTTGGCGATGGCGCCCGTGCACTTGCTGCCCGACTGGCCCGCGAGACACGGCTTGGTCTCGTTGCGGATCTCGTAATTCGCCTGGAGCTTGAACGTGTGCTCGTGGTTCAAGAACACGTTGCCCCCGAAGAGGAAGCCCATGAACCCCCAGGTGGGGTTGCTTTGATCGAGGTCGCGCGCGCCGTTGTCGTTGGTCGGCTTCTTCACGTCGATGTTGGGATCGATGTACTCGACCCGGCCCACCAGCTCGAGGTGCTCTTTCACCCAGGGGAGGGGAGGGAAGTAGCCCGCTTGGATGTTCCAGCCGAGCTGCTTGACCTCGGCGGCCGCGTTCGGTCCGGTGGTGAAGACGGGGACGTCGACGTGGTAATAAAACTCGCCGTAGAGCGAGGCGCCGCGCCAGTACGCGGCGAGGTCGGCGCCGAAGTAGTTGCGGTTGAAGTGCTTGTCGTCGAGCCGGTTGCGCATGGCGCTCGCGGCGGCCGTGACGATGAATTTCTTCTGCTCGTCGAGGGGCCTCAAGTCACCTTCGTAGCGAGGGGCGCGGCCGAAGGGCGAGGCCTCGAGGCGCGCGGCCCAGAGGAAGTAGGGGTCGGAGTTCTGCGTCTGCCCCTTGCCGGGGTCGTTGCCATTGAAGATGCCCGCCGACCAGCGGGCGCGCCCGTCGAAGAGGTCGCCCCACAGCATCCCGCCGATGTCGCGATCGACGATGAAGCTCTGGCGAACGAAGTAGGCCATGTCCGAGAGCTGCAGGCCGATGCTGGGGATCAGGTTCTGGCGGCTGAAGGGGACGCGGAACTGACCAAACTGGATGTTGAGGCTCGCGACCTTCTCGTGAATGGGCGAGAAGACCACGTAGGCGTCGAGGGGGTTGGCCGTCTCCTTGGAGAAGTCGACCTCGACCTGGGCCCTGCCCCACTCGCCGAGCTTGGCGACGGTGCCGAGGCGGGCCCGCTGCACCGTGAACGCGGGGTTCGGGTGGAGGTTGATGATGGGCCGGTCGTCGGATTGCTGGACGGTGAACCGAGGCTGGACCCAGCCATAGAGGTTGAGCTCGAAGCCGCTCTCCGCCGACTGATACACGGTGACGTCGGCCCGAGAGCTCCCCGTCGCCGCGAGCGTGGCCGTGAAGAGAGCAGAGCCGAGGAGCGCACGCGCGAAGGTTCTCACCGAGCCGGCAGGGTAGGCAGGCCCGGTGACCGGACGGTGACGGCGAGGTTACGATCGCCGCCGCGCGTCGAAGAGCGTCAGAACCAGGCGCACTTGCCGTTGATGCAGCTGGAGGCAAAGCACTGGTCGTTGCTGGTGCACGACTGGCCGAGCACCTGCTGGCCCTTGCACTGCCCCGTGCCCCCGCTCTTGTCGCAGTAGTAGCCGGTGACGCAGTCGTCGCTCGAGGCGCAGGAGGTCGCGCAGGCCGTACCGCTGCAGTGGTAGGGGTAGCAGGTCGAGGTGCTGTACTGGCAGCTCCCGTGCCCGCTGCACTGCGCCACGGATGCGACCCCGCCCGTGCAGAAGTTGCTGCCGCTCGCGCCACAGAGCGTCCCCTGCGCGTAGTACTCGCAGGCGCCGCGACCGTCGCACGCACCGTCGGTCCCGCACATCTGGGAGGAGGTCTGCGCGCACGCCATCTTGGGATCGGAGCCCTGCGCGATCGGACCGCAGGTGCCGTCGTCGCCCTGGCCCTTCTTGGCCTTGGTGCAGGCGAGGCAGCCCTCCGTGCACGAGGTGTCGCAGCACATCCCGTCGACGCAGTTGCCGGACGCGCAGTCACCGTTGGCGGCGCAGGTCTTCCCGTTGGCGCAGCGGGTCGCGCACTGCCCGGCCGGGCCTCCGCAATCAACGTCGGTCTCGTTGGGATCCTTGGTGCCGACGCCGCAGGTCACCGTGCCATGGCAGCCGTCCGAGAACACCCCGCAGGTCTTCCCGCCGAGCGCGTTGCAGTCGAGCTTGGCGCAGCCACACGTCCCATTGCTACAGGTGTCCGGCGCGGCGCAGTCGGCGTTGCTCGAACAGCTGGTGACGCAGCTCCCGTTGCCGTCGCAGTTGCCCCGGTTGTTGTTGCACTTGTGGTTGGTGTCGGCGTTGCTCATCGACGGAGTGGTGCCGTTGCACACGCCGATGACGCACTCGTTGGTCGAGCCGGGCTTGTCGTCGGGATCGGGCACCGTCTCCAGCTGGCCCGCGGTGGTGCACTGGATCTTCAAACAGTCGCCGGGGACCTGGACGATGTTGGGGGTGCCCGTGAAGCCGCACTGGTTCGCGACGCAGGTCGCCGTCCCGCAAGCCGGGTCCACCTGGCACTTGCCCACGGTCGTGTCGGTGCAGGGCACGCACTTGGGCGAGTCGGCGTTCCCGTCGCAGACCATGGAGTCGTTCGGCCCGCAGGGCGCGTCCTTGGCCCGCGCGGGGTTGGAGGCGTTGCCCTGCAGGTCGCAGAGCTCGAGGTCGCAGTCGGTGTCGGTCTTGGGCAGGTCGGTGGGATCGGGCTGCTTCGTGTCCATGCCGCCGATGCAGACCTGCTGGTTGCAGTCACCGGGCGGCTGCTGGGCCTTGGGGGTCGGCGTGCCGTCGGCCAGCGGCGCGATCAAGCACTCGCCCTTGCTGATGTCGCAGGAGGCCGTGGCGCAAGGCCCGACGTCGGGACAGCTCTTCTTCTCCGAGCACTCGACGACGCACTTGGCGCTCTTGCAGGTCCCGTTGGCCGACATCGCCCCCACGCAGGCCATCCCCTCGTTGCGCGCGACGGACGAGAGCTTGCCCTGAATGCAGACCGGCGTGGCGCAGTCGGTCTGCTTGCCGGCGTCACCGGGGGGCGAGTTGCCGTCCGGGAGCGCCGCGTGCTTGCAGAGCTGATCGGCCGTGCAAAGGTCGGTGGTGCAGGGGTTCTTGTCGTCGCAATCGGAGTCGGACGCGCAGGTCTGGCCGCCGCCGGTCCCGCCCTCGCCCGCGGTGCTCAAGGCGCAGCTCCCGAGGAGGACGAGGGAGGCGAACGACAGGAGGGTGGCCGCGAGGACGCGGCGCGAGGGGGCGGGACGAAGGGGGCTGGTCATGCGCGGGGCTCCGGCGTCATGGTCGCCGATCTCGCCGGGACCGCGCGAGATTTTGTTGGCGGGCCCTCAGGCCACGAAGCGATAGCCCACCCCGCGGACCGTCACGATGTGGCGGGGGTCGGTGGGCTCGGTCTCGAGCTTGGCGCGCAGCTGGAGGATGAAGTTGTCGATGGTGCGCGGGGTGCCGTGATGGGCGGGACCCCAGACCTTGGCCTGGATCTGGTCGCGGGAGAGGACGCGGCCGCCCGCCTCGACCAGGCAGAGGAGCACGTCGAACTCGGTGGCGGTCAGCTCGACGGGGGCGGCGCCGCGGCGGACCTCGCGCGTCCCGGCGTCGATCTCCAGCTCGCCGGCGCGGATGGCGATGGCGTCCCCGCGGGCGATGGCGTCCCGGCGGAGGACGGCCTTCACCCGCGCGAGCATCTCGGCGAGGCTGAAGGGCTTGGTGATGTAGTCCTCGGCGCCGATCTCGAGGCCCATCACCTTGTCCATCTCCGCGCCGCGGGCGCTGAGCATGATCACGGGCACGGTGCGGCGCTCGTTCCGGAGGACGCGCAGGAGCTCGAAGCCGTTGAGGCGCGGGAGCATCACGTCGAGGATGACGAGATCGATGTCGGGCCCGCGGGCCAGGGCGAGGCCACTCTCGCCGTCGCCGGCCAGGATGACCCGGTATCCCTCGGCGCCCAGGTTCATCTCGAGGCCCATCGAGATGCTCTCGTCGTCCTCCACGACGAGCACCGTCTTCCTCGGGCTACCGGGCTCGGCACGCATCATCGGCTGGCTCTCTATCACGGCCGGCGGTCGCCCGCGCGCCTAGGCAATGCCGCCGCCCGGAGGGGCCACGGCGGCGGCCGGGCGGGGCAGGGGCGAGAGGGAGGGAGGAGGCTCGCGGCGGAGGAGCAGGGTGAAGGCGCTGCCGCGTCCGGGCTCGCTGTCGACCACGACGCGGCCCCGGTGCGCCCGCATCACGTGCTGCACGATGGAAAGCCCGAGCCCCGAGCCCTCCTGCTGGCGGGCGAGGAGATCGTCGACGCGATAGAACTTCTCGAAGATGCGCTTGTGCTCGTTCCGTGCGATGCCGTTGCCGTTGTCGCGGACCGTGATGGCGATGAAGCCTTCCTGCGCGGCGGCGCTGATCTCGATACGGCGGGGCTGGCCGCCGTACTTGTAGGCGTTGGAGAGTAGGTTGACGAGCGAGTCGACCAGCGCGCTCTTGTCGCAGTGGACGAGGGGCAGGTCGGGCCCGACCGCGATGGAGAGCTCGACGGCCCGCCGCTCGCGGGTGGGCTCGAAGGCGGTGACGGCCTCGTCGATGATGAGGCGGACCTCCACGGCGGACAGCTCGTAGACGCGGCGCCCGCTCTCCATGCGGCCCCAGTCGAGCAGCCGGTCGATGAGGGCCTGCAGGCGCGACGACTCCTTGTTGAGGGCGTCGATGCACCGGTCCTCGGCCACACGGTCGCCGCGCCGGAGGGTCAAGGTCTCCGTGAACATGCGGATCGAGGTGAGCGGCGTCCGCAGCTCGTGGGAGACCTTGGAGACGAAGTCTGCCTGGAGCTGGGAGAGGTCGCGCGCGCGTCGCAGGAAGACCCAGACCAGGATGACGCCCGTGACCAGCGTGCCCGTGAAGGTGAGCACCAGGATGCCGATGAGGAGGTTGTAGCTGCTCTTGTCGAGGACCAGGAGCAGCACGCCGACGGCCGAGAGGAGCACGCCGGGCACGATGACGAGCGAGACCAGGAGCAGGACGATCCGGCGGTATCCGAGGCCGGTCAGATCGCGCCGGGAGGGCAGGGCCATGGTCCACCATGCTACCAGCGCCGAGGCCAGGGCGCCTTTGATGAGCCCGGGGGCTTTCACGATCGAAAGGTCGGGTTAGACTCGCCCAAACGAGCTTCACAGGGGTCGACGGCGCGCCAACCTGCCCGAGAAAGGCCGGCTGGTCGCTGGCGCAGCGGCCCCGTGAATCCTCCTGCCGCACCGCGGATCGAAGGAAGGAACCAGGGAACCGAACATGAGAACGAGCTTTGGAAAGGCCTTGTCGGGCGCCGCCCTCACCACGACGCTCCTCCTTTCGGGGGCCAACGCCCTGGCCCAGGAGCCCGGGCCGCCGCCGCCCGCGGGGGCCGCCGAGCCTGCCCCTGCGAACGGGGCCGCCGCCGGCGCTGGCGAGGCGCGGGGGGATGAGGTGAGGGACGGGTTCCGGCTTCGCGGCGGCTTCAGCCTCAACGGCGGCATGCTCTTGCTCCCCGCCAACCCGACCGGGGGCGCGGCGTCGTTCGCCGGCCGCTTCGGCCTCCAGTTCAACCACTACTTCTCGATCTACTACCAGAACACTCCCCTCATCGGCGGCACGCTCAACACCCAGGGCCAGAACGGCACGTTGGTCTTCGCCGACTACAACTCGTTCCTCGCCAACCTGACGTTCTTCCACGCGCTCGAGCTCGGCTTCGGTCCTTCGATCGACGTGGTCGACGTGCTCAAGGGCGCGTTCCAGAGCTCGGGTCTCATCCCCGGCGCGACGGGGAGCACGGAGACCCAGTGGGCGCCCGGCATGCACGGCCGGCTCGCCTTCAACATCGGCGGGCTGTCGGGGAACGGGCCGCGCCGGAGCGGCTTCGCGCTCGGCATCGACGCTCACCCCGTCTTCCTCAAGGACGGGACCAAGTCCTTCTCGCTCACCGTCGGCGTGGGCGCCGACTGGTACTGAAGCACGGAAGGGCCCGCCCGAATCTTTTTGACCTCGAGGGCAGCGGGCCCTCCACGTTGGGAGTGGCGCGGGGCGGCCGACCCCCCCCTGCTCCGCTCGGCGAGGAGCGGCCCCTGGTCCGCCGGGGCGACCTGG
>FTCO01000312.1_pt1 | contig 10929 bp, 8 predicted proteins | sample 1639701 | NCBI WGS metagenome assembly FTCO01 (sample SAMEA3914869, study PRJEB12502) | metagenome | biome: forest; material: soil | place: USA | collected 2012-03-12 | depth 0.1 m | reverse complement strand
GGATCGGTCGTCAGGCGAATGGCGGATGGGAGAGGTCGACGTGAAGAGCAAGCTTCTTACGATGCTGCTGGCCGGGGCCAGCGTGATGGGGACCGTCGGCTCGGCCCTCGCCCAACAGCCGCCCCCGCCTCCTCCGGGGCCCCCGCCGGCCTCCCCCCGGCTCCGGCGCAGAACGCGCCCCCGCCCGTCGTGAGCTTCGGCGCCGTGCCGCCCTCCGACCAGGTGGTGCCCACCGGCGAGCCCGAGAAGAAGCCCAACCCCTTCCGCTTCACCCGCTTCACTTGGGGCAACAGCGCCTCGACGAAGATCTTCGGCGTGGGTGGGTCCTACATCGGAACTGAAGACGAACAGTTCACGATGGATTTCACGTTGGGCCTTCGTTACTACGTGATCGACAAGCCCCTCGACACCATGTACGTGGGCGCGACGGTCGGCTGGACGACGGAGCTGACCAACAGCGATACGACGACCAAGGAGCACGAGGTGCTCTTCCGTGACGTCTCGCTGAACCTCGGCTACGGCCACACGGTCTACGAGAACGCCGACAAGTCGCTGAAGATCACGCCCGTCATCTCGACGTCGGAGAGCCTCCCGACCTCGGAGGCGAGCCGCACGCAGGGCAAGTACCTCACGACCAACCTCACGGGCGGTCTGGTCGCCGGCCTGCCGCTCGCCGGGCCCAAGTCGGACTGGTTCCCCGACATCCTCGCCTTCGGCACGGTGACCTGGCAGCACCTCTTCTCGCGCGCCACGCAGCCGACCAACGCGAACCTGCACATCCCCCGTCAGGTCGCGCCCACGGTCTCCTGCGACCGGGCCAGCGGCAACTGCGACGGCGACTCGTACTTCGGCGACCAGCTCGCCAACAGCGCCTTCGCGCACGACGTCGCCAAGCTCAACTTCACCTACTACCTGACCATCTACAAGGACCTGTCGTTCGGCAACACCTGGGGCATCGACCTGCCGAGCAAGTACAAGTTCTCGACCAAGGGCGGCTGCGACGTGTCGACGTCGACCAGCGACTGCGTGACGGCGCAGAACATCGCCAACGTGACCAGCGGCATCCCGGTCACGACCTTCGACGTGTCGTTCAGCTACCTCATCTACGACACGGTCCGCCTCGACCTCGGCTACGTGAACACGAGCGGCGAGCTCGGCGAAGACGGCAAGCGCCGCAGCATCTTCTTCAGCCCCGACGCGACCTTCTACGGCAACGTCGCCATCTACATCGACAACATCATCGAGAAGGTCCGGACCCCGAAGGCCACGCGGACGGCCACGCAGCGGTTCACCAACCCGATGAATCCGACCATCGCGTCTCCCGCTCCGGTCTCGCCCACCGAGATCAAGTTCTAGCCACTACCCGCTGGCGCTCCCTCCCGCGCGTGGTAAGCCACGCCGAGAAGCGGGGGGGAAATGCAATCCGAAGTCGCTGACGCGATCGAGCCGGTGCTCACCGGTGTCGAGATCCTCACCATCTGTCTGGCCGCGGTCGCCGTGGCCACCACCATCGTCACGCTGACGCGGGTGCACGCCGTGGAGCGAGCGCTCCGCGACGCGGTGCTCGCGCTCGGCAGCGTGCGAAGCGAGGTGCTGAAGGCCGCGGCCGCCATGCAGATGCAGCCGGTGACGGCGGCGCCATCGCCGCCCTCGGTGGCCACGGGTGCCGGGGCGAGCCCGCAGGCGAAGAGCCTGGCTCCCTTTCACATGCAGCAAGCGCCGAGGCGAGTGGTCGCCGTGACGCACGACGACGATCCCATCCACACGAGGACGACGCTGCGGGCGCCGCCCACCGAGCAGGACCTCTTCGACCTCCGGGACACGCCCAACGTCGCGCTGCCGGCGCTCCCGCTCTCGCGGACGCCGTCGCCGGTTCCGGCGGGGCCGCCGGAGGAGGAGACCACCCGGGCAGCTCCCCTCAAGCGAAGGCACGCCACCATGACGGGGGTCGGCGTGCCGGGCGCCGCGGGCGAGGCGGGGGCGTCGGCCTTGGCGAGCGCGCCGGAGCCGGAGCGGCCCACCTGGTGGGTGGGCAACGGCGAGGCGGGGGCGCCGAGCGATGGAGTGCCGCCGGCGCCCGACGTCGCGGGCTCCCTCGCCAAGCCGCGGTCGTGACGAGAGAATGAGTTTGCTCGGGGCTTCGGGCGGGCTACAGGGCGCGCGATGACGCACCTTCACGCCACCTTCCTCGTCGCCGCGCCCGACCAGCCCGGGCTCGTGGCCCGCCTCGCCGGGTTCTTCTTCGCGGCGGGCCTCAACATCGTCGACGCCAGCAACCACACGGATGCGCTGGCCGACGGCGGCCCGCGCTTCTTCATGCGCCTCGTGGTGGACATCGCCGGCCTCTCACAGCCGGCCGCGGTGAAGGCGCTGGGCGGCTCGGCCACGCGCTCGGCCCTGGAGGCGTCCTTCTCCGACCTCGGGAAGAGCCTCTCGGCCACCTGGTCGGTCCGCTACTCGGACGAGGTGCAGAAGGTCGCCGTGCTCGTCACGAAGGATCCGGCGTGCCTCTACGACCTCGTGCTCCGGCAGCGGGCGGGCGAGATCGCCTGCGAGATCCCGCTCGTCATCTCGAACCACCCGACGCTCGAGCCGGTGGCCCAGGGGTTCAAGATCCCCTTCTTCTGCCTGCCGGTCACGGCGGAGACCAAGCGCGCCCAGGAGCAGCAGATCCTCGAGCTGCTCCGGCGCCACCACGTCGATCTGGTGGTCCTCGCGCGCTACATGCAGATCCTCACGGAGGAGCTGATCGACGGGGCGCCTCCCATCATCAACATCCACCATGGCTTCCTGCCCGCCTTCCAGGGCGCCAAGCCGTACCACCAGGCCCACGCGCGCGGCGTGAAGCTCGTCGGGGCGACGGCGCACTACGCCACCAAGGACCTCGACCAGGGGCCCATCATCGAGCAGGACGTGGCCCGGGTGACCCACGCCATGGGGCCGGAGGAGCTGACGCGCGTCGGGCGAGACGTCGAGCGCGTGGTGCTCTCGCGCGCCGTGCGCGCCCATCTCGAGCGACGGGTCATCGTCGAGGGCCGTCGCACGGTGGTGCTGTAGAAGCCACGCGACCCCCGGAACCGCGCTCGAGTTGCGCTCGACTGCCAGCCCGCCTACTCTGGCCGAGTAGAGCGGGCCTTTTCTTTTTCGGGGATCACCCTTGGCGAAGCAATCATCGGAAGCCGTCGAACCCGGGATGGTTCTCGGGGGGCGCTACCGGGTAGAACGGCAGCTCGGCAAGGGCGGCATGGGGAGCGTGTTCCTCGTGCAGCACGTCAACACCGACCAGCGGCTCGCCTTGAAGCTCCTGCACTCGACGGTGGTCGAGGACGAGGTGGCGCTCGGGCGCTTCCGGAGAGAGGCGCGCGCCCCGGCCAAGGTGGGCAGCGACCACGTCGTGCAGGTCACCGACGCCGACCTCGCGCCCGAGCTGGGGAACGTGCCCTTCCTGGTCATGGAGTGGCTGCGCGGCCAGGATCTCGAGGAGCTGTCGGTCGAGCGAGGGCGCCTGCCCGCGGAGGAGGTGGTGCTCTACCTCCGCCACACGGCCCGGGCCCTCGACAAGGCGCACGCCATCGGCATCGTCCATCGCGATCTGAAGCCCGAGAACCTCTTCCTCACGACGCGGGAGGACGGGACGCCGTGCGTGAAGATCCTCGACTTCGGCATCGCCAAGCTGACGGGGGGCGATGAAGAGTCGCGCCTCAAGGCGACGGGCACCGGGCAGGTCTTCGGCACGCCGCTCTACATGTCGCCCGAGCAGACCAAGGGGGAGATCGATCGCATCTGCCCGCAGACCGACATCTGGGCGCTCGGGATCATCGCCCATCGCCTCTTGCTCGGCACCGAGCCCTGGCAGGCCCCGACGCTGGCGGCGCTCATCGCCCGCATCGCCTACGAGCCCATCCCGGCCCCCAGCACGCGCGGGAGCGACCTCGGGCCCGAGTTCGATCGGTGGTTCCTCAAGTGCTGCGCGCGCGAGATCAGCGACCGCTTCGCGTCGGCGAGCGACGCGGTGACGGCGCTGGGCCGCGCGTTGGGCGTGGCCGAGGAGGGGCAGGTCTCGCTCCGCATCCCGCGGCCCTCCATCCGCACGTTCGAGAGCGACCACGACCGGACGGCCTTCTCGGCGACGGCGCCCGCGCCCCTCTCGCCGCCGCCCCTCCAGAGCGAGCCGCCCGCTCCGCCCGTGAAGAGCCAGGCGCCGCTCCTCATCGGCGTCGTGGCCGGCGTCCTCGTGGCGGGAGCCGGCGCCTGGGCGCTCCTCCGTGGCCCCGCTCCCGGGCCGGCCGGCGGGGCGACCGGCGTCACCACGGCGAGCTCGACCATCGCGCCGGTGACCGCGGCCCCTCGCGCGACGGACCCTCAGGTGACCGTCAGCCCCAGCGCCGCCGCGCCCCCGACCGTCGCGCCCGCAGAGAGTAGCGCGCCCGTGGTGGCTCCCCTCCCCAGCGCGCCGGCCGGGCCCACCGGCAAGCCCACCGCGCGGCCGACCGGCGACGCGCGCCCGCGGCCCCCCGCCACCGCGAGCCCCGCCGCCAAGCCCGAGGCGCCCAAGCCTCCTCCCCCGCAACCTCCCCCCGGCCCCGCGCCGGGCAACGACGATCCCCTCGGCTCGAGGCACTGACCCGCCCATGCGAACGACCCGCTCCCTCCTCGCCGCCGTGGCCACGCTCGCCGCGCTGGGCGCGACGACGGCCCCGCGGCCCGCCCGCGCCGCCGACGGGGCCGCCGCCGAGGCCCTCTTCGCGCAGGCCAAGACGCTGGCCGAGGTCGGCAAGTACGCCGAGGCCTGCCCCAAGTTCGAGGCCAGCTACAAGCTCGACAAGGCCCTCGGCACGCTCCTCAACCTGGCCGACTGCGAGGAGAAGATCGGCAAGATCGCGTCGGCCTGGTCGCACTGGGGCGAGGGCTACGAGTTCGCGCAGGCGACGAGCGACAAGCGCGCCGCCTTCGCCAGCGGCCGGCGCGACAAGCTCACCCCGCGCCTGCCCAAGATCCAGCTCGACGTGACCGCCGGCCAGAGCAAGCTCGAGGTCTACCGCGACGGGGTGCGCATCGATCCGGCGGCCTTCGGGGTGCCCTTGCCCAGCGACCCCGGCGAGCACGCCATCGAGGTGCGCCGCGGGTCCGAGGTGCTCGAGAAGCGCGGCGCCACCGCCGTCGAGGCGCAGGTGGCCACGGTGGCCCTCGACCTGCCCGCCATCGAGAAGGCGCACCCGCCGCCTCCGCCGCCCATGCTCGCCGCCAGCAACCTGAAGACGGCCGGCATCGTGGTCGCGGGCTTCGGGGGCGCCGGCCTGCTCACGGCGGCCGGGCTCGAGATCGCGGCCATCGTCACCAAGTCGGGGGTGGGGTCGAGCCAGTGCTTCCAGTCGGTCTGCACGCCGAGCGGGAGCGACTCGATCAACAAGGCGCGCACGCTCGCCATCGCCGGGCAGTGGACGGGCATCGCCAGCCTCGTCGTCGGGGCGGTGGGCGCGACGCTCATCATCGCCTCGCCCGGGGCTCGACCGTCGCCCGTGTCGGGCAGCTCGGCGGGCGCGCCCCGGCGGGCCTCCATCGCCGTCTCGCCCTGGGTCGGCCCCGGCACCGGCGGCCTCACGGTGGGAGGTGCCCTGTGAAGGGCGGGGGCCTCCTTCGCCGCGCGGTCGCGGCCCTGCTCGCGGTGGGCGCCGTGGCGAGCTGCACCTCCATCCTCAAGCTCGACGGCTACGAGGACGCGGTCGACCAGCTCTGTCGCGAGCTGGCCACCTGCTACAAAGACGGCTTCGTCGACTGCAAGTCGCACCTCCAGGCCGGGCTCGAGAAGACTGGCGCCCAGAGCGACGAGCAGCGCGCCGCCTGGCTCCAGACCTTCGTCGACTCCAAGTGCGCGACGGGGTGCAAGGAGGCGCTCGACTGCCTCGACGACCAGCCCGTCTGCCTCGGGAACGGCGCGGCCTGCACCCAGCGCGAGGAGTGCTGCGGCTTCCGGAAGGGCACCGCCGATTGCCAGGGCAAGCAGTGCTGCGAGCCCCAGGGCAACGACTGCACCTCCGACGCCGACTGTTGCTCGGGCCTGAAGTGCAACCAGCTCGACGGCGAGACGCGGAAGACCTGCGGCGGCGTCTCGTGTGGGGCCGTCGGCGCCTCGTGCGACGACGGGAGCGGCTGCTGCACGGGGTACTGCAAGGCCAACAGCTGCGCCCTCTGCCAGGCCAAGGGCGCGCCCTGTGAGTCGTCGGAGGATTGCTGCGGGCTCTTCTGTGGCGCGAGCCAGCGCTGCTCGACCACCGAGTGCGCGGCCAAGGGCGACGCCTGCTCCTCCGACGCCGATTGTTGCGGCGGCCTGCCCTGCCACGACGTGAGCGGGGGCAGCTCGACGCCCGACCTCCGCTGCACGACCGACGGGTGCGCCACCCAGGACGCCGACTGCGCCTCCGACGCCGAGTGTTGCTCCGGGGCCTGCAACCGCTCCACGGCGAAGTGCGTGGCGAGCTGCAAGGCGTCGGGCGACACGGGGTGCGCGAGCGACGACGATTGTTGCTACCCCGCCACCTGCCAGAACCCCGAGTCGGGGGGCGTCTGCAAGACCCAGTGCTCGACCGGCACCTGCGCGAAGGACGGCGACTGTTGCAGCGGCAAGTGCAACCCCGATCTCGCGCAGTGCGACTGCGTCGCCGAAGCCGATCGGGTCTGCGACCACACGCCCTGCGACCCCGGCGGGCCCATGCAGATGGACTGCCAGTCGGTGAGCGCCTGCGTCGTGGCGGTCTGCAAAGCCGACCCGTTTTGCTGCTGCCAGACCTGGGACAGCTTTTGCATTACGACCGCGCTCGCACAGCCGGAGTGCGCCGACGCCTGCGCCGACGCGAACTGAAGGCAGGTGCCGCGACGGGCGGCGAGCGAGGCGCGCGGGCGCCGAGGAGACACGGATGGGACGACGATCAAAGCTCGGTATCTTCGCGGCCCTCAGCCTCCTCGCCGTCGCATGCGGGCCGGCGCCCGACACCGGCTCGGGCCCGGCGGGCTCGACGGGCGCCGGTGGGTCCAAGGGCACGGCCAGCGGCGGCGGGGGCAGCACCAGCAGCCTGGGGCCCAGCGACCAAGGGGGTGGCGCCGTCGACGCGACGGTGGCCCAGACTGCGCCAGGCATGACCTCCGGGGCCGGTGGCGCCGGGGTCCCGGGCGATCTCCAGGGCTGCCCCGCCGAGGCGGACCGGAAGACCACCGTCACCACCCTGACGGCCCCCAACCCCAGGCTCCAGAGCTCGGTGGCCGAGACGCGCGCCACCTTGCAGGCCGGCAAGGCGCCCGACCCCTCGGCCATCCGCACGGCGGAGCTGCTCGAGTACTACGCGCCCAGCTACGACGCGAACCCCGGGCCCGACCCCAAGCTCACCGTGGAGATGACCACCACGCCGAGCGGCGAGTACCTCTTCCAGGTCGGCCTCACCGCGCCCGACCACCCGGCGAGCCGCCAGGCGCTCGACCTCACCGTGCTCGTCGACACCTCCTCGTCGATGGCGGGCGACTCGATGGCGCGCGCCCGCTCGGCCGTGAAGACGCTGGCGTTGAGCCTCCAGAAGGGCGACGTCGTCAACCTCGTGGCCACGAGCCCCGAGATCGCGCCGCGCACCTTCCCCATCCAGAGCAGCAACGATCTGAACCTCATCCAGGCCGTCAACGACCTCACGACGGGCGGCGACGGGAGCCTCGATCGCGCGCTCGACACGGCCTACCAGCTCACCCTCGCCAAGGGCAGCCCCGACTTCAAGCGGCTCGTCCTCATCAGCGACGCGGGCGTGGCGCCGGCCGACGTCGACCTCGGCAAGGTCACGGCCCATCAGACCAACGACGGGGTCGCGGTGGTCGGCCTCGGCGTGGGTCCGGCCATCGGCTATCGCAGCGCGCTGCTCGACGCCTTCGCCATCGCCGGCCGGGGCGCGCACCTCTACCTCGACGACCTCGACGCCGGGGCCGTGGAGGGGCGCGTGGCCGACAGCGTGCTCGTGCGACGCTTCGACGGCCTCTTCGGCGCCGCGGCCAGCGGCGTCACCGTGACCGTGGCCACGCCCTGGTTCTTCACGCCCCACGACGAGAACGACCTCCACTTCGCGACCGACAGCGCCGTCACCACCCTGCCGCAGTACGACATCGCCTACGGCCAGACGCTGGTCTTCCGCCAGGTGCTCCACCCCTGCGCCCCGGCGGCGCCCAGCGTCTGCAAGGCCGACTTCACGGTGTCGGCCGCCTGGTCCGGGAGCGATCCGCAGAAGGCCCCCTCGTTCACGCTCGCGGTCGGCGACATCCTCACGACCAGCCCGCGCATCGCCAAGGCGTCGGCCGTGGTGGCCTTCGCCGACGCGCTCCGCTCGCAGGACCCGGGGCACCTCGAGGCCGCCTACGAGCTCGCCAGCGCCATCGACGGCGACGCCGACATGACCGAGATCGCCGGGCTCATCCAGCTCCACCCCCTCTACCCGAAGGGCAAGTAGGTTTCCCATGCGCGCACGCTGGTTCATCCCGGTCGCGTTGCTAGCGGCGCTCGCCGCCGCGGCCTGCGGAGGAGACGAGTCGGGGCAGGACAACGGCGGCACCTTCGGCGGCGATGCCGGCGGCTCGGGCGGCGCCGGGAGCACCGCCGGCAACACCGCCACCTCGGGCGCGGCCAACGGCGCGGGCGGCGCGGCCGGGGGCATGGCCCCCGACGACGCCGCGTCGAGCAAGTCCGAGATCAGCAAATCCGGCGGCGGGAAGGACATCGCCGGCTGCGCTCAGGTCCCCACCAAGCAGACCTCGGTCACGCTCACCGTCGCGAACCCGCGCTGGCTCCGCTCCGCGCCGCTCGCGCGCGCCAGCCTGAACGCCGGCCAGGCACCCGACCCCACCGCCGTCGATCCGATCCAGCTCCTCGGCTACTACACGCCCTCGTACGACCCGCCCGCGGCCGGCGCTCCGCTCGCCGTCGTCCCCGAGCTGCGGCTCGACGGGAGCGGCGACCTCACGCTCCAGATCGGCGTACGCGCGCCCGACGCCCCCGCGCCTCGCGAGAAGGTCCTCGCCCTCACCCTGCTCGTCGACACCTCGCCCTCGATGGCGGGCGACTCGATGGCGCGCGCCAAGGCCGCCGCCAAGACCATCGCGGCGCACCTCCAGCTCCACGACACGGTGACCCTCGTCGCCACCAGCCCCGAGATCGAGGACCAGACCTTCAAGATCCAGGGGCCCAGCGACGGCCCGCTGATCCAGGCCATCAACGACCTCGCGCCCGGCGGCGACGGCACCCTCGATCGCGCCCTCGAGCAGGCCTACACGGAGGCCGACGCGCACTTCGTGAAGGATGGCGACAACCGCCTCGCCTTCCTCACCGACGCGGGCACCCCGGCGAGCGCCGTGAACCTCACCCCCGTGAGCGACCACGCCGCGAGCGGCATCTCGCTCATCGGCCTCGGCGTGGGCCCGGCCGATGGCTATCGCAGCGGCCTGCTCGACGCGATGAGCCTCGCCGGCGCCGGCGCGCACCTCTACCTCGACGACTTCGACGCCGCCGAGGTCGCCGGGAGCGGCCACCACTCGATCCTCGCCGCGCGCTTCGCCGAGGTGTTCGACGTGGCCGCGCGGGCCGTGAAGGTCACCATCATCCCCCCCTGGTACTACGCGGTGCGCGACCCGCAGGGCCAGCCGTACGGCGACGCCGACGCGACGGTGAACGACACCTCCGATCTCACCGTCGGCCACGCGATGGTCTTCCGCCAGGTGCTCCACCCCTGCGACGCGAGCGTCATCCTCGACGACGACGACGACTTCTCGGTCGAGGTCGACTACCAGACCCCGGACGGCGTCGCCGCGACCCCCGTCACGATGACGTTCAAGGCCAGCCAGGTGCTCGTGGACAGCGCCCGCATCGCCAAGGCCGACGCCGTCAGCGCTTACGCCGCCGCCCTCGCCTCGCAGAACCCCGACCACCTCCGGGCGGCCCTCTCGCTCGCCACGGCGCCGCCCCTCGACACGGACGCCGACATGATCGAGATCGGCAAGCTCATCCAGCTCCACCCCGCGTACGCGAAGCAGTGAGCATCACGGCGTGAGGTGCCGGGCGCGCACGTCGGGCGACCGGTAGCCGTCGAGCATCTTCATGGTCGCGTTCACGCTGACCCAGTAGTCCATCACGTTGCCCTTGGGGGTCGCGTACTCGAGGTAGAGGTTGTCGTCGGTCGAGACGGGGACCGGGCCCTCGGCCGTCGACTCGGCGACGAAGCGATCCAGCTCGCCCTCGGAGGCGAGCAGCTCGTCGAACAGGTCGGTGAGGTGCTTTCCTCGCAGCGTCTTCCGGAGGGCGTCGCGCTTCTCGAGCTCGGTGAGCCGCGCGGCCGAGGCCTGGAGGGGCTCCTCGCTGGCCACCAGGATCCCCTGGTTGCCGCCGAGGAACAGGGCGACGTGGGGGAACGCCTCGCGGATGGTCTTCACGATGGAGGCCAGCTCCTTCCGCCGGATGTGGTGGAGCTGGACCCACTGCTGGAGCACGCCGCCCTTGGCGAGGCGCGAGCGCACGAGGTCGTAGAACTCGCGGCTGTAGAGGCTCGAGGCCCCCGCGAACCAGACGCTCGTGAGCTCGATGGTCACGAGGTCGTAGGGCTCGCGGGCGACGAGCAGCACGTTGCGCCCGTCGTTGAGGTCCAAACGAACGCGGGGGTCGTCGAGCGCGTGCAGGCTCTGGTCGGCGAAGAACCGCCGCGAGGCGTCGACGATGGAGGGCGAGATCTCGGCGAGGTCGATGTGCTGGAAGGGGTAGGTGGAGATGGTCCCCAGCGTCGTGCCCGTGCCGAGGCCGATGACGAGGGCGCGGTCGAAGCTGCGCACGAAGAGCGAGGGGAAGTGCGCGAAGCGGCGCTGGGCGTGCATCTCGTTGCCGTCGTCGCCCTGGAACTTCCCGTTGGTGTACATGGT
>FTCO01000951.1_pt1 | contig 10953 bp, 6 predicted proteins | sample 1639701 | NCBI WGS metagenome assembly FTCO01 (sample SAMEA3914869, study PRJEB12502) | metagenome | biome: forest; material: soil | place: USA | collected 2012-03-12 | depth 0.1 m | reverse complement strand
GGCACGGCCTGTTCATCGCCATCGGCCACCAGCCGAACACCGAGCTGTTCAAGGGCCAGCTCGGGATGGACGAGGTGGGCTACATCCAGGTGCAGCCCGGCTCGACCCGAACCAACGTGCCCGGCGTCTTCGCCGCGGGCGACGCGGCCGACCCGATCTATCGCCAGGCCGTCACCGCCGCGGGCACCGGGTGCATGGCCGCGATCGATGCCGAGCGATATCTCGCGCACGGGCAGCACTGAGCTCTCCAGCACGAACCGGCCGGCTGGAGTGCCCATCGGCCGGGCCTCACTCTTTCCTCGTTCGTCTTCGGTGCTCGCAATCCCGCAGGGGGATCGCTGCGCGCCTCCGGGCGCGTGCGAGGAAAGAGCTGTCGTCCCGGCCTGGGTTGAAAAGGCGGCCGGTTCTAGCCAGGGGTCGTGAGGCCTGGGCGCGAGAGATGCTCGGGCCATCAACGCTGACGAGGGTTGAAGAGCGAAGCCGGGCGGGAGCTCGCGCTGCGATCTTCCAGCTGGATCGAGATCCGACCCGGTCCAACTTGAATCGAACCGGCCCACTTTGGTGCCGAGCTCGACGTGCTCACTCGAGGAGATCTTGGCACGCGCTTCGCTCTGGGACGGCGCATGCGCGGACGCGAGCGGATGCTGGCCGAGGGAGCGGGGGGCCTCTCCGAGGAGGAGCTGATCTCCGTGCTGCTGGGGAGCGGCACGCAGGCCCATCCGGCCGGCGAGGTGGCGGCCCGCTTGACGCGCGAGGGGCTGCTCAGCCTGCGCCGCGCCACCTACGCTTCGTTGATCGAGCTGCCCGGCGTGGGCGAGGCGCAGGCCTGCCGGCTGCTCGCCGCGCTCGAGCTGGGACGGCGCACGCTGGGCCTCTTGCCCGAGGAGCGGCTGCGCCTCTCCAACGCGGGCGCGGTGGCGCGGCGGCTCTTTCCCAAGCTCGCGTTCCGCGCCTCCGAGGAGTTCTGGGTGCTGCTGCTCAACGCGCGCCTCGAGGAGATGCGCGCGGTCCGGGTCAGCGTGGGCGGGCTGACCCACTGCTCGGTGCTCCCGCGGGAAGCGCTCGCGCCCGCGCTGGTGCACGGCGCCCCTTGCGTGCTGTTCGCGCACAACCACCCCTCGGGGGACCCCCGTCCCTCGAGCGAGGATCGGCGGCTGCAGCTCCAGCTCGACGAGTCGGCCCGCTCCCTGGGCATCCGGGTCGCCGACCACGTGGTGCTGGCCGAGAAGGGGATGCACAGCCTGCGCGAGGGGCTCTTGCCGCCGCCGCCGCTCGAGCCGGAGCTGGGCGACCCGCTGGCCTGCGACGAGCTGTTCGAAGTGGAGGACGCCCATGACGTCGCCAAGGGGAGCTGCGATGAGCGCTGACGATCGTGCCGCGGATCGCGATGAGGTAGAGAGTGCCGTGCCGATGATTCCGGGACCCCGCGCGCAGAGCGCCACGCTCGAGCTCGCCCCCTCGGCGCTGAGCCCGGCCGACCTGGAGGCGCAGCTGACGCGCCACTTCGGCCACGCCAGGTTCCGGCCAGGGCAGGAGCAGATCGTCCGCTCGGTGCTGGAGGGGCGGCCGACCATCGCCATCCTCCCCACCGGCGGGGGAAAGAGCCTCTGCTACCAGCTCCCGGCGCTGCTGCTCGAGGGGACCTCGGTGGTGGTCTCTCCGCTCTTGGCGCTGATGAAGGATCAGGTCGATCAGCTCAACGCGCGCGGCGTGGCGGCCACGCTGATCAACAGCTCGCTCTCGGAAGCGGAGCGGCGCGAGCGGCAGGAGAAGCTGCGGCGCGGCGAGTGGAAGATCGTCTATGTCGCGCCGGAGCGGTTCCGCTCTCGCTCGTTCCTCTCCGCGCTGGCGCAGGTGCGGGTGCCGCTGTTGGCCATCGACGAGGCCCACTGCATCTCGTCGTGGGGACACGACTTCCGGCCCGACTACGCGCGGCTGCAGGAAGCCCACGGAGAGATCCGCGCCGAGCGGATCCTCGCGCTCACCGCCACCGCGACGCCCGAAGTGCGCAAGGACATCGCGGACGCGCTCGCGCTGCGCGAGCCGCGCGTGTTCGTCGCGGGGTTCGATCGGCCCAATCTCTTCCTCGAGGTGGTGCGCGCCTCGGGCGACGGCGACAAGCTGGCCCGCCTCGCCGCGCTGGCCCGCTCGACGAGCCCCGGCATCGTCTACGCGGCCACCCGGCGCAACGTGGAGAAGGTGGTCGCGGCGCTGCGCGAGCGGGGCCTCGACGCCGTCGGCTACCACGCGGGGATGGACGACGCGTCCCGCGTCCGCGCGCAGGAGCAGTTCGTCGAGGGCCGCTGCGAGGTGATCGTCGCCACCAACGCGTTCGGGATGGGCGTGGACAAGGCCGACACCCGCTTCGTCGCCCACTTCGACGTGCCGCGCACGGTGGAGGCCTGGTACCAGGAGATCGGCCGCGCCGGCCGCGACGGCAACCCCAGCCAGGCGCTGCTCCTCTTCAACTTCGCCGACGTGATGTTGCAGCGGCGGCTGATCGACGGCGCGCGCGCCTCGGAGAGCGCGGTGCGGGCCGCGCTCGCGGGAGCACGCCGTTTGCGGATGGGCTCTCTCGACGCGCTTTCGCGCGCCTCGGGCTTGTCGGTGCAGGAGCTGCAGCCCGCGATTCGTGTGCTGGAGAGCGCGGGCCACCTCGAGCGCGGCCGGGGCCGGGGGGACGGCGCCGACTTCGCGCTCGCCTCCAGCAACGGCCCGGACGACGAGTCGGACGAGCTCGGCATCGACTTCGCGATGCTCGAGCGGCGCGTCCAGCGCGAGCGGCGGATGCTCGACCGGATGGTCCGCCTCGCCGACGCCACCGGCTGCCGCCGCCAGGAGCTGCTGCGCTACTTCGGCGATCCGCAGGCCCCCGCGCGCTGCGCCGCCTGCGACAACTGCGCCGGGCCGCGGGCGCCCGGCCCCGACGCGTCCGATCTCCGTGCCCGCTCCCGCACGCGCAAATCGAGCGCCCCCGATCCGCAGCGCGCCGCCGCCGAGAGCGAGGTCCCGATCGACCCGCTCCTCTTCGAGGCCCTCCGCGCCCTTCGCACGCAGCTGGCCCGCGCCGCCAACGCGCCCGCGTACGTCATCTTCCCCGACGCGACGCTGCGCGAGCTGTGCCTCTTGCGCCCGACCACGCGCGATCAGTTCCTCCTGGTGAAAGGCGCCGGCCCGGCCCGCTGGGAGAAGTACGGCGAGCAGTTCCTCGAGGTGATCCGAAGCTCGCCCGCTCCTGCGGCCTCGCGCCCTGCGCCCGGACCTCGAGCGGACGCTGCGCCCAAGACCCTCAGCGACGCGGTGAGCGCCGCTCCGCGCGCGCCGGGCCAACCCTCCGCCACGCGCGACGCCGATCTCTTCTCTGCGAATCGCTCGACGTCACCTTCGCGCACCCAGCCGCGCCAGCCGCCGCCGCGAGCGAGCGACGAGATGCCCTCCTGGCTCGACTCGCCCCCCTCGGACGATTTGCGCCAGCCGGTCCTCTTCACCCGCGACGCCCCGCCGCGCGAATCCGCGCTGGGCAGCCGCGCGCTGGCGCTGGCCCGAAGCGGCTCCGCGCTGACCGAGATCGCGAGCAAGCTGGGCCAGGACCCCGCCGAGATCGCGTCCGAGCTGGCCCGCCTCGCCTCGCTGGGCGAGCGCCTCGACGTGCCCCGCCTGCTCGGGCCCGAGCGCTACGCCGCGATCCGCGCCGCCGGCGCCGGCTCCGAGGGAAACCTGGTCGCGATCAAGCGCCGCCTCCCCTTCCCCGCCGTCCTGGGCGAGATCCGCCTCGCGCTGATGTGATCGCGGATCCAGAGGAACGCCCGAGAGGGTTGACCCAGTTCTAGAATTTGGTCAACTTAACCAATTATGGACATGTGGTTAAGTGGGTCGCGCCGGCGTCGCCAGCATGAATCGCCGGGCGGCAGGGAAGCAACCTCGGACGCCCTGCGGTGCTCCTGCGCGGCGCTCCTCCTCCGCAGCGGGGTCGGAAAAAACTAGAACGGGATGTCGTCGTCTCCGCCGCCCTGGTTGCCACCGCCGCCGGCGCCGCCGCCGCTGCGCGAGCCGCCTCCCCCGCCGCCGCGCGAGCCGCTGCCACCGCCGCCCGGGCCTTCGTCCATCTCCGCCGGAGGCGGGCCGAAGTCGTCCGGACCGCCCGAGCGCTGGCCGCGCCCCGGGCCGCGCTCGCCGCCGGAGAGGAAGAGGACCTGATTGGCCACCACCTCGGTGGTGTACTGCTTCTGGCCCTCCTTGTTCTGCCACTCGCGGGTCTGCAGCTTGCCCTCGACGTAGACCTGCCGGCCCTTGCTCAAATATTCGCCGCACAGCTCGGCCGTCTTGCCCCAGGCGACGATGCGGTGCCACTCGGTGCGCTCTTGCTTCTGGCCCTGCTTGTCGGTCCAGGATTCGTTGGTGGCGATGGTGAAGTTGGCCACCGCCTGGCCGCCCGGCGTGTAGCGGACCTCGGGGTCCTTGCCGAGGTTTCCGATCAACAACACCTTGTTCAATCCGCTGCCGGCCATCGTTTGCTCCTGGGTGAGGGATGCCTTGGCCATTGAACCTGCCGGCCAGGGTCGAAACGCTCTAGCACACGGGCCTGACAACGGATCGAGGATCGCGCAAACCCGCGACCAGCGCGGCCGGGATCGCTGATCCAAGTCGGCCGGGCTCACTCGTTCCTCGTTCGTCACCGGTGCTCACCACCCGCAAGATGGGTTGCGCCTCCGGGCGCGTGCGAGGAAAGAGCCGTCGTCCCGCCGCGGCACGACCGGGTGGACGAGCTTTCCCGGGGGGCGAGCTTGCCCACCGCGGCGACACCGCCGCGGGGCTTTGCCTCCTCTGTCCCGGCCGCCAAGGAGCGCTCAGAGCCGCTGCGCGATCAGGGAACCCACCTGGCGCCTCGCCGCTCGAGCAGCCGCGTCCAGAGGCGGGCCTCGGCCGATTCCGGACCGGCCAGCGCGCCGGCCGCGAGCACCTGGGTGGCGAATTCGGAGCTGTCCGTCTCGGTGCTCGACGCGGCGAGGCCGGCGCCGACCAGCCAGGCGGCGGCGCGGGCCTGCTCGGGCGGCGCGGACTTGAAGGCGGCGAAGGTCTCGTCGGGCGTCGCCTCGGCCACGTCGGCCAGGCCGTCGGCGAGGGTCCGGGCGAGGGCTTCGTTGTCCGCCGGCGCCATCGCCACAGGAGCAGCCGGCGCCTGGGAAATCGTCTGAGACCTGTCCGGAGAGCTCGCCTCCGGAGAGCTCGCCGCGGAAATCGTCTGAGACCTGTTCGAGGGGTCCGGCACGGACGCGGGCGAGCCCGGCGCGGCCGCCGCGGGAGGAGCGGCCGCGAGCGCCGGCGGCGCCCAGAGCTCGGGCGAGACCGCGAGCGGGCAGAGCGCGAGCAGGCGCGACATCGCGTCGGGGTTCCCGTCGGCGGCCAGATCGAAGAGCGAGCCAAGCACCGGGTAGCCGGGCGCCGAGGCGTGCGCGGGCTCCAGCGCGCGCAGCCGGCCGAGCAGCGTGAGCGCCGCCTCGGGCTGCGCCGGGAGGGCCTCGAGGAGGGGCCCGGTCCCGCTCTCGGCGTCGACGCGGAAGAGAGCGTCGGCCGCGGCCAGCTTCACCGCCGGGTCCCGCTCGATCCGCGCCGAGGTGCGCAGCGAGGCCAGGTTCTTCTTGTCCTTCCCGTCTCCCAGCGCGACGTACTTCGCGATCCGCGACCGCTCCTCCGCCTCGGGCAGCTCGGCCGCCATCTCGGCGGCCAGGTCTTGCGGCCGCTCGCCCAGCGACGCGAGCGCGACGCCCAGCTTGTCGGCCACGGCGATCGCCGCGTTGGTCCGGCCGTTCCAGTCGTTGGCGATGTAGCTGAAGACCAGCTCCTCGCCCGACATGGTCTCGACGAATCCGGAGAGCGCGACCGAGCGATCGAGCGTGCCGGTCTTGGCGCGCAGCCGCCCGGCCGCTTCGGTGCCGTCCATCCGCAAGCGCAAGGAGCCATCGCGCCCCGCCACCGGCAAGGACGCGAGCAGCTCGGCGGCGATGGGGAACTTCTCGCTCAGCGTGGTGAGCAGCGCGACCAGCTGGTGCGAGGAGAAGCGATTCGCGTCGTTGAGGCCGGAGCCGTTCTTCATCTGGTAGCTCCCCTTGGGGAGCCCCAGCTCGGCGAGCGCGTCCTCGACCGCGGGAATGCCTTTGCTCCAAGTCCCCGGCGCGCCCGAGACCTCGGCGCCCATCGTCTTCACCAGCATCTCGGCGATGAAGTTGGACGAGGCCTTGTTCATGTCGCGCACCACCTCGCCCAGCTCGGGCGAGTCGTACGAGTTGATGAACTTCGCGTCGGCCGGGACCAGGCCCCGCTTCACCGCGCCGGTCACCTTGACGCCGTGCAGCTGCAGGAGCTGCTTGAGCGTGTAGCCGAAGTAGAAGGTGGGATCGGTGACCCGGCGGTAGAGGATGATCGGATCGCCGTTCGCCGGCAGGCGGCCCGAGACGGTGACGCGGGTGCGCTCGCCCAGCGCGTAGGTCTTGGGCAGCGCCCGCTTGCGCAGGCCGGGCCGGGTGGTCTGCACCGTCGACGAGATATCGAAGAAGCCGTGCGCCTCCGGCTCGAGCTGCACGTGCGCCTTCTGCCCCGGCTTCTCCGCCGGCAGCACATAGATCCCGACCGAGTTGCGGTTGAGCGAGAGCGCGCCCACGCCCGCCGCGTACGGCTTGTCGGAGGTCTCGGTCTCCCAGCCGGGCCCCCAGGTCTCGCGATCGAAGAACGAGTCGTCGAGGATCAGGTCGCCGATTTGATTCACGCCGCGGTGAACCAGATCCCGGACGAACGATTCCAGCCGCTCGGTGTTGATCGACGGATCGCCGCGGCCCTTGACGAAGAGCTGCTTCGCCTTGCCGTGCGCGTAGCTCTTGTCGGCCAGCACGTCGGTGGAGAAGCGGTAGTCGGGGCCGAGCCGCTGGAGCGCGGCGGCGGCGGTAGCGATCTTCGAGTTGCTCGCCGGGTTGAGCAGGTCGTTCGGGTCGCGCGCGTAGAGCAGCTTGCCGGTGGCCAGCGAGCGGACCTCGATCGAGACCCGGCCCGACGAGATGGGCGAGCTGCCGATCAGGCCGTCGATGCGGCCTTGCAAGAGCGCGTCCTCGCCGCTCGAGCTGGCCGGAGGCGCGGGTTTCTTCGCGCTGGCCTTCGCGGCGCGGCGATCGGCGACCGTGTCCGCGCGGCGATTCGCGGCCGTGCCGGCGGGCGAGGCGGCTGGAGACGAAGCGAGCGCGAGCGCGGCGAGGGCGGCGAGCCGGGAGGGGCGGCCGCGGAGCTTTCGGTTCACGAGGCGACGATCGTAGCATCGCGATCCGCGCGCCGCACTTTGTTGCGCACGCGCGGCGGCCTGCGGCCCGACCGGCTCTGCCGACAGGACGGGGCGGCGCGCCCCAGGCGATCGTGGCCCGATTTCTCGGCAAGGAATCGAGAGAGAGCCGGTGCTATGGTCGCCGGCCTCGACTCGAAAGGGACTCGCATGGACTCCTACGATCAGCTCGCAGCGCGCACCGTCATCGCCGGAATCAAGGGCACCACCGCCTCGCCCGAGGAGCTGGAGCTGGTGAAGCGCGGGCTGGGCGGCGTCATCTTGTTCGCGCGCAACGTCGAGAGCCCCGCGCAGGTGGCCGCGCTGTCGAAGCAGCTCAAGGAGGCCGCGCCGGGCCCGCTGGTGATCTCGATCGACCAGGAGGGTGGCCGGGTGCAACGCCTGCGCCCGCCGCACTGGACCGCGCTGCCCTCCGCGCACCGGATCGGCGAGCTGACCGAGCACCACTTCCACGCCGGCCCGCACTCCAAGGTGCCGCACCCCAAGCTCGCCTTCACCGGCGCGCAGGTGGCGGCCGAGGTGGGGAAGATCATGGCCAAGGAGCTCTCGGCCTGCGGCATCGATCAGAACTTCGCGCCGGTGGTCGACGTGAACACCAACGCGGCCAACCCGGTGATCGGCGATCGCTCGTTCAGCGGCGACGAGCGGGTGGTCTCGCAGCTGGGCATGGCGCTGGCCACCGCGATGGAGAAGGGCGGCGTCGCCTCGTGCGCCAAGCACTTCCCCGGCCACGGCGACACCTCGCAGGATTCGCACCGCACGCTGCCGCGGCTCGCGCACGATCTCTCCCGGCTCTGGGAGTGCGAGCTGGTGCCGTTCATCGCCGCCGCGCGCGCGAACCTGGCCTCGATCATGACCGCGCATGTCGTGTTCGAGGGCTTCGACGATCTGCCCGCCACGCTCTCGAAGAAGGCGATCAACCTGCTGCGCAAGGAGATCGGCTACGCGGGCTGCATCATCTCGGACGACCTGGAGATGGCGGCCATCGCGCGCGACGTGGGCGTGCTCGACGGCGCGGGCCTCGCCATCGAGGCGGGCTGCGACGCGGTGCTGGTCTGCCACACGCTGCAGCTGCAGCACGAGGTGATCGACGCCATCGCGCGCGACGCCCGCTCCGGCCCGCTGGCGCTCGGGCGCCTGCAGCAGGCTGCCGGGCACGTGGCGACCTTGCAGCGGTTCGCGCGCACGGCGGCCTCGATCGATCCGAGCAAGGCGGCCGAGGCCTGCGGCACCGCCGAGGCGCGCGCGTTCGTGGAGAGCCTGGGCGTCGCCTCGCCCCACCCTGCCTACCTGCCGCACGCCGATCCGACCGAGCAGCGCGTCTGAGAATGCTCCCGCTCCGCTCTGCCATCGCGCGCCGCCGCGGCAGCTCGCTGCGCTCCTGTTTCGCGCTGCTCGCCTGCGCGCTGCTCGGGCTGCTCGCGTCTCCCGCGGGGGCCAAGCCGCGCAAGCACGAGGGCAGCGCGGCCGATCCGTCGCGCTGGTTCGCCACCAGGCAGGGCCTCTTGCGCGTCTACCAGGCGCGCGGCGCCAAGGGCGATGCCTCCGACGACGGGAGCGCGCCGCCCGCCGGCGCCAGCTGCGAGGTGATCGAGAGCGTGCCGAAGGACGGCGACACCCCGGCGCGCACCCGCGAGAGCTGCACCATGATCTCCGGCCGCAAGCCGAAGGGCGCCGCCCAGCTCACCTACGAGCTGCGCACCGACGGGATCTACAAAGTGGAGACGCGCGTCGAGCCGCCGCCGGGCCAGGCCGCGCCGCCCCCCTCGGACGCCGAGGTGCTGATGCTGCCCGCGCCCGCGACGCCGGGGACCAGCTGGAGCGAGGAGCGCGGCAGCGTCAAGCTGATGCGCTCGGTGAAGAGCGCGGGCAAGGCCTGCAAGGCGGCCGATAGGAAGTTCGGCGACTGCCTCGTCCTCTCGGTGGTCGAGCGCGAGGGCGGCAAGGTCCGCCGCAAGTACACCGAGACCTACGCGGCCGGCGTCGGCCTGGTGGAAGACGCGCAGTGGGAGCTGATCGACGTGAAGGGCCTGTAGGCCGCCGATCGGCTTCAGCGCCGCGTCAGCACGCCCTCGCCCACCAGCGCGAGCACGCCGAGCAGGAGCAGCGGCGGCCAGAGCGGGTGCCCGTGATCGCCCTGCGCCTCCTTCGACGACGAGGCGACCTGCGCGCTCCCCGCGCCGCCCAGCATCGCCTTCAGCTCCGCCTCGTCGACGCGGCGCAGATCGGACTCGCGCGCGTCCAGGCCCGCGGCGAACGCGAGCGCCGGCTCCTCGCGCGGCGCGGCCTGCCCCGGCTGCGCGACCAGCACGCGGTAGACGCCGGGCGAGCGCGGGACCACCGCCAGCGCGTCGGGCCCGCCCGCCGGCGCGGCTCCAGGTTTACCGGTGTCAGCATCCTGGTTCAGTTTACCCGATGCTCCGTTCTGGTTTAGTTTACCGTTTTCAACGATCTGGTTCACCAGCGCCGGACCTCGCGCTCCCGGCTCGGCGCGCAGGTGCTCGAGCAGCGCCGGCTTCCCGTCGGGCCCGAGCACCTGGGCGACGGTCGTCCCCGCCGGCGCGGCCAGCGTGCGCGGCTCGCCCACCTGCGCGGGCTGCGACGACTTCTCCTCCAGCGCGCCGGCCAGGTGGCTCACCGCCTGCTGGACGACGGGCAGGAAGCTGGGGTGGAGCGGCCAGTCGGTCCACGACGCGCTCGCGCTGGAGGTGAAGAGCAGGACGCGCCCCTGGCCGACCGGCGACTCGACCAGCGCGGGCGCGCCGTCGTCGAACGAGGCGAGCACGCGCACCGGCAGCGGCCCCTCGGCGGCGAGCAGCGCATAGCGGTAGACGCTGACCGACTCGAGCCCCTCGCGCTCGGCGGGCGCGAAGATGCGGAAGAGCGGGTGCTGCCACTCGACCAGGCCGAAGCGCGCGGGCGGCGGCAGGCCGGGCGCGTCGTCGGGCGCGAGCGGATCGCGCGCGGTCTTGATCAGGTGCAGCGGGCGCGGGAGCAGTCCGGCGAGCGACTCGTTGAACGCGTCGGGATCGGCGTGATCGCCGAGCGCGATGAAGAGGCCGCCGCCCTTCTGCACGAAGGCGCGCAGCCGCTCGGCGAACGCCTTCTTCGGCGGCGACACGTTGAGCAGCAGCACCGTGTCGAGGCCGTCGAGCGGCTTCTCCGCCGCCGCGTCCTGGTCGAGCGATTGCGCCGCGATCCGTCCGCCGGTGCGCGAGGGGTTGAGCGCCGCCTCGACGAACCAGGCCTCGTCGCGCTCGCGCAGCGTGGAGGGGGCGCCGTCGACGATCAGCGCCTTCAGATCGCGCGGCACCTGCACCACGAACGGGCGCGCGTCGTCCTCGTCGAGGCCCTCCTTCTCCTGGCGGGCGATGGCGATCTCGCCGACCGCGAGACCGGCGGGCAGCACCGCGCCGAGCACCTTCTTCGCCGTCTCGTGGGGCGGCACGTCGACGAACCCCTTGGCCAGCGGGTGCCCGTCGATGCGCAGCTCGACCTGCAAGTTGCCCAGCGGCTGCGCGCCGAAGTTGCCGATCGTCGCCGAGAGCTCGTAGCCGCGCGGACCCAAGCGCGGCGCTTGCGCGGCGGTCACTGCCAGCACCGCGGCGTTGGGCAGCTCGGCCCCCTCG
>FTCO01000434.1_pt1 | contig 10969 bp, 7 predicted proteins | sample 1639701 | NCBI WGS metagenome assembly FTCO01 (sample SAMEA3914869, study PRJEB12502) | metagenome | biome: forest; material: soil | place: USA | collected 2012-03-12 | depth 0.1 m | reverse complement strand
CGACGAGATCTCGTCGGCGGCGAGCCTGCGGGCCTGTTCGAGGAGGGGGAGGAAGAAGACTTCTTCGGGGAGCTTGCGGGCCATGTTCTCGAGGAGGGCTCAGGGGACTTGAAAGGGGCGCACGCCGTGGAGGTCGACGTAGGTGACGGCGCCGGCGAACGCGAGGGCGCGGAACCAGCCCGCGGTCGCGGTCTTGCCATCCACCTGGCCGATGGCGCCGACGCTGAAGGGGCCCGGGACCACGTTGAAGAGACCGAAGATGGCGAGGGGACCCGTCTCGCCCGTGGAGAGATCGGGGAGCGGGTGCTGCGCGTCGCCCGTGAAGTAGGACATGGTCTGCACGGCGAGGTTGGTGCTCACGATCGCGTGCTCGAGGGGCGCGTCGTCGCAGTCGTGGACCTGGCCGAGCACCATGCCCATGCCCGCCTCGTTGGACTTGCCGAGCTTCGCTTGCGCGACGACCTTGTAGTCGTCGGCCGACAGGGCCACGAGATCGTGCTTCCAGGGCGCGCCGTTCAGCTCCTTCAAGCTCGCGAAGACGCCCAGCTCGTTCACCGTGGCCCACTCGGCGCCGCTGGTCGTGATGGCCAGCTCGAGCCCGGCGGGCACGTCGGAGAGGGTGAAGGGGCACTCGTAGCGCGTGCCGCAATCAGGGTCGGTCGCGGGCACGCCGCCGGTCTGGCTGCAGTCGGACGCCGTCGCCCCCTGCGCGACGACCTCGCCCAGGGTCGGGTCGGCGGTGGGGCCCGAGCGCGTCACCCGGCGGACCTCGATGGTCACGTCGTTCGACTGGCAGCCGTGGGAGAAGATGCGCACGACGCCGGTCATGGTGACGGCGAGGCTGACGCCGTCGGCCTTCGCGGGGTAGCCGGCGGGCGTGAAGCACGCGAGGTCGGGCGCGCCGGTGCCGGAGCCGAGGACGAGCGTCGCCGCGGGGTCGGGGAAGGCGACGCCGCAGGCCTCGATGCTCTCGAAGTCGTCGACGCCGGCGCAGTCGATCGGGGGCGCCACGCTCTCGCAAAACTCGGAGCCCGGCGCGGCGATCAGGTGATCCTCGCAGGTCACGACGCCGCCTCCCGTGCCGTTCGCGCTCGAGGTGGAGGTCGAGGTCGCGCCGCCGCCTCCCGTGGAGGAGGTCGACCCGGCGCTGGAGGAGGAGGCGCCCTTCGTCGAGGTGGCGTCGTCGGCGACCTCGGAGCCGCAGGCCACGACCATGATCGCGAATGCAGCGGCGAGGAGCAGCAACGAACGAGGGCCTTCCATGCCGCGAGCATAGGCAAGGGGTCCGACGAGCGCGACAGCGATGTCAGGGAGCCCGGGCCTCAGGCGAGCCCCGCGCGGCGCGAGGGCGGCCGGGCCCCGCCGCGGAACGCGCCGGAATCCCGCTGGATCGAGCGCCGAGCGTCGCCCTGACGTGCCGGGACCGGGCGACCTGACGCGCTCGGCACGCGCCCTGCTTTGGGGTCTCCCCGTCGACGCGCGGTCCTCACTGACGCGCCTCTTCCTTAGCTTCACCTTCTTTTTGGCGCCTCGGCTGGGGTCGCGCTGCCCCTTACCTCTTCGCAGGGCGAGCCGAGCCGAGGCTCCGTCACGCTGCCGCTTCTTCGATTCGGGGCCCCCAACCCCGAATCGGCTTCGACTTGCGCTTGGCTTTCGACGGGCGTTCGCGCCCCGTCGCTTACTTGGCTTACCCTATGACGCACTCGCAACGAGGCTCGTCTCGCTTTGCTTTGCGCGCCCGCGCCGCCATTGTCCTCGCAATGGGCGCGGGCTCGCTCACCGCCTTCGTCGCTTGCGGCGAAGGGGCCCTCGGCGACCCCGCCGGCGGCGGCGGTGGCTACGACGACCCGAGCACCGCGTCGGCCGGCGGCTCGACCGGCGCCGGCGTCGTGATCGACGCCGGCGTCGACGCCCCTCCTCCTCCCGAGAAGGAGGTGGAGTCGAGCTACGGCGCGCCCGTGGCCACCGGCAACTACGTGTGGATCGCCAACCCCTCGAGCGGGCGCGTGGCGTACATCGACGCCAAGTCGTTCGAGATCAAGCTGGTCGAGGCCGGCAACGGGCCGACGTTCATCGCCGCCGTGCCGGATGCGACCGACGACGTGGCGGTGGTCCTCAACGTGCTCTCGCACGACGCCACCGTCCTTCGCACGGGGAGCGACGGCGCGATCACCACGGCGCAGATCCCCGTACCGCCTTCGGGCAACGCCTGGGCGGTGAGCCGCGACGGGCGCTGGGCCATCGCCTGGACCGACTCGCGGCAGGTGACGAGCGCCGATCCGGTCGACGGGTATCAAGACGTCACCGTGCTCGACCTGAAGAAGGGGAGCGAGATCTCGACGCCGCTCACCGTCGGCTACCGGCCGGTGGCCATGGCCTTCGACGCGGCGAGCCAGCAGGCCTTCGCGGTCACGCAGGATGGCGTGACGGTCGTCTCGCTCCTCGACCCCTCCGGTCCTGCCGTCGTGAAGAACGTGGCGCTCGGCGACACGATGGGGGAGACGACGCGCGACGTCTCGATCACGCCCGATGGTTCGTACGCGCTCGTGCGGAGGGAAGGGGATGCGTCGGTCGGCGTGTTCTCGCTCGCCGACGGGACGCGCACCGACGTGACGCTGCCGGGCGCGCCCACCGACCTCGACCTGTTCGCCGATGGGTCGGCGGCGGTCGCCGTGCTCCGCGAGTCGGGCCAGGTCGCGCTCCTGCCGGTCCCGGGGATCGCCCAGGACCCGACGAGCTTCACGCTGGTGCCCGCGGGTGCGCCGGTGGGATCGGCGTCGCTCGCCTCGAAGAGCCCGACGGCGCTGCTCTACACGAACGCGACGCCCAGCTCGCTGCTCGGGGTCATGGGCACGACCGGTACGCCGAGCTTCCGCAGCATCCTCTTGCGCGCGCCCATCCTCGCGGTGTTCCCCACGCCCGATGCGTCGAACGCGCTGGTGCTCCACGACGCGCTCGACACGGCCGGCTCGCACTACGCGGCGGCGCTCAGCGTGGTGCCGGTCGCCCTCGACCTGCCGTCGAAGATCGTGGGCCTCTCGGCGCCGGTCATCTCGGTGGCCGTCGCGCCCGCCGGGGATCGGGCGCTGGTCGCGACGGGGAGCGAGGCGAGCGGCTCGTACGCGCTGACGGTGGCCTCGATGCCCTCGCTGGCCATCCAGACGATCCCGCTCGCGAGCCTGCCGATCGCGGCCGGCATCGTCGAGGGCGCGGGGCGCGGCTTCGTGGCCCAGAAGCACCCCGACGGTCGCATCACCTTCGTCGACTTGAAGACCGGCGAAGCCCGCACCCTCACCGGCTTCGAGCTGGCCTCGCAAGTCGTCGACGGCACCCGCTGACTCGACCCAAACCCTCCCCAGCACCATCTCGGGGGGGATCGGGGGCGCGGACGCCGACCCTCCCAAACCCTCCCCAGCACCATGTCGGGGGGTATGGGGGGCGCGGACGCGCCCCCCGATCGTGAGAGAACGGGTCGAGCGAGCGCAGCGAGCGAGCACCCCGCGAAACTTCCGCAGGCTCTGCTGCGGAAGCCCCGCGTCCGAGAGCAGGGTGAGCTCCCAAGTCTGACGGGTCCCAGCCTCGGCGCGACCCTGTAGGTCACCTCTGATCTTTCCTCGAGGACCATCGAGCATGCGAACACCTCTCCTCGGCTTGCTACTCACCAGCGCCCTCCTCACCGCCTGCGGGCGAGACGACGTCTGGGATCAGGACACGACGGGCTGGGTGGCCCACGGGCTCGAAGGGTCGGTGGGCATCGTCGACCCCGCGGCCAATCGCGCGTTGATGCTGACCGTGGAGCAGGACTCGAGCGTCACGGCGACGTCGCTGCCCATCGGGCACGGGTTCGCGTCGTCGGCGACCTCGCCGGGGGGGAAGAACCTGCTCGTGCTCTCGCGGGGAGATCAGCCGCGCGTCCGGGCGACCGACGAGGCCCCGAGCCTCACCGTGATCGACGGGGGGATGAGCCCGAAGGTGACGTCGCGCTACGAGCTGGCGGATCCTCTTTCGGGGCTCGCCGTCGATCCGGAGGCGCGCTTCGCCATCCTCTACCCCGAGGCGGCCGACAGCTCGTTCGTCGAGAACCCCAACGAGCTTTGCGTCGTCGACCTCGACGCGGCGGCGAGCGCGACCAACCCGACGCCGGTGACGCTCCGGAGCTTCGGGGGGAGGCCCGAGAGCTTCTTCTTCACCGAGCGGCTCGACCTGCCGGGAGGCAAGAAGCGGCTGCTCCTCGTGCTCACCGATCGCGACGTCGGGGTGCTCGACCTCGAGGACCCGGGGGCGGGGGACATCACCATCGGGCTCAGCTCCTCGGGCGAGCGGCTCGCGCCGGCCGGGGTCGCGGTCACCGAAGGCGATCCGGCGTCGAGCGACGACGCGCGCATCGCCATCCGGCTCGGGTCCGATCCCAACGTGGTGCTGGTCGATCTGCTCCCGCCCCAGGCCGGGGACGCGAAGTCGGCGCACCCGTTCAAGCCCACGCCCAACCTGGTGTTCGCGGGCGGCATCCCGAGCGACCTCGCCTTCCTGAAGACCGATGGCGGGCTCCGGTTGGGCGCGCTGATCCCCTCGGCCTCGCAGCTCACGCTGATCGATCCGGCGACGGGGATCGCCTCCGCCGTGGATCTCGGGGCGCCCTACGAGCACCTCTCGATCGTGACCGGGCTCGTCGGCGGGACCGAGTCGGGGGCCGACGTGGCGCTCGTGTGGTCCGAGTCGAGCTCGACCATCGCCTTCGTGTCGCTGGGCGCCACCGTCGGCAAGCCCTATCGCGCCGTCGACGCGCTCGAGCTCTCGGGGCCGGTGGGCGCGGTGCTCGACGTGCCGTCTCCCAACCAGCACCTGAAGATCCTCGCCTCGGCGGAGGGGGATGGGTTCTTCGTGCTCGACCTCGTCGAGAGGACGGTGGCGCCCATCTTCGCCTCGTCGGCCGGAGGGCCGGCGACCATGAGCGTGGCGCCCGACGGGCGCAGGGCGTGGGTGACGGCGCCCGAGGAGGCGCAGATCGCGTCGCTCGACCTCGGCGACCTGCACCCGCAGAACCTCGCGCTCGCGGAGCCGGCGAGCCAGGCCTTCGACGTGACCCGGCGCGGGGGAGGGAGGGCGCTCGTGGCCATCGAGCCCACGGCGGACGTCGACCTCACGGTGCTCGACGCCGACCACCCCTCGCTCCGGACCGCCACCGCCTATGAGAGCGTGCTGCTCGGGAGCGTCCGATGAAGACCACCCTCTCGAAGAGGCTCGGGCTCGCCGCCGCCTCGCTCGCGGCCCTGACCTCGATGGCGGGGCCCGCGCGCGCCGAAGGGGACGACCTCGTCGCCGGGGCGCGGCTCCGAGCCCTCGAGGCGCGGCCGGCGGCCGATCGCGTCGAGGCGCCCGAAGAGCCCCCCCAACCTCCCGCGCGGCCCACCGAGATCGCGGCGGGGGCGCGGGTGATGGTCGTGAGCAGCACCGGGCTCGACCCGTACTCGAGCGGCGACGTGCTGGCCCAGGCCTCGGTGGGCTTCGCGCAGACGGTGGTGAAGCTCGATCGCTTCTCGCTGCTCGGCGTGGCCGAGTACGACTTCGGGATGGCGGGCGCGAGCGTGCGGGGGAACGAGTCTTCGCTCGCGGTTCATCGGATGGCGCTGGGGCTCGAGTCGCGCCTCCGGGTGGCCTCGCGGCTCTACCTGTTCGCCAAGGCGGCGCCCTCGGTCCTGGCGCTCCGGGGCTCGATCACCACCGGCGCCGCCGAGCCGCTCGTCGCTCGCCCGTGGACCTGGGGGCTCGACACGACCGGCGGCGGAGGCCTCCGGCTCGGAGGCATCGCCACCAGCCTCTGGTTGGTGGGCGAGGTGGGCTACGCCTTCGGGGGCGAAGCGCCCATGCGTTACGCGCCCGCGGCCGACGCCAGCGACCCCCAGCGCTACGGGACCGTCATGCTCCCGACCCTTCGCCTGGCCGGTCCGGTGAGTCGTCTGGCCCTCGCCATTGCATTCTGAGCGAGCGGACCCATATCGATGGGATTCGAACCGGGAAATCGGGGGCGGAGCGTTGGCTTCCTGCTCCGTGTACCCTGCCGCCCCGAAATCTTATCCCCTTCCGGCCACGGGCGGGCTATACGGCCCGGCCAGTCTAGCCAAGCTCACCAGGACAAGTGGTCGAGCCAAGGGGTGCAGGACATGTTTTTCGGTCGCACGTTCAAGAAGTTTTCGACGAGGGTTGCCCTTGGCGCCCTCCTGGTGACGAGCACGGCTGCTGGAGCCACGGGCTGCAGCTTGTTCAACCCGAAGGTGGTGTGGGCCATCACGGAGCCCACTCCGATGCAGGTCGTCGTTCGCCGCGCCGACGCGGCGCGCGCGGTCGCCACCAACGTCGAGCGCCTGATGGGCTCGACGGGCATCGACGACGACTCCAAGTGGGTCGTCAAGATCGCCCTCAAGAAGGCCGACGTGGAGCCCCTGCTCCGCGACGTCTCCGGGGATCCAGAGTACGTCTCGCCCAAGGGCAAGGTCCGCGTCGTGAACGCGGAGGCGTGGGCGCGCGCGCTCTCGGCCGTCTGCTCGACCGAGAGCAAGTCGAAGAGCGTCTACGGCTCGGTGTCGGACGACGTCCACACCCAGTACGCCGACATCGCGGCCCAGGCGAAGAACGTCGCCAAGATCAAGGCCGACATCGCGGTTGAAGAGGCGGCGATCGACGACAAGGAGCGCGCCGGCGAGAAGGCCGATCACGAGGCCAAGAAGAAGGAGCTCAAGGACCAGCTCGACAAGAGCGAGTCCGAATACAAGCCCAAGGTCGACGCCTTCAAGGCCAAGCTCAAGGAGGACGCCGCCAAGGCCTCCCCCGAGGTCAAGAAGCAGATGGCCGCCGTGATCGCCGGCCTGCAGCGCGCGGTCGACGACGCCAAGGTCGCCAACACGGCGGCCCTCATCGGCTACCCGAAGGCGTTCCCGGGCCTCAAGGAAGAGGTCAAGACCATCGTCAAGCGCATCGCCGCCGACGTCATCGAGGAGCGCGTCGGCACGCGCCCGAACCTCGACAAGCTCACCCCCGAGGTGAAGCTCTCGGGCGGCGTGTCCGTGACCATCGCGGGCCTCGGCCCCGAGGACGCGGGCAAGATCGACCCCGCGGCCCTCTCGAAGGACATCGCGGAGCGCAGCAAGAACTACATCATCAAGGTCGTGACCCTCATCGGTTACATCAAGGAGACGCAGGACCTCCTCGACCTCCAGACGGACCTCCTCGCCGAGGCCCAGGGCGCCATCTCGGGCGACAAGAACGCCGGCGGTGGCGAGGACCTCGCCGACATCAAGGTCGAGCTCGAGGCCGCGCAGGCCGCGAACGCCGGTGGCGGCGCGACGGGCAACGGCAAGGGCAAGCGCATGGCCGTCCCGATGGAGGCTTGCGTCGAGAAGAAGGAAGCCCCCAAGGCCAAGGAAGAAGAGAAGCCGGCCGAGCCCGCCAAGGCCGACCCGCCCCCCGAGGACCCCAAGGGCAAGGGCAAGGGCAAGGGCAAGAAGCCCGTTCCCCAGCCCCCGAAGAAGAAGGGCGCGAATTGATTCCCAGCGACCGGGCCTGACGGCCGGTCGCGCGTCACTCGCCGCTTCGACGCAAGGCGCGAGTCGCACCGGGAAACCGGGCGGCCCGCGCCTTTGCTTTTGGTGCGTCGCGCCGTGGGCACGGCCCATTGCCGCAGGGATTCCGCGGGTGTAGTTGCCTCCGCCACATGAGCACGCAATTCCCCGAGCCCACGGCGGGCGAACCCATTTCGATGTCCTCCTCCGGCACGCTCGAGGTGCCGAACAACCCCATCCTCCCCTTCATCGAAGGCGACGGGACCGGTCCCGACATTTGGCGGTCGAGCCAGCGCGTGCTCGATGCGGCGGTCGAGAAGGCCTATGGCGGCAAGAAGAAGATCGCTTGGTACGAGGTCTACGCGGGCGAGAAGGCCTTCAACAAGTTCAACGACTGGCTGCCGAACGGCACCGTCGAGGCCTATCGCAAGTACCTGGTCGGCATCAAAGGCCCGCTGACCACCCCCATCGGCAAGGGCATCCGCTCGCTCAACGTGGCGCTCCGCCAGCTGCTCGATCTCTATGTCTGCCTGCGGCCCGTGCGCTGGTTTACGGGCGTGCCCTCGCCCGTGCGTGACCCCTCCGCGGTCGACATGGTGATCTTCCGCGAGAACTGCGAGGACATCTACGCCGGCATCGAGTGGGAGGCCGAGTCGGCCGAGGCCAAGAAGGTGCTCGCCTTCCTCCAGAACGAGATGGGGGTGAAGAAGATTCGCTTCCCCCACACGAGCGGTCTCGGCATCAAGCCGGTGAGCCGTGAAGGCACCGAGCGGCTCGTGAAGGCCGCCATCGAATATGCCCTTCGCTACAACCGCAAGAGCGTGAACCTGGTTCACAAGGGCAACATCATGAAGTTCACCGAGGGTGCCTTCAAGAACTGGGGCTACGAGCTGGCCGCCCGCGAGTACCGCGATCAGGTCGTGACCGAGCGCGAGACGTGGATCCTCGGCAACAAGGAGCGCAACGCCGACCTCTCGGTCGAGGCCAACGCCAAGGAGGTCGAGCCCGGCTACGACATGGCCCCTCCCGACATGCAGGCCGAGTTCCGCGCCGAGGTCGAGGCCGCCTTGAAGCTCTGGGACACCCACGGTCAGGGCAAGTGGAAGTCGAAGCTCCGCATCAAGGACTCGATCGCCGACATCACCCTCCAGCAGGTCCTCACGCGCCCCAAGGAGTTCGACGTCATCGCCACGCTCAACCTCAATGGCGACTACCTCTCCGACGCGCTCGCGGCCCAGGTCGGCGGCATCGGCATCGCGCCCGGCGGCAACATCAACTACGTGACGGGGCACGCCATCTTCGAGGCGACGCACGGCACGGCGCCCAAGTACGCCAACCTCGACAAGGTCAACCCGGGCTCGGTCATCCTCTCGGGCGAGATGATGCTCCGGCACCTCGGTTGGAACGAGGCGGCGGACCTCGTCATCAAGGGCATGGATGGAGCCATCGGCGCCAAGACCGTGACCTACGACTTCGCTCGCCTGATGCAGGGCGCGAAGGAAGTGAAGTGCTCCGAGTTCGGCACCGCCATCATCGAGAAGATGTAACGCGGCCTTCGTGAGGAGCTGGGGCGGGGGCCAAATACACGGCCCCCGTCGCCAGCTTCTTGACGGCTCCCTCCCCGACCGTGAATCCTTCGTCCACGAATCCATGATCGATCCCAGCGAAGCCACCAGGACGCGCGCGCGCGCTCGCCTCGGTCAGGTGCTTCGCGACAAGTGGCGCATCGACGACCTGCTCGGCATCGGGGGCATGGCGGTCGTGTACTCGGCGACCCACGTGAACAACGGGCGCCGGGTGGCCATCAAGCTCCTCCACCCCGAGCTGGGCGTGAACGCCGAGGTCAAGGGGCGCTTCCTCCGCGAGGGGTACGCCGCCAACAAGGTCGTGCACCCCGGCACCGTGTCGATCCTCGACGACGATCAGGGCGACGACGGCACCGTCTTCTTGGTGATGGAGCTGCTCGAAGGCGAGACCCTCGAGCAGCGCCGCCAGCGGACCGGGCCCGCGCTCCCCCCGCACGAGGTCCTGTCCATCGCCGACCGCCTCCTCGACGTGCTGGCGGCGGCCCACGACAAGGGCATCGTTCACCGCGACATCAAGCCGGAGAACGTCTTCCTGCTCCGCGACGGCAGCGTGAAGATCCTCGACTTCGGCATCGCCAAGGTGCGCGAGCTGCAAGGGACGCAGGCCACGCTCACGGCGGCGGGCGCCATCGGGACGCCGGCCTTCATGCCCCCCGAGCAGGCGCGTGGCCGCTGGGAGCAGGTGGGCCCGTGGACCGACATCTGGGCGGTGGGCGCGACCATGTTCACGCTCATGACCGGGCGGCTCGTCCACCAAGCCGAGACCGTCAACGAGCTGATGCTGGCCGCCATGACCAAGGCCGCGCCGCCCTTGCAGACGATGCTGCCGGGCATCCCGGCGGCCGTGTCGTCGCTGGTCGACCGCGCGCTCGCCTATGATACGGCGGCCCGCTGGCCCGACGCGCGCACGATGCAGAACGCGCTCCGCAAGGCTTACCAGGCGCTCGACCAGGCCTCGGCGGCGAGGCAGTCGCTGTCGGGGGTGGGGGGTCCGATGGGCCCCGTCTCGCAGGCCATGCCGCCCGCGCCCCCGATGCCTCCTCCCGCGCCCTCGGGGCCGATGATGGCCCCACCCATGGCCGCGGCGATGCCGGCCGCCATGGCGCCGGCGGCCATGACCATCGTGCGGCCCGTGAAGAAGAGCTCGGGCCCTCTCGTGGCCATCGCGGGGGGCATGGCGGCGGCGATCGTGTGCGGGGTGGCCCTCTGGGCCCTCCTGGCGCGCTCGGGCCCTCCGGTGCAAGGCGGAGCCGGCTCGGCCTCCGCGGCGCCGGTGGTGGCCGCCTCGGCGCCCGCAGCGACCGTGACCGCCACGGCCTCGGCGACCGCTGCCCCGAGCGCCAGCGCGCCCCCGGGCGCCAGCGCCGCGCCCCCCGACCCCAGCGGCTCGGCGGCGCCCCCCGACGCTTCCGGCGACCCCTCGGCCGCGGCTTCCGCCGACGCGGCCCCCAGCGCCACCGCGGCCAAGAAGCCCCCGTACAAACCCAAGGGCGGCTACAAGCCCAAGCGCAACATGGTGGACCGCTACAAGTAGCGCTCCAAGTCACCACACCGAGAAGCCTTCAGTTGAGCGAGCGTAGCGAGCGAACACCCCACGGAACTTCCGCCACACCGCCACATGGAAGACCGTGAGGTTCCCGGTCGCGCTATCTCGGGGGGTATCGGGGGGCGCGGACGCGCCCCTCGATCGTGACAAAGACGGGTTGAGCGAGCGTAGCGAGCGAACACCCCACGGAACTTCCGACGGCTCTGCGTCGGAAGTTTCGTGTCTGAGTTGCTCACCGGGGCGCCCGACCCGCGTGGCATGAAACTGGGGTAGGCTGGTGG
>FTCO01001473.1_pt1 | contig 11009 bp, 6 predicted proteins | sample 1639701 | NCBI WGS metagenome assembly FTCO01 (sample SAMEA3914869, study PRJEB12502) | metagenome | biome: forest; material: soil | place: USA | collected 2012-03-12 | depth 0.1 m | reverse complement strand
GCGACCAACGACAGCTATTACGACCCGGGGATCATGTCGACGTTCCTCGGCAACCACGACCTGCTCCGCACCATCCAGACGGCGCTCGACCAGCCGTGGGACCCGTGGAACGACGGGGGCGACGCCAAGTGGAACAACTCGCCCACCCTGCCCGACTACCGCGCGCCCTTCGAGCGGATGGCGGTCGGCTTCACGTTCCTTTTGACCACCAAGGGCATCCCCCTCATCTACTACGGCGACGAGATCGGCATGCCGGGCGCGGGCGATCCCGACAACCGCCGCTTCATGCAGTGGGACGGCTACTCGGCCGACCAGACCTTCTTGAAGACGACCATCGCCACGCTGGGCAAGGCGCGCAAAGCCCACCCGGCGCTCTGGCGCGGCATCCGCTCCACGATCTCGGTGACCGACGACACCTACGGCTACTCGATGACCGACGGCGACGACGTGGTCTACGTGGCCCTGAACCGCAGCGACAACACGGCCTCCGTCGGCAACCTGCCGGCCAAGGGGCACGATCTCCTCACGGACAAGGACGTGACCGGGCCCAGCATCAGCCTGCCGCCGCGCACCTCGATGGTCATCCTCCCCTCCAAGTAGGCCGTGCGCACCGCCGCGTTCGCCACGCTCGCCACCGGAGCCTGCGCGGTCCTCGGACCGCTGCTCGGGCTCGGGTGCGCGAGCGAGCGTGACGGAGAGCGCCTCGGCGCGCGCGTCCGCGAGGCCTTCCCGGCGCACGCGGCGCGCGCGCTCGGCCAGGGGGCGAAGATCGAGGGTGCCCTCGTCGAGGCCGGCGACTCGTTCGACCTCCCGGAGCCCCGCGGCGGGCTCTCGGCGCGTGTCTTTCGCGACACGAGCCGGGGCGTGGAGCTGCGCGCCGCCGGGGTCGTGGTGACCGTTCGCGAAGACGGAGCGCTCGGCGAGGTGGCGCGCGACGGGCTCGCGGCGGCGCACGCGCGCAGGGGCGGCGCCTCGTTCTGGAGCGGCAGCGAGCGCGGGCTCGAGGAGTGGATCCACCTCGAGGCCGGGCGAGCCTTCGCGGGGCGCGCCGCCGTGAGCTTTCGCGTCGAGGGGGCGCCGCTCACCTCCGCGGGCGATGTCGTCGAGATCGACGACCCCGCGGGCGTGCCTCGCCTCCGCGTGGTCGCGCCCGAGGCCTTCACCGCCTCCGGGCACGCGGTCCCCGTTCACCTGACCGCGCGCGGCGATCGCCTCGAGCTCGAGGTCGACGCCCGCGGCGAGGAGGTGCTCGTCGACCCCGCGTTCTACCCCACCGGCTTCATGACCTGGCCCCGCGAGGCTCCGGGAGCGCTCATGCCCGGGGGCAAGGTGCTGGTGGCCGGCGGCATGAAGCTCCTGGGCGCGCCCGCCGACACCAGACGCACCGCCGAGGTGTACGACTCGGCCACGGGCGTCTTCTCGCTGGTCGCCTCCAGCGCCGTGGGGCGCTCCGATCACACGGCGACCTCGCTCGACGACGGCCGCGTCCTCGTCGCCGGCGGCGTGCTCTCGGGCACCACCACCGCACAGGGGACCGCCGAGATCTTCGACCCGGCGGCGGGCGCCTGGACGCCGACCTTCCCCCTGGTGATGGCGCGGTCGAGCCACACCGCCACCCTGCTCCCCGACGGGCGCGTGCTTGTCGTGGGGGGCAGGGATTCGGCCGGCGTCATCACGGCCAGCGTCGAGCTCGTGAGCCCCGGGAGCGCGGCGGGCGGGCCGCTCGCGTCGTCGCAGATGGGCCCCACGCTCACGATGGCGCGCGCGGGCCACACCGCCACGCTCGTCGCGGGGGGCAAGGTGCTGGTCGTCGGCGGAGACGCCTTCACCGGCAAGACCGCCGAGCTCTTCGACCCGGTGGCGAGCACCTGGTCGGTGACGGGCTCGCTCTTCTCCGCGCGGAGCACCCACGCGGCCGTGAAGCTCGCCGATGGGCGGGTGCTGGTCAGCGGAGGCTCCCAGAGCTCCGCCGCCGTCGCCGAGATCTACGACCCTGCCAAGGGCACCTGGACCCTGACGAGCTCCTCGGTGGAGCAGCGGGACTACCCGGCGGGCGCCCTCCTCCCCTCCGGGCTCGCTCTCGTCGTGGGCGGGACCGTCAACGCGATCCAGCTCTCCTTGGCGCTCGCCTACGACGCCACGACCGACACCTGGACCACCCTGACTCCCCTGCCGCAGGGGCGCTCGCACCCCGCCGCCGTCTCGCTCCCCAACGGCCTGCTCTTGTTGGCTGGAGGGGCCGGCGACCTGGATGCGCTGGCGAGCGCCGAGCTCTATGGCAAAGGGGTGCTGGGGGACACCTGCGCGGCGAGCTCCGATTGCTCGTCGGGCCACTGCGCTCACGGCTACTGTTGCGAGTCGGCCTGCGATGGCCCTTGCGCCACCTGCGGCCTGATCCCCGGGGCCTGCGTGGCCGCGCCCGCCGGCTCTCCGGGCTCACCGACCTGCGCCCCGTTCGCGTGCAACGGGCTCCTGTCGACCTGCCCCACGGGTTGCACGGAAGACTCGCAGTGCCCGACCACGAGCTTTTGTCGTGCCGATGGCAGCTGTCAGCCCAAGCTCGCGCGGGGCAGCCTCTGTAACCCGGCGGCCGACTGCTCCGCCAACGGCTGTCAAGAGTGCCAGACGGGGCACTGCGCCGACGGTGTGTGTTGCGAGTCGGAGTGTGCCGACCAGTGCTCGGCGTGCGACGTGGTTCACAATGAGGGTCTCTGTATCCCCGTGAAGGGCGCCCCCCATGGGAGCCGGCCCTCCTGTGCGGGCGCCTCGGGAGATGATCCTTGTTCCGCCACCGCGTGCAACGGAGACACGGTGGGAGGGTGTGTCGCGCTGGCAGGCGCAGAGGTCACCTGCCGGGAGGGCTCGTGTGAGGGGGGCGTGGAGACGCTCCCGGCCCGCTGCGACGGGACCGGCGTTTGCCCCACCGCGGTCGAGACGCAGCCGTGTGCTCCCTTCATCTGCGGGGTCGGCGCCTGCCTCGAGCTGTGCACATCGGATGGCGACTGCGCGAATGGCGCGCAGTGCGCGACCGCCAATGGGCAATGCGTCGAGGGGGCGACGTGCCTGAACCAGTCGACCATCGTCGTGCCCCCCGACCATCAGACCGACTGCAGCCCCTATCGATGTGATCAGGGGACTTGTTTGACGGCGTGCGACAGCGGACAAGACTGCGCGTCCGGGTTCGTCTGTAGCTCGCTGGGAGTCTGCGGTATGGCGGCCGGCGGGGGGGACGGTGGCGGGTCGGTGGGCCATGTCGCGGAGGCCAAGAGTGGCTGCGCGACCTCGTCTTCGCCCGCGGGGGGCGGCGAGCAGGCCGGCTTTCTGGCCCTCTCCGTCGCCTTCGCCCTGGGAGCGAGGCGGCGCGGCGTCGCCGCCGAGGGAGTCTCACTCAGGCGCTGAAGGTCCGGCGACCTCAGCGAGGGCCGCCACCGCCGCACCTACTGGGGACTCCGGCGCCGCCGCAGGTCTGCGGGGGCGAGCAAGTCCCGCAACCGAGGACGTGGCCACACCCGTCGCCGACTGGCCCGCAATCGACCCCTTGGTCGGCGCAGGTGGCGGGGTCGCAGGTTTCTTTGCCGCAGCGCCCCGCGCCTCCTCCGCCGCAAATCTCCCCCGACGCGCAAGTGCCACAGTGGATGGCTCCGCCACACCCGTCCCCCGCTTCGCCACAAGAGAGGCCCTGATCGGCGCACGAGCGCGGGACGCACGAGCTGGCGTCGGGGGTGATGCACGCCCCGAGATCAAAGATCATGAACTCGAGCAGCTTCTCTTGGGGGCTCATCTGCGGTGAGGCCGGGCACTCCTCAGGAAAGGCGACGAACTCGTGACCGAGGCCGCCGGCGGCACCCTCGACGTGGAAGTCCGAGAAGATCACGCGGCCACACTGGCTGTCCGGCGCCGCGCCGACGGGCGTGTTGAAGGTGAAGTGAACCGAGCCGATGCCCTCATCCGCGACGGAGAGCCACGACTGCGAGGGCGCCACCACCGCCGTGTAGTCGTGGCGAACGTCGTAGATGGGGATGGTCGAGAGCGGCGTCCCCGCCCCGAAGTTGCCCAGCCACGCCGCCAGCGCCTGCCCCTTGGGGAAGGACGTGTCGATGGCGGCGGTCGACTCCGGCGTTTGCCCGCTCGAGGTCTGCCACGCGGCCGTCTGCGAGAAAGGCGCGATGTTCGCGAGCCAGTCGTAGTTGTAGTGGGTGGCGAAGAGCCGCCCGCCGGCGTTGGTGTAGCCGACGAAGTGCTCCTGCATGATCGGGTCCTCGACCATTGGAAAGCCCTGGCAGGCGAGGAGCACCATGTCGTAGGTCGACAGGGTCGCTTCGTCTCCCCAGAGCTGGTCCTCGAAGGGCTGGCCGGTCCCACCGAAGGAGGCTCCATTACCCGCGTAGAGGTGGATGCGGCCGCCGCCGTCGGGCGCGGTGAACTCACCATCTTCGACGCCGATTTTACGGAGCACGCACTCGAGGCTATCCAGCGCCCCCGTCGAGATGGCGATGAGAGGAATGTCCCCCTCGAGCTGGTTCCTGGGCAGCCTGGTCAGGTCTTCATCGACCGCGTTGTCCTGACAGGCCACCACGTTGACCAGGGTCGACTGGCGCCGCCACCGGCCCAGCTGAACCACGATGGGGATGTCGGCGCCGGCCGGAACGTTGGGTAGGGAGAACTTGCCTTCGATATCGGTGACGGCCTGAACGAGGGGTGCCCCGGAGGCGCCGTTGCCCGCGCACTGGAGGCACGAGACGCCCGGGGAGAACGGCTCGACGGCCGCGTTGGGGATGTAGACGAGCGCGCTCGGGAGCGGGTCGGTTCCGTTGGGAGCGCGGACGGTCCCGTGAAGGGTCGTGGTGGTCGCCGGGTCGTCGCAGGTGGGCCGACGGAGGCACAGGTTGGTGCAAGGCGGGGCGCCACACCGATTGGGCTGTCCGGCGCCACCGCAGCTCAGTCCGCTGGGGCAGGTGCCGCATTGAAGGAGCGCCCCACATCCATCGTCCAGGGGGCCGCAGTCGGCCCCGGCGTTGGCGCAGGTTTTGGTCGGAGTGCAGCCGGGGACTCCACACTGACCGAGCTTCCCGGCGCCGCCGCAGGTCTGCCCCGCAGGGCAATCCCCACAGTAGACCAGGGAGCCGCACCCGTCGGCGAGGTGACCACAGGAGACGCCCTCCGCCGCGCATCCCTTGAAGGTCGCGCAGGTCCCGTCACCGGTGGAGAACTGGATGTTGCCGCCCGCACCTGCGCCGCCCGCTCCACCTGTGCCGCCCGTGCCACCGACGAGCCGTGCTCCCGTGTCGCCACTGCCGCCTCCCCCACAGGACGCCGCCAAACCAAGGGCCAGGACGGCCCCGAGGACGGCGATGGTCGAGGCGCGCATGGCACGTCGAAAGGTAGCGCGAGGTAGGTCGCGCCCGCAATCGGCGCGAAGGGGCTTCCCAGACACGGCCTCCGGCGAGACCATGCGCCATGCGCTTCCCTCGCCTTGGTCGCCGCGCCCCCATCTTCACGCCGCTCCTTCTGGCGCTCTTGGCCTCGCCGCTCGTCCCGGCCGCGTGCGGCTCGAGTGGGTCGACGGACGGCGAGGGCGGGAGCACCGGGAGCCATGGCAAGACGACGGGTAGCCAATCGAACGGCAGCGGCAGCGGCGGAGGCGCCGCGGGTGGCGGGGGCGGCGGAATCGGTGGATCGATCTCGGTGGGCACCGGCGGAGGCTCGCTCCTCGACCAGAGCTCATGCACGACAGGGCAGGCCTGTGGAGACGGCGGCGTGTGTACGGGGGAGACCTGCTGTGCCGCCAACCTGGCCTGTGGAGACGTGTGCTGCGCCGCGACGGACGTCTGCTCGTTCCAGAAGTGCGTGACCCCGGGCGTGGCCTGCCACGACTCGAGCGACTGCAGCGCCAGCGAATACTGCGAGCTGTCCCTGGGTGACTCCGGCGACGCCGGGCTCCCGATGGAGGCAGGCTCCGACGCCGGTTGTCAGGGAGGCGCGGCGCAAGCGACGGGCAAGTGCCTGCCTCGACCTCCCACCTGCGCGGCGGACGCGGGGACGCCCGACGGGGGAGCCCTGACGTGCCTCGAGGCCTGCGACTTCCACCCGACGGCCAGCTTCAACCCCGTGCTCAAATACTCGTGGGGAGGACAGGTCACCCCGCCCTTCTCGACCGACATCATGATGACTCCCATCGTCGTCCAGCTCGACGACGACGATTGTGACGGCAAGGTCACCGAGCGCGACATCCCCGAGATCGTGTTCTCGACCTTCTCGGGCGGCGCCTACCACGGCGCCGGAACACTCCACGCGATCTCGATCGTCAACGCGCAGGTCGTGGACAAATGGAGCGTCCCCGGGGTCGTCGACCCCGCCAAGCAAATCGCGGGCGGCAACATCGATGGTCTCCCTGGCAACGAGGTGGTGGCCTGCGGGCTCGACGGGGCCGTGCACGCCTTCAAGGGAGATGGTACTCCCCTCTGGACCAGCGCGGCGGTGACCTGCTTCATGCCCTCGATTGCCGACCTCGACGGCGATGGCAAGCCGGAGGTGGTGGTGGAGGGCGGGATCCTCAACGGCGCTGACGGCACCTTGAAAAGCGCCTTCTCGTCACCCCTCAATGGGCCCTTCGTCATCAGCGACATCGATGGTGACGGCCAGCTCGACGTGGTCACCTCGAGCCGCGGCTACCACGCCGACGGGACGCTGTTCGTGGACACGGGCATCGCCGCCGCCGGCATGTACGATGGGACCTCGGACTGGAAGGGCCCCTGGGCCGCCGTCGCCGACCTCGACAAGGACGGTAAGCCCGAGATCATCGCGGTCGACAACCTGAACCACGCGCTCTCCGTCTGGCGCTATGACGCGACCCAAGCCAACAAGTTCGTCTCCGTGCGCGCCCCCACGGACATCAACTCTCTGTTTGGCACCAACACCTGCGGTGGGTGGGGCGCGACGCACGGCGGCGGCCCGCCCACGGTCGCCGACTTCGACGGCGATGGGACACCGGACGTGGGTTTGGCGGGCGGCATCGGCTATGTCGTCTTCAATGGCAAGAAGCTCATCGACGCGGCGGTGGCAGGATCGGACACCATCCTCTGGGCCAAGCCTACCCACGACTGCTCCTCGGCCTCGACGGGCAGCTCGGTGTTCGACTTCGACGGGGATGGCAAGGCCGAGGTCATCTATTCAGACGAGTATTACCTGCGCGTCTACGATGGCACCAACGGCAACGAGCTCTTGAAGACTTGTAATACGACCGCGACCCTGGTCGAGTATCCCGTCATCGCCGACGTGGACAACGACGGTCACGCCGACATCGTGGTCGTCTCCAACGCGTATGGGAGCACCTGCCCCGACGACGGGTCCAAGCAGGCCGGCATCCGCATCTTCGGGGATCAAAACAACTCGTGGGTGCGCACGCGCCGCGTGTGGAACGAGCACGCCTACCACGTCACCAACATCGAGGAGGACGGCACCGTCCCCCAGCACGAGCTGCCCAACTGGACGCAGGCGGGGCTGAATGACTTCCGCCAGAACAAGCAGCCTGGCAACGAGTTCTCCGCGCCCGACGCGGTGGTGTCGCTGGCGGCCGCCTGCGTGTCTCCCTACGAGCTCATCGCCACCGTGCGCAACGTCGGACAGGCGGCATTGCCGGCCGGCGTGGTGGTGGGCTTCTACGCGGTCACCCCCGGCGGCGGCAAGCTCGGGTCGGGCGTGACGACTCGGGTGCTCTACCCCGCCGAGTCGGAGGAGGTCGTGCTCTCCATCGCGAATCCGGATCCCAGCATCCTCAACGGGAGCACCAAGGTCTTCGCGGTGGTCGACGACACCACGACTCCGCACCCGAGCTGGAACGAGTGCCGGAAGGACAACGATACTTCCGAGACCGTCAGCGGCGCCTGCACGGTGCCCAACTAGGTATCAGACAGGCAGCTTCGCGAAGCGCGAGACGGCGAGGCGTCCCGAGCGCGGAGGGGGGGCCGAGCGGCCGAGTCGGAAGGCGAAGAGCAGGTGGCCAGTGGGCACGCCGAGGTGCTTGGCCACCTCCCAGCCGCGCCGGTCGAGGAGCGCCGAGATGGGGTGGAGGGCCAGCTCATGGCCGGCGGCGGCCAGCCAGGTGCGGAGGAGGCCCGCCCCGGACCGCGTGGCTCCGCCCTCGCCGATGAGCAGGCCGACGAAGGGCGCGGCCTTGACGTCCTTGGCTTCCTCGGTGGCGAGGGCCTCGGCGAGGAGCGGGGCCGCGAATAGCGCGGACGCCACCCTCCAGGGTCCAGGGCGAACGGCGAGCAAGGTCCCTAGCCCAGCGCGGATGCCGAGGTTCAGGCAGTGCGTCGAGAGACCGTCCTCGGGTGGACGCGCGCCTTCCGGGTCGAAGCGGAGCCAGGCACGGAGCTCGCCGACGGAGCCTGGGTCGAGCCAGGCCTCCCGAGCGGCCGAGAAGAACCACGACTCGATGCGCGATCGCTCCGGGGTGCCGCGCGGGACGAGATGGAGGCGAAGGCCGGACGAGAGGGCAGCAGCCTCGACGGCAGCCACGGCGGCGGCCTCGGGCTCGCGCGGGGAGTACGCGAGGCGAGACGTCTTGCGACGGCGGAGAAGCGAAGGTCCCTCCTGCTCAGGGGCGCCCACGGTGGCGGAGGTGGACGGGAGGTGGAGCGCCGCGAACGCTCCTTCGGGAGGCTCGACGGGGGCCGCCGAGACTCCCTCACCCCGCAGGCCGAGCGAGAGCGCCTCGACGAACGCCCCCATGCCCAGGTGGAGATCGCGGCGGAGCGGATCCGAGTGCGACAAGTGGCGGCGAGGATCGACCCGTACGATCACCCGCTCCCCCTCGAGGGCGACCTTCCAGGGCTGAGTGTTGTGCGCCGAAGGGGCGAGGCGCGCGACCTCGAGCGCTCTTCGCAGGGGTTCGAGCGGGAAGCTCATCGACCCGATGGTAGACGACGCGCCGCGGTGACGGATCGTCTATCCTCGGTCCCCCGGGAGGGCTCCACTCATCGCGCTCGTAGGACAGATCCTTCGCATCGTACGGGGGGCGCTCTCCAGTCGCTCCCAGGTCGACGTGCGCCTGGGCCCGGATGTCGTGGCGACCATCTACGACAAGCCCGGTCGGTTCATGGAGGACGACGAGCTCGGGAGGCTCCGCGAGGAGCTTCGGACGGTGGCGCGGGCGGCCATCCCTGGGGACCTCGACTACGGCGTCTTCCGCGACCTCCGTACCCCCTACGAGAATCGCCTGATCGTCGTCGGGAGACACCTGCCCACCGGTGAGGTGATCGGCTTCAACGCCATGCCCGAGCTCGAGGTGCGCCTCGACGCGGGCGAGACGGTGCGCGTCCTCCACCTCGGCCTCCTCGTCATCCACCCGCGCTACCAGCGCCGCGGCTACCAGGGGCTCCTCTATTTTCTCGGCGCCTTCTCCGCCATGCACCGCATCCCCGAGCGGCCCGTGTGGATCTCCAACGTCACCGAGGTTCCCGCCGTCTTCGGCGCCGTGTCGGACAGCTTCCTCGCCGTCTACCCTTCGTACCGAGGTCCGTGCGAGCCCCCGCCGCGCCACCGCGCCATCGCCCTCGGCATCCTCCGTGACCACAGCCACGAGTTCGGCGTGGAGAAGGGCACGCCCTTCGACGCCGAGCGCTTCGTGATCATGGGCAGCTACACGGGTGGCTCGGACGCGCTCAAGAAGACCTTCGCCTCGGCCCCCAAGCACCGCGAGGCGCTCGCCAACGATTTTTGCGAGCGCCACCTCGACTACGGCCGAGGGGACGACTTCCTTCAGATTGCCCAGCTCGATCACTCCGTATTTGCTCGCTGGATGACCGAGCGCCTGCCCGCAGACCTGCGACCGGCCGCCGCGCGGCAAATGAAAGTCTGGGAATACCCTCGACCATGAGCCAAGCCCCCTCGTACGAAGAGCTCTTCACGCGCAACATCGGCTTCGTCGACGAAAACGAGCAAGCCAAGCTGAGGACCACGCGCGTCGCCGTGCTGGGTGTCGGCGGCATGGGCGGGGTGACGGCCCAGGTGCTCGCCCGCGCCGGCGTGGGCAAGCTATCGATTCTGGACAAGGACTCTTTCGAGCCCTCGAACAACAATCGACAGGTCTACTCGCGCACCGACTCGTGGGGTCGGCTCAAGGTCGACGTGACCGCCGCCGAGCTCAAGCTGGTGAACCCCGACATCGAGGTTCGGGTCGAGCACCACTTCGGGCTCGACAACGTGCATGCGGTGCTCGACGGGTGCGACGTCGCCGTGAATGGGATGGATGAGATCACGGCCACCGTGCTCCTCTGGAGAGCCGCCCGCGAGCGCCGGATTCCCCTGGTCGACGCCTGGAGCGCGCCGCTGCCCAACGTGTTCGTGCTCCAGCCCCTCGATGCCCGCCCTGAAGAGTTCCTCGAGTACCCGACCCGGCACGTCGACATCCCCGAGGTCGCCTCCTTCATCGACGAGTGCAAGCTCCGCGAGGCCGTCCATGTCTCGCTCCACTCGCGCTCGCTGCGCTACCTCGACGCCCAGGTGATCCGGGAGATCATGAGCGGGGAGCGGGCCCGCATCAGCTTCGCCCCGATGGTCTGGGGGGCCGGGCTCCTGATGGCCTGGGAGGCGCTCAAGATCCGGCTGGGTCGCGGCAACGTCGCCTCGCGCTTCGGGCGGTTCTGGGACCCCTGGCGCGGCGACGTGCGCGAGGCCCACGGCTTCTCCCGGGTCGAGCTGGCGCTCCTTCGTCAGGCGCTGCGGCTCGTCGCTAGATGATGCCCAGGGCCTATTACCTCTTGGTCGCGGCGCTCTTCGTCGCCGACGCCGCGCTCGCGCGCTGGAAGCCCGCCAAGCCTCACCTGCTTCGAAGCGGGCTCGCCTTGGTCATCGCCTACGTGCCCATGGTGGTTCTGCCTCCGGCGGGGCCACTCGTGATCACGCTCGCGGCGGGCCTCGTGGGCTCGGCGGGCCTCGTCTCGTACGCGCGGCTCGTGGGCCTCTGGTCGGATCGCCGGGCCATGGCGGTGACCCTGGTGTGCTCG
>FTCO01001185.1_pt1 | contig 11009 bp, 8 predicted proteins | sample 1639701 | NCBI WGS metagenome assembly FTCO01 (sample SAMEA3914869, study PRJEB12502) | metagenome | biome: forest; material: soil | place: USA | collected 2012-03-12 | depth 0.1 m | reverse complement strand
GGCTCACCCTGTTGCGGGCCAGCTCGACGGCGCTCGTCCAGCGCGGCGTCTTGAGACCGTCGTTCTGCGTGGTGGCCCAGGGCGAGAAGATCGCGCAGGCCGGCGCCGACAACACCCTTCGGTACGGCGCGGGGAGCTTCGTCCTATGGACAACACCACGAACACTTCGCGGGGGCCTTCGAGGCTGTGATCCTGCGGGCCGTGGCATAGGGCATCCGCTTCTCCATCCTCAAGAAGTAGCGCTGCACCTCCAGCGGTAGGGGCGCCACGTGTCGTCGACGATGCCGGCGGAATGGCGTCGCACGGCGGGGCGGGAGGGCGCGGCGAGCCGTTCTTGGTCGCACGGGAAGGATGCACGCGTCCGTGAAGACCCGGTCTTCAGCGGCGCCGTCGAATTGATCCACTTCGGGGCGGGATTTTGATCCACCTCGCCGCCGGCCGAGGCGGCACGCAGCCGCCCCGTGGCGGCCCGCGTAGGGCTGCAATTCTTGCGAGGCGCCGACCTCCTTGCGAGGTCGGGATGCGGGCATCCCGACGTAGCCGCCTCGAGAGCGCCGGCACGAACACACGTGCGCGGCGCCGTGTCGGATCCGAGATCAGAGGACCCGCAGCCAGGTCCGCACCAACAACGACTGCGCCTCGCCTGCCGGCACGAGATCCGCCCCTCCCGGGAACGCGGCGCAGTAGCTCGACCCGGGGACCACCAACACCGGAACCTCATCGCCTGCCGACAGCGAGAACAGGGCGCGACGGCCATCGAGCACAAAGCTGACACTGCCAACGCCAAGGTCCTGGGGAAGGCGCAGCGTGAAGGCGGTCCCGGTCGCACGGAGCCCTCTGCGGCCCGCGCGGAACTCGCGCGCGCTCTCCAAGACGCCGGTGACGAAGGTGCCTTCGCGGATGAGCCTGCGGGCTTTGGCGAACCGCAAGCCGACGCGGATCGGGTACGCCACGAGGAGCCCCAAATAGATGAGGCCCACGACGATCCCCGCTGCCGGCGAACGCCGCGCGGACTCGGAGAGGGACATGCAGAAGCTCATGAGGAACAACACGAAAATGCTGCTCACGCTGAACCATAGGAATCCGTAAATCAAGACGCCTACCACGGACACGAGGCGCAGCGTGTGCCCAAACCGGACGCGGCGCGGCACGTCTGCGTCTCTTATCTGCTCGTAGTGACTCATGGAAGACCTCTTCTGGGGTAGATGGGGATGGCTCCTGCGCGCCATCCAGAGCCGAAACTTCGAGCAGGTAGTGAAAGCAAACGGGCGGGTAGTGAAAGCGAGCGGGATCGACCAGTCAAGCGGCGTCTTGCCCCCACCCTGGTAGCGCCCTGGTAGCACCTTGCGACCATGGAAACGAGCAGCCGGAGCGCGACGTGTCGCCGGTGGAAGGCGATCAGCTTGCCCAGGCAGGCGAGCGCGTCGTCTTCGCGCGGGGCGCCACTGTAAAGCTCGATGAGGCAGACGATCGAGGCGAGCCGTCCGAGGAGGCCGAGGCACGCGCGTTCGTCCTCCCGTGCAGGGGCCGGCCCGTGTCGGAGGTCGGCGCGACGTGCGTCGGCAAAAGGACGTCCTCTGGAACGGTGAGGCCGCTGAGGCGTAGTGCGGAGAGGCCGATTTCCCGGCCGAGGTGGTGGAAGATGTGGCGCATGGGGAATGGCGTGGCGAAGTCGGTGCGGGGCTGCTTTCCTCGCCTGCTGCTCGTCCACGTGCGCCCTCCCAAAGCACCTTGAATGCCAGGCTCCCCGTTCTCGAATCATCGAGAAAAATATCGCTGGAGGGGTGGCGCCGCCGATTTGGGGGTGGCGACCACCAGATGGTGAGGGTGGAATCTGACTTCGACGGCCCACCCGGCGTCCTCACGACGGTTCGCGCCGTCCCCTGCCCGGCACGGCGTGGAGGCGAGCAGGACGAGAATTGGAGCAGAGAGCAAAGTTGCGACTGCGTGCTCGTGCGCGAGACACAGCCGCTCCGCGTCATCGCGGCGTTCGACGCAGCGCGCGACCGATCATCTAGCGGGCCTACAACGCCGACCGCGGGTACCGGCTCGAAGCTTGGTGGCCGCCTGGTACAGGATACCGGATCGGTATCGGGTACCTTTGTCACTTGAACTGCGCCTCGGCGTCGCCCTCGAAGCGCTTCGGCTCCGTGCTCCCCTCCGCCAGCCACCCGCCGCCGCCCGGCGCGGCGAAGAGGACATACTCGATGCAGCGGGCCCGCGAGAGGGACATCTTGCCGCCGCCGCCCGGCGCGGCGAAGAACATAGGCCCGCTGCAGCGGGCCTGCGAGTGGGACTTCTTGCGGTGTTCGGCGAGCGTCTCCATGACGGGCTTGAACAGCGCGGCACGGGCGCGATCGTCGAGCGCGGCTTGATCGGCGGTGAGGTGCACCAGAAAGCTCACCCCGTAATCGCTCTCCGCGAAGTGCTCCACCCATACCCCGAGGCGGGCGTGCGCATCGATCGCAAGGACCAGCGCGTCGAGGGCGAGGTCGAACGCGTAGGCGTTGTGCACGGCGAGCGGCTTGCCCTCGGCGCGGAAGTCGGCGTGCACGTCCCCGAGCTCCCGGTCCACCGTGATCGAATACTTGGCGCTCTTGCCCGGTGGGATGACGCCGAGGTCCTTCTTGACCCCGGCCGCGTACACCTCGATCGGTGGCGTCGGGTCCTGGCCGGTGTTCGAAAGCTCTCCCTTGAAGGTCGTCATGCGCCCGCCGGTCGCGATCGGGTGCTTGTGGACGAGCGTGAGCGCCGTCGGGTCGGACGTGGCCACAGTCCGGTTGCCGAGCACGAGGTGGCGCGGGCTCCGCCGACGATCGCCCTCGTAGACGGCGAAATCGATCTCCCCCGCGCGCACGTGGAGGCCGAACTTCCGGTGCGGCAGCGCCGCGTCGGCGACGCGCGCCGCCGTGAACAGGCGCGCGAGCAGCGCCGCGGCGTCCTCGCCGTCGCTCCAGGGGATCGAGACGGTGGCCTTCACCTCGCCGTGATCCGACACCGCGGCGACCGCGGCCTCCGGGATCCCCGCGACGGCGGCGGTGATCTTCGTGCGGACCTCGTCGGTGAGCAGCTCGACCTTGCCGCGGCCGAAGCCGAGCGGGACCGCCGTCGGCGCGTCCAGCTCCGCGAGGAAGATCTCGGCGTCGTCGTGCCGGCTGTCGAAATGCCCGTCGCGCGAGGTGTCCGAGAGGACCACGAGCGCGGCGCGCTTCTCGGCGGCGTCGAGCGCCACGTGGGCGATCCCTTCGAGCGGCCCCTCGAAGCGCGCCACGGGCGCGAGCGCGTCCGGTCCGGGGCCTCGGGAAAGCACGACGGTGCCGGTCTCGTTCTCGCGCATCGCGTAGAACGTGCCCTTCGGGCTGAGCCAGTGGCGTTCCTTCGCCGGCGTGCCCGCGTCTCCTTCCGTGTCGGCCGCGCCCGCGTCCGCGTCGCGCTTCGGGCCGGAGAGGCGCGTCGCCCCCGAGCCGTCGAGCGCGGAGCGGTACCAGTCTCCGTGGAAGTCGTCATCGATCTCCCCTGGCTCCATGCGCGGGAAGCGGCGCTCGACCGCGTTCGCCGGCCAGCTCCGCTTCTGGCTCGGCACGAACTGGAGCCCATCCCCGGCGAAGCGCACGTGCAGCGTCTGGGTGTCGATGTCTGCGCGGTCGACGTGGATCTTCTCCGGCAGATCGGTGACCGACCGATCCTTCACGCCGACCAGCACGCTCTCGGGCGTGGCGTCGGGATAGTCCGACCTGTGGAACCATCTCTCGATCGTCTTGTTCTTGAGCTCGCTCAGCGACCGGTGCATGAGGACGCGCGCGCCGTCCGGCGCGATCTCGTCCACCCAGCTCTGGTCGTCGAGCGTGACGTCCTCGCCGGCCTGTGCGCCGAGCACGTGGGTCTCCTGCGCCTCGTCGTCCTTCCTGGTGGCGCTCTTCTTGTCGGCGCTCTTCTTGTCGGCGTCCCTCTTGGCCGTGTCCTTCGCCAGCGAGAAGGCCACCCACTTCCCATCTGCCGTACCGACCAGGCTCGTGCAGTACATCCCCTCGGGCGAGATGCGCACGGCCGTGGCCCCACCATCGATACGATGGAGGACCCTCTTTGTCTCGCCGGCGCTGATCCTGTCCCTCGACTCCTGCCTGGTCTCGCCTTCCGGACCCTGCTCGCCCGTCTCCTCGAGGGTGAAGGGCCTCGTGACTGCCAGGAGGGTGTCGCGGAGCGGCGCCACGTGGAGCACCCGCTCGGCGGGCGCGAAGAGATCGACGGCGGCGCCTCCGTCGGTTGGGCGCCGGGAGATCACGAACGTGCCCAGCCCTCTCGCATCGTCGCCCTGCCTGCGCCGCTCCTCCAGCACGAGCACCGAGGCGCCGTCGGGCGCGAACTGTACCCAGAGCACATGCGCGGGAGCGCCCGCGAGCTTGGTTGCCCGAGGCGCCGACGGCTCCAACGCGGCCGATGCGGACGCTGGCGCGGGCGTGGGCGGCGCCGGCTCACGGCGGCATCCGGCAAGGAGCGCCGCGAGGGCTGGGAGGAACCAACGCGCGGCGCGCGCGGCCCGATCGATTGTCGATATGCTGGTCATCACCGTATCCTCGTCTGTCCTCGGATCAAGGCACAGAGTATGCCGCAATGGCGCCACGCAGAGGTGGTACCGCCGATGTCCTCCGATCGCGGAGTACTGCTGGCGCCGAGCGCCACTGCTTGCGTAACTGCGCAAGGCGTTGCATCCCGGTCTTGCTGCGGCAGCCGGACGACCCGGATTGAAGTTCATTCGATCTGCAACGGGGGAGACGTCGAAGGTGAAGATGACGGCCGTCGCGCCCGCGAGCGTGACGGGGGCGAAGACGAGCGACTCGACCTTCCCAACCGGCAAACAGGGTGCAGGCATGAAGCTCGATCTCACGGTCTCGCCGACCACGGTGTCGTTCCAGGCGCTGGAGTTCGCGTAAGGCACGGTCGCTCCGTCGGAGGTCAAGGAAATCTGCTCTTCTCCCATGGCTCCCTGGAGCGTGCGCCTTGACGCGGGCGCCCCCGCGGCCAGGTACTATCGCGACCCGGCCGGGCGCTTACAGCGCGCGCTCGATCTCGACGGCGGCGCCGCGGTGGTATACGCGCTCCGAGGGCACCCCATGTCACCCAGCACCTCCGAGGCGGGCCTCGCGCGCACGCCCGAGCCCCCGTACTACGCCGTGATCTTCACCTCCCGTCGCACGGCCGAGGGCGCGGAGGAGTACGCGCGCACCGCCGCGCTCATGGAGCAGCTCGCCGAGGGCCAGCCTGGTTACCTGGGCCTCGAGAGCGCGCGCGACGAGGGCGGCCTCGGCATCACCGTGAGCTACTGGCAGAGCGAGGAGGCCCTCATCGCCTGGAAGCGCGTCGCCGAGCACCGCGCCGCACAGGTGCTCGGCCGCGAGCGCTGGTACCGCGACTACGTGCTCCGCGTGGCGCGCGTCGAGCGCGCGTACACCATGGCCGGGAGCGCCGCGGTCGGGCTCGACGTCCCGTCCGGCGGCTGAAGCGGATATGCTGCCCGGCCACCGATGAGCTCAGAGAAGCCGGCGAACCTCACTGCCCGTCTCGCCACCGCGGACATCGAGCCCGGCCTGGCGCGGGGGACGCACCGGCGCGTCTTCCTGCTCGTCGCCCAGCGCGACCGCGTGATCACCGTCCCGCTCTCGCCCGGCGTGAGCGTGGTGATCGGCCGCGAGCCGCCGGCCGACGTCCCCATCCCCGACCGCGTGCTCTCGCGCCGGCACGCGCGCTTCACGCTCGGGACCGGCGACGAGGTGTCTGTCGAGGACCTCGGCTCCATGAACGGCACCTGGGTAGGAGGCGAGCGCGTGGAGCGGGCCACGGTCCGGCCCGGCGAAGAGGTGTTGCTCGGATCGATCGCCGCCTCGCTCCACGTCGTCGCCGGGAGCGACACGCGCCCCCTCGGCCTCGATGGTCACGAGGGCTTCCGCGCCGCTCTGGAGGCCGAGATCGCGCGCGCCCGCTTCCTCGGACGGCCCCTCTCGGTGCTGATGGTGCGCGCCCTCCACGACGGCGCGCGCCCCGGCGAGCGGCTCGTCACCTGGGCCCCGCGCGCGCGAGAGATCCTGCGGCCCATCGATCGCATCGCGCTCTACGGCGCCGACGTGATCGAGCTCCTCCTCCCGGAGACCGATCGCGACAGGGCTCTCGGGCACGCGCGCGCCCTCACCGTGCCGGGCAAGGGCGCGCCCCTCGTGTGCGGCGTCGCCTGCTTCCCCGGCGCGGCCTCGGCCGAGGAGCTGATCGAGGCCGGCTTCGAGGCCGTGCGCCGCGCCACCGCGCGTGAGCCTGTACAGGCCGCGGAGGGCGCCGGCCACCGCACGCTCGCGGCGAGCGAGAGCGCCGGCGACGCCATGATCATGGAGAGCGCGGCCATGCGCGCGGTGGCGCGCGAGGCGGCCAAGCTCGCCTCCGTGGTGATCCCCGTACTGATCCACGGCGAGACCGGCACCGGCAAGGAGGTGCTGGCGCGCCTCATCCACGAGGGCGGCCCGCGCCGTGGCAAGCCGCTCGTGGCCGTCAACTGCGCGGCCATCGCGGCGAGCCTCCTCGAGGGCACGCTCTTCGGCCACGTGAAGGGCGCGTTCACCCACGCCGATCAGGATCGCAAGGGCCTCTTCGAGGAGGCCCACGGCGGCACGCTGCTGCTCGACGAGGTGGGCGAGCTGCCGCCCGCGGCGCAGGCCGCGCTCCTCCGCGTGCTGGAGACCAAGAAGGTCCGGCGCGTGGGCGCCTCGCGCGAGATCGACGTCGACGTGCGCGTGCTCGCGGCGACCCACCGCGATCTGGAGGCGATGGCGGAGGCCGGCACCTTCCGCAGCGATCTGCTCTACCGACTCAATACCATGGACCTCACGCTCCCGCCCCTCCGCGAGCGCCGCGCCGACATCGCGCCGCTGGCGCAGCGCTTCCGCGAGGCCGCCGGCAAGGCCAACGGTCGCGCCGTGCGCGCCTTCGCCCCCGAGGCCATGGCCCTCCTGGAGAGCCACGCCTGGCCTGGCAACGTGCGCGAGCTGCGCAACGCCGTGGAGCGCGCGGTGGTGGTCGCCGAGGGCGACACCGTCACGCCGCTCGATCTGCCGGCGCGCATCCGCGCTCAGGCAACGCCGCCGAGCGCGCCCACGCCCGCCGCCGCGCCCCGCTACACGGGCTCGTTCAAGGCGCGCATGGAGCGCTTCGAGCGCGACACGCTGATCGAGGTGCTGCGCGAGACGAACGGCAACCAGACCCGAGCGGCGGAGCTCCTCGAGATGCCGCTGCGCACCCTCCAGCACCGCATCAAGGTGCTCGCCATCGGCCGCCGCGTCGATCATGGTCAGGACGCGTAAAGGCCCTCTCCGGATCGCGCCCAGCGCGCCGCGGAGAGGGGGCGCCGCGCCGCGCTCGCCGCTACGCAAGCGCTTGCGCAACACCGCAAACATCTTGCCCGGCAGCGGATCTCCCGTGTGGCGCCGGGCCTTTTGAAGCACGTCGGAAGCTGTGCCGCGGCGCAGATCTCATCGCGAGAGCGCCGTGGTCGTCCTGGCACGCGCGCTGCTCTTGGCGGCGTCGAGGAGAATGCGATGAGCAGTTCACAGGCGTGGCTCGGCGACGACCAGGACAAGGTTTCGGCTCGCGCTCACGGAGGGGGAGGGGACCCCGCGGATGCGTCGGCGGGGATGTGGCTCTTCGCGTGCGCGGCGAGCGTCGCGCTCGCCTCCGTCGACGTGTCGAGCGCCATCGACGCAGGCAAGAGCGGCGGGGAGGTGTCCGGCGCGGCGCTGGGCGCGCTCTTCGTCCCGCTGGTCGTGGTGGGCCTCTTCTCCATCTCGGAGAGGTTCCGGACCCCGCGCGCGAGGGTGCGTGTCTTCGGTGTCACAGCGGCGGTGCTCTTCCTGCTGGGGCTCGCGCCGCGCCTCGCGATACCCGCCATGTTCCGCGACGTGGGCGAGCCCTGGGATCACCGGCTCGAGGCTGTGGGCGTCGCGGTGCGGCTGCCCTCGGAGCGCTGGAGGCTCGCCAAGGGGCTCGCCAAGGGGCAGTCACACCTCGCCGACTTCGCCGGCGCCCCCAACATGCTCGCGGCTGTGACCTCGGTCGACGGCAAGACGCTGGAGCAGTTCGAGCAGGCCGGCGCGGATCTCGAGTTGGCGGTGCGTGGCCAGCGCGATCTCGTAGGCTCGCCCAGCTTCGAATCGGGCGAGACCCCGGCGGGGGATCGCTTCGTGATCGGCGCCTTCCGCGAGCGGAGCACGTACGGCACCGCGCCCATCTACGTGGCCCATGCGCGTGTGTGGCTCAAGGGCTCGCAGAAGATGGTGAGGATGATCTTCGAGGGCCACCCCATGATGTCGAGCGAGGCGTTTCAGGCGTCCGAGGTCGCGTCGATGAAGAAGGCTGCCCGTCGGGTCTTCCTCTCGGTACACGAGTGATCGCCACGAAAGGATCGCTCACCGGCGCCGTCGCGGCGGCGCTCACGCTCACGGCCTGCGGTCCAGCGGAGGCCCCTCTGCCCGGCGCGCTCGCCGCCCCTGCTCATGAAGGCCGGTGCGGCCTCGACATGGCGCGCGCTTCGCGCACGCGCCGGGCGATGACCCAGGAGGACAAGCGCGCCTGCTCCGCGCAGTGCGGCGGCGGCGAGCCTGCCGGCTGCGTCGCGCTGGGCCTCCTGTATGCCGACGGCACGCTGGTGAAAAAGGACGCGTCCAAGGCCGTCACGCTCTTCAAGTCGGCCTGCGACGAGGGATACGCGCCCGCCTGCACGCACCTCGTCGAGGCGGTCGCGGCGAGCGGCGCCGCGACCGAGGACGCGAAGGAAGCCTCGGCGCTCCTCTGGGGCGCCTGCCGCGCCGGAGATCCACAGGGCTGCCTCGATCTCGTGGCGCGGAGGGCGCGGATCATCGAAGCGCCGGACACGACGAGGACGCTGCACCTCGGCAAGGACGACGCGCGCGCCGTCGATGTCTTCACGCGCGGCTGTGACGGGGGCGACGCGAAGGGCTGCGTCGTCCTCGGCTTCATCGTGGGTCTCGGTCTCGGCGTGACGCGCGACGCTCCCCGCTCCGTCGCCCTGGAGGAGCGGTCGTGCAGCGCGGGCGCCGCACTCGGGTGCTTCGAGCTCGGCGACCGCTTCCTCGTGGGCGGGGGGGTCTCCAAGGACCTCGCGCGCAGCGAGGAGCTCTTCACCCGCGCCTGCGAAGGAGGCGTGCCCCTCGCGTGCATGGGCCTCGCCTCGACCAGCCGCGATGACGCGCGCATCGCGCGCCTCTCCGAGAAGGCGTGCCAGGGAGGCGCGCCCGACGGCTGCGTGCGCCTCGGGCGCGCCTGCGACGTGGGCCGTGGCGTGGCCGAGGACCACGCGCGCGCCACGGATCTCCTGGAGCAGGCATGCTGGCAGGGCGCGCTCGACGGCTGCCGCTTCGTCGCGAACCGGCTCTTGCAGGGCAAGGTCGTGATCAAGGACGAGGGTCGCGCGGCCGCCCTCTATGCGCGCGCGTGCGACGGCGGCGACGCCCCCGCGTGCGGCTGGCTCGGCGACATGTTCTCGCAGGGGAACGGCGTGCCGAAGGACGAGGCGCGCGGGGCCTCGCTCGTCGCGCGCGGCTGCGGCGCGGGTGACACCTTCTCCTGCGATTCCTTTGCCATGGCGCTCCTCTACGGCCGCGGCGTGGCGAAGGACGAGGCGCGCGGCGCGACCCTCTTCCTGCAAGGCTGCGAGAAAGGCTGGCTCACCGACTGCTCCTTCGCCGGCGATATGCTCGTCGACGGCCGCGGCGTGGCGAAGGACGAGGCACGCGGGGTGGCCCTCTACACGAAGGGTTGCGACGGCGGTGACCTCTGGGGCTGCGACCGTCTCGGGCTCGCTGTCGAGCAGGGCAAGGGCACGCGCAAGGATCCAGCGCGCGCCGTGGCCTTCTACACGAAGGCCTGCGACGGCGGCCTCATGCGGAGCTGCGGGAAGCTCGCCTTCGCCCTCGATGAGGGCGAAGGCGTGGCGAAGGACGAGGCGCGCGCGACCGAGCTCTTCGAGAAGGCCTGCGACGGCGGTAACGCGCCGGCCTGTACGGTGGCCGGCAATCGCTACTGGACCGGTCGCCACGTGGCCCGGGACGAGAAGCGCGGCGCCGATCTGTTCGTGCGGGCGTGCAACGCGGAGGACGGCCTGGGCTGCCGGGCCATCGCGGCCGCCTACGCGCAGGGCAAGGGAGTCCCCTTCGACCTGCCGCACAGCGCGAGGCTCTTCGATCGGGCCTGTGGTCTGGGCGACGGCTGGGCTTGCCACAACGCCGCCCTGGGATTCGAGAGAGGGATTGGCGGTCCCCCTGATCCGGAGCGGGCCGCGTCCGTGTACGCCCGTGGTTGTGCTCTGCACGACGCCAAGTCGTGCGCTGAAGGAAAGAGACTCCAGACCCGACGAGGTGCGCGATGAAGACCACACAGACGATCGCGCGCACTGCGCGCTTGCTCCTCCCCGTGATCGCGGCGCTCCTCGCAGGTTGCCACCGTGAGCCAGCGCCGCCGTTGCCCACGTCGGCGTCGGCCCCCGCTGCTCCCGCGGCGCCTCGGGCCGTCAAGCTTCCGGGCGCGCCGGCGCACGTGCTGATGGCGCGCTTCGCGCCCGACGGCGCGTCGCTGCTCGTGCTGGAGGAGCGGCGCAAGCGCGGTGGCGGCGAGAAGGACGTGGGCGCGTTCGTGATCTCGCGGCGCCCGATCGGCGGCGCCGCCGCGGTGGATCTCTTCGCGCCGGCCGAGAAGGTGCTCGACATGGTGCCGCTCGGCTCCGGCCTCGTGGCGTACACGCGGCCCCTATTGCTGGAGGAGAAGGGAGAGCCGCTCTCCGAGGGCGAGGGTTGGGAGGAGAGCATGGCGAGGGTCGATGAGGTCACGTCGAAGATGGCCCTCCACCGCATCGCCGACGGCGCCGCGCCCGCGCGCGTCTCGCCCGAAGGGATGCGCTGCACGGCCCTGGTGGGCGCGTCGGGTGGGCAGTGGGTGGCCTTCTCGCTGGTGAAGAG
>FTCO01000831.1_pt1 | contig 11047 bp, 11 predicted proteins | sample 1639701 | NCBI WGS metagenome assembly FTCO01 (sample SAMEA3914869, study PRJEB12502) | metagenome | biome: forest; material: soil | place: USA | collected 2012-03-12 | depth 0.1 m | reverse complement strand
GGTTCGGGGCCCCAGCCCCGAGCCGGTCGTCGATTGATGATAACCTTCGCCCAATGCCGCTCGAACGAGGAGAGCCCAAGGTAGCGCTCGCGATGGTGGGCTTGCCCGCACGGGGCAAGAGCTACATCGCCCGCAAGGTCGCGCGCTACCTCTCCTGGCTCGGCCGGCGCACCCGCGTCTTCAACGTCGGCAGCTACCGCCGAGCCCAGGTCGGCTCGCACCAGCCCAACGAGTTCTTCAACCCCGACAACATGGCCGGGCGCCGCCAGCTCCACGATCTGGCCATGCACGCGCTCGACGACATGCTCGCCTGGTTCGACGAGGGGGGCGAGGTCGGCATCTACGACGCGACCAACAGCACCAAGGTCCGGCGGCGCATCGTCGAAGAGCGCTGCAAGGCCCGGGGCGTGCCCCTCGTCTTCATCGAGTCGATCTGCGACGACCCCGCGGTCATCGACGCCAACGTGCGCGAGACCAAGCTCAGCATGCCCGACTACGCGGGCGTCGAGGCGGGCGAGGCGGTGCGCGACTTCCGCGCGCGCATCGCCCACTACGAGCGCGTCTACGAGCCCCTCGACGACGACGAGGGTAGCTACATCAAGATCATCGACGTGGGCCGCAAGGTCGTCTTGAGCCGCACCCAAGGCTACCTCCCCGGCCGGCTCATCCCCCTGCTCATCAACCTCCACGTCACCCCCCGGCCCATCTGGCTCACCCGCCACGGCGAGAGCGCGTTCAACGTGCTCGGCATCATCGGCGGCGACGCCGACCTCAGCCCGCGTGGCGAGGAGTACGCGCGGAGCCTCGCCGACCTCATGCGGCGGCAGTACCCCGACCCCACCGAGCTCACGGTCTGGACCAGCACCCTCCGCCGCACGCTCCAGACCGCCGCGCCCCTTGCCGCCACCCACGTGGGCGCCGCGCACCAGAGCTATCGGGCCCTCGACGAGATCGACGCCGGCATCTGCGACGGCATGACCTACGAGCAGATCAAAGAGCAGATGCCCGACGTCTACGCCGCCCGCTCGGCCGACAAGTTTCGCTACCGCTACCCGCGCGGCGAGTCGTACGAAGACGTCATCCAGCGCCTCGACCCGCTCATCATCCAGCTCGAGCGCCAGCGCTCCCCGGTCCTCGTCATCGCCCACCAGGCCGTCCTGCGCTCGCTCTACGCCTACCTCATGGACCGGCCGCCCGCCGAGTGCCCACGGCTCCCCGTCCCGCTCCACACCGTCATCCAGTTGACGCCCAACGCCTACGGCTGCACCGAGCGCCGCTTCGCCCTGCTCGAAGGCGCCGAGCCCGACCTGCCGATGAGCATGGCGTGACCTCCGCCGCGGCCGCGCTGACGAGAGGGCCGGCCGCGTGTAAAGTCCCGGCATCATGTCGGTTCGCCTCCACATCAACGTCGATCACGTGGCCACGGTCAGGAACGCTCGGGGTACCAAATACCCCGACCCGGTGTTCGCCGCGCAGCTCTGCGAGGCGGCCGGGGCCGACGGCATCACCGCACACCTCCGCGAAGACCGACGGCACATCACCGACGACGACGTGGCCCGGCTCCGCGGCGCCATCACCACGATCCTGAATCTCGAGATGGGCGCCACCGACGAGATGATCGCCATCGCCGAGCGCGTGAAGCCCGACGTCATCTCGCTCGTGCCCGAGCGCCGTGAAGAGCGCACCACTGAGGGCGGGCTCGACGTCGTGGGCCAGCGCGCGGCCGTCGACGCGGCCGTGAAGATGGCCCGCCGCGCCGGCATCAAGGTGAGCCTCTTCATCAACCCCGACGTCGCCGCCGTGGAGGCTTCAGCGGCCGCGGGCGCGCAACAGGTCGAGCTGCACACCGGCGAGTACTGCTTGAAAGCCGAGGCGGGCAAGGCGCCCGCGGGGGCCGCCCACGAGCTCGAGCGCATCAAAAGGGCCGCCGAGCGCGCCCACGCACTCGGCCTCGACGTCGCCGCCGGCCACGGGCTCACGAGGCACAACGTCGGGCCCGTGGTCGCCATCGCCGCCATCGAGGAGGTCAACATCGGCCACTCGGTCATCGCCGACGCCGTGCTCTTCGGCCTCGATCGGGCCGTGCGCGATCTGCGCTCCGCCATCGAACGAACCCGCGCCCGCTGATCTCGAGGAGGCCCCCATGATCCCCGTCCTCACCCGCGCCCAGATGCGCGCCTTCGACAAGTACGCCATCGAGACCTGCCACGTACCCGGCATCGTCTTGATGGAGAACGCCGGTCGCGGCGCGGCCGACGTCATCTCGGCCATGATCGAGGAGTCGAACGGCGCCCGCGGCCCCTCGGGATCCAGCCACTCGAGCCGCGCCGCCGCCGAGGCGCGGGCCGCCCGCGCCCGCGACTTCCCCGTGCGCCACGTCAAAGGCCAGGGCCAGCCCGCCACCTACCCGCTCGACGCCAAGGTCACGGTCGTGTGCGGCGCCGGCAACAACGGCGGTGATGGCTTCGTGGTCGCCCGGCACCTGCTCGCGCGCGGCGCCGCCGTCGAGGTCTTCCTCCTCGGCAGCGAGGAGAAGGTGATGGGCGAGAGCCGCGTCAACCTCGACGCCTACATCGACCTCGGCGGGGCCTTCGTCTCGCTCGCCGAGGGCGAGGACCGCGCGCCCCTCGACGCCTCGCTCGCCGCCGCCGACTTCGTGGTCGACGCGATCTTCGGCACCGGACTCGACCGGCCCATCCGCGGCACGGCCTTCGACGTCATCGATTCCATCAACAAGGCCGGCGCCCGCGTGGTCGCGCTCGACGTGCCCTCGGGCCTCGACGCCGACAGCGGCGCTCCCCTCGGCATCGCGGTGCAGGCCGACGACACCGTCACCTTCGGCCACCTCAAGATCGGCCTCCTCACGCCCGACGGCGCGCGCCTCTCCGGCACCATCCACGTCGCCGACCTCGGCGTGCCCGACCCGCCCATCCTCGCCCACGTCGGCTACGTCGCCGAGGTCATCCAGCGCGAGAGCGTGGCCGCCTTCGTCGCGCCCCGCGAGCCCGACGTCTACAAGCATAGGGCCGGCGACGTGCTCGTCATCGCCGGCTCGGCGGGCAAGCTCGGCTCGTCGCTCCTCACGGCGACCGCGGCCCTGCGCGCCGGGGCCGGGCTCTCGACCATCTGCACCTGGCCCGACGCCATGACGGCGCTCCAGGCCCACGTGGTCGAGGTCATGACCACCAAGATCGATCCCGATCGCATCGCCGCCTCGCTCGACGAGGCCACGAACAAGCGCAAGGCCATCGCCATCGGCCCCGGGCTCGGCCTCGACGACAAGGCTCGTGAGGCCGTCGACCACGTCGTCCTCGGCTGGGAGGGCCTCAAGGTCGTCGACGCCGACGCCATCACCCACTTCGTGGGCAGGCCCGAGGCGCTCGCCGAGGCCAAGGGCCAGTGCATCCTCACGCCCCACTCCGGCGAGCTCGGGCGCCTTCTCGGCAAGACCGCCAGCGCCATCGAGCAGGACCGGCTCGGGGCCGTGCGTGAGGCCGTCGCGAAGACCCGCGCCATCGTCATCCTCAAGGGCGCGCGCACCTTCATCGCGCTGCCCGACGGCCGCATCTTCATCTGCATGGCCGGTAACCCCGCGCTCGCCACCGCCGGCTCGGGCGACGCGCTCAGCGGCATCATCGCGGCCTTCGCGTGCACCATGCCGGCCGACCGCGCCGCCTGCGCCGGGGTGCTCGTCCACGCCCTCGCGGGGGACGCCTGGCTCGCCAAGACGGGCATCGATCGAGGCATGTTGGCCGGCGAGATCGCCGAGGCCGTGCCCGGCATCCTCGCGAGCCTGCGCTCTGCGCATGGTTGAAGCCCCAACTTGACAGGCGCCGGCGCGCGGCGTTCCCATGCGCGCTTTCGAGCTCGCTCACAGGAGAACCCATGCGCCATCTCGTCTCGCTCTTCAGTGGTCTTTGCTTCGCCTCGCTCCTCATCGCCTGTGGGAGCTCATCGAGCGGCAGCGGGTCTGCCGGGTCGGGGGGATCGAGCTCCTCGACCGGCGGCCCGGGCACCGGCGGCTCGGGCACCGGCGGCTCGCACACCGGCGGCTCGGGGGGCGGAGGAGCCTCGGCGAGCAGCACCTCGAACACGACCTCGACCGGGACCTCGAGCGGCGACTGCTCCCTCAAGGCCTCTTGCACCGTTGCCGACAAGGCCTGCGTGGGCCTCGTCGACAACACGGCCCAGAGCAAGTTCGGCCTCCGCATGAGCGAGCTCGACCTCTCGAAGCCAGCCGCCCTCGCGTCCGGCGTCATCGCACAGGTGGTCGCGAGCGCCGTACCCCTTCACGTACCTGCCTGTAACCAAAATGGGACGGCGACCTTCTCATGGCTGCTCCAGTTCGACACCACCGCGGGCACGCTGAAGACCGGCGGGGCCAAGCCGGCGGCCGACGCGACCACCGGCTTCTCGTTCGTGGACGAGATGATCGGCGGAGCCCACATTCAGCCGGTCACCTTCACGGCCAAGCCCGACGCCTCCGGTACCTTCTCGATCATCACGGGCATGGACCTCACGATCCCCGTCTACCTCGACGCCAGCGGGAGCATGGCGGTGGTCCTGCCCATTCATGAGGCGCGCTTCACCTCCGGCACCCTGTCGAGCAACCAAAACTGCATCGGGGTCTACAACAGCACGGGCCTCGATCCGGCGAACAGCTGCGTCCCCGACCCGACCCACCCCGGGTTCATCACCGCGGGTACGGTCGACGGCTACATCACGCTCGCGGAAGCGGACTCGGTGGTCGTCGACAAGGTCAGCTCGTCGCTCTGTGCCATCCTCACGAACGGCAATGGCACCTACACCACGACGAATGCTCAGGGGATCTCGGTGTGCAAGCGTGACTCGAACAACGCGATCCTGCTCCCTGGCGACTGGTGCGCGTCGACCAACGCCGCCGCGACGTCGGGTTGCACCGACGCGGTCCAGCTCGCTGGCAACTTCGCCGCCAGCTCGGTGAAGATCCTCGACTGATTCCCCGGCGGGTTGTCCGGCCGGACACGCGTGTGCGTTCGGACACCCGCAGCCCGGATCAATGATTCCGGTCACTTGAGCGAGTTTTGGGTCGGCACCGGCCTTGCGAAGACGCCTCCCCGACGGCTTCGACGCCGCGACGGAGGTTCCGACCCATGCTCGCCATTGCTCAGCAGAACGCCTCGAAGAAGACCTTTGCTCCCGCGACCACGGAAGACCTTCGCAAAGGCCTCTCGCTCCTCGCCCCCGAGCTCTTCGGGCGCGCGCTCCGCATGGCCCGCTCGCCGCAGGTCGCCGAGGACCTGGTCCAGGACACCATCGAGCGTGCCATTCGCTTCGAGGGCCACTACCAGCCTGGCACCAACCTCCGCGCCTGGGTCTATCAGATCCTCTTCAGCGTCTTCGTGACCCGGTGTCGCCGCCAGCGCCGCGAGCGCAACGCCCTCGAGATCCTCGGCACCGATCCGTGTGCCTGGACCATGCCCGAGGGCGCCGCGCCCATGTACGACCTCTCGCCCCCCGTCGCCCGCGCCCTCGAGTCGATCCCCAAGGGCTTCCGCGACGTGGTGATCCTCGTCGACCTCGAGGAGATGGCCTACAAGGACGCCGCCGCCCGCCTCGGGGTCCCGGTCGGCACGGTGATGAGCCGCCTCCACCGCGGCCGCAAGCTCCTCGCCGACGCGGTCCGCGGCGGCGCCCCCGAGCTCGCCGCGGCCGCCTAGTCTTCGCGGCCGCCCCCTCGATTCGGGGCCCCAACCCCGAATCGGCTTTTGATTCATCGCGAACCTTCGGTCACTCGTCGACGAGGAGCTTCACCTCGACGTTGCCGCGGGTGGCCACCGAATAAGGGCACACTTGATGGGCAGCCTCGAGCAGCTCGGTGAGCTGGGGCTTCTCGTGTCCGGGGAACTTGGCGTGCAGCTCGACCGCGAGCTGAAACCCGCCGGCGTCGGTGGCGCCGATGGTCACGTGAGCCGTGATGCCGCCCTTCTCGAGGTTGATCTTCTTCTTGCGAGCCACGAGGCGGAGAGCGCTCTCGAAGCAAGCCGCGTAGCCGGCCGCGAACAGCTGCTCGGGGTTGGTGCCGGGGTCGCCCGTCCCGCCGAGGGCCTTGGGCATGGTGAGCGCGAGATCGAGGATCCCGTCGGACGAGCGGACATGGCCCGTGCGGCCCCCTTCGGCGGTGGCGACGGCGGTGTAGAGCGGCTTCATGGTCTTGCCTTTCCTCGGACGCGACGCGCGCCCGGCGCGCGGGACCATAAGCACACCGGCGCCGCCGGCAAAGCCCGACGTCAGCGCTTTTCGCTCTCGCGGCGGGCCGCTTCTTCGGCCGCGGCCTCCTCGAGCGACGCTTCCATCTCCGCGCCGGCCCGGGTCATCGTCGCCTGGATGTCGGCCTCGGTCGCCGCCGCGGCCGCCGCCTTCAAGGCCTCGACCCGCTCCCCCATCTCGCCCATCGAGAACATGGCCCCCGCTCGGGCCTGGTGGATGGCGAGCGCCAGCCGCTCGGGATCACGCGAGGCGAGGATGACGGTCCTGGTGTTCTTGCCCTTGCGATAGCGAATCTTCACGGCCCGCCCGCCGTCGCCGAGCATGTTGTACGCCCAGCTCCCGTCGCGGCCCAGGCGAATGCCGAACCCGCCGTACTGGGTCCAGTCGTAGTCGCACGCCTCGCAGCTCTCGATGGCTTCGACGGGGATCTTGGGCCCGAAGAGGCCATATTGAACGTAGACCTGCTGGCGTGAGACCGAGATGCGCAGGCTCGAGAACAGCGCCCAGATGCTCGCCACCACGACCGCCGTGACGAGCGGCACGGCGATGGGGACCTTGGCGCTGAGCGACGTCGCGAAGATGATGAGCAGGGGGAGCAAGAAGATGAGGTGATAGGCCAGGGGCGCCGTCATCTTGTCGTGGAAGAGGGTGTCCCCTCCCATGTACTTCGCCTGGTAGGCGTCGGTCGCCTTGAGCTCGTCGGCCATGCCCCAGGCTACCTCGAGGCCCCGGGGGTTGCTCCCCTCGGAAAGGCGCGGTACCCCGCCCTGGCCTTTCCGAGCTCGCCACCGAGCCCTACGTTTCGACAGCCCCGGAGGACCCCATGAGCTTCCCCGCTCCCATCTACATCGTCGGCGCCGCCCGCACCCCGATCGGCTCGTTCCTCGGCTCGCTCTCGGCGCTGTCCGCGCCCCGCCTCGGCGCGGTCGCCATCGCCGCCGCCATCGAGCGCTCCAAGGTCTCGCTCGACGCCATCGACGAGGTCTTCATGGGCAACGTGCTCACGGCTGGCGTCGGCCAGGCCCCCGCCCGTCAAGCCGCCATCTACGCCAAGGTGCCGAACACGGTCCCCGCGACCACGGTCGGCAAGGTCTGTGGCTCGGGCCTCCAGGCCGTCATCTTCGGCACCAAGTCGATCGCGCTCGGCGACGCCGAGATCGTGGTCGCCGGCGGCCAGGAGTCGATGTCGAACGCGCCCTACCTCATGCCCGGCGCGCGCACCGGCCTCCGCATGGGCAACGCGACCCTCGTCGACAGCATGATCACCGACGGCCTCTGGGACCCGTACGGCAACGTGCACATGGGCAACTGCGGCGAGCTGTGCGCCAAGGAGCACGGCTTCTCGCGCGAGGCGCAGGACGAGTTCGCCAAGGAGAGCTACCGGCGGGCTGTTGCGGCTCAAAAGGAGGGCCTCTTCAAGGCCGAGATCGCCGGCGTGCCCGTCCCCCAGAAGAAGGGCGACGCCGTCGTCGTCTCCGAGGACGAGGAGCCCGGCGCCGGCAAGCCCGAGAAGTTCGCGTCGCTCAAGCCCGCCTTCCAGAAGGACGGGACCATCACCGCCGCCAACGCGCCCGCGGTCAACGACGGCGCCAGCGCGCTGATCCTCGCCTCCGAGAAGGCCGTGAAGGAGCACAAGCTCGAGCCGCTCGCGCGCATCGTCGGCTACGCGGGCGCCGCGCAGGCCCCCGAGTGGTTCACCACGGCGCCCGCCGGGGCCATCAAGAACCTCACCAAGAAGACGGGCATCGGCGTCGACCAGGTGGACCTCTTCGAGGTCAACGAGGCCTTCTCGGTCGTGGCCATGGCGGTCGGCAAGCTCGCCGGCCTCGACCCCCAGAAGGTCAACGTTCGCGGGGGCGCCGTCGCCCTCGGCCACCCCATCGGCGCCAGCGGCGCCCGCATCCTCACGACGCTCCTCTTCGCCATGAAGGATCGCAACGTGAGGCGCGGCGTCGCGACCCTGTGCCTCGGCGGCGGCGAGGCCGTCGCCGTCATGGTGGAGCGGTAGTCGCCATGGCTCGACCGAGGACCATCGCGCCCGCGGTCGAGCTCTTCCCTGCCCTCACGCCGACGCTCCTGCCGGCGACCCACACCAACAGCTACGCCCTCGGAAGGGCAGACGTTCTTCTGGTCGAGCCGGCCACGCCCTACGACGACGAGCGGAGGGCGTGGCTCGAGTGGGTGCGCGCCTTCCCCTCGCAAGGCAGGCGCGCGGTCGCCATCGCCCTCACCCATCACCACCCGGATCACGCGGGCGGCGCGGCCTTCTTCGCCCGCGAGCTGGGTCTTCCTTTGTGGTCCCACGAAGAGACGGCGAAGCGCTTGCCGGGGGACGCGGTGGTCTCGCGGAGGCTCGTCGACGGCGAGTCCATCGACCTCGAAGGCCAGAGCTGGCGCGTCCTTCACACGCCCGGCCACGCGCCTGGCCACGTCTGCTTCTTCGACGAGGCCGCTGGCGTCGCGGTGGTCGGCGACATGGTCGCGAGCGTGGGCACCATCCTCATCGAGCCCGATGGCGGCGACATGATCGAGTACCTCCGCCAGCTCGAGAGGCTCGCTGGCCTCGACGCGGCCATCGCTCTGCCGGCGCACGGCGAGCCGATCGCCAAGGATGAAGGCCGCGCGCCGAGCGACGTCTTTCGCTTCTACGTGGCGCATCGCCTGGCTCGCGAGGCCAAGGTCCTCGCCGCGCTCGTGAGCTTCGGCGAGAAGGGCGCGAGCCTCACGGACCTGGTCCCCGTCGCCTACGCCGACACGCCGCCGGCCATCTGGCCCATCGCCAAGCTCTCGCTCGAGGCTCACCTCATCAAGCTGGGGCGAGATGGAAGGGCTCATCGAGCCGCTGACCGCTGGGTCACCGATTAGTCCCGAGGGGCGCTGGACTGCCCCTCTCCGAGTGCCCTATTCCTGGGGCCATGAAGCTCCTCCTCGCCGCGCTGACCTCGATATTTGCCGCCGGTTGCGTGGTCACCGTGGGAGGCAAGCCCTTCGGCTCGGGGGAGGCCGAGGCGGTCTCCGATGGCAACGTCATCGCCCTCGATCCCGAGCCCGGCTACTCCGAGGCGCGCGCCAAGCTCAGCGCCGCCGACGCCGAGCTCGAGAGCGACCCAGCCGCCGCCGAGCGCGACTACCTGGCGGCGCGCGTCGAGCTCTTTCAGGCCTACAACGACTTCCACAAGCGACAGGGCCGCGACGGCGCCCTCGCTCAGGCCCTCGGCCTCGGCATCGACAACGTGCGTCACTTCGGCCCGCCGTCGAACGAGATCTTCTGGCGCTCCGTCATCGGCCGCACGAAGGCCTTGAAGAAGCTCGGGCGCGAGGTCGAGACGCTCACCGAAATCCCCCGCTGGCGGGTCCAGGCGGGCTTCGACGACGGCATGCGCTCCGGCGGCTTCAGCGCCAAGCAACGCGCGGAGATGCACAAGAAGGTCCTCCCCGCGGTGAAGCTCTGCCCCTCGTCGCTCGGCACCGCCTGCGCCGACCACGTGGCCTGGCTTCAAAGCCGCTTCCCCCAGATCGAGGTCGGCGAGTACGGCCCTGGTCTCAAGGCCGACTTCACCATCGGCAGGAACGAGACGGAGCTGATGGACCTGCCCAACGTCATCAAGAAGCTCCCCGACCAGACCATCGTCTTCTTGCTCACCGTCGCCGCCGCCGAGAAGGCGAAGGACGGCACCGCCACGCTGATTCGCGACGGCGTCGAGCTCGGCGTGACCAGCGGAACCGACACCGGCAAGCGCCGCCTCGCCATCGAGAACGACAAGGTGGTGGTCAAACGAGTCATGACCAACGTCTCCCACGACGTCGTCCACTCGAACTCGGTCTCGATCCACCTCTCACCCGGCCAGGACTTCGCCCTCGGCCAGGTGAAGGGCGGCGACATCCTCGTCTACGCCAACGTGAAGAAGGGCCGCACGACGCGCGAGGGCCCGCGCACCCGCCTCCACATCGACAAGCCCTTCGTCATCTCGTTCGAGGGCCGCTACCAGTACGGCGTCGACCTCACCCCGATGTGGAAGAAGTGATCAGGGTGAAGGGCAAGCCGGGCACTGGGCGCTGACGCGCGAGGTCGCTCCCGTCACGCGGGCGCGCGCGTCCTCGCAGCGACCGTCGCGCTCGCCGGCCAGCGAGCAGAGGTGGTCGGCCGACCTTCTCATCGACGAGAGGGCCCGGCACGCCGTCGCGCAGGCCTCGCCATTCGGAGGCGGGGGCACGTCGTCGGCCTTGTTGCCGGCGCCCTTCGGTCCCTTGCCGGGCCCGCGGTCCTTGGCCTTCTTGGGCTCGAGGATGAGCTTGTCGATCTGGTTCTCGGCGTCGGCGATGGCGAGCATCTCGGCGTCGATCCCCTTCCCCCGCTGCTCGAACTTGCCCATCGGCGGCGGAGGAGGAGGCTCGGGGGCGGGAGCGGCAGGCGGGGGAGCCACGGCCGCGACCGGAGGGGGCGGCGAGGCATAGGCCCCGGCGCGCATCTCCGCGGGCGAGACGGGCTGCGCCGGCGCCCCGGCGGGCGGGGCTTCCGCGCAGGCGGCGAGGAGCACGCCCGAGAGCGCAGAGGTAGCCAGGGAGGCGAGGAAGCGGCGATGGGCGGTGGTCATGGCGATGCCGGGGGGCACGGCGACTCTAGCAGGGCCGGCGCGAAGGGGGTCACGTTCGGATCTACGCGCAACCCTCCCCCTCCTTACATCGAGCGCGCCGGACCGTTTGACGGCGCCCGCTGGCGAACGTACCCGAGCCCATGGCTGCTCGCGCCGTGATCGTGCTCGCCCTCGCTGCCCTCGGGGCTGGCTGCGGCGGTCCC
>FTCO01001402.1_pt1 | contig 11078 bp, 6 predicted proteins | sample 1639701 | NCBI WGS metagenome assembly FTCO01 (sample SAMEA3914869, study PRJEB12502) | metagenome | biome: forest; material: soil | place: USA | collected 2012-03-12 | depth 0.1 m | reverse complement strand
TCTCGAAGCGCGCCGAGACCCAGCCGGACTTGCCGAGCCCATAGCCAGTCGAGGTGGCGAAGGGGAGCATGAGGGCGACCCCGTTGCTCTCGGGGAGCTTGGTGGTGACCCGGAGGCAGCCTTCGACGAGGTTGATGAAGACGAAGATCTTCCCGCGGACCTTGATGACCCGCTCCCCCCAGGGAAACTCTTCCACGGCGCCGGGGTAGGCGAGCGCCTGGGTGCGGAGCCTCTTCTCGATGGCGGAGAGCTTGGAGGTCGGCATGGCAGGCCAGGGTAACTCCCCTCGGGGCGTCGATGGACCCGTCGTGAGCAACCCCGGGGTCGAGAAACCATCCCGACGTCGGGATGGGTGAAGGAGCGTCCCGACGTCGGGATGGGCGGGGTGACCGACCAAAGTCGCAGCACGCCGCGCGGCCAGCCGATCGCGCGGGGCGTTCAGGGGGAAACGCCGCTTCCCCCTTCGACCCCGCGGCACCTCGCCGGGGCCATGACGCGCGGTGGGGTGGACCCGCGGGGGCAGAGGGGGATCACGCCGCGTGAAGGGTCGACCCCGCGGCGCCAGCACCTCCTCACGCGTCGCGGAGGGTCGACCACGCGTCGCGGGCACCTCTCCACGCGTCGCGGGCACCTCTCCACGCGTCGCGGAGGGCCGACTGCGACGCGTGGTCGGGTGTCTGCGACGCGTCCCCACCTCACCGTGACGCGCCTTCGACCCTCCGCGCCGCGTCTCCACCCCAAGGCGCGGCGACCTCGCCTCTCCGTGACGCGTCTCCACCTCGAGTCCCCGCGCCTGCGGCCCTCCCCGCGGCTTCCCCTCCTGAGTCCTCGGCGCGCCGCCCGCTCCCTGCGTAGCTCGACTCCGAAGTCGGCCCCCTCCGACGAAAACGTGCCTCGTTCATGAATCGACTGTCGTCGCCTGGACAGCCTCTCTGGCTGAGCTAGACCTATGGAGAGCGGGGGCGGACGGCGTTGGGGCATCGCCACCTCCCGGCTCAGTGGGAAACGCCTCGTGGGGAAGGCGGAGGGGAGACCGACATGACGAGTGACACGCTGCAGCCGGGTGACGCCTTGTCGAGCCAGTCGCTGGACATGGCCCACATCAATCAGGTCGAGGAGCGCGTCAGCGAGATCCTCGAGAGCAAGGTGGCCCGCGCCATCGACGAGGTGGGCAACATCCTCTTGAAGGAGTTCTTCAACGACAAGCCCGAGTGCTACCGGGCTCGTAATGGCAAGCATCCCTCGCTGAAGGAGCTGCTCAAACGCTGCGGAAGCAAAGGCATCTTCTGCAAGCGCACCTTTCTGGCCAACGCGCTCCTGCTCGCCGTCGGCCGGCACGAGGTCAAGTCGGCCGCCTATCACCAGCTCTCCCCCAGCCACCGCACGGAGATGTTGCGGATCGACACCACCGCAGGGGCCGAGCAGATGGCCGAGTTCAACGCCCTCGCCGATCGCGCCTACGAAGAAGAATTCACGGTGCTGGCCATCCGGCAGGAGGTCAAACGCATCAACCACGTCGAGCCCAAAGCCAAGGAGGTCACCGTCCAGACCTTCGCGGCCTTCTTCGCCAAGCTGCACGACAAGAAGCACAACCCGGTCGGCTTCAAGAAGGGGCTGCTCGAGGACATGTCGCTCAACGATCGGCTGGATCTCCTCCACCTGCTGAGTGGGATCGAGGGCTACGTAGGCAGCCTGAGGGAGATCGTGGAGCAGACGATCCCGTCGCCGGGGGACGAGACGGTGGAGGCGCTGGCGAAGGAGAAGGCGAGCTCGAAGCCCAAGCCTTCGGCCAAGCCATCCCGACATCGGGATGGCGCGAAGGCGACCCCGCCGGCCGCGCCGCTTCCGAAGGAGCCGCTTCCCCTCGAGCCATCCGTGGCCGAGAAGCCGGCCCCCGTCGTGGTCCCCTCGGCCGCGCCGCCCGTGCTGGCTGCGCCTCCGGTGCCGCCGGAGGCCGCTCAGGGCGAGGCCCGTAAGCCCTACCTCGAAGACCTGATGGCGAAGCAGGCCGCCGCGGGCGTCGACCAGCTCGTCATCCTGAGGGACGGTGCCTTTGGCGCTGCCCCCGGCGGCCCTGAAGCCATTAGTCCTTTCGCGGTGTTCGTGGTCGACCTCTCGGCCGGTGACGCCTCGTGGAGCGCCCTCGCCAATACCGGCTTCGACCCCAAGAAACCAGCCCTCGTCACCGCCATCGACCTCCTCCCCTACCGCGAGCCGTCGGTCAGCGTCGCCGTCTATCGCTGGGTTCACACCCTTGCGGCCGGCTCGACGCTGGCCATGACGCTCATGCTCCCTCCTACCGCCATGCCTCCCGCCCTCCAGGCGCCTTGTCGACGCCTCGCTGCGGAGGACGAGGCCGCTGGCAGGCCCGTGCGCCACTCCATGACCCTCGAGGCCGCCTTCGACCTCGCGGAGGGGCTCGGGCTCCATCGCGGCGAGCACATCTCGAGCGCCGAGCTGGCCGAACGCCAGGGCGATGGAACGAAGGCTCGGTTGGGCGAGCTCATCCTCATCGCCACGGCGTAGGGGTCGCTGGCGGTTCGGATGCGGCGCTCGCGGTCCAGCAGGTCCGACGTTGACGTCCGGGGGCGAAGGGCCTTCCATTCGACGGCTCGCTAGAAGGGACGCCAAGAATCCCAAGGCGTTCCCCCGCTCGCGACGACTCGAACGAGGAACCCGGCGTGCCCAAGTCACCGCTTCGCTCCATCTTGCTCTGGTCGCTGATGCTCCCGGCGATCAGCTCCTGTTCCGCGGACCGCTCGCCAATGGAGGGGGCTGGCGGCGGAGACGCGCGGGCTCCGGTGGCCCAAAAGGAGTCCCAGGCGGCGATGCCGGCCGCCCTGCGCATGGCCTTCCTTCGCACGCGGCAAAAAGGGCCGGGGTACGACTTCGTCGCGGGGCCCACGGGCGCGCTGCGGAGCCACGTCGGCAGTTGGGGCGCGACGGCGGACGTGGAGGCCACGGCGCGTGGGGTCCGCCTGTCGGGCGGGAGCGATGGAGCCCTCTCGGTCGGCGTGGAGACGAGGAGCGTCGGTCGGGAGGATGACCGGCGTTCGCAAGGCGCGCGCGTCGTCCTCGGGCAGCGGGCCGAGGGGCAAGAGCTCGTGCTCGATCGAGAGAACGCGGTGGAGGAGCGGTTCCTCGCCGGCCCGCTGGGCCTCGAGCACAGCTTTTTGGTTGGAGAGCGTCCTGCGGGCTCGGGCGAGCTGGTGGTCGAGGTGGCCTTCACGGGGCTCGTCCCGGAGGCGGCCGACGACGCGGCCGACCGTGTGCTCCTCACCGACGCCGCGGGCCGGGTGCGGGGCGGCTACAAAGATCTGGTCGTCGCCGACGCCGCGGGCCGTGAGCTCGAGGGGCGCATGGAGGTGCGTGGCGGGGCCGTGGCGCTGCTCATCGACGATGCTGGAGCCCGGTATCCGCTGCGGGTCGACCCGATCGTCTGGACGCAGCAGGCCGAGCTGACCGCGAGCGATGGTGCGGCAAATGATGTCTTCAGCGCGGTGGCGGTGGACGGCAAAACGGCCGTCATCGGTGCCAGCGGTCACCAGGTCGGTGCCAACGCCTACCAAGGAGCCGCCTACGTCTTCGTGCAGAACGGCACCACGTGGACCCAACAGGCCGAGCTCACGTCGAGCGATGGCGCGGCCGACGATGGCTTCGGCGTGCATGTCGCGGTGAGTGGCACCACGGTCGTCGTCAGCGCCTCGAACCACGAGGTCGGCGCCAACCAGTACCAAGGAGCTGCCTACGTCTTCGTGCAGAACGGCACCACGTGGACCCAACAGGCCGAGCTCGTTGCCAGCGACGGCGCGACGAACGACCAATTCGGCGTCGCACTGGCGGTGAGCGGCAATACGGCCATCGTCGGCGCCTTCCAGCACCAGGTCGGGGGCCACGGGAACCAAGGGGCAGCCTATGTGTTTGCGCGGAATGGCACCACGTGGGCTCAGCAAGCCGAGCTCACGGCGAGCGACGGCGCGGCGAACAATTACTTTGGCGCCTCGGTGGCGCTGGATGGCACCACGGCCATCGTCGGTGCCTATGGTCACAAGGTCGGGGCCAACACGAACCAAGGGGCCGCTTATGTGTTCGCGCAGAATGGCACTACGTGGACCCAGCAGGCCGAGCTCACCGCGGGCGACGGCGCCATGACCGATCAATTCGGCTTCTCGGTCGCGGTGAGCGGCCCCACCGCCGTGGTCGGCGCCTATGCTCACCAGGTGGGGGCCAACGCGCTTCAAGGGGCGGCCTACGTATTCGTGCAGAATGGCACCACGTGGACCCAGCAGGCCGAGCTCACGGCGAGCGATGGCGCGGCGTACGATTGCTTCGGCTTCAACGTGGCGGTGAGTGGCACCACCGCCGTCATCGGCGGCTACCAGCACAAGGTCGGGGCCAACGCGAACCAGGGGGCCGCCTACGTATTCGTGCAGAATGGCGCCGCGTGGACCCAGCAGGCCGAGCTCATCGCGGGCGACGGCGCGGCGAGCAATTACTTCGGCACCCGTGTGGCGGTGAGCGGCCCCACGACCCTCGTCGGCGCCCCTGGTCACGCGGTCGGAGGCAACTCGTCGCAAGGCGCTGCCTACGTCTTCGTGTCATCAGGCCAAAATGGCGCCTCGTGCGCGGCAGCCACCGACTGCCTGAGCGGCTTTTGCACCGACGGTGTCTGTTGCAACTCGGCCTGCGGCAACGGCGTCGCCAACGACTGCCAGGCTTGCAGCGTGGCAGCCGGCGCCCCGGCCAACGGCACCTGCTCGCCCCTCACCGGCGCCATGTGTGACGACGGCAACCCGAGCACCGTGGGTGACGTGTGCAAGTCCGGCGTGTGCGCCGGAGTCGACCATTGCGTCGGGGTGACCTGCGTGGCCCAGGATCAATGCCATTCTGCTGGCACCTGCGTCGACCACGCGACGGGCGCCTGCTCGAGCCCGGCGCTGGCCGACGGCACGATGTGTGACGATCACGACCCCGACACGGTCTCCGACGTTTGCACCGGGGGGCTCTGTGGTGGAGTCGATCACTGCATTGGCGTCACCTGCGCAGACCCGGACCAGTGCCACAGCCCCGGGAGCTGCGACCACTCGACCGGCGTCTGCTCGAACCCCGCGAAAGACGACGCGACTCCCTGTGACGACGGCGACCCCGACACGGTCACCGACGTGTGTACGGCGGGAATCTGTGCGGGCACCGACCTGTGCGCCAACGTGATTTGCCCGGCGCCCGACCAGTGCCACGACGCCGGGGCCTGCGATCATCAAACGGGGGTGTGCTCCAATCCTGCCAAGGTCGACGGCGCGGCGTGCGACGATGGCAACGCCTGCACGCAAAACGATGCGTGTCAGGGTGGCGTTTGCTCGGCGGCCAGCACCAAGACCTGCCCGGCCGCGGACGACTGCCATGACGATGGGGCCTGTGACCCCGGCACCGGCGATTGCTCGAACCCTTCCAAGTCCGATGGCTCGCCGTGCGCCGGAGGCTCGTGCCAAGCGGGTATTTGCCAGTCGGATGGTTCCGGGGGCTCTGGTGCGACGAGCGGTACCGGGGTTGGGGGCGCGGGGGGCGAAGGTGGTGGCGCATCCACCGTGGGCAGTGGAACCGGAACCGGCGGTAAGACCACGAGCAGCACCGGGACGGGTGGGAGCGCGTCCGCGTCGGGCTCCTGTGCCTACAGCGCCTCGGGGACGAGCCCTGACTCCACGGGCGGCCTCGGGTCGCTGGCGCTCCTCGGAGCCCTCGTTGGTGTAGGCGCGGCGGGGGGCCGGCGAAGGCAAAAGCCCTCGAAGGGTTGACCGGCAGCCCGTGGATTCGGCGATGGGAGCAGGAGCACCCTACCGGGGGCCATGAAGCCGGCCGCGTAGGTGGCAGACTTCGACGCCGCTCGACCTCGAGGAGGGGCTGGTCCGCCAACGCGGCGAGCACTTCTCGAGCGCCGAGTTGGCCCGAACCGCCGCGGCGATGGGACGAAGGCTCGGATGGGCGAGCTCATCCTCGTCGCCAAGGCGTAGCGGAGGCCGCGCTCAGCGCCCGTTCGGGCTTGCGGCGAGCCGTCGCTGAACGCGGGCTCGTCGATGGCGCCGCCCGATGGACAGCTCCGCGCCGATCTGAGCGGTCAACCCGTCGGCATACGTCACGGCCGCGTACCGTGACGAGGCGGTTCTACGGCTGAGAAAGGCTCTGGCCGAGCGCCATTGACCGACTCGCCTGCTCTGGGGCGGGTGCTCGTCACGAAGGGAAGGGAGGGCTGACGACGCCTCCGTCGAGCAAGATCTCGCGCTCCCCCATTTCCACCAAGGGGCCCGATCCAGCAGGTGGCAGAGTGACCTTTTCGCTACTTCGAGCCACCATCTGAGGCGCAGGCATTTCCGGCCTGGCCGCGGACGCACATCCGAAGAACGAGGCTCCCATTACTAAACTCAGAGCGGTGACCAAGCGATGTTCGATCATGGTGGCGCAGCGCGCAGCGTACCCCGTTCAGCTGTCGACCACGCGGTGCGCGTGTAGAGCCGACGTGGTCCGCTAGCGGGTGACCGGCTCCAATCGAGCCCGGATGGCCTCCACGACCTCCAACCGGTCGAAGAGCCTCTCCACGTAATCGAGACGGTCGGTCTCGATGACCAGCGATGGCGAGAGGTCGTAGCGGGCGTACCACTCCTCATAGAGCTTCTCGAGCGAGGCCAGGTACGCCCGGGGGATCTTCTTCTCGAAGTCCCGGCCTCGCCCCTGGATGCGGCGGACCAGCGTCTTCAGCGGGCAGCGCAGGTAGATCATCAGGTCGGGCGGGCGGATCTCGGCGCGGAGGGTGCGGTAGAGGTCCTGGTACATGTTCCAGTCTCGCTCATCGAGGTGGCCGGCCCGGTGGAGGTGGGCGGCGAAGACCTCGGCGTCCTCGTAGAGGGTGCGGTCCTGGACGATGGGGCGGGGGTCCGTGGCGGCGCTGTTGGCGACCTCGCGGTGGATTTGAAAGCGGCGGACGAGGAAGAAGAGCTGCGAGCTCATCGCCCAGCGGCCCATGTCGCCGTAGAAGTCGGAGAGGTACGGGTTCTCGTCGTTGGGCTCGAAGAACGGGCGCATCCCGAACTGGCGGCTGAGCCAGTCGACGAGGCTCGACTTTCCCGCGCCCATGTTTCCAGCCACGGCCACGATGCGAGGGGAGGGGGCGCTCATCGCCGGGATCTGTCGCACGAAAGCCGGTGCATCGTGCAAATGTTGGTGTGCTCGCAGGTCGTCGAGACCCGAAAGTCCACGCAACGCCGCCCATGCTCGTGGGGATGCTGGGCGTCCGCGGCGATGGGATGCAGGCGGGGCTCCAGGCTCACCGAGCAGGACTCGTCGCCTTCGCAGGGGACGGGGGGCACCTTCAAGGTCCGGCAGGTGTGCGCCGGATCGCACCAGCAGATGATCCCCTGGTCATCCACTCGGCACTGACGCTGGGCCCGGGGATCTCCCCGACAGCGATCGGCCAGAGGGTCGTAGCCGCATCCCTCGTCTCCTTCGCAAGGTAGGTCGACCAGGTCGCTGCTGGCCGGGGGGGCCGGCTCCGGTCGTCCCGACGTCGGGACGGCGGTCGCCACCTCGGCGCGCTCGGGTGGGATGGAAACGGGCGGTGGCTGCGGCGGCTCTCCTCGGCAGCCCGCCGCCAGGAGGGTCAGGAGCCACGCGCAGGGCGCAGCCCGACTGCCCATCAGAGCACCGAGTCAGAGAACAAGCGCGAGCCCGATGGATTGGGTGAAGGAGGCGTCCAGCCAGGGCATGGGGCCGACCCTGTGGATGACGTCGCCGTAGATGGCCTGCGCGCGCTCGACGGCCTCACCCCTCTGCGACGGAAGGAACGAGCCGGTGAATTCCGCGCGGAGCACCAGCCAGCGAGGGATGACCTCCAGGGAGCCCCCGACGCCGACCGGGATCTCGAGGATGGAGACCCCTCGGTCCTGGATCACGTAAGGGTCCTGCCCAGGGATGGCCCCGTAGATCTTCGGGTAGTTCACGCGACCCCAGCCGGCCCCGGCGGTGATCCACAGGCGTCCCCGGGTTCCCAGGTAGATGTTGGGCGTGGCGCGGGCCCCGAACGTGTACATCCGCGCCGAGTCGCCGCTGAGCTGTCCGGCGACACCGAGCGACCCCTTGGGGAGGGTCAACGAATGGGCGCCCTCGTTGAGGTACCCGGTGAACCAGAGGTACTTGAGGACCTTCCAGTCCAGGGTGCCCGTGAAGCCCGGCCCGGCGAGCAGCCGTACGGGCGTCTTGTTTCCCGCCCCGTCGTTGTGGGCGAGCAGCTCGGTGACGTTGAAGCTGACCCCGAATTCCAGGTGCCTCTCCCAGGGCACCGGGCGCTGGTCGGGCTCGGGCGGGAGCGGCGGCCTGGCCTCGTCGATGGGAGGGAGCGGTTGCCCATCCGGCGGCACCTGAACCGCGGGCTTGGCGGCAGGCGCCCCCTTCTTGTCGTCGGGAGCGACCGGAATCGCGGCTCCGGGCACCTTCTTGGTCGGCGCCGCGGGCGCGACGGGCGCCGAGGGAGGCATGACCGGAGGCCCCCCCGGAAGAACCGGAGGCGCGCTCGGGAGCGGCGCGGGGTTCGCCGGCGGGGCCGGAACGATGGGCGCCGGCACGACGGGCGGGGCCGCAGGTCCGACGGGATCGACCGCCAGCGCCGGGGTCGCCCAGGCGAGCGCCGCCACCGTCAAGCACGCCTGGCCGAGCTGCCTTCGGAGCCTCATGAAGGTCACCCCTCGTATCACGTCAGGCTGGTCCCGGGCCGCTGATCCTGGCGGCCGTCCTCTACTTGCGCCAGAATCCCGCCCGCCATGCGCCTCGCCCTCCTCGTTGGTTGCCTCGCCGTCGGTCTCGCCTCGTTCGGCTGCTCCCGCGCCCCCGACGCCACGGCGGAGGCCGCCCCGCCCGCCACCGCCGAGGTCGCTCCCCCGAGCGCCAAGGCCCAGCCGCAGCGCGCCGGCGCCACGGCCCTCAAGCCGCTCGACAAGAAGAAGTTCGGCGCCGACATCACCGAGAAGTCGAGCACCGCGCTCGACGACCTGCTGAAGACCCCGTCCCAATACAACGCCAAGACGGTCCGCACGGAGGGCGTGGTCTCGGCCGTGTGCAAGAGCATGGGCTGCTGGATGGAGATCGCCGACGACAACGGCCAGGCTCACATCAAGATGGCCGGCCACAGCTTCTTCGTCCCGAAGGACGCCTCGGGCCACCGCGCCATCATCCAGGGCAAGGTCGTCAACGCGGACCCCGACCACTGCACCGAGGAAGCGCGCGAGCAGACCGGCAAGATCGCCAAGATCGAGATCGAGGCCACCGGCGTCGAGTTCGTCGACTGACCGTCTCCCCCGCTCGTAAGTCACAGCCCCTCCGAGCTCGTAGGTCACATCCCCCGAGCTCGTAGGTCACGTCCCCCCGAGCTCGTAGGTCACGTCCCCCCGAGCTCGTAAGTCACGATATCTCGGGGGGTATCGGGGGGCGCGGACGCGCCCCCCGATCGTGACAAAGACGGGTTGAGCGAGCGCAGCGAGCGAACACCCCGCGGGACTTCCGCCGGCTCTGCGGCGGAAGTCCCGCGTCTGAGAGCAGGGTGAGGATCCCATCCAACCGCAGGGAAGCGCGACAGGTCACATCTCCCCTCGCGAGGCCATCTCACCCTACCCCAGCGCCGCTTCCAGCTTCGCGACCAGCGCCCCCACCAGCTCTTCCAGCGAGGCGATCTCCGCCGCCCGGAAGCTCGCTCGCCTCCCCACCTCGATGAGCGCGATGAGCTTCCCTTTGGGCCTAATCGGCATCACCACCACGCCCTCGAGGCCCTCCCCCGCCGGCGCGAGCTGCGCGAGCCGGCCCTTCGCCGCCTGACCGGCGGGCCCCGGGCTCGGCTCGGCGATCACGGTGATCCCCGCCGCCGCCGCGAGGAGCGCCGGATCGACGAGGCTCATGCGCTGATCGAGCACGCGCTCCGAGCTCGCGCCGTGAGCGCACACGGCAAAAGCTCCCTCGTCCGCCATCTCGTGGACGATGGCCGCGTCGGCGCCCGTCCTCGCGACGGCCGCCGTGAGCAAGGTCATGAGCGAAGCGTGCAGCTCGCTGACGCCGGGCATGGCCGGGTAGCTAGAGGCGGGGCGCATCGAGTAGGTCAGCTCGTCGAGAGAGGCCGGGGGGATGGACATCGGGCTCGCGAGCAGGGGGGTGCCGTCGTCGTCGAGCACGGTCGCGATCTCCGACAGCGGCTTCCAGACGCGCCAGGCCTCGTGGCGGATGAAGGCCTCGAGCGGGACGCGGCCGGCCTCGACGCCGCGGGCCAAGAGCTCGAGCTCGACAGGGCCCACCGCCATGGTCCCCGTGCTCACGTACCAGCGATCGGACCCCCGGTCGGAGGCGCTCACCACGTTCTCGAGCAGCTTGAAGGAAGGCATGGGTTGACCCGGCGCGGCGTAGGCGGCACCCCTCGGGGCGCGGCACCATAATCGCCGCGCCTGGTCTGTCAAGCGAGCCTCCCCAGCCATGAGCCCAGCTTCCCCCGCCCATTTCTCGCCCGCGGCCGCGCGGCCCGGCGTCGTCTACCTGGTCGGCGGCGGGCCGGGCGACCCGGGGCTCTTGACGGTGCGCGGCGCCGAGCTGCTCGGCAGCGCCGACGTCGTGCTCCATGACGAGCTGGTTCACCCCTCGCTCCTCGACCTCGCGCGGCCGGACGCCGAGGTGCGATCGGTCGGCAAGCGCGGCGGCGACGGGCGCACGAAGCAGGCGAGCCAGGCGGCCATCGAGGCGGAGCTGACGGAGCTCGGGCGCGCGGGCAAGAGCGTGGTGAGGCTCAAGGGCGGCGACCCGTTCCTCTTCGGGAGGGGTTCGGAGGAGGCCGAGGCGCTCGTCGCGGCCGGCGTGCCCTTCGAGGTCGTGCCGGGGATCCCCTCGCCCTTCGGCGCCACGGCGTACGCGGGGATCTCGGTGACGCACCGCGATCTGGCGTCGAGCGTGACCATCGTCTCGGCCACGACGCGCGACGGGGCAGACTTCGACTTCACGAAGCTCGCCGGGGTCACCGGCACGCTCACCGTGCTCATGGGGATGCGCAAGCTCGACGAGCT
>FTCO01000730.1_pt1 | contig 11091 bp, 7 predicted proteins | sample 1639701 | NCBI WGS metagenome assembly FTCO01 (sample SAMEA3914869, study PRJEB12502) | metagenome | biome: forest; material: soil | place: USA | collected 2012-03-12 | depth 0.1 m | reverse complement strand
CGCGGCGGCCCTCCCCAAGTACAAGGCCGTCATGCAGGTGAAGACCACGCCTCAGGTGGCCTTCAACGTCGCCGAGTGTGAAGAGCGGCTCGGCCACCTGATGGCGGCGCTCGGCAACTACCGGGTCGCCGCCGCCAAGGCCGCCGACGACAAGAAGTCCGAGAACGTCCTTCGCGAGGTGCCGAGCCGCATCGAGGCCATCGAGGCCCGCGTGCCCAAGCTCACCATCACCCGCGGCAAGGGCGCCGAGGCGGCCGCCATCGAGCTCGACGGCACCGAGATCGGGTCGGGCCAGATCGGGTCGCCGAGCCCCATCGACCCTGGGCCGCACGTGGTCGTCGCCCGCGTCGGCGGCAAGGAGTACGTGCGCGAGACGGTGACGCTCGCCGAGAAGGAGACCAAGACCTTCACCGTGCGCATCGACAAGCTGCCGGCGAGGGTCGTGGACGAGCCGGTCAAGGACGAGCCTGTCGATGCCGGCCGTTCGCGCACGCCCGGCATCGTGGTCACCTCGGTGGGCGGCGCTCTGCTCATCACCGGCTTCATCGGCTGGGGGTTGAGGGCGGGCTCCATCAGCACGCTCAGCGGTGTTTGCGACACCAACAATCGCTGCCCGAGCAACGCCAAGTCGACCGCCGACTCCGGCAAGATCTACACGGGGCTGGCGGAGGTTGGCACCTTCGGCGGCATCGCGGCCCTCGGCGTAGGCATCGCGCTCATCGCCACGGCCGGCCCCAAGAAGAAGGTCGACGACAAGGCGGCCATCCAGCTCGTGCCCGCGGCGCCGGGCGCTACGGTCGGGGGACTCAGCTTGAAAGGAGCCTTCTGATGACCTCGGGTTCGCGCGCCCTGCGCTCGGCCGGCTGGGCCGCCGCCATTTTGATTGCCGGCGTGGCGGCGCCCGCCGCCTGCATCTTCCCCGACTACACGTTCGGTGGGACGAGCGGTGGCGGCTCGGGTGGAACAGGGAGCACCTCGACGACGGGGGCCACGGGGGGAGGCGACTCCAGCTCCACGACGAGCACCGCGTCGACCAGCACCTCCTCGACGTCGTCGACCTCCTCGACGTCGTCGAGCTCGTCCACCGGCACCGGCGGTGGCGGTTCGGACGCCGGGCCGGAGACCTGCGACAACGGCATCGACGACAACGGCGATGGCAAGGCCGACTGCGCCGACCCGGCGTGCAAGTCGACTTGGGCCTGCGTGTCGTCGATCCCCACGGGCTGGCAGGGCTACTACGCCCTCTTCGACGGCGCGCCGGCCGACAACCCCGGCTGCCCGGCGAGCTTCCCCTCCGACAAGACTCCCGAGGTGCTCGGCAACAGCGGTCTCACGGTCCCGAACGCGGATTGCACCGCGTGCACCTGCGGCAATCCCACGGGCCAAACCTGTAACCTGCCCGCGTCGCTCTTCGGGAGCGACGCGGCCTGCAACGCCGATGGAACGTGTGGGGCCGAGATCGACTTGCCCGCGGGGTGGGATGGAACCACCTGCGATGGCACCACCTACTTCGGGGGCGACACCACGTGCGGGCCGTCGGCCAATGCCACGTGCAGCTCGAGCACCGGCGCTCCCTGCGCCGTGTCGCTCGTCGCCCCCGCCGCCACGGTGACGGGGGGCACATGCGCCCCGTCCGCGGGCGGGGTCTCCGACAAGCCCAGCGTGGTCTGGGCGAAGCTCGGGCACGCCTGCGGCGATCCCGTGGTCAACATGGCGACCGGCTGCAATGCTGGCCAGACTTGCATGCCGAAGCCGCAGGCTCCCTACCAGTCCGGCGTGTGCATCTACCAAGTGGGCGACCTCTCCTGCCCCCTCGGCTCCTTCTCCGAGAAGCACGTGTACACGACGACGCAGAACGATACGCGGACCTGCTCTTCGTGCAGTTGCGGCGCGCCCTCTGGGTCGAGCTGCAGCTTCGACATCACCTTCTACTCGGACAAGACCATCGGCATCTGCAACACGGTCTCGGCCACGGTGACGACGGGTACTTGTAAGACCCTCACCGGCAACCCCGTGCTCGCGGGCCACAAGGTGTCGAAGAAGACGCCCCCGAGCGGCGGCGGCTGCACGCCCTCCGGCGGCCAGCCGATGGGCACCGTCACCGCGGGTGATCCCATCACGTTTTGCTGCATCCCGTCGCAGTGAGGGGCGGCGGCCTTCACGCCGTCGCCTAGAACGCGCAGACGTTGAGCCCGGCGCCGGCGCAGAAGCCGCTCTGGCAATCGAGGCCGGAAGAGCACTTCTTCCCATTGGCGCACTTGGTCGGGCAGACCTGACCGCAGTCCGTGTCGCTCTCGGCGCCGTCTTTGGCGCCATCGGTGCAAGTGGGAGCGCAGAATCCACCCGAGCACACGCCGCTCACGCAATCGCCATTCACCTTGCAGGCGAGGCCGGCGGGGCACTTCTTGGTGGGGCAGGCCACGCCACAGTCGACGTCGCTCTCGAGGCCGTCGCGCACTCCGTCGTCGCACGTGGGGAGCTTGCACTTACCCTCGGCGCACGCCGCGCTCTCACAATCGGTGTTGGCCGTGCACATCTTCCCGCCCGCGCATTTGGGACAGTCCGGGCCCCCGCAGTCGACGTCGGTTTCGTTGCCGTTCCTTTGATTGTTGGCACACCCATTGTTGACGCACTCACCAGCCACGCAAACGTGACCGCCATCGCAAGGCGCCGTCGCCGAGCACTCGATGCACTGACCCGCGGCGTTGCAGTGGCCCGTGACACCGCCCGCGAGGGGGCACTCGGCCCCCGCCGCGTTGGTATTCGCGGGCTTGCCGTCTTCGCAGGAGTCGGCCGTGCACGGGTTGCCGTCGTCGGGCACGTCGGTCGGGTCGACCATGCCCTCCTTGGCCGCGCCCTTGCCATCGCAGACCTCCTGCTCGCAGTTGCCGAGGACCTGATGCGCGAGCACCATGCCCTCGGGCGCGGGCTGGTAGGTGCAGGACCCCTTCTCGCACTTGGCGGGCAGGCACTCGTTGAGCGAGCTCGGGCAGTCGGCGTCGACCGAGCAAGGCTGTGCCCCGCCGGTCCCGGTCGCTCCCACGTCGGACGCCGTGCCGCCCGTGCCCCCGAGACCTCCGGAGCTTGAAGCTCCACCCGAGCCGCCATCGCCGACGATGAAGGGCGCGCCGCATGCAGCGAGCGAGAGCGACGTGGCGACGAGGAGAGCCGAGGGGAGGGAGGCGGTGCGGAGCGGGAGGCGCATGGGGTGCTTCTTCTTCCGAGCTGACGGCCCCCGGCCCGCGCCCGTCCGTAACCCTACACCACCCGAGCGCTCGAGGCCGCCTCGACGTCAGCCGGGCGAGAGGGCGTGCTCGAAGTCGGCGATGAGATCGTCGGGCGCCTCGATGCCCACCGAGACCCGGACGAGGCCGTCGGTGATGCCGAGGCGGGCGCGTTCCTCGGCGCCCATTCCGGCGTGCGAGCTGGCCGCGGGCCGGATGACGAGCGTCTCCACGCCGCCGAGGCTGGGGGCGACGAGCGGGATGGTCACCTTCCCGAGGAAGGCCTCGGCCGCCGGGAGCCCGCCCTCGAGCTCGAAGCTCAACATGCCGCCGAAGCCCTGAAAGAGCTCGCGGGCGCGAGCGTGGCCGGGGTGGGTGGTGAGGCCCGGGTAGTGAACGCGCTTCACGGCGGGGTGCTTGGCGAGCGCCTCGGCGAGGACCGAGGCTCCCTGGTTCTGGGCGCGCACGCGGAGGGCGAGGGTCTTCATCCCGCGGTGGAGGAGGGCGCAGGCCTCGGGGTTCAGGCAGCCGCCGAGGTGGTTCAACCTCTTCGTGATGGCATCGACGCGCTCGCGCCCCCCGACGACCGCGCCCGCGACAAGATCAGAGTGGCCGTTGAGATACTTGGTGCAGCTATGAATCACGAGGTCGTAGCCGAGGCCGAGGGCGCGCAGGTTGATGGGGCTCGCGAACGTCGAGTCGATGATGGAGACGAGGCCGTGCGCCTTGGCAGACCTGGCGATGCCGGTGAGATCGGGCACCTCGAGGAGGGGATTCGAGAGCGCCTCGACGTAGACCGCGCGCGTGGCCGGGGTCTTCAGGCGCTCGATGGCCCCCGCGTCGTCGCCGTCGAAGAAGTCGGTGGCGATGCCCAGCTCGGCGAGCTCACCCACGAGCAAATCATAGGTGCCGCCGTAGAGGCAGCGCTGGGCGAGGAGGCGATCGCCGGGCTTCAGCAAGGTGAGCAGCGTCGTCGAGATGGCGGCCATGCCGCTCCCGGTGACGAGGGCCGCCTCGCCGCCCTCGAGCGCGGCGAGCTTCTCTTGCACCGCGAAGTGATTGGGCGTGTTGTTGAGCCGGATGTAGCGCAGATCGTGGTAGCCCCCGCCGCCGCCGTACTCGAAGGTCGACGACTGGAAGACGGGCATGACGACGGCGCCGCCGATGCGAGGCTGGGGCTCGCCCGCGTGAACGGCCTGGGTCTCGATGCGCGCGCTCTTTCGGCTCATGGGCTCCGAGGGTCGTCGGCGATCGCCCGCGTGTCAACGGCCGGGAGGCCGCCCGCACCCAGCTGAGCTATGCCTGGGGTCGCGTGAACTTTCTCCTCCACCGCCACCTCGCCGAGCGCGACCTCGGCTCTCCCGCGGCGGGAGTCGGCGCCATGCTCCCCGACCTCTGGCGCATGGCCGACCGGCGGGTGAGGCCTGCGCGCGAGGCCGTGAGGACGCGAGACGGCGGTGAGCGTGTCCTCGACGAGGTGCTCGCGGGCGTCGGGCATCATGTCGCGCTCGATCGCTGGTTCCACGCCAGCTCGTTCTTTCTCGAGGGTGAGCGTCTCACGGCCGATCGGCTCGGCGCGCTCGCCATTCCTCGCGCTCGGCTCCTCGCCCACGTGACGTGGGAGCTCTGCCTCGACGGGGCGTTGCTCGGGCGCGCGGGCTTCGCGGGAGAGCTCGCGAGGCTCCGCGTGGGCCTCGAAGATGCTCACCCGCGGGCCACGAACGACGCCGTGGGCTTGCACCACTTCGAGCGCGTCGAGCGAGCCGCGGGCGCGCGCGAGGTCGTGATCCAGCGGCTCGACCGCATCGCCAGCGAGCTCGCGAAGGGCCCTTGGATCGAGGGCTATCAGACGGGAGCGGGCGTCGCCTTCCGGCTCGACGGCGTTCGCCGCGCCGTCGGGCTCGACCCCATGAACGAGGGTGACCGGGCGGCCCTGGCGAGGGTGCTCGACGACCTGCTCGCCATCGCGAGAGAGCAGGTCGTCGGGCTGCTCGCCGAGGCTCCACCCTGGCGACCTACGGGGTCGCCGTAGCGAGCCTGCTCTTCTTCACGAGCCGGTTGATGGCCGAGACCACCGCGTCGCCGACGAAGGGCTTCTCGAGCACCGGGCGGCCCGACGCGGTCAAGAAGCGCTCGACCTCCGCGCCGAAGCCCACGCCGGTCATGAAGATGAAGCGACGGGCCTGCGGCTCGTTCTCCTCGAGGATCTTCTCGTAGAGCGCCTCGCCGTTCATGCCCGGCATGCGGAGGTCGCAGAGCACGGCGTCGAAGGGGCCCTCGGCGAGGCGGGCCAGCGCCACCTCCGCGTTGGGAGCGACGGTCACGTCGTGATGCCGGGCGATCTCGTCGGCGAGCGCTCGGCAGAGGGCCGGCTCGTCCTCGACCACGAGGACGCGGACGCGGGGGAGCGATCCGGGGAGCAGGGGCGACGAGCGAGGGGCGACGGGCTCGGTGCTGCCCGCCGCCGGCAAGAGGACCGTGAAGCGCGACCCCACCGGCGGGTCCGTGCCGGGGGCTGGGCTGAGGGCAGAGATGGTGCCGCCGGCGCGCTCGACGATCTCGCGGCTGATGGCGAGCCCGAGGCCGATGCCCAGCTCGGCGGTCTTGGTGGTGAAGAAGGGCTGCCAGATGCGGCCGAGGTGCTCGTCGCTGATCCCGGTGCCCGTGTCCTCCACCTCGATCTCGATGGTCTGGCCGTCGCTACGGGTCGAGACACGGACCGCCTTGTTGTTCTGCTGGTTGCGGGGGATGGCCTGGGCCGCGTTGACGAGGAGGTTGACCACCACCTGGCCGAGCCGGCCGCCATCCATCATGACGGGGGGAACGTCGCCGAGGTCGAGCGCGATCTCCGCGCGTTCGAGGAGCTGGCCGCGGGTGAGGCTGACCGCCGAGAGCACGGTGCGGTTGACGTCGGCGATGGTCTTGCGCACTCCGTCGGGCGCGGGGGGGCTGGCGAAGAGGCGGAGGTCGCGGGTGATGTCGACGATGCGGCGGATGGAGTCTCGCAGCTCGCGCACGGTGTCCTGCGCGCTGGCTGAGGCGGTGCCGGTCATCTGGACGCCGGGGCCGTTGAGGAGGCGCTCGAGCAAATCGAGCCCCAAGAGGATGAAGGCGGCGGGGTTGTTGATCTCGTGCGCCACGCCCGCGGCCAGAGAGCCGATGGTCGAGAGGCGGTCGCTCTGCACGAGGCGTGTGCGGGCCGCTTGCTCGGCGCTGACGTCGGCCAGCACGCCCTCGATCGCGATCACGTCGCCGTCGGCGTCGAGCAGCGGATAGACCGTGCCACGCGCCGCGATTCCTTCGCCGTCGCGGCGGCGAAGGCGAGCCTCGTAGGGGCTCCCGGTGACGCCGCGCCGCGCGCTGGCGATGGCATCGTCGAACGCCGAGGCTCCCTCGTCGTCCGCGTGGATGGCACGGAGAAAGCCGGGCGTCGCCAGCGCCTCGTAGGTGGGCACGCCGAGGAGGTGCTCGGCCTTGCGGTTCAGGTAGAGAAGCTCGCCGCTCGCGGGGTCGAGGCGGAAGATGATGAGGGGCGCGTTGTCGAGGAGCGTGCGGTGCTCCTCCTCGAGCGCGCGGATGCGCTGGAGCCCGGCGGCGGCCTCGCGCTCGGCGGCGACCACCTCGGAGAGGTCGCGGAGGAGGGCGTGGGCCGCGACCTCGGCGTCGTCGTCGACCGCGGTCACGGTGGCGGCGACCGTCACCTTGCGGTCACCGCCGGGCGCGCGGACCGTGAGCTCGAGGCGCGCGCCGCCGAGGGTCGAGCCGCCGCGCTCGTCGGGCAAAGGGAGCGGGTCGAGAAGATCTCCGACGGCCATGCCGACGAGCTCGGAGCGCTGGCGGCCCGTGAGCAGGGCGGCGGAGGCATTGGCGTCGGTGACGCGGCCCTCGCGATCCCAGGCCAGCATCGCGTCGCCCGACGACTCGAGGATGCGGGCGAGCCGGTGCTCTCGGGCCCCCGAGTAGCCGCGCTCCACCGCCGCACCGATGGCGTCGGCGACCCCTTGCCAGATGTCGAGGGGCGCCTTGCGTGAGGCTCCCACCTCGGTGAACGTGACGACGAGCATGGCGACCACGCGCCGGGGCGAGGGGCGCACGGTGCCGTCGGCGCCGCGAATCAAGCCGCTCGATCGGATTGGCAGGACGACGAACGAGAGCACCCCGAGCTGGGCGGCCATCTGCTCGCCGAGCTGGCCCTCGCGGGTATCGTCGCAAAAATATGGTTCCTCGCCACGGACCACAACGTCGGCGAGGGGGAGCCTCGCGGGCAAGCGCACGCCGAACGGGAACGGCAAGCCGCCGTGGGACAAAGCATAAAGGCGGCGGTAGCCAGGGCCGTCGGGTATGAGCACGGCGATGCGCTCGAGCTCGACGTGCTCGACGAGCGCGTCGGTGAGCTCTTCAAAGACATCGGCACGCAAGATGTCCGGGTGTCTGGCCACCACCTCCATCACGGAGAGCAGGGCTCGGAGTCTCGCCACTTCGTCGGACATGGTTCTCGTGTCCCTTCCCCTCGGGAGGCGGCGTGATGGCCGCCCCGGGACCCCCATCCTACGGCGTAACGGCGCCGCGGGTGCATCGATCGATGAGGGCGTCGGCGGCAGCCCTCCTCGCCTCGCTGACGCCCTCGTGCGCCGCGTAGAGGGCGTGGAAACGCGCGGCGCCGGCCCCGTCCCCGAGGGCGCAGGCGATCACGAGGCGCAGGCGCTCGGTCTCGACGCGGATGCGCTCGAGGGGGAGAGGGAGGGCGAGGGCGCGATCGAAACGGTCGGCGGCCAGCTCGAGCTCGCCGGCGTTCTGGTGCTGGCGTCCGAGCAGGTAGAGGGGCAAGCCGTCGGGGGGAGGCGTGGCCTCCCAGCGGCCCAGGAGCTCGAGGCCCAAGGTGCGGTCGGCGCCCTTGCCGGGGCTGCCGACGAGGAGCGCCACGACGGCCTCGCGGGCGCGAGGATCCCGGGCCGCAAAGGCCTTGAGCTCGAGGTTGCGAATCTGATCCTCGTCGACCATGCGGCCGATGATCTCGCGGTAGAGCCCTTCCGCCCCCGCGTCGTCGCCGGCGGCGAGCTTCTGGTCGGCGAGGTCCTCGAGGGCGCGGTCGCGGGCGGCGCGCGACAGCTCCTTGTCGCGACTCAGCTCGTCGAGCCTGGCGATCCCTTCGGCCAGATGGCCGCCGCGGACCAGCGAGCGGGCGATGCCGATCTTGGCGCCGAAGTCGTGGGGATCGAGCTCGAGGATGCGCTGGTAGACGGCGCGGGCCCCGATCTCGTCGCCCGCGCCGCGGAGGCGGTCCGCCTGCCCCTTGCAGGCATCGACCACGTGGGGGCAACGGCGGCCGAAGAGCGCGGGCCTGTCGAAGCGCGCCTTGGCCTGGGTGCGGGCCGCCTCCGGGAGGACGAGCGTGTCGAGGTCTCTCTGCCAGCGCTTCTCGAGGTCGGACCAGGAGGCGTGGGTGAGCTCGGGAAGGGTCTTGCCGCCGTACCAGTCGCGGATGGTCTGCGCGCCGAAGGTGTCGTGGACCCACTCGACGAAGGCGCCGCTCACCGTATAGGCGATCGACGAGTTCTCCCCGAGGAAGCCGAGGCCGAAGAGCCGATCGAGCGAGGGGAGGATGTTGAGATCCTTCATCGCCTTGGCCCACTGCTTGGGGAGCAGGTCGCCGTCCTTGGGCGCGGCGGCGACGGCGACGCCCTCGATGAGGCCGGGGTTCGGGAGCACGCCCCCGAGGCTCCCGGCGATCTTGAACGGCCCTTGTCCGAAGGCGCCCGCGAGGACGTGCATGACCTCGTGGCCCAGCACGGGGTGCGGGAAGCCCGAGGACTGGACGTAGACCTCGCGGCGCCAGGGCTTGGCGATGTAGGTGTCGGCGGCGCCCATGAGCGCGGCCTTTTGCGACGAGCTCTCGAAGAGGAACGCCGTGACCCGCTGGGGGCCGGGCGCGCCGAACCAGGCCTCGCCGGCCACCACGTGGGCGTCGCACTCGGCGACGAAGCGCGTGACGTCGGCGGGCTTCATGCCGCGCGGGTGGACGACGTCGCAGCGGCTCCCCGACGATCGGCCGCCGAGGATCTTCTCGATCGAAGAGGGCGTGTGCCAGTGGCCGAGCCGGTCGCCCTCGATCATTGCGAGGGCGCTGCCGCTGGCCGCCGCGAGCCCGAGGACGCCTATGGAAGGGCGGAGTGAGAGGCGAAGCCGGTTGCCTTCGCGGCGGAGACAGGCGGCGAGGCACACGGCGGCGACCAGGGTCGCGAACGTGCCGGCGCGGTAGCTCGCGAGGCCCGAGAAATCGATGACGGTGTCGTAGAAAGAGCCGCTGAAGTAGCCGACGAAGGGATCGTAGGCGAAGACCATCGGGCTCCCGTAGAAGCGGCCGAGGCTCACGCCGATGGATCCGAGCGGGCCGAGGACGCCGAGGATCACCGCGACGAGTCGGCGGCGCTTGGGGCCGATCCTGCGGGTTGCTTCGCCGGCCAGCGTGCCGAACGCGCCGGCGAGCAGGGCGCCCGCGGCCGGGCCGAGCGCGAAGTGTTCGGAGCCGCCGAGCGCGTCGCAAAAGCCCACGCGCAGTCCGTGGATCAAGCTCACCGCGAAGGCGGCGGCGGCGAGCTGGGCAGCGCGAACAAGGCCGAGGCCGAGCGCGGCGAGCGGCGAGCCCGGTACGCCGGCCGAGACCTCGAGGCTGACGGCGATCGAGACGACGGTGGGGAGGACGAGGCCGGCCGCGAGCGCGCTCTCATAGCCGGGGCCGGCGAAGAGCGAGACGCAGCCGATGGCCCCCAGGGCCAGGATGATGACCCCGAGGGCGACGCGCAGCGGCGTGAGGAAGGCGAAGAGGCGTGCGATGGCGCGCCTACTTCACCGCGGCGAGGGCCTTCTCGTAGTCGGGCTCCTGGGCGATCTCGGGCACGAGCTCGGCGTGGATCACTTTGTCGTGCTCGTCGAGCACCACGACCGCGCGGCCGAGGACGCCGGCGAGCGGGCCGTCGGTCATGCGGATGCCGTAGTCGTGGCCGAAGTCCCGGCTGCGCAGCTCGCTGAGCGCCGTGACGCCCTCGAGGCCCTCGGTGGTGCAGAAGCGCTTCTGGGCGAACGGGAGGTCGTTGGAGATGACGAGCACCGCCACGCCCGGGAGCGTGCCGGCTTCCTGATTGAAGCGGCGGGTCGAGATCGCGCACACGGGGGTGTCGAGGCTCGGCACGATGTTGAGGATCTTCTTCTTGCCGGCGAAGTCGGCCAGCGAGACGTCCTTCATGTCGCCGCGCGTGAGCACGAAGTCGGGGGCCTTGTCGCCCGGCTTGGGGAGGTCGCCAGAGGTGTGGATGGGGTTGCCACGGAGCTTGATCTCGGCCATGCGTTGCGAGCTACCCCACCCGAGCTACGCCGTCCACGAGATCACCGGATCGGCCGTAGAGCACGCCCAATCGATAGGGCGACGTGGTACGTTTGCGCGACGTTCCCAGCCCCAGGTGACTCGTCATGCGCGCCCTGACCGCCCTGTCGCTCACATCGAGCGGAGTCCTGCTCGCCGGATCCGCCGTCGCGAGCGGGCCCGAGCTCGCCATCGCGCGCATCAGCCCGGGCACGGTGAAGCTGTTCCTGTGGTTGGCGGTCCTGGTGGTCTGCCTGATCGTGGCTGGCATTCGCGCGCTCATCCGCGCCATTCAAGGCCCGCCGGCTCCTCCCCCCGGCGGACCGCCTCCTCCTTACGGCCAGCCGCCGACGGGCGGCTATGGGCAACCGCCGATGGGTGGCTACGGACCACCTCCGGGCGGAGGGTACGGGCAGCCCCCGATCGGCGGCTATGGCTCCGGGCCCGGAGCACCTATGGGCGGCTACGCTCCTCCTGGACCTCCGATGGGGGGCTACGCGTCGCCTG
>FTCO01000016.1_pt1 | contig 11147 bp, 6 predicted proteins | sample 1639701 | NCBI WGS metagenome assembly FTCO01 (sample SAMEA3914869, study PRJEB12502) | metagenome | biome: forest; material: soil | place: USA | collected 2012-03-12 | depth 0.1 m | reverse complement strand
GCTGGGGGTGAACTACTTCTTCGTCACGTCGCGGATGAAGGGGCTGGTCGCCGGCATCAAGAACCTGGTGGCGGCGGGGCATCGAGACGAGCTGGTCATTGCGGCCGGGGCCTCGATCCCCACCGGTTTCAGCGTGCCCCGCGAGTGGGAGAAGATGACCAAGCTTCTCGGCGTCGACCGCATCGACGTCTTTCACCTCTACTGGGTCCAGGCTCACTGGTACGTGACCGGGAAGACCTGGCCGGCCATCCGCAAGCTCAAGGAGGAGGGGAAGGCCACCGCCCTCGCGATCTCGTGTCACGACCGGCCCATGGCCCGGACGCTGGTGGACGAGCTGGACCTCGACGCGCTGATGATCCGCTACAACGCCGCCCACCGCGGGGCTGAGCGGGAGATCTTCGCGACCTTCGAGGGGCGCCGGCCGGCCATCGTGGCGTACACGGCGACCCGTTGGGGGAAGCTCCTTCAACCTGCGGGGACGCTCGGTCCCATGACGGGGCCGGAGTGTTACCGCTTCGCCCTGAGCCACCCCGCGGTCGATGTCGTGCTTTGTGGGGCGTCGTCGTTCGAGGAGCTCGCCCACGACGCGGCGGGTGTCCATCAGGGGCCGCTGGACGACGAGCGGCTCGAGCAGGTCCGTGCCTTCGGCGACGCCGTTCGAGCGTCGGCGACCAACAAGATCGGCTGGCTGGGGGCCTGAGCTCGGGGGCGCCCGCTCGTTCCGACGTCGGGACGATGTGAGGCGAGGCGGGGTAGCGGTCGTCCCGACGTCGGGACGATGTGAGGCGAGGCGGGGGTAGCGGTCGTCCCGACGTCGGGACGATATGAGGCGAGGCGGTGTAGCGGTCGTCCCGACGTCGGGACGGTGGTCGCTCGTCTCGAGCTCACGGTCGTTCCGATGTCGGAACGACGTCGTGGGTCGACCTCGGCCCCGGCCGGCGCGCCCAATCGTGGCGTTCTTGCAAACTCTGTGGCCGCGTTGCGCGACCGAGCGTGCGTCGGGGCTCGGCCGAGCCTCTTTTCACGGCGATTCGCGCTGGCACATGGGCTGCTCTAGGTCGCTGCGCGGGCGCGTCGAAGCGCTCGGTTTCGACCACCCTCGAGAGGAGAGAACACCATGACGACTGCCCGTGATAGCCACGCCGACCACCAGATCACCTCCTGGGATCGCGTCCGCGAGGCGCTCCGCCGCGACTGGGAGCAGACCAAGCACGACGTCGGCATCCCCGGCGGCCACCAGCTCAACCAGGAAGTCAACGACACGGTCGAGCAGGCGCTCGGCAAGAAGGCGATCCCGAACGACGACCGGCCCAACCCCGCCAAGGTCATCGGTAGCTGGGACGAGGCCGAGGTTCCCGTCGGCTACGGCTACAACGCTCGCCAGCGCTTCCTCGCTCAGTACCCGCAGTGGAACAACGAGCTCGAGGGGCGTATCCGCAACGACTGGGAGGCTCAGGTCGATCCGCGGCTCCGCGCCGAGTGGGACGCTCGCAAGGAGAGCCGCGATCGCCAGTGGGACGGCGTGAAGAGCTGGATCCGCTACGGCTACGAGTACGAGCCCAAGCACTGAGCCTTCGCCCGCCTTCTTCGTTCATTCATTTCGACCTTCACGTGCCCGATCACTAGCCAACCGACTTCACCTCCAACAAGGAAGGATCCTCCGATGCGCACCCCGTTCGTCGTCCTGCCCGCCGTCGCCGCCGCTGCGCTGTTGCTCGCGTCGACCCGGGAGGCTCATGCCGGCCCGTACCTCGGCGTCGACCTCGATCTCGGTACTGCGTTCCAGAACCAGGTCGACTTCTCGTACGGCCTCGGCGCTCGCTTGGGCTTCAAGGCCCACCTTGGGGACTTCGTCTACCTCCTCCCCGAGATCGGCGGGCACTACATGAGCTTCGGCTCCCGTAACGGGGCCGAGTTCGGCCACGCGGGCGACGTGAACATCGGGGCGCGCCTTGGGCTCCAGGGGATCGTGCAACCCAACGTGTTCGGGCACGTGGGCGTCGGTTTCGTCGGCGACTCTCGTCTCGGGCCCTCCGCCGACATCGGCGTGGGGCTCGATTTCCGCATCGTGCCCATGTTCACCCTGGGCCCTCAGATCGCGTACCACGCGATCACGGTGACGGAAGGCGGGGACGCGGCCAAGTGGCTGAGCTTCGGGCTCACCGCCGGCTTCAACTTCGGAGCCCGCGAGGAGCGCCGCCGCTGACAGGGCGGCTCGCCAACAAAGGAGTAAGCCATGTCGATCAGAAAGACCCTCCCCGCGCTCGGCGCGCTCGTGTTCCTCGGCCTCGGCGCCGTGGCCTGCGAGTCGCCGGAGCAGAAAGCTGAAAAGGCTGCCAACGCTCAGGCAGAAGCTGACAAGCGCGCCTCCGACGTCGCCGCCGAGATCGATCGGAAGGAGGAGGCCATCAGCCGCAAGGCCACCCAGGAGATGGGCAAGGTCGAGCGGGAAGGCGAGGCCAAGGTGGCGGAGGCCCAGCGCAAGGCCGATCGCAAGTCCGACGAGGCCGTCGACGCCCTGTGGCAGGCTCGCACCGACGCGCGCGTCGCGTTGTCCAAGCGGCTCGACGACATCGACCAGCGGATCGTCGATGCGCGACCCGACATCGAGAAGGCTCAGGGCCTCCACGATTCGCAGGTCACCATGGATTCGCTCAGGGCTCGGGCGGCGTCCGCTAGAGCGGACATGGAGACTCTGGGAACGGCCAGCTCCGATGACATGGGGCGTATTCGCAAAGGGATCGAGGCTCGGCTCGATGATCTGAAGACGTCCATTCGCGACGCCACCAAGCGGCGCTGAATCCGATATAGCGGATGAGGAGCGCAGCCTGTCGCCGAGCACACCCGAAACCATGAGGCCTCGTCGTGTCGCGCCGCCGTTTTACGGAGCGCTGCGCTTCGGGGCCCGTGGCCGTTGGGCACGTCACATCGGAGTGGCGCCCAACGAGAATCGGGTGCTGGTACTGCACATCAAGCTTGCGGTCTGGGACCCGCAGGCCGATGAGGCCCTCTTACCTCGAAGCCCGAGCTTCTTCGGGTTTTTGTAGGGGTACGGGGTTTGCCATGCTGCCTGCGGGCTTCTGCGTCCAGTTGCTCGCTCGGCCCCGTGTCGACATGACCGTTACGCTCGGACGCCCATCATTCCAGTTGACATGACGATGGAACTCCGACCACTGTAGGAACCATTTTCCAGGGGTCGGCTTTTGGGAGCCGCGCCGGCAACTAGGCGCTTACTCCCTCCGAGCTTCATTCGGCCGTGCGGTGTCCTGCCCGGTCCCCTCGAACCGTAAACGTGAGCACGTCGCCGGCGCAGCATCGGGCGACCGCTCTTGATCGGAATTTTGCCACGATGCGAACCCATCAAATCTCGACCCTCTTCGCCGCAGCCGCGTTGGCCGCGGCGGCCTCCGCGACGTCGACCGCTCAGGCTCAGAACCTCCCGCTCGACCGATTCGTTCCTGCTCCGGCGGGCGACCGGATGTTCGGCGTGGAGTCCCCGTTCGTGAACGGGCACCTGACGCCCCACGTCATGGTGATGATGGACTACGCGCACAACCCGTTGGTTTTGCGCAACGAGACCTCGGACAAGACCATTGGCTCGATCGTGTCGAGCCAGATGTATCTGCACCTCAACGGCTCGTTCGCCCTGTGGAACCGGCTCAACATCAACCTCGACGTTCCCATCGCCATCTACCAGAACGGTGACAGCCCCGCGGGTGGGGGGACGGCGGTCGGCTCGCCCAGCAAGGCGCAGTTCGGCGACCTCCGCCTGGGCGCCCGGGTTCGCCTCATCGGCGAGTACGACGACGCCTTCCAGCTCGCCATCGGCGGCTACGTCTGGTTTCCCACCGGGCCCACCAACGCCACGGGCTCCTACGTGGGTGATGGCAAGGTCCGCGGTCTTCCGGAGCTGATCCTCGGCGGCAAGACGGACCGCATCGTCTGGTCGTTCGCGGCCGGGCCCTACCTGACGGGCGCCGACAAGGTCGCCAACGTCGACGAGGGCATCCAGGTCAAGACGGGCGCCGGCATCGGCGTGCTCCTCGGCAGCGAGCGCCAGATGCAGCTCGGGCCCGAGGCCTCGGTGGCCTTCACCCCCGCGCACATGAACAAGCGCACGTTCAACAGCGAGGTCCTCGTCGACTTCCGCTACCGCTTCCTCCATGACTTCGAGGCGGGCGCCGGCATCGGACCCGGCCTGTCGGGCGGCGTCGGTACCCCCGACTTCCGCGCGATCGCCATGCTCGCCTACACACCCGAGCACACCAGCGACCGCGACCACGACGGCATCCCCGACCGTCAGGACGCCTGTCCCGACGTGCCCGGCGTGAGGAACGACGACCCGGCCAAGAACGGCTGTCCCCCGCCCAACGACCGGGACCACGACGGCATCGTCGACGAGCTCGACGCCTGCCCCGACGTGCCTGGCGTTCCCAGTGAGGACCCGAAGAAGAATGGCTGCCCGCTGCCCAATGATCGCGACCATGACGGCATCCCCGACGAGGTCGACGCTTGTCCGGACGTGCCTGGCGTCGCCAACGCCGATCCCAAGCTCAACGGCTGCCCGCCCGATCGCGACGGCGACGGCATCTACGACGACGTCGATGCCTGCCCCGACGTGAAGGGCGTTGCCAGCCCCGATCCGAAGAAGAACGGCTGCCCGTCGGACCGCGACGGCGACGGCATCATCGACGACCTCGATGCCTGCCCGGACGAGCCCGGCCCGGCCGACCCGGACCCCACCAAGAACGGCTGCCCGACCGTCCACCTCCGGAACGACGAGATCGTCATCCTCGAGCAGGTCCAGTTCGACACCGGCAAGTCGACCATCAAGCCGGTGAGCGACGCGCTCCTCGACAAGGTGGCTGCCGTCTTCAACGCCCACCCCGAGATCCGCAAGGTCGAGGTCCAGGGCCACACGGACAACAAGGGCGCGCCCGCGCTCAACAAGACCCTCAGCCACAACCGCGCCGAGGCCGTGAAGAAGGCCCTCGAGAAGCGCGGCATCGCCGCCATCCGCCTGCGCGCCAAGGGCTACGGGCAGGACGTGCCGATCGCGGACAACAACACCGACGCGGGTCGCGCGCTCAACCGCCGCGTCCAGTTCAAGGTCGTCGAGAAGCTCAAGGCTGGTGAGTCGGCGCCCCCGGCCCCGCCGCCCCCGCCGCCGGCCAGGAAGGGTGGGAAGAAGAAGTGATGCTTGCCAATAACCTGGAGAAGGTCAGCAGGATGAAGAGAAGACGTTTTGGCGCTCGTTGGAGCGCCGCGGTGGCCCTGGTGCCCGCCGTGCTCTTGACGGCTTGCGCCGACGAGGGCCCGCGGAAGGCCGAGACGCTCGGGCAGGCGCGCAGCGCCGCCTTCGTGAACGGCGACTTCGAGAGCGACACGGCCGGCAACCCGCCGGCTTCGTGGACGGTCACGAGCTTCCTCAACCCGAACCCGATGGGCGTCACCCTCCAGACGCCGCAGACGCTGGCGGGGCTGAACCTCAACGCCCTCACCAAGACCTGCAACTCCAACGCGGATTGCTCGATCGGCGGCGGCGCTTACGGCACCTGTCAGGCCAAGGTCTGCTCGCCCTCGCCCAAGACCGTCGATGTCAGCAACGGGATGCCGGCCGCCGATCCGACCCTCGGGGCGACCGCGTCGCTCCGTGTGCCGCGCTTCGGCGTCCACACGGTGCTCGTCAACCAGCTCGGCAACGCGAGCAACGTCAACTCGCTCAGCCAGACGATGACCATCTCCGCCAGCGACGTCGACACGGCATTGGACAACAAGCCGCACGTCCGGTTCGTCGTGGCCCCCATCCTCGAGGACCCCGGTCACAACGACAACGAGCAGCCGTACTTCTACATTCAGCTGACCAACGTCACGACCGGCGCGATCCTCTATCAGAACTTCAACTTCAGCAACCAGAGCGGCGTGCCCTGGCAGGCGATCACCAAGAGCGGCACCACCTACCGGTACACGGACTGGCAGCTCATCGATATCTCGCCCGCCACCGGGCTCGACGTGGGCAACCAGGTCAAGCTGGAGATCTATGGCGCTGGCTGCTCCCTCGGCGGTCACATGGGCGAGGTCTACGTGGACGGCGGCATCGGCGCGTCGATCCCCGGCATCTTCGTGAGCGGCTCGGCGCCCGCGACGGCGACCGACGGCTCCAACCTCACCTACACGCTCAGCTACAAGAACGGTAGCTCCGGCCAGACGACGGGCACCACCGTCGACTTCACCATCCCGCCCAATACGACCTTCCAGTCGATCAACGCGAACGGCTACATCTGCACGGGCATCCCGGCGATCGGGGCGGGGACCGGTACCATCAGCTGTGTGGTCGGCAAGACCGTCGGCGCGGTCACGGGCGTGGTCGCGGCCGGCGATACCGGGTCTTTCACGGTCACCGTGAAGATCAACCCCGGCTTCATGGGCACCGTCGTGGAGCAGCTCTACGACATCAAGGCTGCCTCGGTCTCGCCCCTCATCGGCTCCAAGGTCGTCACTCAGGTCACGGCGCCGGCCGACCTCCAGGTGACGCTGACCGACAACGACCCCAACGCCTATGTGACCTGGGGTCAGGCCATCACCTACACCGCAACCGTCACCAACGCGGGGCCCGACGCCGTCACCGGGGCCACCATCTCGAACCCCGTCCCGACGAACCTCACGGGCGTGACCTGGACCTGCACGGCCACCGGCGGCGCGACCTGCCCGGCGGCGAGCGGGAACGGCGCCATCACGGCCACGGCCAACATCCCCTCGGGCGGGAAGCTCACCTACACCATCAATGGCACCGTGGTGACCGGCATGGGCTCCGGCACGCTGTCGGACACCTTCACGGCCACCGATCCGGCCACGAACACCGACCCGGCCCCGGCCAACAACTCGGTCAACGACACGCACGCGATCAAGTCGATCAACGGCGTCGGCTGTACGACCGGCACCGACTGCGTCAGCAACGTGTGCGACACGGACAAGAAGTGCGGCTACGACGTGCCCGACGGGCCCTGCACCCAGAACAACGGCTCCGTCGTGTGCCGCAGCGGGATGTGCAGCGTCAGCGGGTTCTGCGAGCCCACCGGCGGCTGTGACGTCGATGCCGACTGCTCGGGCAACGCCGCGATGCCCTGGTGCATGGAGCAAACCCACATCTGCAAGGCGCTCCTGCCCAACGGGACCCTCATCCCGAGCGACCCGGGCCACAACCCGGTGCTCAACAACAAGTGCTCGACGGCGGCCGGCAAGCTGGTCTGCCAGAGCGGCGTCTGCGACACGGGCGACGACAAGTGCGGCTTCCAGAACGGCGACGGACCCTGCACCCTCGCCACCGGGCCCACCGTCTGCCGCTCCGGGATCTGCAGCATGACGAGCGGCCTCTGCGTCCCCGCCACCGGCGGCTGCGGGGCCGACTCCGATTGCGGTTCGGACCAGTGGTGCGACATCGCGGTCTTCGCCTGCGCGCCCAAGGTCCTCAACGGCGGCGTGCTGCCGTCCGACCCGGGCCACAAGACGCCGACCATCAACGGCACCTGCTCGGATGCGGCCGCCAAGGTCGTCTGCGTCAGCGCGGCCTGCGATGAGAACGACAACCGCTGCGGCTACCTGAACGGCGACGGGTCGTGCGATTCGACCAGCGCCGCCACGGTCTGCCGCTCGGGCGCCTGCGATCCGGACGGTAAGTGCGGCTTCGCCAACGGTGACGGGCCCTGCGTGGCCGGCAACGGCGCGCCCTGCCGCTCCGGCGAGTGCAGCGCTCACGCGAGCGTCTGTGTCCCCGTCGGCGGCTGCGCGGTCGACGCGGACTGTGGCGCCAGCGAGTGGTGCAACACCGACGTGTTCGCCTGCACGCCCAAGCTCCCCAACGGCAAGCCCGTTCCCACCGTCGGCAAGCACACCCCGCCCCTCACGGGCACGTGCGACGCGGCGTCGGGCGCGGCGGTCTGCGCGAGCGCGGTTTGCGACACGCACGACAACGACTGCGGATACGCCGACGGCGACGGGCCCTGCAATCTCGGCAATGGCCCCTCGGTCTGCCGCTCCGGCATCTGCGGGAACAATGGGACCTGCTCGCCGGCCCCGTCCTGCACCCAGGACAGTGACTGCAAGACCGCCACCGAGTACTGCGACACGGGCGCCTCCAAGTGCGCTCCCAAGCTTCCCAACGGCCAGCCGCTGCCCACAGTCTCGGGTCACACCCCGACGCTCGACGGCACCTGCTCGACCACGGAAGCTCCGGTCGTCTGCCTCAGCGCCGTGTGCGACACCGACAATGCGTGCGGCTACAAGAACGGCGACGGGCCCTGCACGACCGCCACGGCCGGCACGGTCTGCCGCTCCAGCACCTGCAGCCCCAACGGCTCCGTGTGCATCCCCAGCGGCGGCTGCGCGGTCGACGCGGACTGCCTCGGCACCGAGTGGTGCAACACCCAGAGCTTCACGTGCGCCCCCAAGCTCGTGAACGGCGCCCCCATCCCGACGGTCACCGGCCACACGCCGGGGCTCACGGGCATTTGCTCCAGCGACGTCGCCAAGGCCGTGTGCTTCAGCGCGGTCTGCGATACGAACGACAACGACTGCGGCTTCGCCAACGGTGACGGGCCCTGCACCGCGCAGAACGGCGCCACCGTCTGCCGCTCGGGCCTCTGCGACGCCACCTCGGGCAAGTGCCAGGCCCCCAAGGCCTGCACCGTCGACAGCGACTGCGACGCCGCGTCTCAGTACTGCAACACCCCGGCGAAGGTCTGCGCGCCCAAGCTGCCGAACGACGCGCCCATCCCCGTCATCCCCGGCCACGCGCCGACGGTCGACGGCTCGTGCTCGGACGACTCGGCCAAGTCGGTCTGCCTGAGCGGCGTCTGCGACCAGCAGGACAACCGCTGCGGCCACGCCATCGGCAATGGCCCCTGCGCCACCGACTCCGGCGCCACCGTCTGCCGCTCCGGCCTCTGCGGCACGGGCGCGCTGGCGGGCGTCTGCGTCGAGTGCCTCACCGACGCAGCCTGCACGGGCACGCTCACTGTCTGCGACCCGGTCAAGGACGCCTGCGTCCAGTGCACCTCCGCCGAGAGCACCGCCTGCCAGGGCGCGACCCCGATCTGCGGCAAGGGCCTCGACACGTGCGCGCCCTGCGATGGTGACTTTGGCGGCAGCACCCCCGACGCTTGCTCGACCTCGGGCAATCCCCACTGCTTCCTCACCGGTCCGAGCGCGGGCCAGTGCGGCAAGTGCACGACGAACGACGACTGCTCCGGCGGCACCTGCGACACCAGCACGGGCGCCTGCGTCCTCGGTTGCCTGACCGACTCGGACTGCGACGCCACCCACTGGTGCGACGCCGACGGCGCCCCCGGCGCCTGCCAGCCCAAGCTCGAGAACGGCAAGCCCCTCCCCAGCTCGCCGACCTCGGTCAAGACCTGCACCGACGCGGTCGGCAAGCGCGTCTGCGCCTCCGGCGCCTGCGACAAGGCGGACGACACCTGCGGCTTCGCCAACGGTGACGGCCCCTGCACCGACGGCACCGTCTGCCGCTCCACGGTCTGCGACTCCGCGGACAAGAAGTGCGGCTACGCGAACGGCGACGGGCCCTGCACCGACGGCACCCAGTGCCGGTCCGATGCTTGCGACAGCAAGGATCAGAAGTGCGGGTACGTCGTCGGCGACGGCCCCTGCGACAACGACGCCGAGTGCCGCACCGGCACCTGCGACAAGGTCGCCAAGAAGTGCTCGAACGACAACGGCACCGGCGGTAACGGCGGTGGCTCGAGCTCGAGCGCGAGCAGCAGCAGCGGCACCGGCGGCGCCAAGCCGGTGATCGACGCCTCCGGCAACGGCATCCTCTGCTCCGCCCGCCCGGGCTCGAGCGGTGGTGCGGAAGGCCTCGTGCTCCTCGGCGCGATGGCCGCGATCTACGGCGCTCGCCGCCGTCGCAACGCCGCCTGAGAGCTGCGCTCTCGGCGTGAGCATGGGAGGCTCGGGGCCACGGCCCCGGGCCTCTCTGCTTCGAGCCCTCCCCATCTGCCCTCCCCCTCTGCGACAGCGTGACGCATTCCCGAGCCCGGCGCCTTCGCTAAGCTCGCTCGGGTGATGCTAAGAACCTTCGCGCTTCCTCTCGTCAGCCTCGGTCTCACCCTCTCGCTCGCGGCCTGCTCCAGCTCGTCGAGCGGCGGCAACGGTGGCGGCTCGGGCGGGACCGACCTGACCTTCAGCACCACCGCAGCCGTGAAGGGCGACGAGAACGCGCGCTGCGACGGGGTGCCCGCCCAGCCCACGAGCCAGAGCGAGTGCCACATCACGGCCTCCGGCGACGGCGGCGGCGGAGGCGGCGACGTCCCCGACTATGGCGAAACCCTCTACGGCTCCAAGGGCGCTGACGACGACTGCAAATACGAGGTCTCGTGGCAGTCGACCGAGGTCGCGCAGAACAAGGACGTCACCTTCCAGGTCGTGGGCACGTCGCTCACGGACCAGAGCGCGGTGACCGGCGCCGCCATCTACGCCGAGGCCTTCCTCGACGAGCACCACGGCGCCCCGTACATCAAGCAGACCGTCAAGGAGGACCCCAAGGGCACCTACACCCTCGGCCCCATCCAGTTCGACAAGGCTGGCAAGTGGACGGTGCGCTTCCACTTCTTCGAGGACTGCACCGACGTCTCCGACGAGTCGCCGCACGGCCACGCGGCCTTCTACGTCCAGGTGCCGTGATGCGGTTGCTCGGGGCTCGGCGGTAGCGCCGAGCCCAGGGGCGGGCGTCGGTTCAGCAGGGCCCGCAGGAGACGGTGCCGTTCGCGCACATCTGCAGCTGGAAGGGGGAGCCGCAGGTCACGTTGCAGTTGCCGCCCGCGCAGTCGACCTGACAGCGCCCGTTGCAGGCGATGGTGCAGCCGCCGTGCTGGCAGTCGAGGTTGCAGCTCGTCCCGCTGCACGTCTGCTGGCAGCCGCCGCCGTCGCAGTGGAGGTCGCACTCGGTGCCGGTGCATTCCTGGGTGCAGCCGCCGCTCGGGCAGCGGAGGTCGCACTGGGTCGCCTGGCACGTCTGCGTGCAGAGCTGATTCGGGCCGCACGTCTGATCGCAGACGGTGGAGTGGCAGTCTTGCTTGCAGCCGCCGCCCTCGCATCGCTCGTGACAGGTGTTGCCGCTGCACTCCTGGCCG
>FTCO01000270.1_pt1 | contig 11182 bp, 13 predicted proteins | sample 1639701 | NCBI WGS metagenome assembly FTCO01 (sample SAMEA3914869, study PRJEB12502) | metagenome | biome: forest; material: soil | place: USA | collected 2012-03-12 | depth 0.1 m | reverse complement strand
GAGAGGTCCGCGTCCTCGTTCAAGAGGTCCGCGTCCTCGCTCGAGAGGTCCGCGTCCTCGTTCAAGAGGTCCGCGTCCTCGCTCGAGAGGTCCGCGTCCTCGTTCAAGAGGTCCGCGTCCTCGTTCAAGAGGTCGGCGTCCTCGTTCAAGAGGTCGGCGTCCTCGCTCGAGAGGTCCGCGTCCTCGCTCGAGAGGTCCGCGTCCTCGAGCCTCACGGGCGGCCGGGCATCGCCGCTGGGGGCTCTTTCGCGCCAGGCTGCGCGGGCCCGCCCGAAAGCTGCACGTAGGCGATGGGGATGGCCGCGCCGACCACGATGAGCAACCCGCCGCGACCGAGCAGGCCTTTGCGGCCGGGCATCATCAAGATGCCGGAGAGCGCCAGGAGAAGAAGCCCGGCCGCGTAGGCGTCGGCCACGTAGGTCCAGGCCTTCTTCCCGCGGTTCAGGTGGAGCCAGTTGGCCACGCGAAGGAAGAAGCGGGGGCGCTGGCCCTCGTCGACCACGTGGCCGGTCCGGGTGTCGACGTGGAGGGTCCGCTTGTCGAACACCAGCTCGAGGTCGTCGGGCGCAGCGCGGTAGACGTCGCGAGGCTCCTCGGTGATCCCGAGCTTGGCGAGCGCGACCTTGGCCGCCTCGTCGTCGGTGCCGGCGATGGGGCCGCCCAGCTCGCGGGGCTCGGAGTAGCTCTGGAAGCTCGGCTCCCAGTCCTTGATGTGGTTCACCGCGATGCCGGAGAGGGCGTAGACGACCGTGAGCCCCACCGCGAGATGGCCCGCGTCACGGTGGAGGGCGCGGTTCCAACCTCGCCACGAGAAGCGCCCCTTCTTCTTCGCCTTGGGCTCGGCCTCGCCCTCTGCCTCGTCAGCCATACCGCTCCTCTTTCCACGGGTCGGCGTGGTTGTGGTAGCCGCGCGTCTCCCAGAAGCCGGGCACGTCGCGATTGCTGAAGTGAAGGCCCGTGAGCCACTTCGAGCTCTTCCAGAAGTAGAGGTCGGGCATCAGCGAGCGGACCGGCGGGCCATGGGGCCGGGGGAGCGGCGCCCCCATGTAGCGAAAGGCGAGCAGCGAGGTCGGGGCCATCGCCTCCGAGAGGCGCACGTTGGCCGTGTAGCCCTGGGCCGACTCGAAGATGAGGTAGCGCGCCGAGTCCTTCACCTTGGCGAGCTTGGCCAGCTCCGCGATGCGGATCCCCGTCCACTTGCTGTCGAGCATGGTCCAGCCGGTGACGCAGTGAACGTCGCAGGTCTGCTCGACGTTGGGCAGGGCCGTGAGCTGGGCGAAGTCGAGCGTCGTCGGGTTGTCGACGTCGCCGTGGATGCGAAGCCGGAAGGCGCCGGGGCTCGGGTCACCGGGGTCGCCCCCCATGGGCTTGAGCGCGTCGAGCAGGCGCTGGCCCGGCGGGAGGCGCACGCGGCCGTCGGCGCGCTTCTGCTGCCCGCGAGGGTCGTCGGGCGAGGCGAGCGCGTAGCCCGCCCCACCGAGCGCGGCGATGACGGTGCCGGCCGCGGCCGTGCGCAGGAACTGACGGCGCTCGAAGGCGCGCTGGACCTCGGGGAACAGGTCGGGTGATTTCATGAGCCTCTCCGACCTGCTACGCCCGAGCCCAGCCCTGGTTTCAACGGGCACGCAGCGCGGCGAAGAAGATCTCGCAGAAGGCTTCGGGCGTCTCGACGTGCGGGTAGTGGCCCGCGCCGGGGATCGACTGGAAGGTCGCGCCGGGGATCTTCGAGACGACGGCCTCGTTCAGGAACGCGGCCGGGAGGTAGGGCTCGGCGTCGCCCCCGAGCACGAGGGTGGGCACGGCGATTTTGCCGATGTGCTCGGCGAACGCAGCGCTGCGCCAGGCCTCGAAGCCCTCGAGGTACGACTCGACGGCGACCGAGGAGGCGTCGCTGAGGAGCTTGTCTTGCGTCTCCTGCGACACGTCCTTGGCCATGGCGCTGCGGATGACCTGCCAGCAGGTCGCGCGGTGTCCGGCGCCCGAGCGGAAGAAGCCGAGGGCCTCGACGGGCAGCGGCACGCCCGACGCGGGGACGGGGCTCACGAGGATGAGGCGGCCGAGGGACAGCTCGGGGTCGAGCGCGGCGAGCTGGGCGACCGCGCCGGCCATCGAGTGGCCGACGAGCGTGATGGATCGGAGCCCCATCGCCTTGACGAGCGCGGTGACATCGCGCGCATAGTCGGCGAGCTGGTAGCCGTGGTTGGGCTTGCTGCTCCAACCGGCGCCGCGTTGATCGGGGATGACGAGGCGGCCGAGATCCTCGGGCCAGCGCTTCCAGACCTCGTCCCACACGCGGCCCGAGAGGGCCCAGCCGTGTAGGAGCACGGTGGCGTGAGCCCCCTCCCCTTTCGATCGGACGTGGAGGTGGTGGCCCTGAGAAATGTCGACATCCATCGGTGCGCTCCCTCGGCTTTGGGTTACCCTTCGTTGGTACAGCACCGAATGACCGCGTGTCATGGGGCTACGGCCGGCGATGGATCAGATTTTCAAATCCGAAGCCCAGCGTACGCACTGCCTGACCAACGATCGGATGATCCGCGGCCGGTACCTCGCGCTCGTGGAGACGACCATCGGCATCCTCGGCGGCGACGCGCTCCGCGCCAGGGCGCACGGTGCGCTCGGCTACACCATCCGCGCCGACGACCTCTACCCCGTGGCCGACTGGGTGCGCCTCGTCGTCGTCGCGGCCGAGGGCGGGGTCTCGCCGCGCCGCCTCGGCATGAACTTCTTCCCCAAGTTCCGGCAGACGCACCAGGAGCTCTTCCCGAGCCGCAAGGTCACGCTCCGCGAGGCGCTCGGCATCGTCGAGCAGGCGGCCCGCAAGGAGACGACCTACGGCGGCGCGCCCTACGAGATGAAGCTCGAGAGCCCGACCACGCTCCGCATCATCCGCAAAGAGAACCCGCTGCCCTGCGAGTTCTTCGCCGGCATCATCGCCGGCACGCTCGACACGCTGGGCTACAAGGGCACCGTGACGGAGACGGCCTGCCGCTGGCTCGGCGCCCCCGCCTGCGAGCTCGAGGCCGTGCTCAGCCAGTCGATGCCGATGTAGCGACCGGCCCTTTGGGGTACGGGAAGCCGTCGATCGGCTCGGTGGGGACGAGGTCGTGGAAGCGGCGCAGGTCGACGATGAGGGCGCCGTCGTCGGCCTCCGAGAGGATGTCGGCGTAGCGCACCCCCCAGGCGATCTTCGACGCCTCGTACTGGTGGCGCGCGTGCACCGACTGGAGCGAGGTGTCGTCGATGCCGACCACGGTGACGAAGACCTCGACCTCGTCGCGCTCGAGGGCCTCGGGGGTCTGACCGTAGAGCGGGCTCTGCGGCGTGATGGGGTGCATCGCCGTCCACGAGCGGGAGAGCGCCGGCGTGCGCTCGCGGGTGAGGAGGAGGTCGTGCATCCGGTAGAAGATCATGCCCTCCTTGGTGCGCTCGGTCCGCACCATGGCGACGCGAACGTGGGCCTCGATGATCTGGTTCGCGCGCTCGTTGCGGATGCGGAACGTGAGGGTGGGCACGCCATCCATGGGGCCGATGGCGAGCCGCTCGGCGAACGAGATGCGCGCCGTCGACTGCGAGAACTTCGAGAACACGAGGCCCGTGACCACCGCCGAGACGAGCAGGCCCGTCACCGACTCGACGGCGACCAGCGCGTTGGCCGCGATCGACGTCGGGCTCATCGCACCGTAGCCGATGGTCCCCATGGTCTGGATGCTGAAGTTGAACGCCTCGAAGTAGCTCCAGGGCCGGCCCACGATCTCGATGCCGCCGATGAGCCAGTAGAGCCCCGCGAAGCAGGCGTTGAGGCCCAGGTAGAAGCCGACGATGACCGCCAGCGCCCAGCGCCAGGGCGTGCGCAGAAAACGGTGGTGGATGTCGCCGAAGCGCTCGCGCTTCTCGCCGAAGACGCGGACGCGATCGCCGGCCCCCCGGGCCCGCCGGTCCTTCGGATCGGAGTCGGCCATGTTCCCCCTAACGAGCGATCAAGGCGAGGTGGCGGAGCTACCGCGGCCGGCGCCCACGAGCTTCTTCTCGACCGGCGCGTCGTCCTTGGGCGAGTCCTGCCCGGGGGCCGAGCGCTTCGCGACCGCGCCGCGCGGGTGCTTGTCGGCGGGCTTCTTGTCGCCGGGCTTCTTGTCGGCGTCCTTGTCGGCGACCTTCTCGGGGGCCTTGGCGGGAGCCTTGGCCGGCGCCTTGTCGGCGACCTTGGCCGGCGCGGCCTTCTCGGGCGCGGCGCCCTTGCCGGCCTTGTGGGCGACCACGGCCTTGGCGGGCGCGGGCGGCGGCGCCTTGCCCGGCACCTTGTAGGTCTGCCCGATCTTGAGGGCGGAGCCCTTGAGCCCATTGACGCGCTGGAGGTCCTCCACCGTCGTGCCGTAGCGCTTGGCCCACACGATGAGCGTGTCGCCGCTGTGGGCCTTCACGGTCGCGTAGGTGGGCTCGGGGGCGTCGTGCGCCGGCTCGTGGCCGCCACGACCGCCGTGCCCGTGGGCCAAGGCGTTGGGCGAGCGCTTGGGCTCCTGCGGGTGGGGAAGGACGCGGGCGAGCCGGCCGCCGAGGGCCTCGGCGACGGGGCTGTGGAAGCGAATGTGAAAGTGGTTGGCGTGCCCCTTCCAGTGCCGGATGGGCGCGCGCGCGTTCTTGCCGCGGACCTGAAAGATCTCGTCGACGAAGCTCGGGTCCTCGCCGTTCTGGAGCGCGTAGTCGGCCAGGAGCCGCTGGATGCTCGAGTCGAGGAAGATCATCTCGACGGGCGTCTCTTTCACCGCCGTTTTGAGGACCAACCAGTTGCGGGCGAGGTCGAGGGTCTGCTCGTTGCCGTGGAAGAAGTCGCGGCCGTTGCCGCTGCGGTGGTAGTAGCCGAGGTCGACGTCGCGCCCGGCCTGGTGGCTTCGGTGCGGCGAGATGGGCCCGCCGTTCTTGGCGCTGATGTGCCCGATGGGGAGCGGCATCGAGCCCGGGTAGCGCTGGGCCACCTTGTCGATGATGTGCGCGAGGGCGTCGACCATCTCGCGCGTGCCCCACTCGTGCGACGGGTCGATGCGGCGCCAGTTGGGGCCGTCGGGCATCTGCACGCCGTTGACGAGGAGGCCGGCGCTCGGGCGGCCCACCGACATGGAGCCGAGGCTCGCCGGGTCGGCGCGCCAGCGCTTCTCCAGCTCTTCGTCGGGCAGCTGGAGCAGCGGGCTCTGCGCCGCGGGGCGCGCGAGGCCCCCCGCCTCGTCGTCCTCGTCGCCCGCGTCGTCGAGGTCGGCGTCGAGCCCGTGGACCAGCTCTTCACCCGTGGCCCCCTCGAGCCCCGGCACCACCGGCGCGGGGGCCGCGGGCACCGCGGGAGGCGGCGGCCCTTGCGGAGCCTGGGGCGCCATCGCCGGGTCCTGAGCCAAGGGCGCGGCGCAACCCACGACCGTGAGGAGGAGAGCTGCCAGGGCGCCTCGGTACATCGGGCCGGACTATAGCCGCGAACCCTTCACCGAGGCCAGCCGAGTGCGTCGCTTTTCAGCTCGGGAATCTGGCTGTCGCGACGCGCGTTCAGTCGCGCTGCCGCTCCATCGGTTCGGGGCCCAACCCCAGACCGGTCGTCGCTCGCGCGGGCCTCAGGCAGCCTGCGCGACCGCGGAGATTTCGCTGGTCAGCGCGTGAACACGATCGAGGTAGCTCGAGAGCCGGACGCGCCTGCCGATCTGGTCGCGCTGCCAGGCGGTGAGCTCGTTTCGAAGCCCGTGGAGCTGGGCGAAGATCGCGACGTCGGCCGCGCTGGCCTTCGCGCCGAGCCAGTAGCCCGTCACGGGAGCGCGCGCGTCGAGATCGTCGAGCGTGCTCTCGAAGCGCCGCCAGCACTTCTCGGGGCCGGCGCGCCACACGTCGCGCGCGACGAGCCTCGCGATCATCCCCTTGCGGAGGCGGCCCGGGACGATGGCGCGTACGACCTTGGGCATGGCGGCGAAGTAGACGTCCTTCACCACGGGCCAGTTGCGCTCGTCGGCCCAGCGCGCCGCGACCAGGTAGCCGTTGAGCACCGAGTCGGCGAAGTCCTCCCAGAGCCACACCTCGGGCCCCGCGCCCTCCGGCACCATGCTCCCGGGGACGAGCTGTTCGATGCGGCGGAGGATGTCGGTCGAGTCACTGACGGGCTCGCTGCCGACGAGGAGCACGGGGACCTGGCCGGTCGCGTTCAGGTCCTTGAACGAGTCGGGCCGCGCGCCGAAGCGCCGCTCGTACGTGAGCCCGGCGAGGCGCAGGGCGCGGTGGACCTTGAGGCAGAACGGCGAGTGGCTCTCGAGCCCCTCGATGCCGGGGTCACCGAGCTCGCAGAGGGTGAGATGCGGGAGGGCGGAGGAGGTCGTCGTCTTCATGACGACCGTTGTAGGCCAGGCCCGCTGACAGGAGCTTGTCAGGATTGTCCAACGGCCCTGTCGGGCGCCCGGTCACACGAGGAGGTTGAGCTCGCCGAGGAGGAAGTCACGGGCGACGACGACCTCGTGCACCTCGTCGGGCCCATCGGCGATGCGGGCCGCGCGCGCGTGGCGGTACCAGACGCTGAAGGGCATGTCCTCCGAGTAGCCGAGCGCGCCGTGCATCTGAATGGCGTCGTCGAGCACCTTGCAAAGCAGGCGCGCGACGTGGTTCTTCGCCATCGACGAGTAGGGCTTGGCGGCGCGCGGCTGGCCCTTCTCGAGCATGCTGGCGCAGTGGAGCGTCATCAGGTTCCCCGCGTGGATCGCCGAGGCGTTGTCGGCGATCATCTTCTGGATGAGCTGGTGGTGGGCCAGCGTCTTGCCGAAGCTCACGCGCGTCCCGACGTAGGCGCGGCACAGCTCGAGGGTGCGGGTGGCCAGCCCGAGCCAGCGCATGCAGTGGGTGAGGCGCGCGGGAACGAGCCGGCGCTGGGCGAGCCGGAAGCCCTCGCCGACCTGGCCGAGGATGGCCTCCTTGCCGACGCGCACGCCGTGGAAGCGAAGCTCCGCCTCGCGGTGCGCGAGGATGGGCGGGCCCATGACGGGGATATCGCGAACGTGCTCGACCCCCTCGGCGTGCCGGTCGACGACGAACATGGTCGCGCCTTGCCGCGGGTCGTCGGAGGTGCGCGCCATGACGATGAGAAACGCCGCGTCGCCGCCGCCGGTCGAGTACCACTTGTGCCCGTCGATGACCCAGCCGTCGCCGTCTTGTTCGGCCTTCGTGCGCAGGTTGCTGGGGTCGGCGCCGGCGCCGGGCGCCGGCTCGGTCATGCAGAAGGTGCTGGTGATCTCGCCGTTGCAGAGCGGGACCAGCCAGCGATCCTTCACCTCGGGCCCGGCCGAGTTGATGAGCAGATCCATGTTCCCCTGGTCGGGCGCGTCGCAGTGAAAGACGCGGGCGCCGACGGGGGAGCGCCCCATCTCGCGGAAGAGGGCGCACATCCCCATGATGCCGAGGCCCTTGCCCCCCAGCTCCTCGGGGAGGTGCGGCGTCCACAGGCCCTCGGCCTTGGCGCGGGCCTGGAGGCGCTTCAGGGTCGTGTAGTCCTTGTCGCGATCCTCGAGGAGGATCTGATCTTCGAAGGGGATGATCTCGGCGTCGACGAGGGCGCGCGTACGGACGCGCAGATCGGCGAGCTCGGGGGAGAGGTCGAAGTCCATCAGGTGCTCACTCGATGTCGGGCGACGTGTCGAAGCGGGGGTTCGAGGTGAAGAGCTCGCCTCGAAGGGTGAGCAGCGTGTGGTCGAGGGCGGCCTTCCTCGCCTCACCGTCGAAGGCCCCGGCGCGGATGCGGGCGCACAGCTCGCGGTTCAGCTTGCCGAGGGCCTGCCGGCGATCTTCGCGCGACGCGCGCGCCTTCGCGAGGTCGACCCCGGCGTCGGGGAGCAGGGCGACGAGCCGCTCGAGCTCGGCGTCACCGGCGGCGTCCTCGACCTGGAGCTCGGCCGAGACCATGCCCGTCAGGCTCGCGGCGATGAGCACGCGGAAGGAGAGCGATGGGTCCTTGATGGCGGGCCGCACCTCCTTGTCGAGGAAGCGCGCGACGGCCTCGAGGAGCGCCGACTTGTCGGGCCGGTTCTGCATCAGCGGGGGCCTTTCTCGATGAGGCGCAGGGCTTCGAATTCCATCTCGACGGCGCGGCGGGGGATGGCGATGAGCTCGAGGTCGCTCTCCTCGCCCGAGAGGTAGCGCTCGCCCTGGTGAACGCAGCCGGCGGCCCAGCGCACGTTGCCGAGGACCTCCCAGTAGTGGACGTCGCGCCGGTCGATGGTGCGCCCGCTGGCCGCCTCGTAGGCCTCGTACAGCTCCTCGCGCCGGCCGAAGCCGCCCACGGGCAGCTTGTTGGAGTTGAAGCGCCAGGTGCGCATCTGGAGCCAGGCGAGGTCCTCTTCGGGCGCGCCCCAGTGGGCGAACTCCCAGTCGAGCACGGCGGAGAGGCCGGCCGGCGTGACCATGAAGTTGCCGGTGCGGTAGTCGCCGTGAACGAGCACGACCTCGGTGCCGCGCGGCGGGTTCTGGTCGAGCCAGCGAAGCGCCAGCTCGAGGGCGGGCCGGGGCTCGTGGAGCGTGTCGACCATCTTCTTGGTGAAAGCGAGGAGGTCGGGCCGCTCGGGGGGCAGCGGGCCATTGGGGCCGAAGGGGATCGAGTGGATGCGCGCCAGCTCCTGGGCGACCTCGCGGGTGAGCTTCTTCCGCGCCTCGGCGAGGCCTTCGTCGCGGAGCACCCGGCGGGCGATGGCGGTCCCCTCGGCCCAGTCGAGCAGGTAGGCGTAGGCGCCGGGCCTCACCAATCCCTCGGCGAGGTAGCGGGCCGCGGGCGTCTTCACCCCGGCCTTCACGGCGGCCTCGATGACCGCCAGCTCGTCCTTGCGGTGGATGGAGCCCGGCAGTGATTTGCGCGCGTCGCTCCGGAGCGCGAGGGTCCGCGGCGCCTCGTCGCCCTCGCCCTCGAGGTCGACGCGGTAGTTGTCCTGGCAGGCGCCGCCGCCGAGCGGCTCGAGGCTCTTGATGCGCGCCGGCCTTCCGGTCTGCTCGGCGAGGTGCGCTTCGAGCGCGCTCCTGAGGTCGGCGAGGGGCTTCACGGCCGAGAAGGGTGTCGCCCCGGGGGAGCCTCTGTCGAGCGAAATGCTCTCAGGTGCCTTTCACGTACAGGAGTCGGCGCCACAAGAGGCGCCCTCGTTCCCACCCTCGTTCTTGCTCGCCTCGGCGGGCCGGCTCTCCCAGGCGCGCTCGAGGGCCTGCGCAAACGCCTCTACGGGCTGCGCCCCCGAGACTCCGTAGCGCCGGTCGATGACCACGAAGGGCACGCCGCTCGAGCCGAGCTGCCGCGCCTCGCGCCCCTCGGCCTTCACCTGGTCCCGAAAGCGGCGCGAGGTGAGGGCCTCGCGCGCCCCGGCCTCGTCGAAGCCCTTCTCCTTGGCGAGCGCGACCAGCGAGTCGACGTCGAAGATGGACCGCGCCTCGCCGAAGTAGGCCACGTAGAGCGCGTCCCACATCTCCTTGCCGCGCCCCTGCTCGGTGGCCCAGGCCGCCAGCTCGTGGGCGAGCGAGGTGTTGCCGACGCGGTTGTCGCGCACGACGTAGGGATCGAGCCCCGCCGCCTTGGCCATGGTCTCGACGCGCGCCGTGACGGCGTCGATCTGCGCGTCGCTCATGCCCTTCTTGCGGAGCATCTGGCGCACGGGCGCGGTCTCACCCTCCTTGGCGCTCTCGTCGAGCTGAAAGGATCGGTGGATGACCTCGACCTCGTCCTTGTGGGCGAAGCCCTCGAGGGCCGTATCGAGCTGGCGCTGCCCGAGCCCGCACCAAGGGCAAATGATGTCGGTCCAGATCTCGACGCGCATGGTCATGGGGCCACTTTGGATTCGTCGAGCGACGCGCGCAAGGCTCGCTTCGGCGAGCGCCAGATCACCGCATCCACGATGTAGTGGTGGAAGTTCACCGCCATGTGGGTGACGAGCACCATCGGAATCAGCGGCCAGGTGATGCGCGCCGACACGCGCCCCAGGGCGAAGTAGAACCCCCAGCCGAGCACGGCGCACACCGCCGCATAACGGAGCACGTTCTCCGACTGGCAGAGCTTCGAGAGGAAGGCGCGCTCGGGCTCGACGCCGCGCTCGAACCGCCGCGCGTTCTGCGCCCAGACGAAGAGCAGATACTGGGCGTTGTGCCAGATGTTGATCACGATCCAGCCCTTGGTCACGTCGCTCACGACCACGTAGCTGACCGCGGTGATCACCACGTGCGAGAGGACGAACAGCGAAGGCCAGAGGCTCCCCGGCGCCCGCGCCCTCACCGTGCGAACGAGCCAGACCGCGAGCGAGGAGAGGGCGATGGCGCCCATCGCCGCGTCGACGAAGAAGGGGACCTCAGGCCCGTAGAGGGGCAGGTCGTAGAACGAGCCGGGGTGCTGGAAGCCGCGATGGCAGAGCCCCCAGAGCGGGAAGGCGAAGACGACGCCGTCGGCGAGCAGGTCGGGCCCACCGGCCCCCGCGGCCCTGCGATAGGCGCGCGCGATGCCGAAGCTCTGCCGCGAGTAGTGCCAGGCCTGCCAGTAGTAATAGAGGGTGCCGAGCGCGCCCGCGCCCCCGAGCGCGACGACGCCTCCAGTCCCGGCGAGCACGAGAGGAGGCAGCCCGAAGAGCAGAAACCGGTGGCGCCTCACCGCCTCTCGATCGAAGGCGATGCGCGTGTAGGTCGAGGCGATGTGCGGGTAGGCGAACAGCCAGAGCTCGGCGATGAGCACCCAGGCGAACCACCACGCATCGATGGAGGCCAAGGCCCCGAGCCCGAGGGCGAGCGCCAGCAGCCCGACCGTGAAGGCGAGATCGAACGAGGGGCTACGAAGGAGCCCCCTCGACGGCGCGCTCTGGGCCGCCACGGCTCCGCCGGCTCAGGTGGGCGGCGGGGGATTCTCGGGGAGCTTGGGCGGCTCCGGGGGCTTCGGCATCGAGGTGGCGGCCGAGGAGACCTGGTTACTGGCCTTCTTGGTGGCGTCGATGGCCGGCGTCTGATCGCAGCCCGCGAGGAGCGAGATCGCCGCCGCGGCCACGATCGCGACCGCGCCGGCAACGTTGCATGAGGTCATGCGGGCGAGGCTATCACGCTCCCCCGCCGCCACCGAAGCGAGCCACGAAGTCGCGATGGACGACGACCTCGGGCGCCGCCGAGCCCTCGAGATCCTTCTTGCGATAGCCGGTGACCACCTCGCGCACGGTGACGG
>FTCO01000937.1_pt1 | contig 11234 bp, 9 predicted proteins | sample 1639701 | NCBI WGS metagenome assembly FTCO01 (sample SAMEA3914869, study PRJEB12502) | metagenome | biome: forest; material: soil | place: USA | collected 2012-03-12 | depth 0.1 m | reverse complement strand
CCGCCGTCACCACCAACCTGCCCCATCGCATCTCACGCATTCGAGCTCCTCGGGCGGCCGGCCGAGCAAGCGAGATGCCGGGGCTCGTTTGGCCGACAAATGCACCTGCCCTCCTCCCGCGCGCCGCCGATCGTCCGCAATCGGCACAGGGGGCGTCCGGCGGCTGGACAGGGTTGTCCCTCGACTCGCCCCGGGCTAGCTCCCTCGCGTGCACATCCGCTGGACCAAGACCGGTGAGGCCGACGTCGCCTATCTCGACGGGGATCGCATCGGCGTCCTCTCGACCATCCCCTCGGCCCCCGGCTCGCGGCCCGACGGGGTCGTGGCCTCGGGAGGCAGCATGAAGATCAAGGTCGCTCAGTGCCGGAAGAAGGCCGAGCACGGCGATCGGTTCCTCATCGAGGGACGGCTCATCGACACGAGGCGTGAGGTCCGCGAGGAGATCGCCAAGCTCGTGGCGCCCAGCGCGCCCGCAGCGCCTCCCGAGGACGCGCCGCCCGCCGCTCGGGAGCGGATGGCGCTGCCCCCCAAACACTGACGTTGCTCGAGGGAGCCCGGGCTCCTACGCTCGACGGGCCATGAAGATCCCCTCGCGGCCCAAGGTCATCATCCGCCACTGTCCCACGTACGACGTGGAGCGCATTCGCACCATCGTCCGCGAGGGCATGGAAGAGCTCGGTCTACGGCCGCACGGCCGGGCGCTCATCAAGCCCAACGTGGTGGCCTCGGGCGACCTCTTCAAGGACGCTCACACGCGGCCCGAGTTCGTCGAGGGGGTGGTGCGCGCCATCCGCGACCGCGACGAGGGCAAGATGCTCGAGCTGGCCGTCGGCGAGCGCTGCGGGATCACGATTCCCACGCGCCGGGCCTTCGAGGGCGCCGGCTACTACGAGATGTTTCGCCGGGCCGGGGTGAAGCACTACCACTTCGAGGAGGAGCCTCAAGTCGAGGTCCGCTACACCCACCCGGAGCGGCTGCGTGACTACGTGTTCACGCCCGAGCCCGTCGCCAAGGCGGACTTCTTCGTCAACTGCCCCAAGTTCAAGTCGCACCCCTGGACCACGGTCACCTTCTCGATGAAGAACTACATCGGGATTCAAGACGACCGGCACCGGCTCATCGACCACGACCACCGGCTCAACGAGAAGGTCGCCGACCTTCAATACATCACGCAGCCCGAATTCATCGCCATCGACGCCATCACGGCCGGCGAGGGGCGCATGCTCACGCCCATCCCCTTCGAGCTCGGGCTCATCATCATGGGGAACAGCCAGGTGGCGTTCGACTCGGTGTGCTCGCGCATCATCGGGGTCGACCCGGCGACGGTGGAGCACATCCGGTTCGCCGCCGAGCGCGGGTTCGGGCCCATGGACCTCGAGTCCATCGACATCACCGGCGACGTGACGTTCGAGGAGGCGAAGGCGCGGGCCAAGGGGTTCAAGGTCGGGCTCATCCGCGTGGAGAAGTATTTCGAGGGGACCAACATCACCGCGTACGCGGGGGCGCCCCCCGAGCCCGAGCGCACCGATTACTGCTGGGGAGGGTGCCCGGGGGCCATGGAAGAGGCCATCGAGATCCTGCGGCTCTTCGACAAGGAGTGCGACGCGAAGCTCCCGAGGATGCACGTGGTCTTCGGCGCCTACGAGGGGCGCATCGACGCCAAGCCCGGGGAGAAGGTGGTGTTCATCGGCGACTGCGCGACGTGGAAGGGCAAGCTCCACGACAAGCTCGTTTCGGTCGAGAGCATCTACAAGGATCGAGGGACCAAGGACCCTCACGAGGCCAAGCACGACGACATCTTCGCCAAGATGGTGAGCGTGACGGCCAAGCTCACGTCGCACCGCAACGATGATTGGCTGCGCATGGAGGGCTGCCCCGTCAGCGTAGCGGAGCAGGTGCTCGCCCTGGTTCACTTCGGCAAGACCAAGAACCCCTACCTGTCGCCGGAGGAGGCCATGAAGTTCAACAAGGCTTATCTCCAGTGGCGCGGGGTCACGGCCGCCAAGCGCATCCAGGGGACTCCGTATCAAGTGGCCGGGGCCTGCGCCCGCGGAGAGGCGGCGCCCGAGGTCGAGGCGCCGGGCTCCAAGGCCACCGCGGCGGAGTGAGCGAATGGGGACCTCCGGCCCGGGGATCTTTCAAGACGACTTCGCTTGCGAGGTGAGGGACGAGCTCTTGGAGCGCCTCTACGCCGGCGCCTCACCGGAGGAGGCCGCCAACAAGCTCATCAAGAGCTACGGGGAGCTGGACGTCGACGAGGAGCCGGTCTTCTGGCTGGCCCTCGCCGCCGCGCAGCTCGACGTGGGTCGGCTCACCAAGAAGGTGAGGTTCGAGGCGCTCAAGCTCATCCAGTCGGGCAAGGAGCTGAAGCGCTGGAAGTACGACAAGGGGCGCGATCGGGCGCTGACGACGCTCGAAAAGAGGCTGACGGCGCCGCCCCCCGAGCCGAAGCGCCTGACGCAGCGGGTCCCCAAGCTCACCCCGGGAGACGTGTTTCGGCTGCCGCTGCCGGTCAGCGGGTTCGGCTACGGGCGCGTGATCCACGGGACGATGCGCGCGTTCTATCTCTTCGAGAGCAAGACGCCGGACGTGCCCATCGCCGACGTGGTGAAGAACGACATCGCCTTTCTGGTGGGCTCGACCGACGATGGATTGGCCAAACGGCGCTGGCGGGTGATTGGCAACCTGCCCCTCGCGCCCCCGCTCACCGGGCCGCTCTATCAATTTCACCAGGCGGTGGGGTCCGACACCTGCACCGTGTTCGACGCCTGCAACACCGAGCCGGAGCGGGTGGTCCCCGAGCGTGAGTGTGTGGGGCTCGAGCAGTGGGGGAGCGCGTCGGCCCACCACGTGGAAGAGCGGCTCCGGGCGGCGCTCCAGGGTGGGCTGTCCGACTGGTCCCTGGTGAAGACGCGAGTCACCGGCAGCGACGACGAAGAGCATGGGGCGAGGCCTGCCAGGGTGGCCCTGACGACGACGTGGACCGGTTCGAGCGGGGGCGGGTCGAAGAAAAAACGCGGCTAGCGCTGGCGCATCGAAGGGCGCGTGATACCCCTCCTGCTCGGAGGGGGAATCACATGGCCACGGCGTCCACGAGACGGGGGTCCGGGCGGCGAGTTTTGCTGCTCGAGCTCAATGAAATCACGTCGACCATCCTCGATCCGATGCTGGCTCGGGGGCAGCTGCCGGCCTTCGCCAAGCTGAAGAGAGAGGGGGCGTGGGGCGAGCCGACGAGCGTCGAGCGGCCCCCTTACCTCGACCCATGGATCACCTGGGTGACGGTGCACACGGGGGTCGATCGAGGGGTTCATGGGGCCAGCGTCCTCGAGCAGGACGCTTCGACGCTCCGCGCGCCGCGGACCTGGCAGTACGCGGCGAAGGCGGGGCTCTCGGTGGGGGTGTTCGGGAGCATCTCGGCCCATCCGCCGGAGCCCGTGGAAGGGTTCATGGTCCCCGGGCCGTTCGCCCCCACCTCGGCGACCTTCCCGGCCGAGCTGTCGCCCATTCAAGACCTCAACCGAGGCCAGACGCGGCTTCACGGGCAGAAGGGGGAGGAAGAGTCGCTTCCCACGCTGGCGAGGCGCGCCTTTGATCTCGCGCGATTGGGGCTCCGGCCGGGCGCGATAGGCAGGGCGATGGCGCAGATCCTCCGCGAGCAGGTCTGGCCCTACGAGCGACACCGGCGCTGCCTGGTCCAGCCCTTCATCAACTTCGACCTGTTCTCGGCGCTCTATCGGGAGCACCGGCCGGCCTATGCCACCTTCCACACGAACCACGCCGCCCACATGATGCACCACTACTGGCGGGCCATGGATGACCGGGGGTTCCCCGTGCGCGCCTCGGCCGAGGAGAAGGAGCGCTACGGGCGCGCGGTCGAGCTCGGGTATCGGGCCTGCGACGAGATCCTGGCTCGGACGCTGGCCATGGTGGGACCCGATACGGTGGTGGTGGTGGCGAGCAGCATGGGACAGCAACCCTTCGTGGCCGAGCGGTTCCCCGGGGGGCGGGTGGTGATGCGCATTCGAGACATCCACCGGCTGCTCGCCTTGGTCGGGGCGAAGGGAGTGACGGAGGTGGTGCCGGTGATGGTCCCGCAGTGGAACGTGCGCATCCCGGACCCGAAGGAGCGGGCGCGGGTTTGTGATGCGCTGCGCGCCTCGTTCGCCGTGGGGGCGCCGCATCGCGAGACCTTTCACGTCGACGAGACAGGGGAGATTTTGACCATCGGGCCGCGGGGGCTCGCGAAACGAGGGGCGGGGGCGCGCTACTTCTTCCCGGGGTCGGAGGCGGCGGAGGCGACCGGGTACTCGGAGGACGAGCTCTTCGTCATGGATGCTCCGACTCCCAAGCAGGGGATGCACCATCCACGGGGCGTCCTCGGGCTCTTGGGGGCGGGGATCGCGCCGGGGGTTTCGATCGAAGAGAGCACCAACCTCGACATCGCGCCCACCATCCTCTCGATGCTGGGGGTGCCCATCCCCACCATCATGAAGGGGCGGGTGTTGGTCGAGGCGTTCGGGGGCGAGAGGCCGAGGGCGAGAGAAAGCAGCAGTGCGACGCCGCCGGTCACGCTGCCGCACCCTCGATGGGGGGCCGCAGCCCTCAATCGGTCTTCATTTCCGGCCTGGCTTCCGAGAGGTCGCGAGGCCAAATGAAGGGGAGTGACCGAAGCCGACCTGTCCGAAGCCGAGCCCGTGAGCGCCGCCGTCCCTCCGGAGCTGGATCCGGGCCGGGATACCGACCCGGGGGCGCCCGACTCGATGCCAGGCTCGGTCGGGAGCATCGAGATCGGGGCGGCTTCGCAGCGAGCCTCGGCGCTCTGGGTGCGGGGGCTGACCATCGATCTGCCCGATGGAACCAGGGTGGTGACCGAGGCCGATCTGGAGCTGTTCCCTGGGCAGGTGGTGAGCGTCCTCGGGCCCTCGGGGTCGGGGAAGAGCACGCTGCTCCGCGCGCTGCTCGCGCCGGAGGAGCTGCGGGCGCGGGGCTATCGGGTGACGTTCGACGAGCGACGGTTGGGTGGGGAGGTCGCGTTCATCCCGCAGCGGGGGGCGCTCTTCGATCACCTGGACGTGGCGGGGAACATCGCGCTGGCCGAGGCGGCGGCGGGTGGGGGCGAGGGGGCGAGGCGATGGCTGGAGGCGGTGGACCTCGACCCGGCGCTCGGTCGGAGCGGGACGAGCGTGACGACGCTGAGCGGGGGGCAGGCGCAGAGGCTGGCGGTGGCGCGGACGCTGGCCGCCGGGCGAACGATCCTGGTGCTGGACGAGCCGTCGGTGGGGCTCGACCCGCTGGGAGTGCGGAAGCTCGCGGCGTTGCTCGTGGAGCAGGCTCGGGAGCGAGGGGTGGCGGCGCTCCTGATCACGCACGATCTGGCGCTGGCCACGGGGGCCTCGGATTCGATCCTGTACCTCGACGGGGCGCACCAGCGGCTCATCGATTTGCTCCCCGAATGGCCTGGACCGGGGGAGCTGAGGAGCGATTCGGCGCGGAGGGAGGCGCAGGTCGAGCTCGACGAGGCGACCTCGAAGGTCCTGGGGAGGAAGCCGGCGGAGACGCTCGCGAAGGCCAAGGCGGGAGGGGGCAGGGCCGCGAGGGCGCCTTCGGGGCCAGGGCACTTGCGGGTCGCGGGGGCGGCGATCCTGCACGCGCTCGACCCGAGGCTGTTCGGGCCCTCGCTGCGAATCCTGCGGAGGACCATCGGGCAGAGCTTTTTGAGGCCCATCCCGTTCTACGCGGTGGTGGGGGCGCTGCTCGGGTTCACGGTGCTCTACATCATCGCGAAGATGAGCGCCGACCTGAAGACGGCGGCCGTGCTCCGGCTGGTGGGGGGCACGTACATTCTTTCGCTGGCCCCGCCGCTGTCGGCCATCCTGTTCGCGGCGACCAGCGGCAACGCGCAGAACGCCTGGCTCGGGGGGATGCAGCTCGGCCGGCAGGTCCAGGCGCTGGAGGGGATCGGGGTGAGTGTTCCGAGGTACCTCTGGTCGCCGACGTGGGTGGGGCTGGTGGTGAGCTATCTGCTGACGCTGGGGGTGTTCATCGCGGCCATGGTGGGGGGCGGCTGGCTGCTCTTTCAGCTCCACGGGGCGAAGGATGCGCTCGCCATCCTCACGAGCGACTTCGTCGATCCGGCGCCCGGGCGCGGGCCGTACCTGGTTCGAGGCATCTGGCTGATGGGGGCCTACGCGGTGGCCATCGCGACGGTCGCGGTGACGAGCGGGGCGCGGCACAAGGACGAGGCGGCGGACGTGACACGGGCCATGACCTCGGCGGTGGTGAGGACGACGCTGCTCGTGGTGGCGCTCGAGCTCGGGAGCGTGCTGGCGCTCTTCGCGATGACCGGGAAGTAGCGGGGGGCGGGTGCCTTGACGACGAAGCGGACGACGGGGCGAGCGGGCAGCGTGGTGGTGGGCGCGGGGCTCTTTCTGGGGCTCGCGGCCGTCCTGCCCTTCGGGCTGCGGGCGTCGGCGGACCAGGCCGAGCTGCGGGCCACGGCGCCGGGGGCGGCGGCGCACGAGGTGGTGACGAGCACCAAGCAAGCGAGCGCGATCGAGGTGGGGCCGCCCTCGCTCCTGCCGCGCATCGAGCAGCCGGCGGCCTTGCCGGACGACGCGGGGCTGTACCTCCGCACCTACCAGATCGTCTACGGCAAGCGCTGGGAGCGGCAGGTCACCTGGCCGGTGCTCGCGGGGCCCTTCGATGCGGAGGGGACGCCCTGGCCCTGCTCGCTGGCGGTGCGGTTCCTGCCGAGGTTCTTCGACGACGGCGGGACGGGGGGAGGCGACGTGAAGGCGTTCGTCGACCGCATCGTGCGCGCGCAGTTTCCCTTCTCGGTGCTGGGGCTGCGGTTCGCGGCGGTGGCGTCGACGAGCCTCCACGTGAAGCCCGTCGACGGCGGGGTCGAGATCTCGGGGAGCGTGGTGCTCGGCGACTCGCGGCGCGATCCGACGCAGTTCTTTCTCAAGGGGAAGGTGGCGCTGGGGGAGCGCGATGGGGACCTGACCGCCAAGCTCGAACGGGTCGACCTGAGCTGGCGAGGGCACACGCGAAACGATCCGCTGGTGGCGCTGGCCAACATCTTCATGGATGTGGACGACCAGGCGCGGGGCATCGTCGCCGACCGGCTGCGGGGGGCGCTCGGGATCTTGAAGCTGCCCAAGGAAGGCTTCCCGATGTTCGACGACCGGCCCAACGACAAGGTGCGTCTACGGCTCTGCGGGGCGCCGGCCGCGAAGGCCGAGGGGGTGACGCTGCCGCTCAGGATGGTGGCGAAGCTCGCCGAGCCGCGGGTCGATCCGAGCGTGCCGGGGCCCGTGCGGCTCGAGGTGAAGCCCGATCTGGGCGAGCCGAGGCCGGAGGGGGAGACCGGGAACGACACGATCGAGGTGGCGGCGTCGGCGGCCGCGGCCCAACAGGCGCTTTACTTGATGTGGCAGGGCGGAGAGCTCCAGCGCTGGGGGAAGCAGGAGCGCGTGGTGGGGGCGCTCCGAGACAAGATGCAGGATCGGGTGGCCTTCGAGGTGGAGGGGGTCGATCCCAGGCTCCCCCCGACGCTGGTTCCCTCGGGGGACGGGGGCGCGTTTCGGGTGCGCTTCGGGGACCTCGCTCTCGGGCGGCTCGATGCGCGCGACGCGAAGGCAGGCCGGCGGGTGGCGGCGAACGGGGACCTACTGGCCAAGGCGCGGGTCGAGCACGGCAAGCTCGCGCTCTCGGGGACGCTCGCCGACCTGCGGGTGACCTGCGTCGAGGCCGTGGGGAAGGGGCAAGCGCTGACGCCGTGCTTCTCCGACGTGGTGCCGGTGCTCCGGGAGAGCGGGCTGTCGAGCGAGGGGCTGCCGCTCGACGTGGCGCTCCCCGACCGGATGTTCCGGCTCAGCCTGGTGCTCGGCACCGACCTCGTGCTCGATGGGCTACGGGGGGAGCTGGTGGGGTCGCCGGCGCAGCTCCTGGTCCGGGGAGAAGCGAAGCTGGTTCGGCGAGGGAATTAGAAGTCGGGGAAGAAGCCCGGGCGCCTCGCCGCGAAGCGACCGAGAGAGTCCCCGGGGAGGCGGGGGCCGTCGGAGGCCCAGCGGGCGGCGAAGGCGTCGCGGAGGACCAGCTCGGCGAGCTTGCCGCGCGGGGAGAAGCCCCAGTCGGCCTCCTGCGAGACGTCCTGGGGGTCGGCGTAGAGCCTCCAGACGAAGAAGCCGGCGCACCAGCGGGCGTCGAGGAAGGGGGCGATGAGGCCCCGGTAGGCCTCGGCCTGGGCGCGCTCGTCGACGAAGACGTTGGTCATGGCGTCGGGCCACTCCCAGGGTTTGACGGCCGGGTCGGGGCGGGTCGTGTAGCCGATCTCGGTGAGGACGACGGGCTTGTTCATGGAGCGCGCGAAGGACTCGATCTTGGCGGCGACGCGGCGGCCTCCCTCGGCGAGCTCGGCGGGGCTCGCGCCCTCGTGGTCGGCGAGCGGGTAGAAGGCGTTGATGCCCACGAGGTCGAGGTGGCCGAGGATGAGCGTGTCTTCGACGTCGTCCCAGTTGGCCGAGTAGGTGAGGAGGCCCGGGTAGGCTTTGCGCACGTCGTCGAGGATGGGGAAGAAGCTCGCGACGCGGGTGGTGGTCACCCAGCTCCGCAGCTCGACGCCGACGCTGAGGAGCTCGACCTCGCCCTCGCGCGCGACGTCGGCCCAGGCGAGCAGGAAGGCTCGGTAGGCCGCGGCCCAGCGCGCCCAGCCGGCGTCGTCGCCGGGGTCGATGAGGGCGCGCCACTCGCCGCTCTCGACCCAGAGGTGGGGGACGAGCATGACCCGGAGGCCGCGGGCGTGGGCCTGGCGGATGGCCGCGAGCACGGCGGCGCGGTTCTCGGGAAAGGGCGTGTCGAAGGTGAGGTCGATGCCCGTGGGCTTCAGGTCGAGGACGCGGCCGAAGGGGGTGAAGCTGACCCAGTTGCCGCCGAGCGAGACCGAGTCGTCGAGGGTGCGGCCGCAGGGCTCGGAGCCGTAGCCGACGTCGGGGTGGCGGGCGCTCTCGATGGGGCCGATGGTGAGGCCGCGGATGGCGGGGAGGCCGCTCTCCGCCCAGGCCTCGGGGCCGGGGCCGAGCTGGATGGGGGCGCGCGAGGGAGGGGGCGACGCGGAGGAGAGGGCCGGGCCGAGGGCGAGCGCGGCGGCAAGGCTGGTCCCGAGGACCACGGGGAGCGCACGGGTCACCGGCGCGTCATAGCCTCAATTCGCGCAGGCGGCGCCGTTGTCGACCGAGAAGCGGGCCACGAAGGCGTGTTGGTAGGTCACCGAATCGGAGCCGCCGACCACGAGCCCGCCGTCGCAGCCCGGCCGCCAGGCGACGTCGTTCACCGAGTCCTGCGTGGTGTTATTGTAAGGCGGCATCGTGAAGTTTGGGATCGAGACGTTGGTGATGTCGGCGACCTGCGGCAGGTAGTGGCGGAACTCGTAGAGCTTGCCCGCGCCGCCGAAGAAGAGGGCGCGCGTGCCCGCGTCGTTGAACTTCACGCCGAAGATGCTCGGGAGGTTCGGGTTGTTGAAGCCCGTGGTCCACTGGCCCTGCTTGAAGAAGGTGACACGCGCATCGGACCAGGTGACGGCGAGCGCGTAGTCGCCCTGAGGGCGCGCGGAGATGCGCGAGGTGTTGCCGGCGTTGCCCGAGAAGGTCGTGATGAGGTCGGTGCCGTCCTCGTAGAGGAGGGTGGCGCCGTTGACCCCGCAGGTCACGGCGGCGACCGGGGTGTCGAAGCCGTCGGTCGCGAAGGCGAGATCCTGGCAGCCGGCGCTGGTCGACGTCGCCTTCACGGCGCCGCGGCCCGTGGTGATGTCGTAGTGATAGAGGTACGCGAGGTAGGCGCCGTTCGAGGGGTTGTTGCGCGCCAGGAGGCGGGCGGTCGAGCGATCGTGCGACCAGGCGATGGACTCGAAGACGTAGCCAGCGAGGGTGCCGGCCGTGTCCTGGGTGAGGGCCGAGGTGGCGTCGTCCCACAGGTAGATGCGGCCCTCGGCCGTGGTGTTGCCGAGCACCACGGCCTTGTCGCCTCCGGGGGCGAAGACGATGTTGCGCCAAGAAACGGTGCCCCCCGCCGAGGCGACCTGGGTGACGGAGTGGGTCACGGGGTCGTAGCGGTAGATGGTGTCGGAGGAGTTGAGGATGAGCGCGTAGCCGCCGCTCGGGTGCCAGGCGGCCGCGACGGGGCCCTTCATGGCGCCGGGCATCACGCCGGTGAAGGTGTAGACCCCGAGGTCGACGGGGGTCGTGCCGCCTCCCGAGCTCGAAGAGCTGGAGGAGCTCGAGGCCGCCGAGCCGGCGCTGGAGGCCGAGCTCGCGCTCGAAGCGGAGGCGCTGGAGGCGCTCTCCGAGCTCGACGAGGCGGCGTCGCCGCCCGCGCCTCCCTGGCCCCCTTGGCCTCCGGAGCCGGCGCTGGCGGACGTCGAGGAGGCGGCCTGGGAGGAGCTCGCCGAGCTCGAGCTCACCGAGGCTCCGGCGCTGGACGAGGTCACGGAAGAGGCCGCGGCGCCCCCGCTCCCGGCGCCGCCCGCGCCGCCTCCCCCGGCCGTGCCCTGGCCTCCGGCGGCGCACGAGCAGGCGAAGAGCACGACCAGCGAAGCAAGCGGGGTTCGGAGCATGAGCGCCTCTCTCGAGGCCGAGGCTACCGCGCTTCGAGGAGGCGGAGGAGCTTCTCCTTGCTGGCGAGGCCGAGGTGGCGGCCGACCTCCTTGCCGTCGACGAAGGCGATGACGGTGGGGAGGCCGCGCACCTTGAAGCGCGCCGAGAGGCCCGGGTTCTCGTCGCCGTCGACGGTGCGAACGACGAGCTTGCCCTCGCCCTCCGAAGCGATCTTGTCGAGGATGGGGGCGAGGGCGCGACAAGGGCCGCACCAGGCGGCGGTGAAATCGAGGAGCACGGGCACCTTCGAGCGGAGCACGTCGGCCTCGAAGGTCTGCTCGGTGACTTGGGCGACGGGGGAGAGCGTGGTCATGGGGACCTCCTTGCTCCGGGAGAGGTGTCGGGCCCGGCGGGCATTACGAGCGAGGGCGCTGTAATGTTCGGGGGCGTGGGCACCTCTCTCCCCGTGAGCTCCCTCGAGATTGAACGCCGGCCCTCCCCTGCCCTCGACCTCGGCTCCGGCGACGACCTCGACCGGCTCACCGCGCTGGTGCGGGCCCGGCGCGGCGACCTGGCGGCCCTGGCGCGCGCCGAGGGGGTGAGCCCCGAGGACGCCGTCGACTGCGTGCAGGAGGCGCTCTG
>FTCO01000161.1_pt1 | contig 11276 bp, 6 predicted proteins | sample 1639701 | NCBI WGS metagenome assembly FTCO01 (sample SAMEA3914869, study PRJEB12502) | metagenome | biome: forest; material: soil | place: USA | collected 2012-03-12 | depth 0.1 m | reverse complement strand
GCCCGCCGCGGCGCAGGCGTGGAAGTCGGCGCGCACCGAGGCGGCGACGCGCACCGCGAAGGTCGAGGGGTTGAGCTCGTGGTCGGCCGAGAGGATGAGGGCCGCCTCGACGAGGCGCTCGGCGCGAGGATCGATGGATCGCCCGAAGGCCGCGAGGATGGCGCGGGCCGCGGTGGGCTCGGCGAGGGCGCGGGCGACGCTCTCCCGGTCGGTCGCGAAGCCGGTGAGGCAGGCCATGGTCCGCACGAAGTCGCGGGCCCTCTCGAGCACGGCTTCGCGAGGCTCGTCGTCGGCGACGGGGGCCACCGCGCCGAGCGCCGCGACGGCCAGCGAGAGGACGGTGACGGGGTGCGCCGCGGGGCCGGCGAGCGCCGCGAGCGCGTCGAGGGGGAGAGCGAGCACGCCGGCCTTCGTGGGAGTCGGAGACGGAGGATGGGCCGGGAGCGCGCCGGTCCAGAGCAGCTCGGAGACGGCCTCGAACGACGACTCGGCCGCGAGCCTCACGGCGAGCTGGCCACGGTAACGCGGGCCTTCGGCGGTGAGCTCGGTGATGGCCGAGGCGAGGACGGGCTCACCCCATCGCAAGGCCCCGGCGGCGACCGGGCCGTGGCCGGAGCGGGCGTCGTGGCGGGCCTTGAGGCGCTCGAGATCGTCGCGCCGATAGCGCCGGGCGCGGCTCCCGATCCCCGGCTCGCTGCGAACGAGGCCGCGGCTCGCGTAGGCGTAGAGGGTCTCGCGCTTGACGCCGAGGAAGTCCGCCGCGTCTCGGCCGCTCAAATAGGTGGCGTCACGCGCGCCGTCCTTTGCGCCCGCGGCCTCGACGCCGTCCTTGCTCACGGCCCGAGGTGGATTGTCGAATCTACGTTGTTCGAGCTTGCCCACGCCCCCAAGGATACCGCCGAGGAGGTGCTCGATGGGCAGCGCCGTTACCGCCAATGGGCTCGATGGAGTGGTGGTCGCCGAGACGCGTCTCAGCGACGTGGATGGGGAGCGAGGCCGGCTGGTGATCGCCGGTCACGACGTGGAAGAGCTCGCGCTCCGCGCGTCGTTCGAGGAGGCCGCGGCGCTCCTCTGGAACGTGCCGGTGGAGGTCGCCAAAAACGGCATCGCCGAGGGGCGCGCCCGCGCCTTCGAGCGCCTCGGCAAGCTCGGCGACGCGCTCGAGCTCGAAGGAGGGATGGACGCCATCCGGGCCGCGGCGGCGCACTTCACCGAGGCCAATGGGTTCGGCGGCGCGCCCGCGATCACCGGCGCTCTTGCGGTGTGCGCGGCGGCCTGGGCTCGCAAGCGCCGCGGGCTCTCCCCCGTCGCGCCCGACGTTTCCAAGGGGCACGCCGCCGACTACCTCCGCATGATCGCCGGCGAGGGCTTGGACGAGGCCAAGGCCGCCGCGCTCGACGCCTACCTCGTCACCGTCTCGGACCACGGGATGAACGCCTCGACCTTCGCCGCGCGCGTCGTGACGTCGACCGGCTCGGACCTGGTCTCGGCGGTGGTCGCGGCCATCGGGGCGCTCAAGGGGCCGCTCCACGGCGGCGCGCCCGGCCCGGTGCTCGACATGCTCGACGCCATCGGATCGCCCGCGAACGCCGCCGCGTGGATCGAGGGCGAGCTGTCCGCCGGCCGCCGCATCATGGGCATGGGGCACCGCATCTACCGGGTCCGCGATCCGCGCGCCGCCGTGCTCGAGAAGGCCACGCAGCGCCTCGAGAAGGCCGGGCTCTCCACCGGCCGCCTCGCGCTCGCCCGCGCCGTCGAGGCCGCCGCCGAAGGAGCCCTGCGCGCCAAGTACCCGGACCGGCCCCTGCGCGCCAACGTCGAGTTCTACACCGCCGTGCTCCTCGACACCGTCGGCCTCGACCGCGCCGAGTTCTCGCCCACCTTCGCCGTGGGCCGCGTCGCCGGCTGGTCGGCGCACGTCGAAGAGCAGCGGGCCGTCGGGCGCCTCATCCGGCCCGGCTCGCGCTACGTGGGCGCCGCGCCCTCTTCGCCCGCGCACTGACACAAGCCATCTCGTCCTCGGCCGCTCTACCGAGCATGCCTGTCGCGCTCCTGGTCAATCCATGAACAGGCCATCGCGTCCCGCCTCGGCCGCGCTCGACGGGCGGCCGATTCCGTGGGATTGATTCCTACGGGAAGAGCGAACGGCCGCGCGGGTGGGAGCAACCGACCCACGTTCGAGCGAGCCGAGGAGACGAGAAGCATGACCACATCGAGCCTGAGCCATCTTCGACGCTGGGCGTGCGCAGGGGCCGCCGTCGTCGCGCTCGGCGCCGCGCCGGGCTGCATCCTCTACGCGAACCCGGCCGACGACCCCAACGACCCGTCGTACGGTCAGCCCGCCGGCGAGGAGAGCGTCGCCGACTTCGAGGAGCCGCTCGGCGCCTACGGCGACTGGGTCGACGTCCCCGGCCGCGGCCGCGTCTGGGTGCCGAGCGAAGAGGCGGTGGGCGAGGACTTCACCCCCTACTCGAGCAACGGCCAGTGGGTCGCCACCGACCAGGGCTGGGTCTTCCAGAGCCAGCAGGACGCCGAGTGGGGCTGGGCCACCTACCACTACGGCCGCTGGTATCGAGACGACACCTACGGCTGGGCCTGGGTCCCCGACACCGTCTGGGGCCCGGCCTGGGTCGACTGGCGCTACGGCGGCGACTACGTCGGCTGGGCCCCGATGGCCCCCTGGGGCATCGTCCTCGCCCCCGGCGCCTACGCCTTCGTCGAGACTCGCTACATCGCCTCTCCGGGCGTGGCGGTCTATCGAGTCCCGGCCGACCGCGTGGGGGTCGTCTACCACTCCACCGTTCCCTCGGGTGAGATCCAGGTCAGGGGTGGCGTCAGGTATTCGATGGGACCCCCGGCGGGCCACGTGGCCGCGGCCGGCGTGGCGGTGAGGCCGGTGCACATGGCGGCTCCTTCGGGCATCCGGCGCAACCCTGCCTATGGAAGGGCAAGGGCGAGGGCTCGTGGGATGGGCCGGAGGGGTAAGCCCCGGGCCTACCCGTCGCGCGGCGGCGGTGGCCGCCGGCGCTGAGAGTAAGAGAAGATCAGACCCACTGGGCCTGGCTGCTCCAGAGCGGGTGGGCCGGGGGGTCTTGCTGAAGATCGGGAAGCGGGTCGACCTACGAGCTCACCCTGCTCTCAGACACGAAACTTCCGCCGCAGAGCCGGCGGAAGTTTCGTGGGGTGCTCTAGCTCAACCCGCCCTATTTCACGAGGGGGGGCCTTCGGCAACCCCCCATACCCCTCGGATTCTTACTTGAAGCGTGTGGGTCAGTGCTTGGCGTCGACGGCGCCGGGGCCGAGGAGGGTGCCGCACATCGTCTTGCAGAGGATGTCGTGCGCAGCGCACTCGCACTTCCCCTCCTTCTTGAGGTCGAGCTTCTTTTTCATGTCCTCGATCGAGAACTGGGCGCGGTGCTCGACCTTCTTCATCTGCCAACCCTCCTTGATCTGACGAGGGGTGCGGGGGTCGGTGGTCTTGCCATCGGCCTCTCCACAGCAGCGGAAGCTCAGGAAGTAGTAATAGAAGTCCTCATCGTGGGTGTAGATCTTGGGCCGGCACTGGTTGCGAACGCCCTTGTACCAGGGACCCCCGGTGTGCACGCTGTCGAACTTGGCGCGGTGGCTGCCCTTCTTCTGCTCGTTCGACACCACCTCGTCGGTGTTGGCGGGGAGATCCGCCACCCCATAGTCGCTGATGCACTGGGGTTGCGAGCCGCTCCGGACTCCATGCCAGAGCCGGGCGAGCTCGGTGGGGTCGCGCTTCTCGACCTTCTTCATGTCGGGATCGTCCCACATGTGGTCGCCATTGCACTTGGCGGCGTCGCGCTCATACCCATAGGGAAATGGCTTCATCTCCGGCCCTTCGCAGGCCAGGGTCCACTCCGACTCGGTGCACATGCGCTTGCCCACCGAAGCACACTTGACCTCGGCCTGGTGGAAGCGATTCATCACCTCGGGTCGCTCACCCTTGATGTTGGGCCACTCGTAAGTGTCGATGCAGAACCGCTTGTGCGTGTGCTCGGCCGTGCACTTGATGGGTGTCGGATCGAACTTCTCACAGATGGTCTTCTTGTTCGACTTGTCGAACCAGCTCTTCAGACACTTGTGCTCGATCTCGGAGCAATACTCTCCATCGACGAGCTTCATGCCGGCGGGGCAGGCGCTCGGGCCCTCGGGCGCGGGCTCCACCGACGCGACGGGCGGCGGGCCCGCGTCGACCACCGTGACCGTCTCGACGGGGGGAGGGGGAGGCGGCTCGATCGGTTGCGGAGGCGGCACGGGCTGAGGCGCCGGGCCGGCGCAGGCACCCAGGCTCAGGCCGAGGACGGCAAAGGGAAGGGCCAAGGCGAGGGCCAGGAACGAGACAGGGGGGCGGCGCGGCATCGCAAATCACCGATCGGCGAGCGGGCAACCAGCGCCCGGGAGCCTGAGACCGGGCGGCATCGCACGCGACCTCGGCCCATGTCAATCCCACGCGTGGCGGTCCACGGCTCCCTTCGCTATGGTCGTCGGGCTCGATGCGTTCCCCCGCGTTCCTCCTCCCCACCTCGCTCCTTCTCGTGCTGGCCGGCTGCCCCGGCCCGGAGATCGCCCCTGTGACCGCGCCCCCCAAAGCCTCCGCCGACGGCGCCCTCGTTTCGCCGGTCGCGCCCCCCGCCCCGCGCTTCGCTTACCCGGAGACCCGACGAGACGACGTGAAGGACACGATTCACGGCGTCGTCGTCGAGGACCCGTATCGCTGGCTCGAGGACGGCAAATCCCCGGAGGTGAAGGCCTGGGCCAAGGCGCAAGACGACTTCACCCGTAAAGAGCTGGCTGCCTTGCCCGGCCGCGACAAGCTGGCCGCACGCCTCAAAGAGCTCTTCTACGTCGACAGCCTCTCGGCCCCCAGCCACCGTGGCAATCGCTACTTCTACAGCCGCCGCCACGCCACCAAAGAGAAGAGCATCACCTACTACAAGGAGGGGAAAGACGGCGCCGAGCACGTCCTCTTCGACCCCAATGGCTGGTCCAAGGACGGCAGCTCTTCCCTCGGGGCCTGGTCGGTCACCCGCGACGGCAAGACGGTGGCTTACACCGTTCATCAAAACAATGCCGACGACGCCACCCTCTATGTGATGGATGTCGCCACCGGGAAGAAGTCGGCCGTCGACGTGATCGAGGGGGCACGCTACGCCCACCCCTCGTGGACACCGAAGGGCGACGGCTTCTACTACGTCTGGATCCCCACCGACCCCAAGCTCAAGGAGCCCGACCGGCCCGGGCTCGCCGAGATTCGCTATCACGCCCTGGGCCAGGACCCGGCCAAGGACGTGATCGTTCATGAAGCGACCAAGGACTCTTCGGCCTTCCTCTCGGTCCACCTGTCACGCGACGGGCATTTTCTCTTCGTCAACGTCTCCCACGGCTGGTCGACGACCGACGTCTATTACAAGGACCTGCGCGGGCCGGCCAAGGCCCCTCAGGCCGGGCACGGCAAGGCCGACTTCCACCCTCTGGCCGTCGGGCTGGCCGCCCAGTTCTCCGCCGAGGCCCACAAGGATCAGCTCTACGTGAGCACCAACCTCGACGCCCCCCACTGGCGGGTCTTCAAGGTCGATCCCAAGCACCCCGAGCGCGGGAGCTGGAAGGAGATCGTCGCCGAGCGCAAGGACGCCATCATCGATCACGCCAGCGTCCTCGGTGGTCGATTGGCCGTCGGTTACCTGAAGAACGCCACCTCTCACCTCGAGATCTTCGAGCTCGACGGCAAGCCCGTTCGCGAGGTCCAGCTCCCCGGCGTGGGCAGCGTTCACGGCGTGGTGGGCGAGGCCGACGACGACGAGGCCTACTATGGCTTCGCCTCCTTCACGACGCCGACCCAGATCCATCAGATGTCGATGAAGACCGGCCAGACCTCGCTCTATACCGAGGTCAAGGTGCCGGTCGACACGAAGTCGTACGTGGTCGATCAGGTCTTCTTCCCCTCCAAGGACGGCACCCGCGTCTCGATGTTCATCGTCCATCACAAGGACATGAAACGAGACGGTTCCACCCGAGCGCTGCTCTATGGCTATGGAGGCTTTCAGATCTCCCAGACGCCCAGCTTCATCGCGTCGTTCTATCCGTGGCTGGAGGCGGGCGGCATGTTCGCCGTGGTGAACCTGCGCGGCGGGGGCGAGTATGGAGAGGAGTGGCACAAGGACGGGATGCGCCTCAAAAAACAGAACGTGTTCGACGACTTCATCAGCGCCGCCGAGCACCTGGTCAAGGAGGGCTACACGCAGCCCTCCAAGCTCGTTAGCATGGGTGGGTCCAACGGCGGCCTGCTCGTCGGGGCCACCGAGGTCCAGCGGCCGGACCTCTTCGCGGCGGTCATCTGCGGAGTCCCCCTGCTCGACATGGTGCGCTATCACCTCTCGGGCGCCGGCTCCACGTGGACCGAAGAATACGGCTCCTCGGCCGACCCGGAGCAGTTCAAGGCTCTCCTCGCCTACTCGCCCTATCACCACGTCAAGGCTGGCGTGAAGTACCCCGCCACCCTCTTCCTCTCGGCCGACAGCGATGATCGAGTCGACCCCATGCACGCCCGCAAATTCGCCGCCGCGCTCCAAGCGGCCAGCGACGGCGGCCCGGTGCTCCTCCGTGTCGAGCACAACAGCGGTCACGGCGGGGCCGACATGGTCAAGGCCGAGGTCGAGAAGGGCGCCGATCGCTACGCCTTCGCCATCGCCCAGACCGGCGGTTGGCCCTCCCCCTGACCCCTACTTCGAGCGGACGCGGAGGGTGACCTTGGTCGCCCCCGCGCCGGCCTTCACGAGCAACGATTCGGCCCTCGACGAGTCGGCGCAGGCCCCCTCGACGGCGACCGTGTAGCCCTTGGGATAGGCCCTCTCGGGCAACACGATCTCGGTCACGCCCATCGAAGGCACGTAGTCGAGCGAGAGCTCTCGGCTGGCCGCGTCGAACGAGAGCGTGGCGCTCGTCCCCGCCAGCGCCTTGGCGTAAGGCCGGAGGATGCCGGCGGCCATCGGGTTCTCGGTCCCGTCGCCCGCCACGAGGCTCAGATCCTCACCGTTCCAAAGCTCATTGGCGACGCTGTACTCCCACTCGGTGCCGCTCATCCCCAGCGAATCGAGGGCCGCGAAGGTGTCGCTCATGTAGGAGGCGCCGTCGGCCACCGCGTTGGAGGCCCCGAATTCGCCGAGGAACACCGGGATGCTCCATTGGTCGCCGTAGGCCTGCCATTTTCGCAGGTCGTCGATTACAGTGCTGCCCGAGGGGGTGCCCCCGAAGAGGGCCGCGACTTGATAATAGTGGGGGGCGAAGACGAGGTTGGTGCCCACCGGGCGCTTCATCGTCGTCTGCAGGCCGATGGCGTCGGTCCCCGTCGCGTCGAAGAAGACGAGCGCGTCGGGGGCCAGGGCGGCGACCCGCGCGGCCATGCGTGAATAGAAGTCCGTGAGCGTGCTCGCCTCCCAGGCGTCGGGGTCGGCGGTCCCCCAACCAGGCTCGTTGAGGACCTCGAAGCCGATGACCCCGGGCTTGTCGCGATACCGAGTCACCATGCGGTCCCACAGCGACTCATAGGCTGCCCGCACGGCGCTGCCGTCGGCCCAGAAGGCGTCGAAGGCGGCGCGCACCCCGGCGTCGTTCTCGTACTCGATCCCCCAGCCCGAGCAGTCGTGGTGGGGGGCGGGCGCCGAGGCGGGGAGGGTCCAAGGGGGGAATCCATCGCCGCAATAAGCCTGTGCGTAGACGTCCTGATGGAAGTCGACGACGGTGAACATCCCCCGCGCCCAGGCGCCGTCGAGGAGGGCGTCGTACTTCTTCAAAAAGCCTTCGTCGTCCTGGCCCTGCGCGGGCTCGACGGCCTCCCAGGTGAATGGGACTCTCAAGACGTCGATTCCCCAGGACGCCGCCCGATCGAGGTAGTCGGCGAGCGCCGCCTGAAACGCCGCGCCTTCGGCCGGCCCATCCACCTCGAAGGGGGTGAAGGGAGCAAACTTGCTGCGGCCGCCCGCGTTCACGCCGCGGAGGACGACGGTCCTCCCCAGCGCGTCTTCAAATCGAGTGCCGTTGGCGCGCAAACGATGGTCGGTGAGCACGGGCGGCTCGATGGAGCAAGAGCCGGCGCCCCCGCCTCCCCCGTCAGCCTTCGAGTCTTCCTTCGTGCCTCCGCAACCCGTGGCAGCCAGGGCGAGCGCCATCCAAGCGGCCCTTGCCGCGACGCGCGCTCGGCTCACGAGCGCGTCTCGTTCGATCCACCTTCGTGGCGGCGCCGGCGTCGCGCGAGCCCGAGGGCCGCCATCGCCGCGGCCAGGCCGACCCCGCCCGCCGCTGATCCCGGGGCCGCGTTGCATCCCCAGGCTCCGCCGACCAGCACCTTCTCGCCGCTTCCGCCGGTCCCGCTCGCGCCGCCGCCTCCATGGCCGCCAGCGCCGCCGGTTCCGCTCGCGGCCCCGCCCGTCGCGGAGGCGCTGCTGGCGCTCGCGCCGCCCGTGCCCCCGGCTCCTCCCGTTCCCGTCGTGCTGGTCGAGACCTGGCACAGCCCCGTGGCGATCTGATCGGTGCGGCACACGGCGCCAGCGGCGCAATCGGCGTCGGTGGAGCAGCCACAAACACGCTCTCCGCCCAAGCAGACCGGGGTGATGCCGCCACAGTCGGCCGCGGTCAGGCAGCCGACGCAGGAGCTCGCCGCCACGTTGCACCGGGGGGTGGGCGGGGCGCAGGTCGAGTCGTCTTTACAGCCGTAGCATTCGCCCTGGGTGGGGCCCTGCGTCGAGCAGAAGATCCCGAGCGGGCTGCCGGCGCAGTCCTGGTCGACCTTGCAGGCGCGGCAGAGCCCTGCGTCGCAGGTCGGCGCCGTTCCGGGACAATCGGCGTTCGCGGTGCACGCCGTGCACGCGCCAGCGGCGGAACAGACCTGGCCGGGCTTGCACAACGTCAGGTTGGAGGAGGAGCACTGCGCGCAGCCGCCCGCGGGCTGACAGGCGGGGGTCTGTCCTCCGCAGTCCGTGTCGTTCGAGCACTTCTGGCAGGTGCCCGTGGCGTCGCACGCCGGCTTGTTGCCCGAGCAGTCCGCGGCGCTCAGGCAGCCGACGCAGGCGTTCGTCGTCGGGTCGCACCGCTTGTTCGGAGCGGCGCAGTCGCCGTCGGCGTTGCACCCCACGCACTGGCCCTTGGCGTTTCCGCTGGTGGCGCAGATGTGGTGGGTCGCGCTGGCCTGAGCGGTGCAGTCGTTGCTGGTCGTGCAGGGCCCGCAGGTCGGGCTGCCTCCGGCGGGCGTCGTGCACAACGGCGAGGTCGCAGGGCAGTCGCCGTTCCCAAGGCAAGCGACGCAGACGGCGTTGGTCGTGTCGCAGACGCCGGTGGGCGGCGAGCACTGGGTGGTCGTCGTACACTGCACGCACTCTTTGGTGGCCGTGACGCAGTGGCCGAATGGCGCGGAGCACTGGCCGTCGTTGGCGCATCCATCGCATACGCCCGTCCCGCCGCACGACGCCCCATGGCAGGCGGTGGCCCCACCACAGACGCAAGGCTCGCCGTCCGTGCTCAGCTCCCACGAGAGGATGCGGTAGCTATCGGTCGTCCCGCCCGTCGCCCCGGTGAAGCCCATGTAGGCCTGTCCGCCCAGAGCTCCGCCGAGATCGAAGGCCTGGAGCAGCAAGGGGACGACCGGCTTGTCGTTGCCCAGCGCCATGTAGATCGAGAGGGCCTGGGCGCCTCCGTCGTAATCGATCCAGACGTTGAACGTGTTCCCCGCCATGGTGAACGGCGGGCTCGCGGTGGCCGTGGAGTCGACGCTGCCGTTCTTGTCGATCCCGATGTGGTTCCCGTTGGGATCGCTGCCGCCCTGGAAGGTGTCGAACTCGACGGCCACGCTGTTGTTGATTCCGGCGTAGCCGAGGTTCCCTCCGTCGTTACCGAGCGCGCCCGTGCCCCCGGCCATGCTCACCATCGCGAAGGTGAAGCCGTCGGCCCCGTTCGCGTGGGCGATCTGCGCCTGGAACGAGGTGTGGAACGAGGCCCCTGCCCCCAGCGGGACCAGCGTCGTGTAGAACGCGGACCCCTTCTGGTTCTTCGAGTCCGGCGTGAGCTGGAGGAACGGAGCGCCCGGGTTGGGGGTCTGCTTGGTCGCGTTACCGTTCAGCTTCAGCTGCGAGACGTCCGAGAAGTCGCAGAGCGTCAGCGTCAGCGCCTCGGCGCGCGAAGCCTGGCCCGTCAGCGCAGTTAGCGCCGTGAAGAACACCAGAGACCGTGCGCCGAGCGATGTCATGGGCCGCGGCCGATGTTACTCCCTGGAGTCTTCACTGGATACACGTCAGGGTCTTCACACAAGTCCCCCCCTTGCACGTGAAGCCGAGGGCGGTCGGGCACTCGCCCTGAGGGTTCTGGCAGTCGAGGTTGTCGCACTTCCCGGGGATCTTGCTCTGGGTGAGCGCCGCGTTGCACGACCGGCAGAGCCCGGTGCACGCATCGCCGCAGCAAAACCCGTCGACGCAGAAGCCGCTGGAGCACTCGTTGGCCTTGGTGCAGGCGACGCCCAAGTCCTTTCGTTGGAGGCAGCTCCCCGAGGCGCAGTAGAAGGTGCCCCCGGCTCCGCCCCCCTGGTCGCAGTCGGTGTCCACGGCGCAGGTCGTCTTGCAAGCCGTCGCGCCGCAAGCGTAGGGCCGGCAGGTATCCGTGTAGAGCGCGCAGGCCCCGTTGCCCGAGCAGAAAGCCTGCTCGGTCGCCACCCCGGCCGTGCAGCTCGCCGTGGCGCAGGGGATGGTGGAGTCGTACTTCGTGCAAGCCCCGGCGCCATTGCAGGTGCCGGTGGTCCCGCAAGTCGAGGGATCCTGGAGCGGACACTCGTCGTTGGGGTCGGTCCCGGCCGCCGTGAAGCCGCAATGCCCATCCTCGGGGCCCGACTCGCCCTTCTTCTGGCGGCTGCACGACAGGCAGTGCCCCGTGCAGGCCGTATCGCAGCAGAACCCATCGACGCAAAAGCCCGAATGGCAGACCGTCCCGTCGTTGCAGGGCGTCCCGAGAGGAGACCCGCCGCCCGGGCCCGTCGAGCTCCCCGAGTCGGTCGAGCTCCCCGCGCCGCCCGTCCCCCCCTCGCCGCCGGATCCGGTCCCACCGGAACCGACGGTGGTCCCTGCGTGCCCACCCGCGCCGCCCGTTCCCCCTGAGCTGGCCGCGGCGTGAGACCCCGAGCCCCCGCCACCGGCGGCCCTGCCGAAGGTGAGGGTCTGCTCGGCCTCGGAGACCTGACCGAGGAGGAGCCGCAGCTCGGCGAGGTTGGTGAT